>JAEEGG010004289.1_pt1 | contig 34687 bp, 31 predicted proteins | sample 9134161 | NCBI WGS metagenome assembly JAEEGG01 (sample SAMN16246543, study PRJNA631951) | gut metagenome | biome: gut microbiome; feature: rumen; material: CR-attached | host: Bos | place: Iran: Karaj | collected 2018-10 | reverse complement strand
GGAATTGCTTCCTCACTGTTACCGTTCGACTTGCATGTATTAAGCCTGCCGCCAGCGTTCAATCTGAGCCATGATCAAACTCTTCATTCTAAGTTCTCTCGACTCTCTTTCGTTGACTTGCTTTTTTGTTTGCTGTCACCGTCAAAAGTCATTCCTCTCGAATATCTTTTGCGGTGCCCACACAGATTGTCTTATTTGCTTTTTTAAAGAACTTCACGTTTTCGCCGTGACAACGAGTGCATATATTACAGTATTATTTTTTTTATGCAACTCTTTTTTTCAAAAAAAATAATTTATTCGATCAAGCGCTCATTACTTAATCAAATTTCTTACATCTTGTTGAGTCTATATAGCACAACTCCCGCTCTAACTGATTAGTATTGTAAAAGCTTCTCAATCCACATTGTGTCCGATGCATCACAGATCAGTCAGATACAGCAGGACAAGCGTTTCTCGTCGTAACTTTTATATTTCACACGGGTAAAAAAAACGGATAACTCCGAAGAATCATCCGTCGTTTTTTTTATTCTATGCATGAAAAGGCTTAACTACGCCTGTCTGATCTGAAACACCCCGTCTTCAAAACTGATCACGTATTTCTTCTTCACCATCACATGACCGGAGAGTATCTCATTAGACAGAGGATTTTCAATCTCCTGCTGAATAGCCCTCTTAAGCGGTCTCGCACCGAATACAGGATCGAAGCCGATCCTTCCGAGGTGCTCCCAGGCTGAATCATCAAGTTCAATCTCGTATCCAAGAACTCCCAGTCTTTTCATCAGATTGCTTACTTGAATGTGACAGATATTCAAAATGGCATCGTGATCAAGCGGATGGAACACCACAGTCTCGTCAATACGGTTCAGAAATTCCGGTCTGAAGTGCTCCTTCAAGACATCAAGCAGCTGTGCCTTCATCTGCTCATAGTTTTCACCACAGTTATCCTGAATCAGCTGAGAACCGAGATTTGATGTCATAATGATAACAGTATTCTTAAAATCCACGGTTCTGCCCTGACCGTCAGTCAGTCGACCGTCATCAAGAACCTGAAGCAGTACATTAAATACATCAGGATGGGCCTTTTCAACCTCATCGAGAAGAATTACAGAATAAGGTCTGCGGCGTACTGTTTCAGTCAGATAACCACCCTCATCATAACCAACGTATCCCGGAGGTGCACCGATAAGACGGGCAACAGAATGCTTCTCCATGTACTCAGACATATCGATACGAACCATGGCATCCTGAGAATCAAACAAAAATTCAGCCAAAGTCTTGCACAATTCTGTTTTACCGACACCTGTCGGACCTAAAAACAGGAATGAACCAATAGGCTTCATAGGATCCGAAAGCCCCGCCCTGCTTCTCCTTATGGCATTGGCTATCGCTACAACAGCGTCATCCTGACCTACAACACGCTTATGGAATTCATCCTCCATGCGAAGCAACTTCGATTTCTCACTTTCCATCATCTTTGATACAGGGATACCTGTAGCTTTGGAGATAACTTCGGCAATTTCATCATCAGTAACCATGTTTTTAAGCAGTCTGTCCTTTTGACTTTCAGATGAATCAGAAACAGGTTCCTTCAACTTTTTCTCAAGTTCCGGGATAACACCGTAAGTAAGTTCACTCATCTTGAGCAGATCATTGTTACGTGTAGCGACTGCCAGCTCCTGACGGGCTTTATCAAGACGATCCTTTACATTCTGAGACTGATCCAGAGTCATTCTTTCTGTCTTCAGCTGATCATCCAACTGACGATACTCCTCCTCCTTCTTGGCCAGTTCATCACAGACCAACTTCAGTCTTTCCTTTGAAGCCTCATCATTGTCTTTGCTGATCGCCTGTTTCTCCATCTTAAGCTGGATGATTCGGCGGTCAATCTTATCCATAATCTCAGGCTTTGAATCCATCTGCATACGAATACTTGCAGCAGCTTCATCAATAAGATCTATGGCCTTATCCGGAAGCCTTCGATCTGTTATATATCTCGCCGACAATGTTGCCGCTGCAACTATTGCAGGATCGGTAATTTCAACATGATGGTGAAGTTCATATTTTTCCTGAAGTCCCCTCAGGATTGCGATGGTATCCTCTACCGATGGTTCTTCAGCAAAGACTTTCTGAAAACGACGCTCAAGTGCTGCATCCTTTTCTATGTACTTGCGATACTCGTTTAACGTCGTGGCACCAATACAGTGAAGTTCACCCCTTGCAAGAGACGGCTTAAGCATATTACCCGCATCCATACCTCCCTCGCCTGTTGCACCGGCTCCGACAATAGTGTGTATCTCATCAATGAAAAGGATAACCTGACCATTGGTCTTCTTAAGATCTGTAAGGAGAGCCTTAAGTCTTTCTTCAAACTCACCACGGTACTTTGCTCCGGCAATGAGTGAGCCCATATCCAAAGACAGAATCCTCTTATCCCGCAGGGTAATCGGAACCTCCTTATTGACTATACGCTGGGCAAGACCTTCAACAATGGCAGTTTTACCAACGCCTGGTTCACCGATAATAACCGGATTGTTCTTTGAACGTCTCTGGAGAACCTGTATGGTACGTCTTATCTCATCATCTCTTCCTATGACAGGATCAATCAGTCCATCCTCAGCTCGTTTTGTAAGATCGATAGTATATTTTGCCAGAGCTCCGCGCTGCTCCTCACTATTCTTCTCAGTAACAGCTATTCCTCCGCGAACCTCTTCAATGGCACTGTCGATTTTCTTGCTGGTTGCACCGAATTTATGAAGCAGATTTCCAAGTGCTCCGTTATCTTCAATTGCAGCAAGGACAAAAACATCGGTGGAGATAAAAGTATCACCTTTCTTTGCTGCGTAACGTTCACAAAGATTTAAAACACGATTTGTCTGGGGAGACAGAAGAAGTTCTCCTGAAGACGCTCCGCCAACCTGCGGCAGTTTATCCAGTTCAGAAAAGACACTCCGTCTGAAATCATTGATATTGATTCCGGATTTGACGATTATTTCTGATACGGCAGAATTCTCCGTAGATTTCAGGATCGCTGCCATTATATGCAGCGGCTCCATATACTGATTGCCATTTTTGTTGGCAATGGATTCTGCGTCAGTCAGAACCTTCTGAAATCCGGTCGTAAACTTGTCTATATTCATACCAAGCCTCCATTTTTTTACTCTCTGTAAAGATACGTATAGGCAAAGTAAAATATTTTCAAGAGTTCTGGAATATTTTTTTGAGATATCTCTTTGGCTCTGTTATGGAATAGTGTTGATCCAGAAATTAACTTGATAAATCATAAAGTTATATGAGCAAAAAATTTACTTTTTTTAGTTCAAAAATACAAATACTTTATGAAATGTATTGTGTTTCTGTGGCATCAACACTTTTGTTGAACAGAGCCATCTCTTTATCGCAAGGATGCGGTGACAGTCACCGTCTGATCCAGACTATGGAGGCCATTCTCCCTGTCGTTTTCTCTCGCCTGTAAGAGAAAAAAAGATCCTTCATGGAAAGGGTATCAAAATATCCGCCGTATATATTCTGAGGACGGAGTCCGGCTGACAGAAGACGACGGACAGCAAGTAACGGCAAATCAGCCAGAAATTTATCAGTGCCGTCTATTTGAAGAAATGCACCACGGCATCCAGGATCTCTGTCCAGAAAAGCTTCTGCTACTTCACTGCCCACCTCAAAAGACTTGGGACCAATGCAGGGTCCCAAATAAGCGTGAATTGACTCGGGAATGACATTCATGGCAGAAATTGTATTTTCCAGTACTCCCGCACAAAGTCCCCGCCATCCGGCATGTGCATTACCTACAACCGAACCGCTTTCAGATGCAAAAAGTACTGACAGACAATCAGCCGTCATTATGGCAATGGCAACATTGGGGATACGGGTAACAATGGCATCTGCAGAAGGAACACCGTCAATTTCAGTTTCATCAACAATAAGAACATCTGTTCCATGAATCTGATTAACATAAACAATACGATCCAGACCTGTCATCCTCTGAACAAGACTTCGATTCGAGCAAACATCAGCAATGTTATCCCCTGTATGAAAACCAAGATTTAGAGACGAATAACAACCGCGACTGACTCCGCCATTGCGAATTGTACATAATGCTCCGACAGAAGGCGGTACATTCCAGAAAGGCTCAATCATTTCGGTATCTCAGTTCCAGACTATTTCATCAGGATGAGCAAGAGTATCCTCTCTTAAATGTTCAAGAAGCTCCAGCATATCATCGGGAATTGGAGTCTCAAATTGAAGTTTCTCACCGCTGATCGGATGTTCAAGTTCAAGTTTCACTGCATGAAGAGCCTGTCTTGGAAAAGTTGCCAGATACCTTGAAAACTCGGGAGATGCACTTCGTATCATCCGTCCAGTCTCACCATACTGCTGATCTCCGATCAGACTGTGATTGATATATGCCATATGTACACGGATCTGATGAGTTCTTCCTGTTTCCAGACGGAGTCTTAGTCTTGTATGAGCTCTGAATTTTTCCAGAACTCTGTAATGCGTGACAGCCTCCTTTCCGTATCCTTCAGGAACGACAGCCATACATGTTCTGATCTTGGGATGTCTTCCTATAGGCTCGTCTACTACTCCGCCTGCTGTCATATGACCGCAGACAAAAGCCTCATACTCTCTTACCACATCATGACGGCTGATATCACGGACAAGAGAATTCTGAGCCTCCACATTCTTCGCTATCACCATAAGTCCGGAGGTATCCTTATCAAGACGATGGACAATTCCGGCTCTCGGAACATTCTGTACCTCCGGATAGTGATACAGCATTGCATTCAGCACCGTACCATCATGACAGCCGGCACCGGGATGCACCACCAAACCAGCTGGTTTATTAATTACAACAATGTAATCATCCTCATACACTATATCAAGAGGTATGTTCTGAGGCTCAAAACGGGTGTCATCCTCTATCTGTGCATTTATTAAGACAGTCTGTCCTTCGGATACCTGTGTCCTTGGAAGTGTAACAGCAATACCGTCAACAGAAACACATCCAGCCTCGATCCAGGTTTTGATTCTGCTACGCGAATATTCACTGAAAACAAGACTTAAAGTCTGATCCAGCCTTCGTCCATGATCATTAGCATTTATGATTGTTTCAAGATTGACGTTCTGTCCCATTACCCGATACCTATAGAAAAAATTCAGTCACAATTTTTGCCGGTTCAATAAACCGTGCTAATAACTCAGAAAAAAGAACCACAGCAAAACGAAGTTTATTATAAGATCATAAGTTATCTTTCTCAACGCACCGAGAAAAGAAGGCAATCAACACACATTAAACGAACATAGTCTCGCTCTTATGGAACTTCAGACATTATCTTCGCTCTACTGAGAACAGACAAAAAAATAACAGCGATTCAACCATATCGACAGTTTAAAACACTTCCATTGAATGCGAGATAATGAATCATTCCGGATTCGGCACCTCCAGATCGAAACAAATATTTATTGCAATGAATTTCCAAAGTAGTTAGCATAAAGTGGGGTTCTTGGGCGAAAACGACTAAGAATCAGCACACAGTTTATGGCATACTGATATATCCTGGCATAACGGCGGAGGTAAGATTGTTCAGATCTTCCTTAATTTAAACAACGGTCGGATCTCTGGAAACAATGTTATTTAAATCTTTCTGTCTGCCGGTGAAGAACTTTGCGGATTTATGAAGTTACTGTAGATGAAAGCACAGAATAAAAATCGCAGTTACCTTTTCTGAATCAGTTGCTGCCATCTGATCAAACTGATAGTTTAAACATATAGAAAAAGACAAGCATAAAGCAATGAAAATAAACCAGATTATCTACCTTTTAGGAATATTTACGTTATCTGCAGGATTAAACGGATGCACATGGAGTGATACAGAACCGGAAACAGTGGCAGACAAAAATCCGAAGAGTCTTTATGCCGACGCACAGCAGAGTATGGCTGAAGGTAACTATAAAAGAGCCGCAGAAATACTGGTAGCCCATAATTCAAGATATCCATACGGTCTGTACGCTGATCAGGTAAATCTGGATCTACTCTACTGCTACTATAAGAATGAGGAAAACACCAAAGGTCTGCAGGTGGCTGACCGCTTCATTAACGTTAACCCTGCACACAAAGATCTGGATTATGTATACTACATTCGCGGCCTGATTCTCATGCAGATGGATACGGATCTTCTTCACTCAATTTTTGCCATAGATCGCTACGATCGAGATCCTGCATACAGTGAGGAGGCTTTTCGCGATTTCGGGTTTATTGTCAATCAGATGCCGAGCAGCAAGTATGCTTCTGATGCAAAAATCAGAATGCTCTACTTGAAAAACCGTCTGGCAAAATATTATCTATCCGTTGCGCAGTACTACTATGACCGGCGAGCCTATGTGGCAGCAGCAAATCGAACAAAAAAAATCATCGACAGTTTTTACGATACAACATCAGCTGAAGGCGCCATCGAAATCATGATAAAGAGTTATCAGAAACTCGGACTGACAGATATGGAAAGAGAAGCAAAGAAACTGATGAAGCTCAATTTTCCAAAAAACAGTCTGGCGAATAACTGATGCTAAACCACAACGACTATAATCCACCTCTTGAACCTTACCTCGATATCATATACGAGGATCCGGCCATCATCGTGATCAATAAACCGTCAGGAATTCTCTCCGTACCCGGCAAGGAGGATCACCTTTTTGACAGCATTCTTACAAGAGTTCAGAAAAAATATCCTCTTGCGGCAGCTGCTCACAGACTGGATATGAGTACCTCCGGACTTCTCGTTGTACCCAAAACAAGACTTGCTGCCAGCATCCTTGGCAAACAGTTTCAGAACAGAACTGTAGAAAAGTGCTACTATGCCTGGGTAGCGGGAAAGGTTGAAAAGGATACAGGTGAGATAGATCTTCCGATTGCTCTGGACGAAAGCAACAAACCACTGCAGAAAATAGATTTTAAGAACGGCAGAAGAGCTGTAACCCAGTTTGAATGTATCTATAAATCTGAGCGGCGAAGTCTGATGAGACTGCACCCTGTAACCGGTCGATCCCATCAGTTACGTCTGCATATGAAGGAGTTCGGACATCCGATACTGGGTGACAAATGGTATGCCACACCGGAAATCCGGGCAATGGCACCACATCTTTACCTCCATGCCGGAGAACTGTCATTTGATGATCCGACAACAGGAAAAAGATGCTGTTTTAAAGTCGCTCCGCCATTCGAGACTCCGAACATAAAATTCTGATAAACAATCTGTGTCATCAATGCCGTCAGAGTGCAGAACCGGACGTCAATATGAAAAAAATACTCAATATCTTATTTCTGACATGTATCCTTGCTTCTGGCGTCTCAGTCCTTGCTGAAACAGTGCCTGACAGTAAGGACATCGGCTCTGAAACCACTACCGAAGAAGAAACTAATGACAGCATTTCAGAGAACAAAGACGAAAAAAAGGAAACTGAAACCGTCAGAAAAAACATACCTGAAGAAAATTATGAAACCTATCTCAACACACTGAACGAACAGCAGAGAAAATACCTGAAAGAAAACTGGAGCCGGCATAAAAAAGCAAGAGAGGCCAACGGTGTTCTTTTCATTGAATACGAATCAGCAAAATCCAAAAGTTTAGGACATATTTTTTTCTTTCCGGACTGGAATACAACTCATCAGATGATCCGACTCGCTGAAACAGGTTCAGACAAAGGATACGACTGTTTCATTTTTCTTCCCATTCCCGAAGTTGCCGAGCATCTTCCAAACAGTGAAGATAATGCGGAAATAGCAGACATCAAGGACGCATTTCTTAACTATGTCAAAGCATCCATTGATACCATAGGAGCTCATGACAAGATCAACATTGTTCTTAGTGCCGGTGACACCATATCTTGGATCCTGTCCGGAATAGAGGAGGGAATAATCCTAAAACCTGACGGAATAATAGCCTATAATGCGGCCTATCGGGATCCCGATGCCAATGCGTTTGTCGCTACCCAGTTAAGCACTTTCAGGGGAATCTTTGCTGATATCGTTACAAAGGAATCCAACAGTTATCTCAATGATGCTGTTGAAAAAAGAACATTCATGTTGAAGAAGCAGGGAAGAAAGCCTTCCACATTCAAACTAATCAGATGCGGAGATCTGTGTGAGCTGGATAAATCCTTCGGAGCATATCTGAAGAAGACAAAATTTAAAACAGGAGGAACCGTCAGAAAAAGCAGATGACAGCAGAAACAGTTTAACTGATGTGACGGTATTCCTTTACAGTTTCCCATGCCTGCTGAACAGACTGGCACAGCTCTGTATATTTTTTCACACCATCCTTACCAAGTCCCTGGGCTATGGCCCGATCCGGATGATATTTGCTCATCAGCCTGCGATAAGCCTTTTTCACTTCTTCATCGGAAGTATCAGGAGTTACTCCCAGAGTAAGATAGGCATTTCTCAGTTTTCCTGAAAAACTGCCACCGCAGTTTCTCTCTCCGGAATCATTATTCTGATAACTTTCTTTTCTGCCATGATATGAATATTCATCTCTTTCTCCGTCACCGGAATAACCATTTCGGCTCTGACGCCCGTATTCATTTCCTCCGCTGTTCTGATTTGAATGATGCTCCCAACTTTCAAAGGTTCTGTAGCAATCCCTGGTACTGTCATACTCCAGTCCGTATCTTCTGATCATTTCCCTTAGCAGAAGATCTATTTCACTTTTTGAAAACTGGTACCAGGAACCAATTTCATAGATAAGATCTACCTCACTTCGGGTAAGAAGAGAATCATAAAACAGTATGGAAATCTGACTTAGAAAAACAGAGGTCCGCTGCTGATACTCAAGTCTGTAAAGAGACGATGTGATAATGCGGCGAATTTCATTCTTTGATGCGGCACGACCTGCTTTGACAAAATCTCTTGCAGCCATACCCTCCTTATCGGGCAATCCGTACTGCTCTATCATTTCATCAACAAAAAGATACTGCATATTGATACTGCAGGAGCTGCGAACGGCGACAAACCCTAACGGAATAAATATTATTCGGGCAAATTCAAAACCGTCACTGGAACTGTCATGATTATTTTCACAGCCGTCATGCCGATCCGAAGAACGATCGCCGGATTCTTTCTCATGCACATCTGAATCTTTCTGAGTCGAGCCTATGGCCATAAGGACGACTATGGCGACAATAAAGAAGCCAACACCAAGCACCGGACTGCGAAAAAATTCAGCAATTCCTGTCCCAGCCGCCGCAATCAGATACAGGGTAATACATCCGCAGCAACACGATGAAGGGCTGTTATTATTATCTGAAGCCATAGAGAAAGAAACCTAAACAGTGACGGGAACAAATGACAGTCAAGTCAGCGGCAACACTGAGAAATATATTTGTTAACTTCCTCAAGGCGTTGCACTGTACCGACATCAAACCACGTTCCTGAAAGCATTTCACCTGTTACAAGATCGCGACTGATCCATTCAGTGAACCACGGCTTCAATGCACATCTTCCCTCCGGTATTTCGGCAATATACTCAGGATTGTAAACTGCCGCTCCGGTAAAGGTACAGGCAGGAGTATTTCTGACCATTCCGCTTTCTATGGAAAAATCACCTTCAGGATGATGAGGTGGATTCACAGTCAGCCACAGATGAGCAGCAGAATTCCATGATTCAGGAACTCGGAACTCCCGATAATCTGCGTCAATATAAGTATCACCGTTAAGAACAAGAAACGGTTCACTGCCAAGCAGCGGCAGAGCATGCCTCAGTCCGCCGGCGGTTTCAAGTCCTCCTGGAATTTCATGAGACCACTTCAGACTTACCCCAAGAGACGAACCGTCACCCAGGGCTTCAACCAGTTTTTCTCCAAGCCATGCCGTATTAACAACAATATCGGTAATACCGGCATCTCGAAGCTTGTTTATATGGTGGACTATAAGAGGTACTCCTCCGACCTCGACCAGCGGCTTAGGTATTCTGTCAGTAATCGGTCTTAACCGTTCGCCTCTTCCTGCAGCAAGAATCATTACTTTGCGGATCACAGCAGTCTGTCCTCCATCAGAATTTTAAAGTCTCCCAGAACGGGGTATTTGGCTGAAACCTCCCTTACATAATCAAAGGTTCGAGGAAGGTACTGCAAATATCCATCCTTTCCGTCGCGATACTGCAGACGGCAAAAAATACCAATTGCCTTAAGGTGTCTCTGCATACCGGTAAGATCCAGAAAGAATTCAAATTCCTCCAGTGATTTATTCCTTAGAATTCCCATACTGCTGTACCCGTCAAATGCATAACGAACTATTTCGTTTCTGAGTTCATGCTCAAGAGTTATGTAGCAATCCTTGATCAGCGATACCAGATCATAGGTAACCGGACCGGTCACTGTATCTTGAAAATCCACCAGAGCCAGAGAACCATCCTGCCGGATCATAATATTTCGACAGTGAAAATCCCGATGCATGGTCACCTGAGGCTGAGCCAGACTGTTGTCCACGAGCTGACTGATAGTCAGATTCCATATTTTCTCGTCACTGCCTGTCAGTTTTCTGCCAAGATGAGCATCGAGATACCAGTCGATAAAAATCTGATCTTCCCTGCGGATGAATTCCCCGTCAAATGCAGTGAATTTCTCGGAAACTGAAGCAATCTTCAACAGTAAATCTGCCGCCTTCAAATACATCACATGCATTGAATCTCTGTCTTTCAGACGTGAACTGAACATCACATCACCCAGATCCTCAACACAAAGATAACCATTCTGCAGATCAGCCTCATAAACCTTTGGCACAGGAATACCGTATCTGTTGTAGACAGATGACAGTTCCACAAATTCCCTGTTTTTTTCTGTAGCCGGGGGCGCATCAACGTAGATACGATCCCTGTATCTGTAATATTTTCTGAAGGAAGCATCTCCGGAAACGATAACCGGCTCGGGAGATGGTTCACCTGTAACCCTACTGATAAAATTCACAAGATCAGCAAATCTGTCCATCTGTCAAAACGCTCCATTCATAAAACGACATCCGGGATAATTTTAACTTTTTGATCTCCAAAATTCAGCAACAGATTTCATTCTCTCAAAAGGAAAAGCACCGGTAACAAAGCCTTGCGGATCTGCCCTGTATCAATGATTCAGCCGAACATTGTCATCAATATGTAGTTATGAAAAAATGACCGATATGATAGAATTACGGGGTTAAATAATCAGAAAATACGAACAGCAGTTCTGGAACCAATCAATGCATCTTAAAGTAAAAAAACTGACAGCTATTGCTCTCCTATCTGTACTTTCAGCATCGGCATATGCTGAAGTTGCAAAGTACAGGAATCCTTTTCCTGGTTTCAGCAAACAGTGCTATGCAGACGTACCTGCCATAGATGATCAGGAGTTTGATTTCAAAACTACGCCTATAGATATTTATTCCGATTCCGTAAGTTCCTCCGATAAATATCACATCTCGTTTTTCGGTGATGTTCAGTTTACACAGGGAAACCGCTTTCTGAATGCCGACCAGACATCATATGATCGACAGCTCAACCAGATTCAGGCCATCGGAAATATAAGATACAGAGACGGATATATAACAATCAGGGATGCTTCCATGCTCGATACGAGTCTGGACACCCGTATTGCAACACTGACGGATCCGGAGTACATACTGCACGGATCACCGACTCACGGCAATGCCAGAAAGGTTATGTACAACCACAAGGATGGTCTGTATCACTTCGAGAATGCAAAAATCACAACATGCCCCAAGAGTGATGAAACATGGTATCTGACGGCTTCAACCGTAGATGTGGACAACAACGAGGTGTTCGGCGAGGCCTGGAATACAACTCTGTGGTTTTATGATGTTCCGGTATTTTATCTTCCATACTTTACATTCCCGATCAAAAATCAGCGAAAGACAGGACTGCTTTATCCGTCACTTGAGTACGGAAAATCCGACGGTCTGCAGCTGGCAACACCTTTCTACTGGAACATAGCGCCAAACTATGATTACACTCTGACGCCAAAGCTTATAACAAGACGTGGATTTTTCAGTTCCCATGAGTTCAGATACATGCTTGATCCACACAATACCGGCACGCTGAATTTTGAATACATAAACCACGATCGCAAAGCCAGCAGAGACGACGGCTATAATTCAAACAGATGGTACCTCAGATACCTTCACCATAGCGATTTTCTAAACCGCAGGATTACATTCGACATTAACTATAACAAGGTAAACAATCACGATTACAATTATTTCAGTGATCTGGGAAATATTTCCGGCTCCAACAGCAAGCTTCTCCAGAATGCGGTACTGAAATACAGACCCGCAAAATTTACTACGGTATCACTGGAAGCCAGAAACTATCAAATGCTTATCGACACAAACGTCAAGCCGTTTTCAATACTGCCCAAGCTTTCCGTTACCAACTCGATGCCTTTCAGATATTTCAATCTGAGAAACTATGCCGAGGCAACAAACTTCATCCATACAGGCGGCAACGATGTTCAGGGAGACTATGAAGGAAAACGTCTCCACATGGAAAGTGCCATAAACGTGCCGATTCTCCAGCAGCCTTATCTGCAGATAGACAGTTCGCTGAAATTCATGTATACAAGGTATATGCAGGATTCTGATCACGCAATGATGCCGTATTTGGCAGATCAGGGATTTACGCGTATTGAGGACACTGTAGATCGTTTTCTCCCGATGTTCAATATGAAGCTCCGTCTGATCCTTGATTCGGATTTCAGTCTCTTCGGAACGGGTTTTAACCAGTCACTGGAGCCTGTCATTCAGTACCTCTACATTCCATATCGCAACCAGGACAAAATAGGGCTGTACGATACTACAGACTTTATTCAGGACTATTACAGTCTGTTCTACAGCAACCGTTATGCCGGTATTGATCGCATATCAAATGAAAACAGACTGACTTTGGGTTTTACCAGCCGTCTGACCGATGATCACGGTCACGAAAGAGCTGTTCTCACAGTCGGACAGGCCTTCTCGCTGGAAAAACAGAAGGTTGGTCTGTATCCCGGATACATGGACAACAGGCACTCAAAATCTAATTTCAACATGATGCTTGAAATCAAACCGCATGAACATGTCAATTTTGCAAGTTCACTGTCTTATGACACGATCAAGCATCATATGTACCGCGGATTTGCGGCACTTGAATACAGGGATGATTCCATTACAGCACAGCTCAACTACCGCTATACAAGGCAGGGAAACAGAACAATGTTTGATTTCAAAAAGGTGGATCTGAAACAGTTCGGAGCTCACCTTGCACTGCCAATAAATGATAATTTCAGCTTCATGTCATCTGTATTCTATGATCTGGAGCAGAAACACAACATCGACAGAATAGTCAAATTCCAGTATGACAACTGCTGCTGGAAATTCAATGTATTTTTAGAACAGGTTAACGAACCTGACAATATACATCTGAAAGCCCGCGAGGATACAAAATTCGGACTTCAGTTTGAAATGAAGGGTCTCGGAAGCCTTGGCGGAAAGGATCTTGAGCATAATCTCAACACCCGTCTGCTTCCTTACAACCGTCCGTTCAATATATCGGAGTAGTCATGCTAAAAAAATTAATCTCTCTTTTAATCGTTTCATCATTGACCTTCGGTTCCCAGGCAGTCATGGCTGACAGCGAAAAAAACCGCATCGAGGCTATAGCCAATGACAGGGTTATTCTAAAAAGTGATCTGGACAAATACGAGGCGGATTATCTTAAGAAAATGAGAGCACACCTGTCAGCAGAGCAGTTACCGGATCGTCTGATCATCCGACGTCAGGCGCTTGATCAGCTGATTAATTCAGCACTGGTAGAACAGCTTGCAGAAAAAATGGGGGTATCCATCAGTGACACACACCTTGATCAGATGATGGAAACCGCTGCAAAGATTAACGGTACCACCGTACAGAAACTTTACGAAGAAAGTTTTAAACGTGACGGTCTTACTCCGGCTCAGACAAGAGAAAAGTTCAGAAAGGAAGCACTTCTGAGTGAGTTCCAGAGTATAAATGTGAGAAAACGTATAAAAATTTCAAATCAGGAAATTGACCAGATGGTTGACATACTCAAGAAGGAGCAGGGTCATGAGGTGATATACCAGATAGCCGACATATTTCTCCGTCTTGAAAGTTCAATGTCTCCGCAGGAAATGGCGGAGGTGGAAAATCTTGCAAATGATCTGGTGAACCGCATAAAAAAGGGTGAAAGCTTCGGAAAGCTCGCTGCTCAGTACAGTCAGGACGACAAGGCATCAAGCGGCGGAGAATGGGGGGAAACCAACATCAACAGTCTTCCTACAATGTTTGCTGATCACATTGTCGGTGCCAGAGAAGGAGATATCATCGGTCCGGTCAGAATTGATTCAGGATATATCATCATCAAGATCATAAAAATCAAGGGGCACAAATATGCACCGGATCTCAAGGTGAAACTGAGACATATACTCATCAAACCTACAGTGATCCTTTCGGACAGCAAGGCTGTGGAAAAGCTAAACGAAATCAGAGTCCGCATAGAAAATCATCAGTCAGATTTCGGAACTGAAGCCAGCAGGTACTCTGAAGATCCTGCTTCAGCTGTAAACGGCGGTGAAATTGAAATGCAGAGTCCGGATATGTTTGATCCTCTTTTTGCCCAGAACATAAAGACTCTTAAAATAGGTGAAATCAGTGCTCCGTTCAAATCAAGCTACGGATGGCATATTGTACAGCTCATGGATAGGAAAGTAGACATGAACTCCCAGTCTGCACTGAAAGACAAGGCCTTTGAAATACTGTTTTCAAGGCGCTACAACGAGGAACTGATCTTCTGGCTGAACGAACTGCGCAATCAAAGTTATATAAAAATTATGGATGAAGATCTGCAGAAAGTTCATCAGTCAGACGAAGAACTGCCGTAATAAGGATGAAAATAATGGACAGCAACGTATTTCGTATAGTTATTTCTTCTGGAGAAAGTGCCGGCATCGGTCCGGAAATCTGCCTTGCCATAGCAGAGCGCAGCTGGCCTTGCCAGCTGGTTGTGCTTGCAGATCTTTCACTTTTGAAAAAATATGCAAAACTGCTTAACAAAAACATCACCTTCAGAGAATATGATCCAGATGCTCCCATTGAAGCGTCTCAGGCCGGCACCATCACCTACAAGCAGATCCGGCTTCTCGCTTCAGTCACCCCTGGCAAGCTGAAGGTTGATAACAGCGCATATGTAATAAACATGCTCACTGAAGCTGCAAGGGGATGTATGTCCGGAGAATATCATGCAGTCGTCACAGGACCTGTGCACAAGGGTATAATTGCCGATTCCGGGCTTCAGTTTACCGGTCATACTGAATTTTTCAGAGACTATGCAAAGGTCAGAGATGTTGTGATGATGCTGGCCACAGAAGGACTCAGGGTCTCCCTGACAACGACCCACATACCTTTGTGCGAGCTTTCCAAAACTATTACCGCACCGCTGCTTAGAAATATCATAACCATAGTCGATCATGATCTTAAGTCCCAGTTCGGAATTGAAACTCCCAAGATCTATGTCTGCGGTCTCAACCCTCACGCAGGTGAAGGCGGGCATCTCGGCATGGAGGAAATCAATACCATAACACCCGTGATCAAACAGATGAAGAAAAAGGGTATCAATGTTATCGGTCCGATGCCGGCGGATACTGTATTTCAGCCGAAATATATGCAGGATGCAGATACCATTCTGGCAATGTACCATGATCAGGGGCTTCCCGTACTCAAGTATATCGGATTCGGAAAAGCTGTAAACATTACTCTCGGACTTCCGTTTATACGTACCTCAGTAGATCACGGAACCGCACTTGATCTTGCAGGAAAAGGTCTTGCAGATCACGGAAGTTTATATACTGCTATTGAATATGCAATAAAAATGGCCAAGGCTAAATATGGGCAGAAATAAATCAGGGAGCAGTCTGCAGGCAACTGGCGGCTACCACGCAAAAAAGCAGTTCGGACAGAATTTTCTCCGGGATGAAGGAGTAATCGATACGATAATCAATACGATCGCACCTTCTGATAAAGCCACCATGGTTGAAATAGGTCCCGGGCTCGGTGCACTGACGGAACCTGTCTGTGAAAGAATCAGACATCTCAACGTGATAGAAATCGATCGGGATCTTGCAGAGCGACTGAGGCATCATCCATTCATCCGCGATCAGTTAACCATTTACGAAGAGGATGCGCTGAATTTTGATTTTTCAAAACTGAAAGAGGATGATAAACCGTTAAGAATCTACGGCAATCTGCCATATAACATATCAACTCCTCTGCTGTTCCACCTTTTCAGTTTCGGTTCACAGATCCATGATATGCATTTTATGTTGCAGAAGGAGGTCGTTGATCGACTGACTGCTGTTCCAGATACAAAAGACTACGGAAAACTAACCATTATGGGACAGTACTACTCGAAAATGATGCCGTTTCTTGAGGTTCCCCCTTCCGCATTCACACCATCACCAAAGGTTGACTCGGCGGTAATTAAAATTATTCCGTATATCTCAAAACCTTTTGTGGCTGATGATGAAAAACTGATGAACAAAGTTGTAGCCTCCGCTTTTAATCAGAGACGCAAAACAATATCCAACAGTATGTCGGAATACCTTGATTCTGAAGATTTCAGAGCTCTTGGATTAGATCCAAAGGCACGGGCTGAAAATTTAACAGTCGAACAGTATGTAAGAATAACCAATTATCTTAGTCAGAAGGAACTGGCATGAAAACCTACTGCGTAGGAGATATCCACGGCTGTTTTACAGAATTTGCAGAACTGCTTGATTCCGTCGGTTTCAATGAGAACGAGGATTTTCTCCTGGCAACAGGCGATATCATAGGACGCGGCCCCTATCCCATAGAAACCCTGCGTTTTTTTCTGAGAAACAGAAGCAGGATAGTTACTGTTCTGGGGAATCATGAACTCAGTCTCCTTAGAAATTATTCCATCTGGCGATCAATATCAGATCCTAAAAACAGGTCAGAATTTTTAAAAAACCTCAAAGCAGGTGAATTAAAACTGATTTTAAAAGAAAAAAATTCAGAGGAGATTTTTGACTATCTGAGAAGCCGGCCGCTGGCATATTACGACAGGGAAAGAAAAATTCTGCTTACTCATGCCGGACTTTCTCCAGAATGGAAACCGGAGGATGCCGTAGGTTATTCCAGAGAGCTTGAAACAGTACTTCAGTCAGACCGCTTCGACTGGTTTATGAGCAACATGTTTTCAGACAAACCTGATTCCTGGAGCAAGGTCCAGAAAAAGGAAGCAAAAGCAAGAAAGGCAGAAAAGGTCATAGGAAAGGATCCTGACGCAGCCATCGGAAAAATATCGGTCACGGTAGAACTGAAACGTCTGATCTACATTGTAAACGCTTTCACGAGGATGCGCTTCTGCAGATCAGACATGTCTCTGGAGTTTCTGTGCAAGGACGGTCCCGAGGCTGCCAAACTCAATAATCTTTATCCGTGGTATGAACTGCAGAAAAACATTTCCGATGAAGAAAGACTTATATTCGGACACTGGGCAGCTCTCCAGGGAAAGTGTCCGATCAGAAATATCATTGCCATGGATACGGGTTGTGTCTGGAACGGTTCTCTCACTCTAATCGACATTGACAATCCGTACATCAGACATATCGCCCAGGCTCATCACTGACAAGAAATATCTTTTGATGAATTTAAACCGCGGATCATCTGTTCTGATTTTTCCTGAATATTCTGAATGAATAATCATATTCATTTTTCTCGTCTGCCGTATGTTTTTCTTCCGAGATCAGAGAAAACAGGTGTTCAAACGAAGGAAAGAAGGCATCCGCATCCTTAACCTCCGTATCTACCTGAGTAATATACAGTTTTGATGCATACTCAAGGGCTGCATGATACAGCATACTGCCTCCGATGATCATAGTTTCACTCTGTTCAGATGAAACATCTGCAAGAGCCTTTTCCAGAGAATCATAAACGTCAACACCGTAGCGTACACCGAGAAAAGGATCCGAAGACACAACGGCCGTGTGCCGTCCGGGAAGCTGACGATAATTCAGAGAGGCAAAGGTATTGCGCCCCATAACTATAGTTTTGCCCATGGTAATACTTTTGAAGTACTTCATATCAGACGACAGACGCCATGGAATCTGATTGTCACGACCTATGGCTTTGTTGCGATCAACTGCTGCTATAATTGAAATACCCGGATAATACATCATTCAAGCTCTTCATCATCAAAATCATCAAGAACAGCATCATCAGTCTTATCCCAGACAAACCCGTCCTTATCAGACAATCTGTTCTCCTCGGCAAACTCTACCGGGATCGTGTCAAGCAGTTCCATAAGTTCAGAACACAGAGGCTCTGTTCTGTCCCGGTTTGCTGCCGATATAATAAAATGTTTTGCATCCTTTCTGTCCAGAGCAGAAAGGATTTCTTCAGCTTTGGTTGTCGCCTGTTCAGGATCAATGTCCGCTTTGTTGAATACTATCCATCTAGGCTTTGAAGTCAGTTTGTCAGAATATTTTTCCAGCTCACTCTCAATTATCCTGATATTTTCAGCCGGATCAGATCCGTCAACTGGAAAAAGATCAACAAGATGAAGCAAAACACGACAGCGTTCAAGGTGACGTAAAAAACGATGTCCAAGTCCGGCTCCCTCGGAAGCTCCTTCAATAAGACCAGGAATATCTGCCACTACAAATGATCTTCCACTGCCAACCCTCACAACACCAAGACTAGGTATAAGAGTGGTAAAAGGGTAATCAGCCACCTTTGGCCGGGCAGCTGACACGGCACGAATGAAGGTTGACTTGCCGGCATTCGGGAAACCGAGAAGTCCCACATCGGCAAGCAGAAGAAGTTCAAGACGCAAAAGACGCTTTTCTCCCTTTGAGCCGTTGGTGTGCTGCATCGGTGTACGGTTTACAGAACTTTTAAATCTCGTATTGCCGAGACCATGAAAACCTCCCTTGGCAACCATAAGCTTCTGACCGTTCCTTGTGAGATCTCCTATTACCTCGCCGGTGTTTTCATCAATGGCCCTGGTTCCTACAGGAACCATAAGAATTTTATCTTCTCCACGATGTCCGGTACAGTCAGATCCGCTGCCGTTTTCACCTCTGCCAGCAGAAAATCTGCGCACAAAGCGGAAATCAACCAGAGTGTTAAGATTATTATCGGCCAGCAGAAATACATCACCGCCGTCGCCACCGTCACCGCCGTTTGGTCCACCGTGAGGGATATACTTTTCACGACGGAAGCTTACGCAGCCGTTGCCTCCATCTCCAGCTTCGACCTGAATATGAGCTTCATCAACAAATTTCATACTGTACACCTAAACAAAAAAACCCAACCATATTGGCTGGGCTATGACTAAAACAGAATAATACTAAGCTTCTGCCTTCGGCTCAACAACATTGATAAATGTACGTCCCTTAGGACCATGAACCTTAAATTCAACCACGCCATCAGCAGTTGCGAAAATAGTATGATCTCTACCAATACCTACGTTGGCGCCCTTATGGAAGTGTGTACCTCTCTGACGAACTATGATGTTGCCAGCAGATACAACCTGTCCGCCATAAACTTTAACACCAAGGCGTTTACTTTCGGAGTCGCGACCGTTACGGACGGAACCACCGGCTTTCTTATGTGCCATTTCATTCTCTCCTAGTAATTAAGCCTGAATACCGGTGATCTTAACTTCAGTAAAGTACTGACGATGACCGGTAGCCTTCTGGAAGTGCTTACGGCGACGAAACTTAACGATGCTGAGTTTTTCACCGCGACCCTGCTTTACAATTTCACCCTGCACCTTAGCAGATGAAAGATAAGGTGCACCAACATTTACATTATCACCATCAGCAGTAAGAAGAACTTTATCAAATTCGATCTTCTCGCCAACAGCCTTCTCGATTAACTCGACGCGGATTACATCATCAACAGACACACGATGCTGCTTGCCGCCTTCGAAAATAACTGCGTACATTTGTAATACTCCATAGCCCCATCAGAATGGGGACAATTAAAACTTTAATAAACTTTGAGTATTCTACCAAAATAAGAACTATATGCAAGGTAAAATTGTGACTGATTATTCATTTTCGCCTCAGTCCTTCCGGAGTTTCAGATTTCGATACAGTTAACCGGCTTAATCCCGTCAGCAGAAATGCGGCAAATTTCTGCGATAAGGTAACCCGGTATCAGCATACTGCTCTGACGGAGCAAATTCAGCTGCAGTTACCATCTGAATCTGATGCATACCCGACAGATCCGGGATTCTCTGTTTATACTGCAATCAACTCTTTCCTGTCTGCTCCGGGCGGGGAATACCTATATTTGAATAGCCTTCATTGAAAGCAATTTTCCGGATCATATTCATTGTTTCGGTACTGCGGTGCAGTCCAAGAAGTCTCGAAATTTCCATCTGACAGTCCAGTTCATTCTGGACAAATTCATTTTCAACTATTTCCTCATCAGTGAGTGTTCTTCCCTCAATCTGCTCAAGATATGAAATAACTGTTTTTACTGACAGATCTGATGCCAGCAAGGATTCCTTTCCTGAATGTTCTGTTATGGAACTGATAGCAACAAGAACACAGTTTAAGGCATTGTTGGCAGCATAAAATCCGAAAGGAGAATCCTCGTCAACCTTTATAAGGCAGGATTCCACATCCTTGTAAACAGGATACCAGTTTTTGAATCTGCTGGAATTTGAACTGTACAACCAAAGCTCACCGATAATTTCATCAATCTGTCCGATCTTTCCGCCCAGTTTCACATCTGAATCTGACAAAGCAGCAAAATTCGGAAACATTCTTTCCGCCATCGCTGTTGCAAATATCTGCTGCTGCCAGTTTTTCAGTTTTTCAATCCGACGGTAAAATTTAGGTCCAAACAGCATAAAAACTCCAAATAACTAATAACTGCACAAAAATACAAAACTTAACCGGAATCAGTCAGTCATAACAAATTACGTCCGGCAGAGATAATACCACGAATTTATATTTCTGCTCTTTTTTATAGCCGCTTTCCTGTATGCAGTCATCACAGTAACACCGAAAAAATACTGCTACCCGTGAGGACTGACTCAGATTAAAGGATAAAGACATGATAAACTCAATGGGGTAGTATTTCCTCACGGAAACAGACTGCAACGAAATCAAAAGAGCATAATAAAAAGGAAAACAATGAAAGAATCTGGCGAAAACTATCTCGAAACTCTGCTGCTCCTTAATGAAAAAATGGACAACAAGGTACGTGCAGTGGATTTGGCAAAGGAACTGTCATACAGCAAACCAAGCGTAAGCCGGGCCTTAAATATTCTTAAAAACAACGGTTTCCTTTCCATTGACACCAGTGGTTATATACATCTGACAGAAACCGGTCAGGAAACAGCCGAAATGATTTATGAGAGACACAAAACTCTGACTGATCTGTTTTTGAAACTGGCCGGAGTAAGTGCTGAAATCGCAGAAAAAGACGCCTGCCGTATTGAACACGTCATCAGCAGTGAAACTTTCCTCGGTCTCAAAACATACCTGGAAAATCTGCAAAGCAAAGAACAGGATACGAATAAGATCTGACAACACTCTACAGACAAAGCAGTGCTCAGCAGCAATTCAGGACAATTCAGCACTGCTCCCAGCAGTCACTCTGGAGCATCGCACTGAAAGTAGGCTGGGGGATATCGTCCTTTTTGATTTCCGTTCTGTCGTTACCTGCAACTCGAAAATACCTTACAACAATTTCGAAAGACACTGTCTCAAAACTGACCTGATATAAAAATTTCGGATTCCTGTAAAACTGCTGCTCAACATTCTTCTTTGAAAAGGAACTCCATACTGAAGACAGTCTCATTTTAGACCTCGCTAAACTACTTAATACACCGAAAAAATTATAGGACTTTTGACAAAAAAATCAATTTTGACCTGAAATGATTCAGGGAGTAAACTTACATTCCTGCAGCTGTTGCTGATCCAACTTTGTTTGATAATGCGAAAAAGAAAACGCAAATGAAAAGAATCTCAATAGACTTACATACACACACAGTGGCAAGTTCCCATGCATTCAGTACCATAACTGAAAATGCTCACATCGCTGCACAGAAGGATCTGCAGATAATAGCATGCACAGATCACGGTCCGGAACTTCCCGGCGGGGCAAACAAAATATTCTTCAAAAGTCAGAGATGCATCCCGCGCTTTATTGAAGGAGTGGGGATTCTCAGAGGAATTGAAGCAAATATCGATGATAATGGAAAGATAGACTGCACGCCTTCCATGATGGATTATCTGGACATTGTTATGGCTGGGTTTCATGCACCGGTGTACTCTGACGCCAGATTTGAAAATCACAACACAGAAATGATGATCAGAGTAATAGCATCCGGAAAGGTTGATGTTATCACCCATCCGGCGAACATAAACTATCCCATAAACCTGAAAGCAGTGGTTAAAGCAGCCAGAAAACATAACGTAGCACTAGAACTGAATGCCAGTCCCTATACCAGAACCAACTCGCGCACAATGGCTGTAGAGCTGGTAAAAACAGCGGCAAATGCAGGAGTTCACCTGGTTATGGGTTCAGACGCTCATATCTGCTTTGATGTGGGAAGATTTGATCTGGGATACGAAATACTTGATGAAGCAGGAACAGGATCTGAATATCTTCTTAACAGTGATCCTGTCAGACTTCTGTCTTTTCTAAAAAGTCGTGGACATGACAGCGTAGACGATTTCATTTCCCACTTCAGCGAAAAAGGATCTGTCTGAGATAACCTCAGCGCATTTCAGCAGCGACGATCTGCAATCTGCTCTGCCAGAGATATCAGAGATTTTTTGTATACTGTATCACTGAACACTTTGAGTGAATTCCTGGCACTCTCTATTTCCCGGTTAGCCACGGCATCGCAATAGTCAAAACTGTGATATCTGTGCATCAAATCCACTATTTCAGGGAATCTGTCACGTCGGATCTGATCTGAATTTTTCTGATCAAGAACAAGCAGATCATTAATCATTTTTTTCTCTGCACTGCTGCAGTTCTTCAAAAGATGAATAAGAGGAAGAGTGACCTTGCCCTCGGCGAAGTCATCGCCTGCAGTCTTACCCATAACCTCAGTATATGAACGATAATCAATTATATCGTCTGTTATCTGGAAAGCGTTACCGAAATGATGTCCATATGAATGACATGCCCTAACATACTCATGATCCTTATTAAGGATCAGAAGAGTAGCCATATCGCAGGAAAGTTCAAAAAGGCATGAAGTCTTGGCCTCGATAACTTCAAAATAGACTGCCTCTCCTATGTCGGGAGAATGGCTCTTCAGCATCTGCTTAATCTCACCTTCAGACATAAGCTTAACCACACTGAGAAGAGAATTAGATATGCGGTCATTTCCGTATTTAAGGAGAAGCCTTAAAGACTTGGTATAGAGATAATCACCGAAAAGAATGCTGGCAGGTACACCGTACTCAGCATTAGTCGTCGGTCTTCCCCGCCTCAGTTCTGATTTGTCGATAACATCATCATGCAGAAGTGTTGCAGTATGAATCATTTCCACCGCACATGCCAGAAAGATATGCTCTTCTGTTAGTCCTACCATTTCACCGGCAGTAAGGAGAAGAAGCGGTCTGAGTCTTTTACCTCCGCTGGTAAGAATATGCGTGACAACTTCATTAACTTCCACGAATTCAGAAGGATCTATGTCAACAAGGGTACTTTCAAACCTCTCCATAAGAGGTTTTATTTCATCAATAATACCAACCATCACAACCTTCTCTAAGGGAAGCAAAACATATATTCAGCTCGCAGAAAGTAAATTTCATAAGCGGAACAGTCCAGATCAATCAAGCCGTTATGAGAGCAAAAACTGAACAACAGCAAAGCAGGATCAAATTTCTGTCAGATTGTACCATATCAGACAGATCTATAGAACAAAGAGAGATGGAACACTGAGATTAGCTTTGGTACCGGAGAAAGAAAAATTCCGTCATGATCTCATATTTTACGATTTTCTGAAAAATGAAGGCATGAAGTATTAATTATTAATTCGGTCTGAAAAGCGAAGATATAAGAGCAGATTTTCAAAATTAGATTTCTAGAGAAGCCAAAATCAACAATAACAGAACCGTCCGCTATCTGGAAACCTCATTTCTGTAAGGTCTAAGTCTGTACCTCGGGGTTCCAATGTATCTTCCAGAAACAAATTTTCCGAACAAAAGACCCAGACACAACCCCAGGATGGCACCCGTTACCGCAAAGAGTTCACCTTCATCAGAATCAAGCAAACAGCCGGCAAATGTTCCAAGTACCAGGAAAAACAGAGGAATGACCATCAGAGAAAGAATGGAAGAAACCAGAACATGCTCGTGAACTTCAACTCCCACCAGCTGGCCGCAGACAACGCTCATGTCATCGGGATACGGCACAGTGACTGAGACATCTTTTGAAATAAGACCGTTCACCACGGATACGGCACAGTCCTTTTTCTGAGCACATGCACCGCAAGCCTCACGGCGGCAACAGACTACCCTGACCCTGACACCATCTTCAGAAACTGATGACACAATACCAATCGCAACTACACCCAAAACAACCTCTAATTAAGAATGATACTCTGGGCGATTGTCCTGGCCATCTCAGGTGGTATCTGACCGATAACGGCAATATCAAGTTTTTCAGAAATTCTTTGTCGATAGATAGTTGTGGCGTTCAGAGTCAGAACAGGAACGGATATATCAGCTACGTGAGTAGTGAGATAAATGGAAACGTCAGTAAATTTGTTTGAAATCAAAATATACTCTGAACTTGTATCGGATCCAAAAACAGCATGGCGGTTCGTCCTGACCACATAAAAATTATCAGGAAGCCAGCCAAGAGACCAGGTCAGCTCCTCATTGGAACGAACCGGATTACCCTGCTTCAGAGAGTTCGGAATTCTGGCAATCAGATTATCGAGATATTTAGGATTCTGTTCAACTCTTTTGAGATTAACAGTCATAAAACGTTCAACAAGACTGCCTTTGACATCACTGACATCGAGTTGCACCACCAGACCTGTTTCCTGATCTACAGCAAGAAGAAGGTTGTACCCGAAACCGTCAACAGGAACAAGCTTAAGCATATCAACGATCAGATCAGCTACGCGACTCTGACCGAGAGAATAGACATCATACCTCTGTTTAATTTCGGCAGCAGAAGAATGCAGCAGTCTGAGAAAAATATTAGGAAAATACGATTCGCCGACAGAGTAGAATTTATCGTCAGACTCTATGTATACTATCTGATTATCAAAATTGATGACACCGTTCGGCATTCCGTTCAGGGACTGCATCAGTGTCGTAGGAATCTTATTGACAAAACCATGTGAGACCCGGTGCGACTCTATACCGTTCATGGTAATTCGGACTACATAGTCTTCATAGGAAAGGTTTCGCTGAGCAGACTCGACTCGACCTATGATTGTTTCCGCATCCCGATATTCTGAACTGTCACTGTCTCCGGAAGACGCCTGACAATCAACAAAAAAGAGACAGATGACAACGGAAAAACACGCAAAAAACAACGAGTTCACAAGTCTAAACACAAAATATCCTCGCCGGATTAGTTCTGAGTTCTCTGCATACGACTCTGATACACATGATCCTGCAGAAGCGCTTCTATCTGAGCAAGTTCATTATTAGTGAGCTCTCCTGTCACTTCATCATTCCGGGTGTATTCAGGAAGTTCCCGGGACGGAGACTGATAATTCTTTGCCTGAGGAACAACATGAAGAGAATTGGATGAAGCTCTGATATTGGCCTTTACCGGTGAAGCTGTACCGCCGTACGGCGTTGTATTCAGAACCTGATCAACCGAAGCACCGCCGTTTACAGAAGCATAGTTAAGACCAACCAGCGTAAAGGCCGCAACAGACGCCGCTATGGCTGCCTGACCCAGGTAACGTATTACACCGGCAAATCGACCTGAAGTCTTCTTTTCTGTTTTCCTTGGCATGTGAATAGGCGCATCGGCGAAATTCTCATTGAACCTGTCCATAAAACCAGGTCTGAAACTCTGAGGCATTTCATTTCTGATAAGAGAACCTATGAGATGGTTTGTTTCCCACGATTCCTGAGCATGACTATCAGCTGCAATCTGCTTTATCAGACGTGATGTGAGTTCATCACCGTCACATGCAGATGATATTTTCTCTTGAGAAATCATATACAAACTCCTAATTTCTATCCATGTAAGGTCTGATAACCTTCCCCAGGCACTCCCGAGCCCTTGAAATTCTCGATTTTACAGTGCCGACAGGACAGTTCATCTGCCTCGCAATTTCATCATAACTCAGCCCGTCGAGTTCACAAAGAACCAGAGCCTGACGCAAATCAGCAGGCATCTGATTCAATGCCTGTGTCATCAGTTTCTGAAGTTCCTGTGACGACAACAGATCTTCCGGACTCTCTATATCATGAAGTCTCTCACTGCCGTCATACACATCGACCTCAGGATCATTTGCGTCTACAGAAACAATTTGCTGAGATTTCGATTTAACAAAACTTTTTGCACAGTTCTGTGCAATCGTATACAGCCAGGTGTAGAAAGCACTGTCTCCGCGAAAGTTCGGCAACGCCATATAGGCCTTCATAAAAGCCTGCTGAGCCACATCCTCACAATCTGCAGGCTCTCTGACAAATCTGCCCACAACATTCAGAATGCGATATTGGTACTTTGAAACCAGCAACGAGAAAGCATTCTTATTTCCATTCAGAACTTCCTCTATGATCTGCTGATCAGCCAACTCTTTTGTCACCAGAAACAACCCCAAGTACTCTCCTTCCCCGGAAAAGTCTCCACACTGTACTGACAGTTAGTAAGACTCTCCGCTTTCAGGAAAGTTCCATTCATACATAAAAAAACTGAAAACTAGCGAAAAACTCCAAACAGAGTTAACGCCGATAATCCCCTATTATCTACTTTATTATTGTGATCATTTTATCATAATCAGCCCGATTTCCCAAAAATTAACCACTTCTGACAGATTGAAGAGTACTTAAAACAAAAAAGCTTTATCCATTTTCAAAGCGTTGCACGTATACTGCTCTGTTTACACACAGATCATTTCTGACAGATACTGCTGAGACGGTTTTCCGCTCTGTTTCTCTTTTTTAAAGACCGGTTAAAAGTGGTAAAATTCCTGCAGGTTATGAACAGAGATTCTACCATGGTGTTTTCCAACAAAATATTTCCCCGTATAAACATATACCTTTGCTTCATCTTCTGGATTATCGTCTTTCCACTGACGCATTTTGCTGTATTCCTTGATGAATCAATCCTCGGATCCTCGGTTAACCTTTACGGCATCATCACAATATGTCTTGTTGTGGCAAACTGTCTGTGGTATTTGAACAGGAATCTCGTTCTCCACAAAGCTGAAGTGATAAGAAATATGAGCATCGCAACAGCCCTGCTTTCCTTACCGTTGCTGCTCCACATAAGCGAGATAGGCTTCTGTATACCTCTGGTACTCCCTTTTCTTATAACTGCCGTTGTTTTATTCTCTCTTCATCAGATAAGATACAGCATTCAGAAACGAAATCTGCTGCTCTGGATAATTGTTGCCGGAAACACCATCAATGCAATAATTCATGATGCATCATTCGTCATACAGTACAACATAGATACACCTCCGGCAGATGGCATACTTGCCAGCATAAGTATAACAATATGCATGTACCTGCTTTTGCGTTCACGTTTTTCCGCTTTTGATATCATCGGCAACCTTTTCACTCTGATCGTTCTGTACCTTTATTTTCTTCACCACATAAACATAAAGGTTATCTTCATCACAGTCCCGTCAGTTATGATTCTGCTTGGACTTCTTCTGAAGGAGAATCTCAAAACGGGACTTACCATTATTGCAATAACCACAATATGTACATGGATGTCCTACTGTCTCGGATTTTTTGATAATTTCGATCCTGTATCAGAAATCAGCAAGTACGCATCAGATACAATGGCACATATCAAAACTGCCTGGAACAATATTCTGCTGGGTCATGGACTGGGCACATTCGCCATGGCCAATCTGGAGGTAAATCCGAACTACTACACGGAAAGAGCCTACAGCACCATTCTTCACCTCATGGCAATCGGTGGGATCGCTGCGGTAATTCCAATGCTGATGGCATGGTACGCCCTGATAAAAACGAGCCTCAACAAGATCAACAGTCTCAGCAGACGGTTAAGCAATCTCAGCATACTGCTTCCTTTCATACTTGCAACAGTTACAACAAGCATCAGTGTTTTCTCAATTCCTGTGTTTTTTGCGATGTGCTACACCATATGGTATGTATCATGCCAGAATCCGATAAGTAAAAAGAATGTTACCTGGAAGCAGATCTACATCAGAAGGGTTCCGATAGCGATAATCACATCCGTAAGTCTTCTGTTCTTTATAACGGGAATTATTTCTCTCAATCAGATTTCCAAAATCGAAAAGGAAAACATCTGCGACAATCTGCAGAACCGTGTTGTGAACCCATTTATAGTGGCATCAAGGCTCAGAGAACATGAGATGCGGTGTGTGTACCAGGGATTGACAGTGCTTCCTGTAGCCCAGTGGCTTGCATCATACAGACAGATTATGATGAACGAAATAATCCCGTACCGTCCCAAAAAAATTTTCTTTGAGCATCTGATAAATCTCGAAGATCACTTTACCGAAGAAGAAAAGAGGGAAGTAAGGGATCTGGCAGATCGGCTGTACCCTACTCTCCTGCTTGAAATGGAAGAAAATGATAAGATAAACGAAATAACCTCAGAACGTGACAAAGACAGAAAAGAATCTTCGGCAACAGAAGATTCCAAATCTGAAGATGAATCTCCTGACATGAAAAAAAATGACATACAGACCGGAAGAAATGTCGAGAAACCGATAACACAGGAGAAATGAACAGAGGATTATACTGCAGACATAAAAATAGCAACAGTCAGTTACAGTGGTAAAAAATAAGAACAGAGCCGGAACTTAGATGACAGAAAAACCGTATTGAGAAAGGAAAGGTTTCACAATAATCCGCAGAAACAGTTTTAATTCTGGACAAAACTAACCTCTGTCCGGAAAGATAATCAGTCTAATCATCTATTTTGTAATCACTTGCAATCCTCAATACTATGAGGCAACTCAAAGTGATAAAATTATCCATAATTCAAACAGCGAGAGAACAGAGAAAAAAAAATGAGCGAGCATACAGAAAGAAGTTGTGATGTTTTGATTATAGGCAGCGGAGCTGCCGGTCTTACACTTGCGTTGAAACTTGCAGATTCAGATCCAAGTATAAAACTGATTGTAATCAGTAAAGGACCCATAGCTGAGGGCTCCACATCAAAGGCTCAGGGAGGCATAGCAGCCGTGTGTAATGTGTATGCTGACAATGACAGCATAGAGTCACATATCAATGACACTCTGATAGCCGGTGCCGGTCTCTGCGAAAAAAGTGCTGTTGAATTCACTGTCAAGAATGCCAAGGACAGTATTGAATGGCTAATCAGAGAAGGTGTGGACTTTGATAAAATGGATGATTCCAACACCGACTATCACCTTACCCGCGAGGGCGGACACAGTCATCGCAGAATTTTCCATGCTGCTGATGCCACGGGAAAGGCAGTTCAGGACACTCTTATCAACCAGGCTATCCATCACCCGCAGATCACTGTTCTTGAAAAATTCAACGTAATTGATCTTGTTACCACAAGAAAACTGGGGCTGCCTGGCAACAGAGTACTTGGCGTTTATGTGCTGAACTGCGCAACAGGCAGTGTTGAAAACATCTATGCTAAATTCACGGCCCTGTGTACCGGCGGTGCATCAAAGGTATATCAGTACACCACAAACACAGAGGTAAGTTCAGGCGACGGCATTGCAATGGCATGGCGGGCAGGCTGCCGTGTCGCCAATATGGAATTCAACCAGTTCCATCCAACCACGCTCTACAATGCAAATGATCGCAACTTTCTGCTTTCTGAAGCTTTAAGAGGAGAGGGAGCTCTTCTTAAGAGACCTGATGGAACTAGATTCATGCCGGACTATGACAAACGGGAGGAGCTTGCTCCACGTGATGTTGTGGCAAGAGCCATTGATCATGAAATGAAACGTCTTGGTGTTGATTGCATGTATCTTGACATCAGCTACAAAGATCCGGAATTTGTAAAAAAACATTTCCCCACGATTTACGAAAGATGTCTCAAGGTTGGAATCGACATAACAAAGCAGCCTATACCGGTTGTTCCGGCCGCACACTACACCTGCGGCGGAGTAATGGTAGATGAAAGAGCTCTCACAGACATATCAAATCTGTACGCCATAGGTGAAGTATCATATACAGGTCTGCACGGAGCAAACCGTATGGCTTCAAACTCGATTCTCGAATGTCTGGTATACGGTGCTTCAGCAGCCAGGGATATCCTTGGGAAGATCAAATCAGCACCGGCCACAGTCAAATTCCCGTACTGGGATGACAGCCAGGTTACTGATTCAGACGAAGAAGTTATTATTCAGCACAACTGGCACGAACTCAGAATGGTCATGTGGGATTTTGTAGGTATAGTAAGGACCAACAAGCGTCTGCAAAGAGCTCAGCACCGTATTGATCTGCTGAAAAAAGAAGTACGAGAGTACTACAGAAATTTCAGAATAACAAACAACCTTCTGGAACTTCGCAATCTGCTTCAGATTGCCGATTTGGTTGTCAAATCTGCACTGGAAAGAAAAGAATCAAGAGGGTTGAACTACAATACTGATTATCCGGATATGCAGGAAAACTCAAAACCTACGGTTCTGACACCGAAAATCAAGTAGGTTTACGCAGTTTCACAGGAAATATCTGACGTGAAGTGCTGTTTTGCCAGTGAGGATACTGCTAATATCCGTACTCGTAATCAGCACATATTTCATGCATGCTCTGTGTTTGTGTTTACCGATGTGAAAATGACTGTAACAGTGACTGAGAAAGTTTTAAGGCGTTTCAACGGTTACATATTTCTTCACTAAAAAAGTATACGTACCGGTTTTTCCTGCAGTTCGGGACCAGAAAAAAATTTCTACATCAAATGGCATCGCTGTGAAAAAGTTCAGTTTTACGGAGTAATACATCTGCCGGTAAAGATACGTCTACTGATATCATCGGCAACACATACTATGAGGTAAATAACACCTAACTTTATGACTTGTTGAACTGAAAAGCTGTCATTCTGCGGAGAACACTTCCGTCAGGAAGTTCCAGACTTGAGGAAAATTCTAATCCTACAGACTTCACATATATGAACCGAACTCTCAGTCGGGGAATTGGCATACGGCAGGAAAATTACGTTTACACCAGAAATGTCTGAAGCAATAAAGAAATTCCAGGTTAGGCAACACTTAACTTCCGACTGACTGGTTGAAACAAAAACAATTATGCTCCTCAATACCAGAGGCGGTGCTGTTATGCCAAGGCCGATCCCAGTTAGCAAGTCGTAACAGGTATCAAACACCTGTTCAAAACCTGAGATTTGTAAGAAAAACGAAATTGCAGGATCTCACCGGAAACTCATTGAACATATCCGTCATACGGTTCGTAAAAACTGATTCAGCAGAACCTGTCTTGTACTTACTCAGGATAACATTCAACCTACGGGATAGATAAGTGGTGCCTCGGGTCGGACTCGAACCGACACGGTTTTAAGGCCGGCGGATTTTGAATCCGCTGCGTCTACCAATTCCGCCACCAAGGCAAATCAGAAAGTCTTAAAGTGGAAGTATAATCTATCATGAGGTCTTCCGCCCAAGACGACTGAATTATATTTCACCGCCGGTACCATGTCAAGATACAGCAGGAAAATCTAACGTCTTCGAAGCATAAACACTGCTATACAGAAAAAAAGCAGACTTGGGAGTATCACACAGATAAAAGGCTGAATGCCGAAAACAAGACTCATCGGAGAGAACGTCTGATTGGCGACATAAAAGACAAATCCGTAAACTATGCCCAGAACTATGCGTGAACTCAACGAAAGTGAACGCATGGAGCCGAATGCCACCGTTGACGCAAGAAAAATCATGGTGATTACGGCAAACGGTGAAAGTGTTTTTCTCCAGAATTCCAGTTCAAAACGATCTGCCTTCAGCTGGTTCTTTTTGAGATATTTTATGTATGAATACAGACCATGAATGGAAAGTTCATCTGGAGAATTGGAAAAGACCTTGAACTTGTCCGGAGTTATGGTTAAAGGCCACTGCTCCGTGTCAGTTTTTTCAACAGAAAAGCCTTCATCATTAAAAACCCGGCGTGTTATATTGTAGAAAAGCCATTTTCCATTCTCAAATCTGGCAGACTCGGCCATTGAATGCGAAACCATTTTTCTTGCTTCAGGATCAAAGGTATACTTCTCCACATTTCTCAGTTCTCCCTCTATACTGGCATGAGACATAAAAAAGAAGTCATTATTTTCTCTTGCCCATAAATTGCCAGTGACTCCGGCTGAAATAGACACACCTTTGATTGCCTTGGCTCTTATCTCGTCATATTTAAACTGAGTGTATGGTACGACAAACTCACCGAGCAGAATTACAAACAGCATAAGCGGAACCGCCATCTTCACACTGGCTGTAACAATTTTCAGTTTTGATACACCGCAAGACTGAAGAACGACAAGTTCCGAACGGGATGACATGAGACACAGGGCAACAACAGTACCCATAAGTGCAGAAAGAGGAAAGAAGATATAAAAGTTATGGGGAATCTGCATGGTAACAGCCTCCACCGCAGTGAGCACCGTAAAGGTTCCTGTACCCACATTGCGAAGTTGCTCCATAAATTTTATCAGCCATGAGATCAGACAGAGGAAGAGACTGACATAGATGATCCACATCGTAACCTGACGGCCGACGTAACGTTCAACAATACTCGGATAAAACCTCATTTAACGGCTCTCCTCCTGAGTAATCTTCTGCGATACCACTGGGTTTCCACCAGATTAAGCGGTATGGCAAAAAACAGAAGAAACAGAACCGGAACAAGATAAAGTCCGGGATAAACCGGAAAACTTCCCCTGTCCACCAGATTTTTAAGTGCACCGCAGAACAGAAAATAGGATCCGAAAATCAGAAGAGCCGGCAGCAATTTGGTAAATTTTCCCTGACGTGGCTTAACTCCTCCAAGAGGTACGACTATCAGAGTCAGAACAGGAATGGCAACAGCAACCGAGATCCGCCACTGAAGTTCTGCCTGAGATGCTCTGTCACCGTTGGCTATAAGTTCAGTTGAATTTTTAACCGAAGGCTTTACTGCCTTGGCTTCATCATTCGATTCGGAAATCCAGAACCGGTATTCATCAAAATTTGTAATTGCATATTGCTCATTATTGTTCGGTCCGGTATAACTTTTTCCATTTGTGATTATAAACCACATGATACCATCCTTGTCCTTGGCGATATTGCCACCTGATGCCACGGCATAGGTAGGTGGATAACGATCATTACCGCGAAAGAAAAGGTATATATTCTTCATCCGGCGCAGTTCATCACTGTGTCCGTCATCTTTTTTATCCTTATCGTTTTTATCATAGGAAAGATCTATCTTACCTTCACCCTTGGTAAGTTCATCAACATAGGCAACCACCCTTGAAGTTCCGCCGCCGAGTTTAATAAACTTTCCGCTGTCCAGGGCAAAATAGCTGGCATTCTCCTTGGCATCATCAAGAAGGTTCGCCTGCTTCTGCATTGACATGGGAAGCAGATACATGGAATTGAAAAGAGCAACCGCAGCAGTAACAAGAGCAACAACAAAGGAAATTGTTAGATTTCTGAGAGGAGATACACCAAAGGATCTCATAACTACCATTTCAGAATCACCGCTCAGACGGGCATGAGTTATCAGCACGGCAAGAAAAACTGTAAGCGGCAGCATGAAAACAGACATATTGGGAATGGACAGCATGAGAACTTGGGTTACCAGTGATGCAGGAATATCACCTTTGGTCGCTCGGGTCAGGATCTGAACAAAGCTCTGACAGAGAAACACTGCAGTCAGGATCACAAACAGCGAGAGTTGAGTTTTTAAAATCTCTTTAAAAATATATCGCGATAAGATCAAATGAAACCCTCTTGCATTACGGTTCTTTCCTGCTTCTATTTTAAGGTAAACATGGATTTTTTTAAACATCCACACACTTATGATTTTTTTTCAGACTTACACTCCTTTCGGAAGTGTTAAACTGCATCTGTTTTTGTTATCGGTACGGCTAGCACCAACGTACCATTTGTCAGACAAGACACTTTGCTTGATGCAAAAAAGCATTAAACGAACATGGAAGAAAGGTACTTCACCAAAAGCAAGTTTGAAGAAACGGAATTATAATTGAATTGGCTCTGTTCAGGAAAAGTGTTGATTTTGCTAATTGTGATGTATATCACGTTTTAGTACAATTACTTATAATATAAATATACGTGCATCTTTTATTAACATAAATCAAAGGTTTTAACAGTGACCGAATACATAACAAGATGTTTTAATCTGCAAATTAAACAAACTGATATTGAATATCGCACGTTTGATAATCTGATGTATCTGTCCAAAAATCTTTATAATGTTTGTTTATATGTTGAGCGACAGCTGTTTTTCAAAA
>JAEEGG010004287.1_pt1 | contig 34704 bp, 41 predicted proteins | sample 9134161 | NCBI WGS metagenome assembly JAEEGG01 (sample SAMN16246543, study PRJNA631951) | gut metagenome | biome: gut microbiome; feature: rumen; material: CR-attached | host: Bos | place: Iran: Karaj | collected 2018-10 | reverse complement strand
AACCCGGACCCTACGCCGACAACGCCCAGAGAGACTCAGGGCAGAGACTATTATGAGAACGGCGGCTATAAGGGAATGGACAGCTACTACATCATTCAGGATCTGACTACTGAAGAGATCGTTGCTGAATATGAGTACTACCACGACATTGCGCATTCATATGACATAAGTGAGCTCAAGGATTTCGATAAGGAGCTTAAGCACCCGGCATATTCACAGGTAGATGCCAGCGGATATGGTCTGTATATGTTTTACGACTTAATCCTGCCGGATGAGAAGATCGACCACATCCAGAGTTTTGATGCGGAAGGAACTGAGTCTACGGGAGCCATTGAGTTCTCGATGAAGATCAGGATCCACGATGGCGACAAGGCGATGGAGATCTACAATGCATTTGTAGACCGTTACAGCGCAGGCGCACAGAGCTCTGAGTACTACAACATGCTGAAGACTTACGATACAGGTGTCTGGATCACGGTCAACGACTCGGAATCAAGGATCGTTTGCTACAAGAAAATGAAGGATGATTACGGCAACAATTACTGGCTGATATATGTGTCGGAGGATTATTGAGGTACTGCTTCTGACACATGATGTGATATTGAACCTTTTATGCCGTAAAAGAATACGGGAACAGATAGGTTTTGGAGTGATAACAATGGCAGATGTTTTATTGGTTCCGTTAACAGAAAATGACAGGGAACAGTTTCCGGAAGGCATGTTCAGATTTGAAAAAAGGATAACAACATGAAGAAGTATGAATACATTAAAGATGTATCGACCGGGGTCGAAGTGGTGAGCATGGAAAATATCAGCACTTCTTTTCCGCCGCATACCCATACAGGACATTATGTATTCGGAATCGTTACAGAAGGCTGCATAGCGATTAAGATAGGTGATGAAGTCAGGCAGTGCCGTGATGGTGAATACTTCTCGATCTATCCTGATGTTTGTCATTCGATTGAACCTGTAACAGAGACATATTCTCTGGTTTCCACATGTATTCCCGGAAACAGTGACATATCCGGAGAACTCGACATAATCAAAAAGGAAATAATCGGTAATCCTCAGTTGGAGATCAGCATTGCCGAGATGTCGCAGAAGGTAAATATCAGTTCTTATCATCTGATAAGAAAGTTCTCGAATGAGAACGGCCTCACGCCTCATAAGTTTCAGATGCAGTGCCGCATTAGAAAGGCCCAGAAACTGTTAAGGGAAGGCTATAAAGTGACAGAAGTCGCACAGATGGTAGGCTTTTGTGACCAGAGTCATCTAGACCGTGTATTCCGCAAGCAGGTGGGAATCTCGCCGGAGGAATATATGAAGTCCGCAATTTTATCCAAGGCTGAATAAATCCTGACTGATATGCTCTTTTCATAAATCGCTGCATGCAGCATGAAAGAAAGGAACATATCATGAGAAACGAAGTATTTGAAGCGTTTGACAATGGGAAACTTGAACTTCCGAGCAAGACGATTGAATTCAGGGATATCCCGTGGACAGAGCATCCTGTTTTCGCAGGAGTCGAATTAAAACACATTGTAAGGGCTGCTCAGACGGACGGAGCCTACAGTTACCATCTGGTGCGCATTGCTCCCAATTGCAGCATTAAGGACCATATCCACGATCCCCAGCTCGAGACACATGAGGTTATCGCAGGATACGGTAAATGCATTAACGGCGGAACAGAGATCGAATATAGAGCCGGAGTAATATCGATAATGCAGGCAAGAGTTCACCATGAAGTTCATGCAGGAGAAGATGGTCTTTATCTTTTTGCCAAGTTTATGCCTGCTTTATGTTGAGAAACTGTTTTCTGATAATGCTATACTCACGCTGTCCGGACACTGATCCGGATTCTCTGACGGAATAAGAGACAGAATAATTTGTATTGGAATAGGGGTAATAATATGATGCCGGGTTTTAGGAATAGAACTATAAAAGCAGTGGTCTGCATTCTGCTTGCTTCAATGAGTCTGATGTTATTCGGATGCAGCGATATCGCGCATGCAGTAGACCGGGAAATATCCGGACCAAGTGCGGTTAATGATTTTATTGATCTGACGGGTAAGGATCTTGATGAGATAACCGAACTTATTTGTGATCCGGGTGAAGATGCATGTATCAGCAACACCCGTTATGACAAACTCGGGAAACTCAAAAACCTTGAGTCAGTAACTCTTGTAGGAATAGGCTCTGAGACGGATGCACAGAATATTATCGAAGAGCTTACAAAACTGGATAATCTTAAGTCGGTCACTATAAAAGGTTCCAGGTTAGGTTCCATAAGCAAACTTAAGGATATTAAAAGCCTTGAGGAGCTTCACCTCATAACAGGTATTTATTCAAGTGACAGATACAAGATAAGTGATCTTGACGAGCTTTTTGAGATAAAGAATCTCCGTGTGCTTGACCTTCAGAATGTATTCTTTGATGTCCCGGTCCTGAGAGGTCTTGATAATCTGGAGGAACTGACGCTCTCGTCTTATGATATGCATGAGGTTCCCTATGAGACGGCAAACTGGGGCAGGCTTAAATATCTGTCATTTGAAGCGACCGGCATCAGCAAGATAGATGACAGGATCTTAAGTGAACTCAATAGTCTTGAGACGCTCGACATCTCATATTCCGCCATTGAGGATGTAAGTTTTGTTCTTGATCTCCCCGGACTGAAAGATTTTTCTTATCGTAAGCACAGCATTCATGAAGTTGATATGGAAGTTCTTAAACAACACCCGAATTACGATGAATCGTGGATTGCAGACTGAACTGACCTCGTATTCTGTCTAATGGAATAACTTTCGGTGAGCTAGGTGTAAAAACAGGCGGTTTTTGTTTGAAGAAGATTTCATGGTTAGATTATCTGTATCCCGCTTGGGAAAGACGTGATCTCCATCATGATGTCTGCCATTTCTTTGGGGCTTTTGCGCGGCTGTTCCTGACACCATAATTCGGTTACGTGCCAGAATCCCGCGGTCCTGTATGCGAAGTGATATTTGTATTTTGAGTTTTCTTTGTGCTTTGCATTTGCTTTGGGATCAGTCTGTGAAGACATCATCAATACGAGTGACTCGAATTCACTTGCAAAGCGGTACATTATGCCTGATTTGTTAAGGATCGTAAGCATGTTCATGTTCTCATTCCAGAACGAGAAATATACGATGCAGAATTCACGGAAATCTTTGGGCGCGCGGGCTGCTATGTAATTGGAAAACTGGGTTGCGCACCCCTTGAAGCAGTGATGAAGTATCTCATCTTTTGTCTTGAAATGGCGGTATAAAGTCCTTCTGGTGACGCTGCAGGAATCGGCGATCTCCTGGATGGTTATCACATCGTACTGTTCTGTCTCAAGAAGCGAGCAGAGAGCATTTGCGATCTCGTCTTTTGTCTTTTGTATCCTCTTGGAAGTATCTCGCATGGGGGAAGCTCCTTAAATGGCACATTCTCGCGAATGTGAGACATATACGCAAAAACGATTGAATTCTCTTACTTACAGAATTATAATCCGTGCATGTAGATGTCGCAAGTGTGACATTTAATAAATGCACTGATTTTAATGTTTTTAAGGAGATATAAGAACATGGACATAAGGGATGACAGGATCGATGAAGGCAAGGCATTTGACTGGGGAAAGACTTCAGAAGCATATGCCAAGTACAGGGATATTTATCCTGAGGAATTCTACAGAAAAGTTGCTGACAGGGGTTTGTGCGTTAAGGGTCAGAGAGTTCTGGACCTTGGAACAGGTACGGGCGTGCTGCCGCGCAACATGTATAAGTTCGGAGCAGAATGGGTAGGTACTGACATATCTCCCGAGCAGATAGAACAGGCAAAGCTTCTTTCAGAAGAAGCCGGCATGAATATAGAATATAAGACCGTATCTGCGGAAAAGCTGGATTTTCCTTCCGGATCTTTTGATGTGATAACGGCATGCCAGTGCTTCTGGTATTTCGATCACGATAAGGTAGCACCTGAGTTTTCCCGCATACTTAATAAGGACGGAAGGCTCGTTATCCTTTTCATGGCATGGCTTCCTTTTGAAGATGAGATCGCAGGAAAGAGTGAAGATATCGTGCGCAAGTACAGTCCAAGCTGGACGGGCGGAGGCGAGACCAAGCATCCTATCTTTATACCTGATGTGATGTACGATTATTTTGAGCTTGAAGATCACGAAGAATACGATCTCATGGTGCCTTTTACAAAAGAGTCCTGGCACGGAAGGATGTTTGCCTGCAGAGGTGTAGGTGCATCTTTGTCTCCTGAAGAGCTTGCCGAGTGGGATGTTGAGCACAGGAAGATGCTTGAAAGTTATCCTGACAGCTTTGAAGTTAAGCATTATGCTGCAATAGCGGTGCTGAAGAAGAAATAATCAGCCGTTCATATATCAGGAACGACCGTTCATGTGTTTTTTGTTTTAAGCAATCCAACCTCCTGATAATATCGCCTCAAACAAAGGCGAAAGGAGATTGGAATATGGGATATGCAATCAAAACGGAAAACCTGGTAAAGAGGTACAAGGACAAGACTGCAGTAGCAGGTCTTACGCTTGAAGTTAAAGAGGGCGAGCTTATAGCGCTTTTAGGCGTAAACGGCGCAGGCAAGACCACTACCGTAAAGATGCTCACATGTCTCACCAAGCCTACAGAAGGCAGGGCAGAGATCATGGGATGCGATGTAGTAAAAGATTCCGCGAATGTTAAAAGACTTGTAGGCATCTCACCTCAGGATACGTCTGTTGCTGAGAACCTGACCGTCAAAGAGAACCTTGAGTTCATGGCAGATCTTTATCTTTCCAAGGATAAGGCTAAATCTTCCGTAGAAAGAACGATAAAGGCATTCGGACTTGAGGAGTTCTCAGGAAAGAAAGCAAAACTCTTATCGGGCGGATATAAGCGCAAGTTATCCATAGCCATGGCAATAATTGGCGAGCCGAAGGTGCTCTTTTTGGATGAGCCTACACTGGGCCTCGATGTCCTTGCAAGAAGGCAGCTGTGGCGCGAGATCGAAGCACTCAAAGAGAACATGACGATCGTTCTCACAACCCACTACATGGAAGAAGCGCAGGCCCTGGCAGACAGGATAGTCATAATGACCGAAGGCAATGTAAAGGCCGTAGGAACTTTAGAAGAACTTGAGAACATGACAGGCAGGAAAGGCCTTGAGGATGTTTTCGTAAGCATTGCGGAAAGAATGGAATAAGGAGATCAGGACAATGAAAAGAACAATGGTATTTGCAAAAAGAAATCTGATAGAAGTCTATAGAGATCCGTTAAGCTGGATCTTCTGCATCGCATTCCCGATCGTAATGCTGATAATAATGTCCATCGTAAATTCAGCAATTCCTAAAGAAGCCGGCAACACTCTCTTCAGGATCGATAACCTGGCAGGCGGTATCGCCATATTCGGACAGATGTTCATCATGCTCTTTACGGCAATCGCTGTTGCAAAGGACAGGAACGGCGCGTTCCTTACAAGGCTTTATTCTTCACCCATGAAGAGCGGAGACTTCGTATGGGGATATATCCTCCCGATGCTTCTTACGGCAGTGATCCAGGTATGTGTCTCGCTCGTAGCTGCTATCGTAGTGTCAATTGTTGTAGGGTATTCTCTGAACATTGCAGGACTGGCCTTGGCCGTTGCAGCAGTAATTCCTTCTGCACTGATGTTCTCTGCAATAGGATTCCTTTTTGGCGCACTCTTTAATGAGAAAGCCGCTCCCGGAATCTGCTCGATCATCATCTCTTTAGGTGCCATGGTCGGAGGCATCTGGTTTGACGTGGAGGGCGTAGGCGGATTCATGTATAAGCTTGGAAGATGCCTGCCGTTCTTATATGCGACAAAGCTCGCACGCTCTGCGATTTCAATGGACTTCGGAGTTAGTGAGTTTTTGGTACCGCTTGGAGTGGTCGTCTTTTCTGCCATCGCATTAACTATTCTTGCGAGCATTGTCTTTAACAGCAGGATGCGCGCTGACCAGAGGTGAATGATATACTCATGTCATGAAGATCCTTACAGAAACCGACAACAAATATAAGGAGATAGAACTCCATGTTTGCAACAACGCCCTGACGGACGAGGTCAGGGCTATTGTCGGTGAACTGCACGAGATATACGACTACAACATTACCGGAACAGACGAGATAGGCAACAAGCGCATGATAAGAAGAGCAGAGATCTTATCTGCATATTCTGAAGGACAGCGCGTGATCGTACTGACCGGTGACGGACGTTATGTGGTGCAGAAGAAATTATATGAATTAGAGACTGAACTTGGCGAAGCTAACTTCATCAGGATATCCAAATCCGAGATAGTAAACATATATAAGATCAAATCACTCGACTTAAGCATCACGGGCACGATAAGGCTCGTCATGAAGACAGGCTATGAGACATATGTCTCACGAAGAAACGTCTCTAAGATCAAAGAGAAACTTACAAAAGAAAGACTGGAGGGCAGGGCATGAAAGAAGTTCTGAAAAGAGGCCTTACGAGCTTTGCGCTCTCAGCTTTTGCAGGGCTTTTAGTAAATCTCATAATAGACATCATCATGAGTTCCGTCCTTAAGACCGGCTTTATCTCAATGTCACCCGATTATGTGGCGCTTTTTCCGTCAGTAACGATAGCAGCATACGTCAACGTCCTGCTCTACGGTGTAATCGGCGCGACCTTTTCCCTGGCAGCATATATCTATGAGGTCGAGAAGATCGGATTCATCATCCAGAGCATCATCTACTTTGTCATCACCTCATCAGTATGCGTCGGCATAACGATCCTCTTGTGGCAGCTCCACAAGTACCCGTATGCATTTATTTCCACTCTCGCAGGATATCTTGCAACACACATAATCATGATGGTAATCGAATACAGAAGGCTCAAGGCCGACATCAAGGTTATCAATGAATTGTCTTCAGAAGAGTAAAATATTTATATCTGAAGAGCTCTTTAGGGCGGGGAGATAAGGAGGAGAATGATATGGCAAACGAAGTTCCTTTTCCATCCACTAATCATGTCATCAAGTATCCCGACATGTGGACGGATATAGCAGTTAACGAGATTCCCAAATATCTAAGGGAGCTTGCCAATAAATACAACATGCATTTCAAACTTGTATCCGACATTGAAATGGCAATGTTTAACGAAAAATGCTGTCTTCTCTTCGGCGTGGACCGCGACATAATAATGATCACCATCACTTTCCTAGAACGCGGAAAAAGAGTTGAGTACGGAGTGGACAATTATCTTATATTGAAGTTTGATTCTTCAGACAGGGAAGGAATAGATTTCAATACCAAGTACTTGTCGCAGAAGGTCAGAAACAGACTGACGGTTATCGCACGCGGCCTTGATAGCAAGTGGAGTTCTCTTCTTGAGGGCGATATGAGCTGGTTTGAAGGTTATAAGCGTTCCCGTTGGTTCAGCGAACGACATAATTATGTCGAAGAAAGAAACAAGATACTTGATGAGATAGTGGCCTGGCAGGTTGCGTTACGTTAATCCCACATAAACAATAAGGTAGAGAAATACCATGACTAAACTTGGTATAATGTACCTGTAGTTTAGGCAGCATGTTCTATTTGGGGGATAGATAGATGAATAGTGTAAAGAAATGCATTGCCTCTGTTTTGGTATTGATCTTCGTAATGTCGGCGCTCACGGGATGCGGCAAGCCGTATGGTACACGTATCTATACTAAAGAAGACATAGTGGAGATCTGCGGCTTCAATGAGGTTTATGAAAGAAATACAACATTCGGCGATGTGGAATGCGTACGGCTGTCGCACAACGATACCGGTTCACCTTATAACTACTATGACTACATGACATTCTACATTTTCAATACATTGGAAGATGCAGAAGCAGCATACAAGGATACGGAAGACTGGTTTAAGGATAAGGACTTCAGATCAGGCCGGGATTACAGGGCCGGCTGGATCAGGCAAGCTTACGATGCGGATATATACGAGTGTATATATATTTCCGGGAACATGATCATATCAGCAGATCTGGTATTTTCGAGCAATTATTATGAGGAAGGTGATGAGACCATGGTTACTTATGCAACACGCCAGGTCAACAAGGATGCGTACATTGAGTCCGTCAGAAATGACTTCCCGTCCAGGTAAATGGCTGATCTGTAAAAAAACTCTGGCAGGTTGCGATGGAACAATCACATAAATAAATAATAACTTCAAGTGATATAATGGCAACGGATTTCAACTGCTTTATAAAGATCTGCAGGGGGTAGTTATGAAAACTTTTTGTGATTATTGCGGAAGCGTTATAGATGACACGATAGAGAAGTGTCCCAACTGCGGCGCGGTCAATGTGCATATTCAGAGGAGCGGCAACCAGGTCCCTAAGACGATAGAAGAACTTCAGGCGTTTGCACAGGCGCAGGGTATTCCGCTCGAGAAGATGAGGTTCTTCATTGGCATTGATTACAAAGAACCCCGCGCATTCGGTATCTACAAAGAACCTACTACAGGCAACTGCGTTGTTTACAAGAACAAGGCAGACGGTTCGCGTGCGATAAGATATCAGGGTACCGATGAGGCATATGCGGTCAACGAGATCTATCAGAAGATGAAGGCCGAGCTCCTGGAGCGCAAGCAGGCTGATCTGAATAAGGGCAAGACCACTAACAGTTATACCCCGAAGCCGGTAAAGCAAAGGAGACGTAAGGGTCCCTTTGGCAAAATGATGATCGTTTTCCTCATCATCTTAGCGATATGGATATTCGCCTTCGTCGTTACGGCCATACAGGATTCCAAGACACCCAACAGAGGCTACTACGATTACAGAGGAACACCTTACTACTATGCGGCCGGCGCCTGGTATACACCTGATGACTACGGCGAGTGGGAACGCACCTACGATGCTCCCGACACTCTGACAGAGAATTATAAAGATTACTTTGAGGCTAAGGATTATTCTGACCTTGATGCCGATTATGCTGACGATATCGAAGAATATCCGACCGAGGAATATTCCAACGATGACTACGACAACGATGACGACAGCTGGAATGACAGCAACTGGGACGACGATGACTGGGATTACGACTGGGACGATTACGATTCGTATGACTCGGACTGGGATTCGGATTGGTGATCCTTAGGATAACGAATTAATAACTGATTCTAAAAAAGTGCCCCGGGAATGAAGATCAACCCGGGGCATATTACTTTATAAATTTCTTATCAGTATCAGGTTGTCTTGTATTCGACCTGAACGTTTCTTGCAATCGAGAGGCTGCCGAAGCTGTATTCGTATACGAGGTTGTTTGAAGCATTCAATTTGATTGATATTATATAGCATGTCTGATAATTATTTTTTACGCAAAATGATTAGTAGCAAAGAAGCGTATTTTTAAAGGGGAATTAGGATGAAACAGGTGCAATTGATCAACGATGACTATTTGGGACATGTAAACCATCTCCGTCATGCGAGCAGGGGAATACTCGTTAAAGACGGAAAGGTTCTATTAAGTTATGAGGCAGCAAATAACAAGTATATGATCCCCGGCGGCGGTCAGGACGAAGGCGAGACATATGCGGAATGCTGCGAACGTGAGATGCTCGAAGAGACCGGCATGAAGGTTAAGGCAACGGAAGAATATCTTGCGATCGAAGAGCTCTTCCTGGACTGGAGACACATCAATCACTATTTCGTATGTGAGCTGATCGAAGATACAGGAGTCCAGCACCTTACAGAAGGCGAGAAGGCAGCAGATTATAAGGCTGTCTGGGTGCCTGTCGAAGAAGCCCTCAACATGTTCGGAGATTACGAGAGATTTCATGAGACGGCAATCGAAGATTACGGACTTTATAGACGCGAGCATCTGGCACTGGCTGAATATACGGAGAGGACAGGCACATGAAAAACATCCGTCTTGGCATGACAGAGATCACAGTTCCGCAGAACGCTTTCGGTGCGCTGCCCATCCAGCGTGTCAGCACTGAGGAAGCGGTAAGCCTTTTAAGGAATGCGTACGACGGCGGCATGAGATTTTTCGATACCGCGAGAGCATATTCCGACAGCGAGGAGAAGATCGGCAAGGCATTCTGTGGCATGCGCGAGAAGGTCTTTATCTCATCGAAGACCATGGCGACGACCAAAGAGAAATTCGAAGAAGACCTGAACACCACACTCACAAATCTCAAGACCGATTATCTCGATCTTTACCAGCTTCATTGCGCGGCAAAATGCTATACGGAAGAAGACGAGATCTACAATTGTCTTGTTGAGGCTAAAAGACAGGGCAGGGTAAGACACATCGGGATCACGGCCCACAAGATCGGTGTAGCAGAAGACATCGTAAAAAGCGGCCTTTATGAGACACTGCAGTTTCCCTTCTCATATCTTGCAAGCGACCGCGACATCGCGCTCGTAACATCATGCAAGGAGCACGACATGGGATTTATCGCCATGAAGGGCTTATCCGGCGGACTTCTTACGGATTCTAAAGCCTGCATGTCTTTTATGAGTCAGTTCGATGCGCTTCCCATCTGGGGCATACAGAGGCAGTCCGAACTTGATGAATGGCTCTCGTATTTTGATAACGAAGTATCTATGACTGATGAGATCAGGGCCTTTATCGACAAGGACAGGAACGAACTCCTTGGCGAATTCTGCAGAGGATGCGGATACTGCATGCCCTGCACTGTGGACATCACGATCAACCAGTGCGCGAGGATGAGCCAGATGATAAGACGTGCTCCGTCACAGAACTGGCTTACGGATCACTGGCAGCAGGAGATGCTGAAGATCGATTCCTGCGTGGACTGCGGGCTCTGCAAGACCAGGTGTCCTTATGAACTTGACATCCCGAATCTTTTGAAGAAGAACCTTAAAGACTACAAGGAGATTCTGGCAGGCAAACCCGTCTGACAAAAGGCAATATGTAAATCGTCAGCCGGCGGCTGGCGATTTAGACTGGAATGAATTCCTTTCGATTGGCTTTTGCCAAAAGTATTTAATTCAGAGTGCAAATATTGCACTTCTAATTGACAACATGGTGCAAAAGTTGCATTATATTGTTAATCGGAGGTGCAAAATGAGCGCAATTAAGACATTGAGAACAGAAAAGAAGCTGACCCAGCAACAGGCGGCCGAGATTCTCGGAATTTCTTTGAGATCCTTCAAGTCTTATGAGAACGATGCTGATAAGGTTGGTTCATTAAAATACAACTATATTATCGAAAGGCTTAATGCCATAAATCCGATAGACGAAGAACACGGGATTCTGGATTTGAAAACTATAGAAGAAAAATGCAAGGAGGTTCTTTCGGAATATCCGGTTCATTACTGCATTTTGTTTGGTTCTTATTCGAAAGGCAAAGCCGTGGAAACCAGCGATGTTGACCTGCTTATTTCTTCAGAAGTAAAAGGACTAAAGTTTTATGGCATGGTTGAAAAACTAAGGACAGCGCTTCATAAGAAAGTTGATGTTTTAAGCCTGGAGCAGCTCAAGGATAATCTGGAATTGACTGACGAGATTTTAAAGAATGGAATAAGAATATATCCCGGAACTTCTGGAGGATTTAAACAATGACGGGGGTAACGTGCAATGAGTAACTGGTATACGGCTGATTCGCACTTCGGTTCTGACTCTGTAACAGTGTTACAACGCGACAACCGTATGTTCAAAGACAATGCGGAATATACGGCCGAGCAGGTCAGGATATGGAATGAGCAAGCTTCATCAGATGACACGATCTATGTCATCGGAGATTTCTGCAATTACAATTCTACGGAGAAGGATTACATCAGCGGTCTTGCCGTATCAAAGCAGATCAATGCACACATAATCCTTATCACGGGTAATTCTGAAGACCGCGTCATCAGGGATATTTTCGGCGGCGATTATGAGAAGTTCAGAGAGTACTGCCTGACAGATCCCCATTTCAAGTTTGAAGATGTAATCAGGAACACTTACGTTACCATCAACGGCGAGAAGTTTTTCCTTACACATAAGCCCACAGACCACGATAAAGAGTGTCAGACTTTATTCGGTCACACGCACAGATACGGCGGCCTTTGGAAGCCGTTCGGATTTAATGTCGGCGTTGATTTGAATCATTACAGATTATTCGGCGATGACGACATAATGTTCATGCTCGGCAAAAAGAAGATCTACTGGGACGAGGACATGGCGGTCAACGACTGGTGACAGACTGCCTCAGTTGTCATGAATGAACTTATCATTTCCCGGCAGCGTGATATAATGTCCCGCGTAGTTTTAATATGGGGATGAATCGGATGAATAACGAACAGATAATGATCGTCGAAGACGACAATGAACTTAACCGCGGGCTATGCACGGCTTTCAGGTCAGAAGGCAGGAACGTGATCTGCGTCAGTACGATATCAGAGGCAAGAGACCAGCTCCTGCTTTTTAAGCCGGCTCTTATATTGATGGACATCAATCTCCCCGACGGCTCAGGTCTTGATCTTCTGGGCGAGGTAAAGAAGGAAGATAAGAATATCCCTGTCATAATGCTCACTGCCAACGATACAGATTCTGATATCGTAAGAGGTCTTGAACTCGGTGCGGACGATTATATAACCAAGCCTTTCTCTTTGTCTGTCTTAAGGGCGAGAGTAAATACGCAGCTCAGGAGAAACACACCTGAGGCTTCAGATGAACTTTACGAAGGTGACGGGTATCTTTTCGATTTCCGCAAGATGATATTTAAGAAAGGCGATGAGTCCTTCGAACTCAGCAAGACCGAGCAAAAGATACTCCGCATCCTTGTTGCCAACAGGGGCATGACCGTCAGAAGAAACGACCTGATAGACAAGGTGTGGACTGACGGTTCCGAATATGTGGATGAGAATGCCCTTTCCGTATCCATAAAAAGACTCCGCGATAAGCTCGGAGCAAAAGAGAACATAAAGACGATCTACGGCCTTGGATACAGCTGGCAGACGGTGGAATAAATATGGAGATCTATATTCTTATAGGAGCGGCCGTCATCGCACTCGGCGCCATAGGCTTTGCCGTTTATGAGCATATCAGGACAAAGAAACTCATAAACTCTATATCGGACATGATCGATTCAGCCATTGAAGGAAGTTTTGAAGAGACGGCTTTCGATGAGAGCGTGTATTCATTGCTGGAATCAAGGCTATACGAGTATCTGGCTTCGTCATCTCTTTCCGCATCGAAGGTCAAAGAGGAGAAAGAAAAGATCAATACTCTTATCTCTGACATCTCACACCAGACCAAAACGCCGGTTGCAAATCTTCTTTTATACAGCGAATTGCTTTCGGAAGAAGACTTAAGCGACAGTTCAAAAGAAAAAGTAGATGCCATAAAAGCCCAGTCCGAGAAGCTGAAGTTCCTCATCGATTCGCTCGTTAAAATGTCGAGACTCGAGAACGGCCTGATGTCTTTCGTGCCGGTGACTTCTTCCGTGGATGAGCTCTTTGAGAGCATTACTGATTCGCTGTCAGCCAAGGCTGCTTCAAAAGGAATAACCATCTCTTATGAACCTACCGATCTCTCCGTAAAGTGCGATCCGAAGTGGACCTATGAGGCGGTCTTCAATATCGCTGACAATGCCGTAAAGTATACCAACAGCGGCGGGGTGAAGATGAGAGCCATCGAGTATGAGATGTTTGTCAGAATAGATATCGAAGATACGGGTATAGGAATAAGCGAGGAGGACAGTGCCAAAGTCTTCTCGAGATTTTACAGAAGCCGCGAGGTCTCTTCTGAAGAAGGCGTCGGCATCGGTCTTTGCCTTGCAAGGGAGATAATAACCGGAGAGGGCGGCTACATAAGGCTCGAATCGGTTCCGGGCAAAGGCAGCACGTTCTCTGTTTACATCCCAAAGGGGTAATTCTTTCAGAACTGTCATAATCTTCTCTTTTGTCGAAAGAATTGAGAAAGATTTGGAAGGGATAATCGGGTCATCAGATCAAAAGACAAAAGGAGAATGACATGGCTATTTTAAGAGCAGAAGGTCTTAAGAAAACATACGGTAAAGGAGACAGCAGGGTCGAAGCCTTGAGAGGCGTGGACCTGGCTGTAAACAAAGGCGAATTCGTCGCGATAGTAGGTACTTCCGGCAGCGGAAAATCTACGCTCCTCCACATGCTCGGAGGTTTGGACAGACCCACGGAAGGCAAGGTCTTCATTGACGATAAGGACATCTTCGCATTAAAAGATGAAGCCCTTACGATATTAAGAAGGCGCAAGATCGGATTCGTTTTCCAGTCATTTAATCTTGTTCCCGTTTTGAACGTAATGGAAAACATAGTGCTCCCGCTTGAGCTCGACGGCGCGAAAACAGACAAGGAACATATAGATAACATAATCGAGATGCTCGATCTTAAATCGCAGATACATAAGCTCCCGACACAGCTTTCAGGTGGACAGCAGCAGAGAGTGGCGATCGCGAGGGCCCTGGCAGGACGCCCGTCCGTTATCCTGGCTGATGAGCCTACGGGAAATCTTGACAGCAAGACTTCACAGGATGTCATGAGCCTTTTCAGGATCACAGCCGACAAGTTCTCGCAGACGATAGTTATGATTACCCACAATACCGAGATCGCACAGACCGCGGACCGCATTATCAGGATCGAAGACGGCCTGATAGTCAATCGCTGATAAAGGGGTGATAGCATGAAAGTCAACAGCAGAAAGGCTCTCTCAAGACTGAGCTTAAGGTCGCTGCTCGCATCTAAAAAGCAGAACCTCATCACCATTTTCGCGATCATACTGACAACGGTACTTTTTACGGCATTATTTACCACGTTCATCTCGCTCCGCGACACATTAAAACTCCAGCAGATGAAAGAATACGGTGATTCATCCTATGCAGTTATGGCCATAGGAGATGAAGAGCATTTTGAAAGACTCTGCGATATGCCTGACGTAAAGAAAGCCGGATTATCAATCGATCTGGGATACACACGCGAGAAGACATGCGTAACTTATTGTGATGATACGACAGCCGAATTCAGATTCTCCGTTCCGGTAGAAGGACATCTTCCTTCATCACCCGACGAAGTTGTCATGAGCAAGGCAGAACTTTTAAAGCTTGAAAGTGACGCGTCAATCGGAGACCAGGTAACGGTGGAATTTGCCGTATCTTCATCTTCAGGAATGGTACCTGTCAGCAATACATTTACGCTCTGCGGTATAAGCAGCGACGATTCGCGCTTTATTCTCGTATCTGAAGATTATGCGCGTAATGTTATCTCTGATCTTTCAGATGACATCGGAATGCATTTGAATGCACACTTCGACCTTCGCTCAGGATCTGCATACAGAGCATACGACCTGGCAGAAGAGCTGGGACTTAACTCAAGAAGCGTTCTTATCAATCCAGCGTATGACACTGAAACTGATCCATTAGGCGTTGAGGGCAGGGTAGCGGTAGTCGTACTGATGCTCCTGATCTTCTTTACCGGCTTTCTTATCATCTATAACATCTTCCAGATCACAGTCGGCAATAAGGTCAGGGACTACGGTCTTCTTAAGACTATCGGCGTGACATCAAAGCAGATTAAGAAGATCATCAGAAAGCAGTCTGCATTCCTCTGTCTGATCGGTGTTCCGGTAGGACTTGCAGCAGGATATCTTATTGGCGTATCAATGGTACCCGTACTCTTGAGACAGACAGTCTACGGCAATATCGAACCTGTAAGCGGATTCAATCTTTTGGTATTCCTCGGAGCTGCTGCAGTATCAGTAATTACAGTCCTGATCTCAAGTTCTGTACCCGGAAGAAAAGCTGCCAAAGTATCACCCATAGATGCTCTTCGATATAACGAAGTAAAGACAACTACTGCAAAGAGAGATAAGGTAAACGCAAGCATCCCTTCGATGTCTTTTGCAAATCTCGGACGCAACAGAACACGTACATTCCTCGTTGTATTGTCCATCTCACTTGCCCTGGTGCTCTTTGATACACTCTGCATCTTCATCGATAACCTCGACATGAATGAGTATATCCAGTCTTACACATCGAACATGGATTTCACGGTTTCCACATCCTCGTACTTCACGGGAGATCACGATGACTTTCTCACTTCTTCTGAAGTTAAGGAGATCTCATCACACATCGAGAGCGACCACTACGGCATTGCTTATATGCCCGAGAACATCTCGTCATACGTGAACGGCGATTTCGACTACCGTGCCCAGATCGTCGGCGTTGACAATGAACTTCTCAGCGAAGTGGACGTCATCGAAGGAGATATCTCTTCCATGTACGAAGACGGAAGCAATTCTGTAGTCGCAACTGCGCAGTCTTCACTTCATGTAGGCGACACAGTTAAGGTTACATATGCTACGGAATACCATTACAAAGATCCCCGCTCGGGTGTGATCTACGAATCAGCTAACGATGTTCCGCAGAACGTTGATTTCTACGATCTGGAATATATTCTCATCGGAGACGAAAAGGAATATAAGGTATGCGCAATTACTGAAGACTATCCTGCCTCATACAACCCGATGTTCGCATTCGGAGGCAAGTCTGAAGAACTCTTATTGAACCGTCAGCAGATCGAAGATCTCACGGGAGGCAACCTGAACATCATGTGCTTCTGCGCTGATGCGGTAAGCAGTGACGCGGCAAAGGAAGCCGAGGCATATCTCCAGGAACTGACAGGCAGTTCATCGCACTTCGACTACAGCAGCATCGAGACTGTCAGAAAAGACTTCGAACAGTTCGTTGGTGCCGTCAAATACATCGGCGGATTCCTCTGCGGCATCGTAGGAATCATCGCAGTGCTGAACTACATCAATGCGATCCTGACAGGTATCATCTCCAGAAAAAGAGAGTTCGCTCTTCTTCAGGCAGTCGGAATGACAGGCAAGCAGCTCCGCGGTATGCTCTCGATCGAAGGACTGTTCTATGCGACCATATCAGTATTGTTCTCGCTCCCGTTCTCGCTTGCGATCAACACACTGTTCAAGAAGATCGATCTATTCTGGTCAGTTGAGACAGCGCACCTCACCATAGTACCGATACTGGCACTTCTCCCAGTGCTTGCGCTCCTCGGGGCATATATCCCACGCGCCATCTACGGCAATGTCAGGGGTACGACCATAGTGGAAGATCTCAGGACAAACGAATAACTAACCGGGCTGTCTCACAAGGTGAGATGGCCCTGTTTATTTCGGCCCTTCACTAATAAATCACAGTAAAAGTCACAGTACACTATGACAACTACTGTGATTTTCTGGGATAAGAGGGCAAGAAACCCGGAATAATACCCGCCAATTTACGAAATCGAAACATTATATCAAAGAATGTTTACAATCAGTCTATCTCCGCTATATTATTAGCATATAAACTATTCCTATATCGATGGGAGGTATATGCTTATGGATCTTCAGAAATATGTTGATGGCTTTGGTGCCATGACATGCATCGTATCCGTAGAGAAGCTTGCAAACGGAAAGCGCGGTAAATTCCGCATTGTCACGGGAAACAAGACTTATATCGATTCCGTAGAACATCCTGCACCGGGAGCGGAATTGCTGATCCAGAAGTTTACACCCAACCAGGAATATACAAACTATTTTACAAGGGATCTGAATTTTGAAGAGTACTGCTACAAAGCAGCGGTTGAAAAACGATGCCTTAATTCGTATGCTTCTGCAGAAAGGATCCAGGGTGTCTGGTTCAACATGACATTTCTCCCCGTAGCATATGAAGAGGGTAACATCTGTTTTTGCACATACACCATGGAGATAAACTTTGAGGCTAATCTGGACAGAATGGCATCTCTTCCTGCCGATGTCACAGCAAACGTTATCAAGATCTGCTTAGAGCTCAGGAGTGCAAAAGCATTCAGCGAAATGATGAATGACGTCATACATGATATCAGGAACATGTTTGACGCTGAGCATTGCTGTATCCTGCTTATGGATTCATTCGAAAAGAAATGCACGGTCCTTTGCGAAGCGCTTGCTGAAAATACTGTGCTGACTTCAATGAATAACTATATCGATAATGAATTCTATGGTATTGCTGACAGCTGGAAAGAACTGATCGCAGGCAGCAACTGTCTTGTCGTAAAAGATGAGCACGATCTGGAAGTTGTTAAGGAGAGAAATCCTATCTGGTATGAATCGTTCACGGCTGCTCATGGAAAGAACATCGTTTTGTTCCCGCTGAAATTCAGGGATAAGCTTCTCGGCTATATCTGGGCGATGAACTATGATGAATTAAAAGCCACCAGCATCAAGGAGACCTTTGAGACCACAGCTTCCATTCTTGCATCAGCCATAAGCAACAACCTGCTCATGGACCGTCTGAAGGTCTTAAGTTCAAAAGACATCCTGACCGGAGTCATGAACAGAAACGAGATGAACAATTATGTTGATAAGATCTGTATGGAAAGCACTGCGCCCGACACTTCGATCGGCGTAATCTTTGCTGACCTTAACGGATTAAAGCGTGTAAATGATGAATATGGCCATAACGAAGGCGATACACTTTTGAAAAACGCTGCCAAAGTTCTCGAGGGAGTCTTTGACATTAATAATATCTACCGTGCCGGCGGAGACGAATTTGCCATCATCATTGCAGGCATAACAGAAGAAGAACTGGGTAAACGTGTTGAAGACATAAGAAAGGCTGCAGAAAAATACGAACACGTATGTTTTGCAATCGGCCAGTGCTACGAAGACAGCAGACTCAATGTAAGACAGGCTTTGAGGCTCGCGGATGAGCGGATGTATGAGGATAAGAGAAGATTCTACCAAGCGCATCCGGAGCTGAAAAGATAAGGAGATATCAGATGATCAGTTTTGACCACTTGCCATTACATACAGATATTTTGCAGGCTCTGAGGGAGTTGTCGATCAATTACGTGTTCCAGCCCATATTCCGTCCTGACGGTAAGACGGTTTATGCATGGGAGGCCTTAATGCGCCCGACTGAAATGACGGTAACGGATCTTATCGCAGATTACGCAAAAAAAGATAAGCTGCACGTCCTTGAAGTGGCTACATTCTTCGGCGCGATGCAGGCATATTTCTTAAGAGGATATGAGGAGAGAGTTGCCATCAATTCATTCCCGTCTGACTGCATGAAGCAGGAAGAAGCAGATGTGTTCCTGGATCTTTTCGGAGAGAGGATCCGCGGAAGGATGATCATTGAGAATCTTGAGTATCCGTATTTCTCACCTGAACACTGGAAAGAAAAGAAGAGATCCGTAAAGTTTATGGATAATCTTTTGGCAGCCGATGATTTCGGGACCGGGCTCAACAATATGGAACTGATGGAATTCATGTCTCCGGATATCGTAAAACTCGACAGAGAAGTGATCTCTGGAATCGACCACATAATCGAAAAGCAGGAGAATGTTAAAAAACTGGTAGAACATTTCCATTCGAAAAACATTCTGGTCGTTGCCGAAGGAATCGAAGAAAAAGAAGAGTTTGAATACCTCCAGGGTCTTGGCGTCGATCTTTATCAGGGATACTACCTGGCCCGTCCGGCATGACCTGCTGAGGGCAGTCTTGTCGGCTTCCAAATTGCTAAAATATTAATGATATAATTAGACTGCCTGGGGAAAACAAAATCCTCAGGCAGTAACTTTTTGGCTATGTAAACGCTTTCCATTGATTTGAATTACAGGGGTTAAGGAATATGAAGAAGATTATCGCTATGGGCATGAGCCTTGTTCTGATGGCAGGCATTTTAACCGGATGCGGCGGTAAGCCGGGAAAAAAAGAAACCCTCGAAAGACTGGAAGATCAATGGGGCGGTGAGAATATTGAGATCGTCAGCAACGGCCTCGCACGTTCTCTCGACAGAGACCTTGAATTCACCTATTCGTATGATTGGGAAGGAACACCGATCTGGCCTGATATTGACTTAAATCTGGGTGGCAAATATATTCTCGAATCAGATTATAGCTATGTAACTCATAAATATTGGAATGATGAATACAGAAGATGCATCGAGAAGTACAATTTCGCTGAAGTTGATTACGGCCGGGATGCCGATGAAGAGATATTCTTGAGTCCGAATGCGGTTTACATCTTCATCGAAGATGGTGCATCCGAAGAAGATCTTAAAAATGTTGAATCACTGCTTTTAGATTTGAGAGAAATATGCAAAGAGGAAGAAGATTTTCACAGTTGGGATTGTGTTCAGGAATTCGGCTATCTTGCATACATTTGGTATATCGACAGTGACGCAGGAGTGTATCAGAAAACTGAAGGTATCTGGATTGCGGCAGACACAAAAGACCAATATCTTCAGCTCGATAATGTAAGGATCAGGGACACAGAAAGCAGAGATCCGCGTGATGAAGAATATGGCAGCGGCAAAGCCAAGATATATGTAAATTGACACTAATAAAGTGTTCAGCAATATCAAGCTTATGGAATGCGCGTGGAAAGCTCATGAATGAATCAGGAATTGACTTATCGGAATTTGAGTTATAACATATCATTCAAACAAGGAGACGGAATCGATGTTCAATTACATGACAACAATGCATATGCATGAATTAACTTATGACATAAAGTCATATGGCATTGTTGTTGCTCTAAAATAATCCGTTATTCAAATCAGTTTCACCAAGGCCATTTATCACGAGATAAGTGGCCTTTATTATTTTCCAAGGAGGATACGAAAAATGGAGATCAGAAGATTCAAAGACGAAGATGCACAGGCGGTATCAGAAGTTATCAGAACTACTATCAGGATATCTAATACAAAAGATTATCCTGTGGAACTTATGGACGAACTTATCGCATCTGAGACACCTGAAGCGGTTTTGGGAAGAGCTTCGTGGACCCATTTCTATGTTGCCTTGGATGAAGGAAAGATAATAGGATGCGGCGCCATCGGACCGTACTGGGGCAAGGAAGATGAGAGCAGTCTGTTTACTATCTTCGTGCTCCCGGAATATCAGGGAAAAGGTGTCGGCCGCCTGATAGTTGAGACGCTCGAGAAGGATGAGTTTTTCCTGCGTGCAAAGAGAATAGAGATACCGGCATCGATAACCGGAGTGCCGTTCTATCTTAAGATGGGTTACCATTATAAAAACGGGATAACCACACCTGATGAAGAGCATCTGATAAGACTGGAAAAAATCAAAGAAATAGGGTGATGAACATGATAAGAGAGATCAAAGATAACGAGATAAAACAATGTGTAAGCGTAATAAGACAGAGCTTTCAGACGGTGGCTGACGAGTTTGGATTCACGGAAGAGAACGCGCCGCTGTTCACGGCTTTTGCAACGGATGAGGCAAAGATCCTCATGTGGAAAAATGAGCAGCACCGCCCGATGTACGGATACTTCGAAGATGAAGTGCTTGTTGGTTATTACAATCTTGCTTTTCCTTCTGAAGGAGAATGTGAATTGGGCAGTCTTTGCGTGCTTCCCGGCAAGCGACATTCGGGAATAGGAGATGCGCTCTTGGAAGATGCCATATCAAGAGCCAAAGAACTTGGTTTTGGTAAAATGAAACTCAGTATAGTCGAAGAGAACAAAGTGCTCCGCAAATGGTACGAAGATCACGGATTTGTTCATGTCGGAACGAAGAAGTTCGATTTCTTCCCATTTACGTGCGGATATCTTGAGAGATCTATATAGGTATTGTGTGATGGCAAAAAAGAAGAGAGAACACGTAGTTTTCGATCAGATGCTAAAGGAGAAGAAGAGTATTCCTTTCTCGAAAACAGCAAATGATGGCCCGCAAAAGCAGAAAAACAAAGTGAAAGACAAGACAAGGGGGACAATATGAAATATTTCAGAGTACACATGAAAGACTGCGCATACATCACCAAGCAGCCCAGGGGCATCTTTACGGCCGTAGGCAAGCTCGTAGACAGCAAGACATTAACGGAAGAAGAGGAGAAGGAATACTGGCGCAACAGAGAGTATTTCGAGAAAGTTTTGCCTGTTCCTCCTTTTTATGAGCAGAATAACCCTGACGGTGCTATCACGTGGTTCAAGGACAGCGATGAGGCAAAAGACATCTGGGATCAGATGACTTTCTACCGTGAGATGTGCAATAAGTATGGAGTAAAGCTCTATGTTTCCGAATGCGACGAGGTCCCGGGCGAGATCATTTATGAGGATCAGTTCCAGATAGCCGTTAAGAATCAGCCGGAAGATGCAGTGATAATCACCAAGGAACTTTAATACCATAAGGCATGACCGGGAAAAAGACTCTGGCAGGTTGCGATGGGCCGGTCCAAGTGAAAATCAGATGGGTCCTAAAAATCTGTTTTTTCAATTACAAAAGCGGAGTTTATCAGTCTAATATTCGGCTATTTGCCATTAACCATATTTTTTAATTCCTCTATAATTACGGTAGGATTTAAACCTTTATCAACAGATTTGGAGGATTTTTATGCAAAATAATCAGACTACATGCGTTGAGAAGGAACCTTTGACCGAGGAATATCTGCGTAAGATGGACGCCTATTGGCGTGCAGCAAATTATCTTTCGGCAGGACAGTTATACCTTCTCGACAACCCCCTTTTGAAAGAACCCTTAACACTCGACAGCGTTAAGAAGAAGATCGTCGGACACTGGGGTACGGTTCCCGGACAGAACTTCGTATATGTTCATCTGAACCGTGCAATTAAGAAATACGATCTCGATCTGATCCTTCTTTCCGGTCCCGGACACGGAGGAAACTTCTATGTAGCCAATACATATCTTGAGGGTACTTATTCTGAGGTATACCCCAATATCAGCGAAGATGAGGACGGCATGGCAAAGCTTTTCAAGCAGTTCTCATTCCCGGGCGGAATCCCCAGCCACTGCGCTCCTGAGACTCCCGGATCTATCAATGAGGGTGGTGAGCTCGGTTACGGCATCGCTCATGCTTTCGGTGCGGTTTTCGACAACCCTAATCTCATCGCAGCAGTTACCGTAGGTGACGGCGAAGCAGAGACAGGCCCTCTTGCAACTTCATGGCAGTGCAATAAGTTCCTTAATCCTATCGGAGACGGTGCGGTACTCCCCATCCTTCATCTGAACGGATATAAGATCGCTAACCCTACGCTCTTCGCAAGAATGAGCCACGAAGAGATCGTCTCTTTCTTTAACGGATGCGGCTGGAAGCCTTACTTTGTTGAAGGTTCCGACCCCATGACAATGCATAAGCTCATGGCAGAGACCATGGACAAGGTCATCGAGGAGATCCGCGCTATCCAGGAGCATGCAAGATCCACAGGCGATGCTACAAGACCCGTATGGCCTATGATCGTTCTCCGTACACCTAAGGGATGGACAGGCCCCAAGGTCGTTGACGGAAAGAAGATCGAGGACAACTTCCTCGCTCACCAGGTTCCGATCAGCATGGAAAAGGGCGAGGAGCACTTAAAGATCCTTGTTGACTGGCTCAAGAGCTACCATGCAGAAGAACTTTTCGATGAGAACGGCAAGCTTATCCCTGAATTAAAGGCACTTGCTCCTACAGGTGACAGAAGGATCGGCGCTAACCCTCACGGCAACGGCGGTAAGCTCTTAAGAGATCTCCGTATGCCTGACTTCCGCAAGTATGCAGTCGAGGTAGAGGCTCACGGCGCAAAGGACGGTCAGGACATGACCGAGCTCGGCAAGTTCGTAAGAGATATCTTCAAGCTCAATGCAGAGAGCAAGAACTTCAGGATCTTCGGACCTGACGAGACAAACTCCAACCGTTTGAATTCCGTTTTCGAGGTCGAGAACAGAAGCTGGAACGCAGAGCACTGGGCTGATGACGATCACCTCGCAATCGACGGACGCGTTATGGACTCCATGCTCTCCGAGCATATGTGCGAAGGCTGGCTTGAAGGATACCTCCTCACAGGTCGTCACGGATTCTTCGCAACTTATGAGTCTTTTGCAAGGATCATCGACTCCATGGCTGCACAGCACGCTAAGTGGCTCAAGGTTTGCAACCAGCTCCCCTGGAGAGAAGAGATCGCATCTCTCAACCTCATCATGGCTTCTACCGTATGGCAGCAGGACCACAACGGATTTACACACCAGGATCCGGGCTTCATGGATCACATCGCAAATAAGAAGGCAGACGTTGTAAGACTCTACCTTCCTCCGGATTCCAACTGCCTGCTCTCCGTTTTCGATCACTGCATCAGAAGCCGCAACTACGTAAACGTTATCGTTGCAAGTAAGCATCCCCGTCCGCAGTGGCTCACGATGGATGAGGCTGTTAAGCACTGCACACAGGGTATCGGCATCTGGGATTGGGCAAGTAACGACCAGGGCCAGGATCCTGATATCGTATTTGCCTGCGCAGGCGAGACTCCTACTCTCGAAGCATTGGCAGCAGTTTCAATCCTTCGAAAAGAGCTTCCTGAAGTTAAGATCCGTTTCATAAACGTTGTCGACCTCTTTAAGCTCCAGCCTGCTTCCGAGCACCCGCACGGACTTACTGATGCCGAGTACGATATCCTCTTCACAAAGGATAAGCCGGTACTCTTTAACTTCCACGGTTATGCATCACTCATTCACGAGCTTACTTACAGACGTCACAACAACCGTTGGATGCACGTAAGGGGTTACCGTGAGGAAGGTACTATCACAACACCTTTCGATGTACGTGTACAGAACGACGTAGACCGTTTCCACCTCGTTATGGAAGCTATCAAGTTCCTGCCCCAGCTCGGCAACCGCGGCGCATATCTCTATCAGAAGATGAGCGACAAGCTTGTTGAGCACAAGCAGTACATCCACGAAGTCGGCCTCGACCTCCCTGAGGTAGCCAACTGGAAGTGGGAAGACTGATATAGTCTTTGAGTTATAAGTGATTTATCGGGGGCTGTCGCTGCATTGCGATGGCCCCTGATTATTTGAGATGAAAAATTGCTAAAATCGGACACGATTTCAGGGTAAAACGTGTCCTCAACATGCACTGCAAGAGACAGTTTTCAGTTTAATTCAACCTGTGAATTACTCGATGTTATAATGGTCATATCAGAGAAGTTTTAGGAAGGGATAATTATAGGTGAAGCTATGTTTAGAGAAATGAGACGATTCAAGCAGCAGATCCCAAATGAGGAATGCATAGAGATCTTGAAGACTGAACCGAGAGGAGTTTTGTCTGTCTTAGGTGATGACGGATATCCTTATGGAATTCCGATGGATCACTGGTATTCTGAAGCTGACGGCAAACTGTACTTTCACGGTGCCAAGGAAGGGCATAAGCTTGATGCCATAAAAGCGTGCGATAAGGTCAGTTACTGCGTAATGGATAAGGGATTCCGCAAAGAGAATGACTGGGCTCTTAATATCCGCAGCGTGGTTGTTTTCGGGCGCATGAAGATCGTTACTGATGAAGAGAAGCGCGTTGAGATCGGAACCAACCTTTGCCGTAAGTTTAATGATGATAAAGCATATATCGAACATGAGGTCAAAAACGCGTTGCCAAGGGCCGTGTGTCTGGAACTTACGCCGGAACACATGACCGGCAAACTTGTAAACGAGTCATAAGGAATCGTTAAGGGATTAGGGATAGGAATTATATGTCATTGTTGAAAAGCTATACGTGTTCTAAATGCGCAGGCGTCCTGATGTTCGATTCAGATCAGGAATTCTTTGACTGTCCTTTTTGCGGGACGAAGTTTGATGCCATCGATTTTCACCAGGATGAGATCGTGTCGCAGGCCGAAGAAAGCCTTAAGGAAGAAGCGTATTCTTCTGCAAAAGAGAAATACTATTCCCTGCTCGAAAAAGATCCGTCCGACTTCGAGGCGCTCAAAGGCCTGATCCTGTGTGAGCTCAAGACTCCGTCTTTGGACAGCCTGGAATCGCCCGCTATATTTGATACGGTGGATGTAGTTTCTCTGAGAAACTATATCATCAGGTTGAAGAAACAGGCCTCGATCAGCGATGCTGCTTTTTTCAACCAGCTTCTGCAGCTGATCGACCTCAGTGACAAACTGAAAACGTATCAGAACAGTATCAATGCCCTGAATTCAGATACCACGAGAGAGACTGTAAATCAGAGTTTTGTTGATAAAGAGATGAGAAAGGTTGAGTCGGAACATTTCAATTCGTTTTTGCCTGTTGCCTTCACCATACTCGTTGTTTTAGCATTCGGGCTTGCCGCTATAACCAGGTTTAAATTCATAATCCCCATTATATTAGGGGCCGTTGTCATTGGCGGCATTATTCTATTTATTTATATTGAAGATAATCATTTCCAACATAGGACATATGAGAGCAATCCGATACACGATGCCGGGGATATGAGACGGTATCTCGAAAAGCAATATGCCCATTATGAGAAAACATACATCAAGGAATATGAGAAATTAGCTGAGATGGACCGTGCCGCCAAGGGAAGAACGCCTGAATCCGCCGTGCCGGAAGAAACTAAAGAAGAAAGAAGTGACATCCAGACAGTTCATCCGGAGACTGTCATCTGTTCCAAGTGCGCCGGACATCTGTTCCTTGATAAGGACAAGCGCGTTTACGAATGCAACTCGTGTGGTGTGGCATATGGTATTTCCCTGTTTTTCGGAATGCCAATGGAAAAGGCCCTGAACGCCATGAACACGGGACATTACATTGAAGCGCATAAGCGTTTCGAGAATGTCCTTATGGTCGAACCTTCAAACTTCGACGCTCTCCTCGGCCAGATCCTTTGCGTGGGCGGGTGGTCCAGAATAAGCGACATCGACCCTTCCGACATAATTGATGAGGAAGCCTGGAACAAGATCAAATCGCTCTTCGATGATGCAAAACTCCGCGTCTCTGAATCTGACATGGAGTTCTTCGTAAAGCTCGAAAAGCTGATATTCATGCTTGGAAGGATATGCTACAACAACGGCCTTCTCAATGCCATGAAAATGAAAGTTGAAACTCTCGATTCGATCAGCCACGTGTATTACATGGCTGAGCAGTTAACGACCGAATTCGGCGGCGTATCGAGGAGCAGAAAAGAGATCTTAAGCGATATCGATAGCCTCGAGAAAGATAACCGCCAGCTGTCTTATGATCTGCTCGCATCCAAGAGGGATCTTATCCAAATGAAGAATGATTGTGTTCTCGTAAAATAAAGTGGACCGGAGGGAAGACAAAGTGGACATCAAATACAGACAGGTACGTAAAGAAGACGGATATGAATGGTATACGCTCCTTAGCAGGGTGTGGCGCATAACATACGCCGATATCTTCCCGGAAGAATATTTCGATGCGCGCGACAGAAGCGTGGAATCAAGAGCCCGTGAATTTACTGTAGAGACTTTTTCGGGTGACAGGAAGACAGCATATGTGGCAGAACACGACGGCAAGATCGTAGGTCTGATGTTCGGCACACTGGATTCAGATTACGATTACTTCAAAGGTGATTACGCGGATCTCGTGGCGCTGTATGTATACCCGGAATATCAGGGAATGGGTGTTGGCACGGCGCTGAAAGATATATTTGTCGAATGGGCCAAGAGCAAAGAAGCCGACAGGTTTGTCATTGGCGTCCTGAAGGAAAACCATAAAGCCCGCAAGGTATATGAATCCTGGGGAGGAGAGCTGTCAGACCATGAACAGGATTTCATGATAATGCGAAAAGGCTATCCTGAAGTGTTCTATGTTTTTGACACAACACGGTAATCCGAGCGGAATAAGGAGAACATAAAAATGGAAAGATTTAGTGGTGAGATCAAGTCAGTTAAGTTGGATCTTAGGGCATGTGCCGTAAGCATTATTGCCGAAGAAGGCACCGGCCTTAAGGGCATTGAGTACACGGGCGACAAGAAGCTTGAGCCTGATGCGGTATTTGCAGACGGCGCACTTACAGTTACGCAGAAGCCGGTGGGCATTTTCGGAGGCGGCATAATGGCGGTCAATAAGCCCAGGCTCACTGTCACGCTCGGCAAAGATACTGTCCTCAATTACTTCGATATTATTCTCAGGGCCGGTGATGTCAGCGTGGACGGCATTACGGCAGACTGGTTCTCGGAGGTTATCGATGCGGGAAATGTCACCATCAGCGGCTGCACTTTCCTTAAGGCTGAGATCAATACCAAGGCAGGCAATACAAATATCAGCAAAACGAATCTCAATCAGACGGTGATAAATGCAAATGCCGGAAACGTTCAGCTGGACGCCATAGAGGACTTAGGCCGCTACAATATCGAATGCAAGGTGAAGACAGGCACCATCAAGATTGCAGATGAATGTTTTTCGGGACAAAATGTCTCGATCGTAAGAGGCGATGAATATCCGGATTTTATAAAGATCAATGTCAAGCAGGGAAACGTATCGGTCAATTAATATTTTCAGGAGATAATCGAAAACATAATGGACATGTATTATCTTGAGGAACTGCTTGCTTATGTGTTGGGAACAGTGTTTTCCGTGACCTTTTTCGCACTGCTTATAATTACGGGTGCCATGTTTGCCCGTCAAAAGAAAACCACGTCAAAACCCAACGAGTATCTTGCTGACCGTCTTGTCTTTTACTCTTGCGGATACACAAAGAAACTGAAGGTAATAGCCATGATCACCTTCTCTGGATACTTGGTTATATTACCGACTGCAATAGCTTATGGAGTTGGCCGGGTTTACCTTGAGGATAGAGCCTGGATAGCCGCGCTGATCGCATTTGGCATCGGCCTTTTGATAATGTTCCTGATCGGCAGACAGCCGTTCTGTTTCAAGGAATCGTGCCTGATCATTGATGAACAGAAAGTCACGGTTAAATACAAGGATGGCGAGAAGGAAGATAAGATCTGCTATGTTTCCCAATATGATCACTTCAGCAGGGAGACAAGGAATTTACCGCCAAAGCTTATTTTCGCCGGCTATGAAGGAGAAGAGATATTGTCGCTTCACTTTCTCAGAAGTAATGATGCAGTCACCGCCGGTAAGATGGTTGAGTTTATAAAGAAGACCGGCAGAGTGCCTGTAGTCCAGCAGGTTGCGTCTAAGCAGGAAGCTCAGCAGAAGATCGCGGAGCGGTACCAAAAGGACGTCGAAGCGTTTGCTAAGGAGCAACAGGAGCTTGTCAATGATGCACCGAGATATAAGTCATATCTCGAAAAAGTGCTTGATAAGATCCCTGATGCCGAGAGAGAAAAGATCGCTGAACTCGTAAGGCAGGGCAGGAAGATCGAGGCCATAAAGGAAGCACGTGAGTATACCGGCGAGGGCCTCCGCATAGCTAAGGATCTTGTGGATAGATATTTCTGAACAGAAGCACGATACCGAAGAATGGTACAACCTCAGGTTATACCGGTAAAAAAATCAGGAAAAAGTCACGATGTACATTTTTCGCGATTTCTGACTCGAAAATTGCACAAAAACAGCTTTTTATGCAATTTTACGGCATTATTTGACAAAAAATGTACATCACCGGCATCAGGAAGCAATTCCAACTTTAATTTACTCCACATTAACACTTCAATAAAACTGACATAATAGGAGAACGATAGAATGCGGGTATAGAAATATATGAACAGGAGGATAAGTCAATGGCAGAAGATAAGAAGAAAGAACTCAAAATGGATGAATTAGAAAGTGTATCAGGTGGTTATATAATACATCATGATTATGATCCTGAAGATCAGCCGGAGACGTATGAGAAGGTAACTACTTATTTTTGTAAGAGTTGTAGGATTGCATTTTATTCTTTTAATGAAATCGGAAAGTGTCCGAAGTGTAATGCAGATGTAGATATTTTCAATGATTATGCATAACACTGATATTTAAAACATGCATAAGTGTGGCTATGGCACTAAGTTGTAAGAGCCGCGGATTGATATCCGCGGCTTTGTTATATCCCATGGTGTCCATGGACCAATTGGTATACTTAATACTTGTATAGACAACTAAACCCTGAGTATTATTTACTAGTGAGTCTTGATCCGATTGCAGTTATAATATTTCATAGCAAGTAAGATTAACGGAGGAACAGATGAGCCGAGGTGCCGTGTTTTATAAAATTCTAGGCCAGTTTTGGATCGTGGTGCCATGTACGATCTTTGTGATCTCATATGGGATATACAACAGAGAGTTCCCCGGCCTTGACCCGGCAAATGCAACCATTTACTTAGTGGCAGGATTATTGATCATTCCAAGCTATATACAGGCTCCCAGGACGTATGCACTGTCGGAACTCCGTCGTTACGGCGCATCCGAAATGCCTGTATTCAGCAGAAAGTATACCTATAAAAGAGACGGCAGCAATTTTACCTGGGCCGGTACTGACGAGAAGTGTTACCGCATTGCATTTTCTGCTTCGGAACAGGGTACGAAAAACGGACAGGAAGTCTTAAAGGTCATGAAGAGCAAGCCGTGGATCATATGGCTTCAACCGGGCGTATGGCTTGCAATATATACAGCTATTCTCGTACTGAATATCTTTTTGGATAATGCCGTATCTTCGTTTTTCGCCGGCATGGGAACCGGTGCGGAAATTACCACGTTAAGAGAAATAGTATTCTATACACCGTGTGTTTTGGCTTTATTATGTCCGATCTTAAGTTTTATCTTCGTCATTGTCAGGGATAACATTCTCTATGAATGCGCCGTAGAATTGGCAAATGATATTGAGGCAGATCTGACTGCAAAAGCAGACTCTTCCATGAAGTGTTATCGCAAAGTCTGCCCTAACTGCGGTGCCGTCTCAACATCATCACTTAAGCACTGCAACAGCTGCGGAACATCTCTTGAAGTCCTGGACAGCACCATGGGCCTGGGCACATTAAAATTTTATAGAGACGACGATCTTTAGATTACTTAAGCACAACTTAACTGTTATACTTGCATGTGGATTTCATATGAATGGGGGATAAGTGGAGTGAATCACAAAAGGATCACGGCTCTTTTAATGAGCCTTGTAATGCTGTTTCCGCTGTCAGGATGCCAGATCGTGGATAATGTTGCCAAGAGCATAAAAGATGACCCGAAGAACGGCGAGAAAGAATATGCGGAACAGGTTTTCGAGTATCTGAAGAATGAGGACATCGACAGTCTGTGTGAACTGTTCGCTCCGGAAGTAAGTGTTGAACACAGTCTCGAAAGTGAGTGGAAGTACTTTTTCGATCATGTGGACGGGAACATCGTCTCTTACAAAAGTCTTAAATATCCCGGTGAAGGAATTGGAAAAGATAAGGACGGCGAAGTCTATGACTCGCATATTTCAGTCAATTATTCCGAAGTCAAAACAGATAACGGGACTGTATATGAGGAGTTCGGATACTATCACGTGAAGGTCAACAGGGATGATCCTGATTCTGTGGGACTTGTCTTATTTACAATGCAAGATCCTGATACCGGCAACTGGATAACAGTCGGCGGTGAACCGGATTGAACAGGACCGGCACGGAATCCCCCTTGCAAAATGCCTGTTAGTGAAGGGCTGAAATTACTTATAAGGATGTGAATATAAACATGGAGATATATACAAAGGATTCGTATGTAACAGGAAGTATGTGCGACGGTAAACTTAAGCTGTCAGTACTTGCCGCAGATGAGATCGTCGAGAATGCGGTAACCGAATTAATGGGCGATCTCGGCATCGACGGGATCGTGGCGATGGAAAGATACAAAGCCATGTGGCTGATCGCCAAGAACAATATCTGTTTTATGAGACGCCCGGTATGGCGCGAGGAATTCACGGTAAAGAGTTATATTTCAAAGCATTCCGTCGTAAAGCTTAACCTTGATACGATCGTTGAGTCCAAGACAGGTGAACTGCTTCTGAAAGCAAGGACCGAACTGGCCGCTATCGACCTTGAGACCGGAAAGATCCGCAAGGCGGAGACTGTAGGATTCGATCCTTCAATGGAGAATCCCGTGCAGACTGAAGGTCTTGATTTCTCGCGTTTTCCCAAAACATGCGGCGGCATGACGGAGTCTGTCACTGTGCGTTCCACCAGCCTTGACTACTGCTACCATACAAACAACATCGAGTATGTGAGGTTCATGCTTAATACTTATCCTGTCGATCATTTTAAAACGCACGAGCCTGCCCAGCTTGAGATCCATTATGCCAGCCAGTCTTTTGAAGGCGAGGTGCTCAGCATCATGAAAGAGTCTTATGACAGCGGAGATCAGTTCCATGTCCTCCGTGACAGTCAGGAAATCACCTCGGCCAGGATCAGGTGGGTTTAAAGAAACAGTTCTTCTATAACCTAAACACATCTATACATTTACATTTATCGATATGTATGTTACTATCCTTTTGTTTATGGGAGGTGACTGCATATGAGTTATAGAGACGATGCGCGTAAGTTCAAAGCATTGGCAGATGAGAACCGCTTGGCGATAATGATGTCGCTTCAGCAAAGGGAGAAATGCGCCTGCTATCTTTTGGAAGAACTCAATATCTCTCAGTCTACGCTATCTCATCACATGAAGCTCCTTTGTGACAGCGGACTTGTCGATTACCGCAAAGAAGGAAAATGGATGCACTATTCTCTTTCAGAAGAAGGCATGAAAGCTTTCCGCAAAATGATAGACGGATATATCCGTAATAAATGATTCGAGGAGATATGTGTATGACATTCAAAGATAAAGTGTATATCGTAACCGGTGCAAGTTCCGGTATGGGAAAGAGCTGTTCAGAGCTACTGCTCGAAAATGATGCTGTTGTAGTCGGCATCGATAGAAATGACAGCACGATAGAACATGACCGTTACTCACACTGTAAGGCGGATGTCCTTGCAGAAGAGCAGATACAAAAATGCATATCAGAAGTTGATTCCAAATACGGCCATATAGACGGACTGGTCAATGCTGCCGGTATCTTTGGCAATAACAAGCCTTTCTATGAATTAACAAGCGAAGAATGGAACAAAGTAATATCGGTAAATACTACCGGAACTTTCATCGTATCCAAAGCTGCAGCTCCCATAATGATAAGGGAAAAGCATGGCAAGATAGTTAATATAAGCTGCATAAGATCCACCATATTTAAGAACAATATGGCAGACTATGCTGCTTCGAAGGGCGCGGTAGCATCGATGACATCTGCCATGGCCTTAGACCTTGCTCCGTATAATATCCAGGTAAACAGCGTTGCCCCCGGATTTATATATACCGGAATGACTGCGGCATCATTTGATATACCCGATGTGAGAGCGAAGTCAGAAGCATTGATACCCAACGGAAGACTCGGTATGCCCAAAGACATAGCATCAGTTGTAATGTTCCTTTTATCTGACATGTCGGATTATGTGACAGGAACAATGCTGTTTGCTGACGGCGGGTATCACATACAAAAGTGATCAGCCGAAATTCATTTCGAGATAGGAATAATAGTTTTATGGCATTTAAAGTTAATGAGTGTTCAGATATTGAAGTTATCAAAGCGTTATTTACTGAGTATTCGCAAATCAAGGGAGCGGAAAGCTGTTTTGTATCATTTGATAAGGAATTGAATGATCTTGAAGGCTTCTATGCCGGCGGCGCAATATTGGTCGGTTATGAAGATGATGAGCCTGTGGCATGTGTTGCTTTCAAAAAGATAACTGATGAAACAAGCGAAGGAAAGCGCTTGTTTATCAAACCTGAATATAGAGGAAAAGGGTATGCCAGGATAATGATCAAGGCAATGACTGATAAAGCTTCTGAACTCGGATTTAAAGAAGTTGTCTTTACGACTAAACCGGAAGTCATGAGCGTGGGTTATGGCCTTTATAAGCGCATGGGTTTTGAAGAGTTATCAGAAGATAACGGAATTGTCTCAATGAGGATAGACCTTTGCGGCAATAAAGTGGAAATCAAAGAATACAGTAACTACAAAGAAGATGAGATACTTCGTCTATATAATGAAGTAGGTTGGATTGCATATACGGAAAAACCTGAGGTGCTTGAACAGGGCTATAAAAACTCACTGCTTGTTTTAGCGGCATACGAAAACGATGAGCTGCTGGGAATCATCAGAGTTGTTGGTGATGGGCATACTATAGTTTTCGTTCAGGACATTTTGGTGTTTCCTAACTATCAGCGCAAAGGCATTGGAACTGCTCTGTTGAAAGCTGTTCTGGACAGATATCCTGAAGTCCGGCAGATTGAGCTGGTTACGGATAATACTCCTAAAACGGTTGCCTTCTATAAGTCATTGGGCTTTAAGGAGTTCTCGGAAATAGGCTGCTGCGGTTTTATGAGATGCTGATAATGATGTGAGTTCAAGCCAGTTTTAATTGCTCTAAGAAATCCAGGATCCTCGCATTGACATCGTCTATCTGTTCACCGACGAAATGCGGACGGTGCCCGCCGCCCATTACCTTATAGACACTGGCTGAAGGTACTTTTTCCTGAAGCTCTTCAACAGTTCCAAATGGGTCGTTTTCTCCATTGATAAAAAAGGCAGGGCACACTATTTTCTGCCACTCGTCATCAGTAAGATCGGGATGCTGCTGCCAGTCAGCAACAGTGTTCCTTAAATAGGTCTGCCAATCGCCCCTGTGAGCCTCATAATGCCTGACCTTCATGTCTTCAATGAAATCCGTTGCACCGGCCTTAATGAGATTCTCAGGCAGCATGTCAGAGGCGCCCTCAGGCCTTGCGTGAGCGGCACCTCCAATCGTTACGAGACTCTTTACCTTATCAGGATATTTCGAAGCCATATAACACCCTACATAGGCACCACAGCTGTAGCCAATTAAGTGAGCTTTTTCGATCCCGAGTTTGTCCAGGAACAGAGCCATGTCATCTGCGACCATACGGCTGTTCCACGTAAGGTCATCACATATCGTTCTTCCGTGACCTCGAAAATCAGGAAACAGGCATCTGTAATGTCCTGAA
>JAEEGG010004286.1_pt1 | contig 34711 bp, 24 predicted proteins | sample 9134161 | NCBI WGS metagenome assembly JAEEGG01 (sample SAMN16246543, study PRJNA631951) | gut metagenome | biome: gut microbiome; feature: rumen; material: CR-attached | host: Bos | place: Iran: Karaj | collected 2018-10 | reverse complement strand
CCTGCTCTGAACCAGGAGCACCAGAGCCACCACGAATCTGAAGGCCAGGAACCGAACCAGCCAGTGCATTAGCGACATTCGTCGTCACGTGCTGGTCAAGCTCAGCAGCTCCCACCATAGAGGCAGAGCCAGTGAACGAAGCCTTTTTCTGAGTACCATAAGCCACCACAATCACCTCGTCAAGAGCGGTCTGGTCGCTGGTCAACACAATACGCATGTTTGGACGAGCACCTACTTCCAGAGGTTCCATACCAACATACGTAATGCGAAGCATGTTCTTGCCAGCCGGACAGGTCAGTGAGAACTTACCATTAGCATCAGTAACGGTACCGACACTTGTGCCTACAACAAGAACAGAAGCACCAATAACGGGCTGTCCGTCTTCCTGAGAGGTCACGGTACCATTAACCTTTGTCTGGGCAAGCGCGGTTCCTACCATGAGGAGCGTCGCTGCCAGAAGCATTGTTAATCTTTGTTTCATAAATCTCTCTCGTTTTAATAATTAATTAATAGAATTTGTAAAAATATGGCTGCAAAAATAAGTAATTTGCAGGAAATTACAAAACGTTTTATTAATTTTTTCTAAAAAAAGGCAATATTATTAACGCAAAACAAAAGAAATGTGCATGAAAATGCAATTATTTCTTTAAAAGTTTGCGTCCCCGACTGATGAGCAAGCCCTTGGCATTGGGCGATACTCGTTGCCCATTCAGGTTGTAGAAAATATCGTCAGAACTGATGGGAGCCTCGTCCTTTACAGCCATTTCAGGCAGCATGATGCCATCAGGTTTCTGCGTTTTACGAATCTCGAATCTGATGACGTTACCTTTTTCTGTAATATCGTATATTCCCCACTGAGCTTTCCTGCCCGCCCATGTCAGTAAGTTGGCAGGTTTGGTATCATTATCCAATTCCGTCACCTCATTCTTGCCTGGGAAGGGATCGCTGTCTGTGGCCCCTTTGCCACCTCCTGCTCGTATCATGGTGAAATAGTTATGCCTGGGATTGGCATTGACCTGATTTCTTTCCCAAACGGCGGTGCTGGTAGAATCGACACGGAACACCAACATGCCATGTCCTGGCAGATATTCATCCCACTTGAATTGTGAGGGCTGACGGTTCTCCAGCAAGAAATATTCTTTTGCCACTTCCGTATTAATACGATAACCGTTATTTAACAACGGCAATGGATTCAGACGATAGCTACCTTCAGCATCAATGACCTGCGGTGTGGCAAAACCTACCGCATAGCGTTCGTACAACGAGTAGCCCACTGGTGTACGCGCATAGTTTTCATAACAGCCTTCGGCCATCACTGACCAATCGGCAGGATGATTACTTTCCTCCTTCCCGTCCTCATCGTAATTGGTATCGTAAAGATCCGGCAAACCTAATACATGGCTGAATTCATGACATATCGTACCTATACCGTCCAGAATATGACTTTGCTCTGTACCATATAACTCGACTGAACAGGCATAATTGCCCATATAGACACCGTCAAATATGACAGCTCCACCCTTGTACCATATCACACTGGCATGGGGCCATAACAGACGCTCGTCGTTACCCTCAATGTTTGCCCCCAGACCTGCATAGATAAAATAGACCATATCTACATATCCGTCATTGTCGGTGTCATACTTGGAGAAGTCCACTGTCTTGTCAAGCTTATTCAAGGCGTCATAGTTGATGTAGTCTATAGAGTCTGTCGAATGAGGCGTATATTGACTATAGCTAACCCTGACAGGACCAACAACATCGAATTTGGGCTCGAACTCGCCCATCGAGTTGTCAACGAAATAGTCGCGGACACTCCCAGTGAACTTACCATAGCGAGAGGTATCATAACCCTTATAGTTGGTCTTGTTTACCATATCATCGGCAATCTGTGGAAAGTCGCTACGACTAAATGAACGATCGGAAAACTCTACCAACACCACCAGTCCACGGAATTTGGTGTAGTCATAATGTCCGGCACGACGATTCTGAAGTGTTGCAGCACGACGATTCTGCTCTGCCGCCTTCTGTTGCGCTTTGCGTTCCGAAATGGCAGGCGCTTGGTATTTACGGATACCTTTCAGCCACTTCAGTTCTGCGGAAGAGCGTTCTGCCATGTCGTGAGCCACACGTTCAGTAGCTTCCAATCGTCCTTCCTTCAAATGGGCATAGACATAATAGCCGCGCTGATTCTTCACAACGCTATAGCCATCATCCGTGGTATGAAAGCTCATCCACTCGTCGCCATGCAGTCGTAACGTAACGGTGCTGCCATCGGGTTGACGCACCTGTGCTGCGCCACGATGGGCAGGAACAGCCATTACAACAGCTGCCGACAACAACAAAACCAATAATGACGCGAGTCTTCTCATTTCTTTAAGATAAGGATGCCCCTAACTTAACATCATTAGGGGCATCCTTGAAAAAAAACTGATTTTACTTGAAACGCCTCTGTTTCTTCAGATAGAAAGGAACATTGCTTCTCTTCGATGCTCTTCTCTTCGCAGCAGCTGCTGCGTCTGGATCTGCAGGAATCTTCATCAAGTATGGATTGAAACACTTTAAGAGTTCACCCAAATAGTTATCTTCAGTTATTTCCAGCTTCTGATCCGCAAAAGCTGAGAACAAGAAGCTACCGAACTTGTAATTATCCTCACCAAAGGTTCCAACAAAGTCACCCATCAACGTCATCTCGCCTTCGCCAATGTCTTCAAGGCCAAGGGTTGCAGAAACAACGGACTCGGTATCGTCTGCTGTCCAGAATTCACCGGTTTCATCAGCGAAGAGGAGATACATGTAAAGAGGCATACCATAGTAATCATAAGTACCCACAAAGTTACCGCTATTAACAGAGACTGTCAGTCCCTCTTTATTGATGGTAACAGGAATAGCCCATCCCAAATCAGGAATTTCGAGAGTCTTCTCTGTCAGAGTAGCTCCGAAGGCACCCGTTTCACCGTCTTCATCGTCAAAGACGAAGTAATAGTCACCAAACATCTGGTCGGCCAACGAAGCGGGATCGTACTGAATGACTGAAATCGTCTTCTCAATATCCAGAGACTTTACAGTAATCGTGCCTTGACGAGCCAGAGTCTTATTCTCATCGATACTTATTGAGAGAACATCCGTCTTGTCATTAAATGCACATTCAATCCACTCAGAATTAGTCTCTATAGTCACAGGGCGTGAATGCTCAATAATGACAGACTCGATACCACCTTCATTGGACACAGCAACAGAAGTCTTCTCGAGATTGAACACCATACCCTTTTGGATAATCGTCAAGGTATCCTTTACACTACCTGTCTGGAAAGCGACATAGCCGATACGTGGTTCCTCACTGTCATTAGATTTGGCGACAACCTCTATCGAACTGGCCTCACTATTAAACGAAGCGGTCAACCATTCTGTCAAACTTTCTACAGTAACACCCGCAGACTGTACAACAAGAATAGTAGTACTTGCATCTGCCAGATCGTTCAATTCATACTCCATACCACCAGCAATACCATAGATACTACCCTTCTGAGTGGCAGTCACAATAGTTTGAGCATCACCAGACTTAATGGTGATTGTAGCAGAACGTCCCTCAAGAGAAGCATTTTGTGAGGCAGTAGCAGTCACCTGATTTCCATTTACAGATAACACCAGCCATTGGCTCTCTGTGGTTGCTGTCACAGCAGACGAAGTATTTATTGTTATCGAGCCCGTACCGCCTTCTGATTCGAACATCATATCGGCCTTGACTATTTCCAATTTGGGAGTCGAAGTGTACGTAGCATCATCATTGCCGCAGGACGTGAACATTGTCACGCCTGCCAGCAATACCATTAAACTTAATATCTTTTTCATAATAGTTTCACTTTATTGTTTTATGATGGCTATATTCGTGAATGCATCAAAAGCCCCAAGTTGATTTTCAATATCTGGATCCGTACCCACCAAAATACAGAGACCACCAATTTGGTAATTAGCAAAAGAGCCACCAACGGTAAGATAAACTTGTCCTGTTGAAGTCAACTGAGGTATAACGTAACCTACATCAGTTTTGCTGGTGGATGTCCAATATTTAAATCCTGCGTCTATGAAGCACAGGAACGAATAGTACTGTCCAATTGTGCCGATAGATTGTCCTGAAAGCATCTCAAATCGTGCTTCAGCATCGTTCCACACCATTTGTATGGACTGCGGATAGTTAGGATTTGGATAGTTGAAAGTGAGCGTATATCCACCATCGTCATTCTTTATCACAGATGCATTAGCATTATATGGTTCCCCTCCTGAATCCAAAGATGTAAAAATATAGTTGCCTATCAAATCAACTACGTCAATCTGAGTAACAGCAATCACCACCTTTTCACCATTTGCCTCTACGGTAATAAACCCAACACGCGGGCCACCGGTTGTATTGTCAGTCACACTTACAGTAAGAGTCTTGTCTTCTGCACTAACAGTCAGCCATTCTGAATTTGAAGTATAACTGAACTTATCGGCCAAATTGAATATATACGTGAATGTAGCAGCAGCATTGCCAGATGTAATGGAAGAACCAACATTGTTAATCACAATAGAAGGCACGAGTAAGCCCTTGAATACAACCTCGGCATCGTCTTTAGCAACCAAGGTGCCCTCATTTCCATCATATTTTAAGGAATTAATCGTCTTACCTGAAACCTCAATAGGTTGATAAAGTGCTATTCCATCTGCTTCAAAACAGAAAGGAGCTTTTATCAGGGTATCTGGCGTCTGAATCTCAATAAATCGTTCGTCTGAATAGATATACATCATATCTGCCTCGTTTCCAATGACACCTGCAGCTTTATCAAACACGAGGTTGTCCTTGAGATCTTGCAAATCTGCTTGATATTCGGCAATACTCTTATTCAAACGGTACATATACATCATATTACCAGAACGATTTCCCTTCAATGTTATAACATTCTCATCTTCACTGATATTCATTACGATGAAGATAAAATCTCCGTCAAAGGCCTGATAGCCACCAGCACCAGATGAGCCTGTAGGAGTAGCAAAGAAATGCAGATATTCATTATACGTATCGAACACCAATACAGGGCCATCCTCATTACTTAAAGTATAAGTAGAAGTAATTGATTCAGTAACATCTGGTGCCAATTCACAGCAAGAAGTTACAGTTCTGTCATCAAACTTCAGTGTATATGAGTATCCGCCATAGGTCTGATTTCGGTCAGGAAAGTAGTTTAATACCCAACCATTTTCAGAGCTGGTGAGAACTCTCCTTACATTATCCAGATACTTTGCACTACGAGCCGATGCTGATTCGGGGAACAAGTCCTCCTGATCCTTAAGGCACGATGTCAGCATCAATGGAAGTGCCATCAATAAATAGATGATTATATTCTTCTTATTCATAATCGTTATCTTTTAAGCATTAATCAACGGTCAAGTCTGTCAAATCAACAAGGCCTCTTGTGACATTGTCTTGGCGACGAAGGATGCAATCACGGAGTTTGTCAATATCAATACCCCATGTATCGTTCATGTAAGCACGGGCTATGTCAAGTTTCTGTTCAATGAGTACTCGACCCGTCTGAGTCTGATTAAGATCGTCCTCATACATAGTCTCAGCCTGCTTCATCTGATTTTCCCACCATTCAGCAGTATGCGTCACATACTCTGATACCATCTCAGCAAAGTCTTCATCAGCATTGGTCTGAGCATAGGCGGTAATAAAGCCTCGTTTCAGATAAACACTCTTGAAGGGCTCAGAGAACTGGCTATCGCTGACATACGATGAACCCGTCACCATTCTGAAAGCCTTTGGATAATCACGGTTTTGATTCAGAATGTGAGTAAACTCGTGGTGAATAGTCTTGATATAATAGAAATTCAATCCATCAGCAATGCTATAATTTGGATCATAGGTTCCGTCCAGCACTGAACCAAGATAGTTGATACCCATTAGGCAAATTTTCTTTCCACCTTCTGCAGTACCCAATTCATAAGATCCATTATTACGGAAATGCCATGTTCCGTCAAGGTAGAACATCTTGGGGAAATTGGCACGTGTAAAGTCTATCCCTGCGACCTCATTGTAAGTCTCAATACAAAGATATTTAACGAGGTGGGCCATGATGATGGACATATCCATATCAGCAGGCACAGTATAATAATCATAGTCCGACTCAATCTCCTCATAACGATACTTGAAAGAGATATTATAAGGATTAACATAGTTGACCTCCAACCATTTGTCGAACTCATTCTTTTGGTAATTATCAACAGTAATCACACTTTGATCCTCAATCTTGTCCTTTTCACAAGATGTGAGACCAAGCATAAACATTACCAATGGTAATATATATAATAAATTCTTTTTCATAGACTATCACTCATTTATACATTTTGCTGTTATTATTTCAGACTTGTTTTCGCCTATACGAGGATTAGGCTCATAGCCAGCGCTTACAACTTCCTGAGGAATCTGAATAGCACGACGAGGATCGTCAACCGTCAGCCAGTCTGTTATCTCCAAAGGCAAGCCTGCAGCATCCATTGTACGTCTGGGAATCTCAATACCCCAACGCTTGATGTCAAACCATCGTTTACCTTCGTGCAAGGTCTCATAACGACGGCATTGCAGAACAAGTTGAATCATGCATTCCTGAACAGACCCTTCCGCATCAATGGTAAACTTTGGATTAAGGTGTTTCTTAGGCGTAGAAGCGATACCACCCTTGGGCGTTCCATCTGCGCCATCGTATGCATATGCCAATCCATTTTCAAATGTCGTAACAACATCTTCTGTCACAGTAAAGGTTTTTTGATTGGATACGTTGCGTACCCATACTGTCAAGTCTTCACACGCCTTATCATATTGTTTCAGCATAATATACGCTTCAGCACGATTCAATAAGACCTCATCACCAGTAAAGGCATGGTAAACGGTATGACTAAATCCGTTGCCTGTAGCAGGGTCTGTGACCTCAAAAAGATATGGATGTTTCCACAAAGTCCAAGAATTAAGACCCGAACCTTCATAACGCTTCACTCTATAAGCAAATGAAGAAGTATCACCATTCCAAAGAGCAGCCAAACCAATTCCTGTTCCTTCGAATGCACCAAGAGTTTCAAATTCGCCCAAATAGCGGTTATGAGCATAGCGACTGTAATACCATAGAACACCTTGTATTGAGTATGAGGTCAGAAGCATCAAGTTACAATTCAAAGTTGGCTCAATCATATGTAAGGTAGTTGGATCCTGTTCCATTTCAGAGCCATAAGGCATTGTATTCAGTACAGCCCAATCACGCAACATCGCTCCTGGAGTGGCTCCCAAAACCTTGTTGGCATACTCAATAACCTTATCATACTTCTCATAATAGAGATAGAAACGAGTGGCAAATGCGTAGGCAGCATTCTTATTGAAATGATACTTTGGCACTTCATAATAATTGTCACCAACATTTGGCAGAGCAGCCTCAAGGTCTGCAGCGATATGAGCATAGTTCTCATGAACCGTCTCGCGCTGATACTTGGGATTCAGTTCTTTTTCAGACTCTGTTATGTATGTTATACCTTTAGCTTCTGAATTGTTAGCATTGTAATGTGTCGCAAAGACATTCACCAACATAAAATGTGCATACGCACGACAAAGCAAAGCTTCAGCCTGCATTTCCTTGAGTAACTGAGTCGTTGCACCACCCATATTCTCAATACCCTCTAATGCCAAATTGGCCGTTTCAATACACTGATAGAGGTTCTGCCAGTAAGTCTCAGGATCCTGATTATCACCCTCAGTGATGTCTGCCCAACTATAGCACTGATCGTAAAACCTTGTTGTGTTTGTATAAGTTGGCCCCATGAAATCGTGATTATCGGAAGCGATTTCAGTAAATGCCATATGATCGGAAGTGGGATATGCTGAGACCAGCAGTTTCTGGATTTTCACTTCCGTATTTGCCTCAGTACGGTTGTCGGGCAACTTATCCAAGAAATCGTTGCACGATGTCAGTCCCATGCTCAAGGCAATGATGGATAATCCAATATATTTCTTCATAATAGTCTATAATTTAATTATTAATCTTAGAGTCCAAGACGTAGTGTCAAGGTGAACTGCTTAGGCATAGGAACGGCAACACCACCAGTGTTGAAGAACTCAGGATCCTGACCATTCAGCTTTTTGTCAGCATAAATCAGGAACAGGTTGGTAGCCTGCAGCTTCAATGAGAGGTTGTTCAGTTTCAGAGGAGCAATCAGACTCTTGGGAAATTCATACCCCAAAGATATTTCCTTCATACGGATAAAGTCACCCTTAGCGACTCGCTCGGTAGAATAATTAAATGCATTGTAAGCATAGCTTAAGTCAGTGTCATTCTCGTTCTGACGCATAGAAGCGATAACAGGAATAGTCGTAATAGCCTCGTCACCAGGAACCATCCAGCGATTCTCAAACTCCTTGGGCATAGCAATCAAGTCATTATACTTATTGCTAAAAATAGGATCAAGACGAACTACGTTGCCGAATGAATAAGTAACAAACACATTCAGAGTCAGATTCTTGTACTTGAATACGTTGCCAAACGAACCAACATCTGTAGGATCAACAGAACCACTATATTCCAAGAAGCCCATCTTTTCCTTGTCGCGAGTCTGGAAGTAAATACCTGTTGTTGTTATTTCTCCGTTCTGGTCAAGGAAAGTAGGCAGACCTTCATCATTCAGGCCTCTGAAGGGAATAGAGAACAACGAACGCACAGGATATCCCTCGAGTGCGAAACCAGAACCAGTAACAAGGTCGTATATACGCTGATTGTTTTCAAGTTCGGTCACCTCATTATGAGTATGCGAGTAGATGAAGTTGGTAGTCCAACTGAAGTCCTGAGTCTGAATATTTTTTGTCGTCAAACTAAGCTCAACACCGTTCGACTTCATGGAGGCCACATTACCATACTTCTGTCCACCCATCTGAGTGTTAACGATACCAATTAGGTCGTAGTTGTTTCGTTTGTACCAATCGAATTCAAAGCTAATACGATTGTTGAGGAAACCCATCTGAAGTCCGATGTTAAATTCATGTTTCTTCTCGAAAGTCAAATCACCATTGGCACGGTCGGACTCTTCAAGTCCACTCTCACGCAGACCGGCTGAGGGGCGCCAAGGGTTATAACTCTTAATCACAGGCAGAGAGTTGGTAACCCATGACGGACCACTCTCAGCAGTCAGTGAGTAAGAAGCCTTAATGGTAGCAGTGGTCAGAGCGCTCTTGAAGACCTTCTGGAACCAAGGTTCCTCATGGGCATTCCATGCACCTGATACGTTCCAAGTAGGCAACCAACGAGCAGATTGACTCTTACCAAGCTTGTTAGAGCCTTCATAACGGAGAGTTCCATTAATTGTGTAACGACCCTTATAAGAATAAGTGGCAGTTCCAAAGAAAGCAGCACGGCGCTCATGGGTATTCTCCAATGTATAATAATCGGTGTTCTTCTCTGCACCTTGCTTGAATACCTGATATGCATAATTGGCTATTTCACCAAGAGAATATTGCATACCCCAACCACGGAACCAGTCGTGAGTACGATCGATGTTATTTACCTCCATACCAGCATAAAAGTTCACGATATGGTCGTTAAAATAGACATCATTGTAACTGGCAGTAGCACGGAAATCCCATGCACTCATACGGTGAGTAGTCTTGTTGTAGATACCACCATTGGGCAATACAGTAACTGGTGTAGCATAAATATCATCTGGATCAGTATACAAATAACGGTTATTCTTACGAATATCCTTGGTACCCATTGCACGATATGCATTAGCCTGATTTGAATCATCTGTAATAGAATGATTCTGAGTAGATTGGTTGAACTTGAAAGCGCCTAAAACACCTAATTCTACCTTCTGAATAGGCTTGTACTTTAACTCACCCTGAACACGAAAATCAAAGATATCGAGGTCGATATAGTTGTTCTCCAACTCATGCAAGATATTAAATGGTGCATAGTTGCGGGTATAGAATGTATTTGCGTCCAAAGCACGCGAAGTATTCAATGCGTATGAATAGGGGTTGATATCAAACGAACGCGTCACTGCACCAGAAACAACATCCTTTTCTGCTGCAAGTGTACCTGGAGCGCGCTGCTTACGATAGCTAGAATTGGCAATCATATTGAAGGTCAATTGATTGGAAATCTTAAACGTATTGTTCAAGTTTGCTGTATAACGCTCCACCTTAGATTGTTTGGTCCAACCTGGGTCAAACATAGCAGATACAGACGCATAGGTCTGAGCTTTATCAGTACCTGTAGAAATACTGATAGAGTGATTGTGCTGAATGGCATTCGAGAACAACTCATCAAACCAGTCAGTATTGCGGTATTCTGCCTGACGTAAATAGTCTGCACGAGCCTCAGCTGTATTAGCCAAACCATATTGGCCAGTGGCTGAGTTGTACTCAGTAATCAACTGATACATCTTACCATAGACACCACTTGAAGCCGCATTAGCAAGCTCTGCATAGTTCAGGTAACCCTTCTGCTGCATCTCCTGATAAATAGACATCTGATCCTGAGAGTTCATGATATTAAAGGTATTGTAGCTAGGCTTCAGACGCATAGTATATTCACCCGTATAGTTAATACGAGCCTGACCAGCCTTACCCTTCTTGGTAGTAATAACAATCACACCAGCCATAGCACGGGCACCGTAGATAGAGGTTGCAGAACCGTCCTTCAAAATATCAAAAGACTCGATATCATCAGAATTCAAACCTGCAATAGCACTGGATATCAACGTATTGGCATCACCACTTGACAAGTCATCAGCACTAACATCGGTCACATCTTCCATGATAACGCCATCAACAACCCACAAAGGTTTTGAGTTACCATAGATCGACGTAGCACCACGGACACGGATCTTAGGAGCCGTACCGAATGTACCAGAAACATTCTGCACAGACACACCGGCTGCACGGCCTTCCAGTGAACGAGAGATATCAGCCATACCATCAATCTTGGCATCGCTGGCATTAATCTTGGTTGTCGAACCTGTAAACAAACGCTTATCCACTTTCTGCAAACCTGTTACAACAACTTCCTGAAGTTCAGCGCTGTTCTGTAATACAATCTGCATACCATTCTTTGGCGTCACGGTCTGTGTTTCCATACCAATGTAGCTGATAGAAATCTTTTTACCTGACGGCACACTAATAGTAAAGTGTCCGTTGGCATCTGTCACAGTACCAGACTTCTGTCCCTGAACAATAACAGAAGCACCGATTACGGGCTCGTTATCTTCTGCAGAGATCACGGTACCAGTAACTTTTGTCTGGGCCAGTGCCATACCCATACTTAACAGGAGGCAGGCCAAAAACATCGTTAGTCTTTTTTCCATATACACTCTATAAATTGGTTAATTAAAAATATGTACGCGTTCTATTAATATATATAGGTCGTCATAAGGACATAGTGTCCCCTTCACGGAAACAAAAATCCGTGCAAAGTTACTATATATAAATGTAAAAAACGAATAAAATTATCAAAAAGTTACATTTTCATGCAAATTATTAACATTTTGCCTATTTAACCAACACAACGAGATACTTACTTGTTGACCAGAACAGCTGGGGATTCTGAATGCGAAGGACATACTGCTTTTGGGCATCTTGTTCAAGTGTATAGCTGGAAGCTGGATGTGAAGTCAGCAGCTTGGCAGAACGACTGTAAAGACGAATCTCCTTGTCGACGCGGATATCAATTTTGGTAAAGTATTCACGATTGAAGTTTGACTGTAACACCTTTCCGTCTTGAAGAATCTTCTGCTCCTTCAGTTCCGACTTGGTGCCATAAACGAACCAGGCTGTATTCAGCTGTTTGTCCTGTGTAGAGATGGTTTGTGACTTCTGCGTCGTTTCTTCACGCAGTGTGCTGACATTATTTGAGAGGTCGTTCACTTGCTCAGTCAGTTCACCAATCTGCACATCCTTTGCCTGCAACTCTGCCTGAAGATGACGAATCTGGGTATCCTTCTCTTCCATTTGGCGAGCAAGGTTATCCACCGTACGACGCAATTGCTCACTATGTACGTTACCCTGACGCACCTGATTACGCAACTTATTAATCAGTTCACGGTTCTGCTGCATGGCTTGCTGGATATACCGCATGTTTTCTCGTATCCGCTCCGATGAAGACGTTCCCTCCACCTGACGGGCTACCGACACACGCTGTTCTGCCTCGTTTATGGCACGGAATCCAGCCTCAATATCATTCAACGTGCCCATAATGTCGTTGATTTCATTATCCTTTTGCTGGATAATACTCTCCAACGAGTCACGCTGCTGCGCTAATGCCAAATCCTTTGTATTGTCTGTCTTTTGGCTACACCCTGCCAAGAGGGTACAACACAATAAATATAATACTTTCTTCATATCTCTCATCTTTCAATTTCTCATTATCTCAATTTCTCATTGTTTGCCAGCAACAACGAGAACAAACTCACCTCGTGGCTCATGTTCCTGAAAATGAGCTATCACCTCAGCCAATGTACCTCGGACGCTCTCTTCATGTACCTTCGATATTTCACGACAAGCACTTACCTGACGATCGGAACCAAACACTTCACAGAACTGCTGGAGCGTCTTTAACACTCGATAAGGCGATTCATAGAACACCATCGTACGCTCCTCGTCCGCCAACGACTGCAACTTTGTCTGACGTCCTTTCTTTTGAGGCAAGAAACCCTCGAAACAGAAACGGTCACAAGGCAGCCCACTCGACACCAAGGCAGGCACAAAGGCCGTAGCACCAGGCAGTGTCTGCACCTCGATACCAGCACGTACGGCCTCACGGACCAAGAAGAAACCTGGGTCTGAGATGCCCGGCGTACCAGCATCACTAATCAGCGCAACGGTCTGACCGGCCTGTAATCGTTCAATTACGGAAGCTGACGTGCCATGTTCGTTGAATTTATGGTGCGACAACAAATGGTTCTTAATATCGAAATGTTTCAAGAGGATACCCGAAGTACGGGTATCTTCCGCCAATACGACATCAGCCTCCTTCAATATTCGGATGGCTCTCAACGTCATATCCTCCATGTTGCCCACGGGCGTGGGTACAATATATAATATGCCCATTTCGAGTGCAAAGATAAATAATAATTATGAATTATGAACGATAAATGGAAAAAAAATGCTATCTTTGCAGCATGATTACATATCCAGCATCGGGCGAAGCACGCCGCCCAGGAAGAATAGAAGTCGTATGCGGCTCTATGTTCTCAGGCAAAACCGAAGAACTGATACGCCGTTTGCGCCGTGCCCAATTTGCCAAGCAGAAGGTAGAGATATTCAAGCCTGCCATCGATACACGCTATAGCGATGAAGAGGTGGTGAGTCACGACCACAATGCCATTCCCTCCACCCCACTCGACTCCTCAGCAAGTATTCTGCTGCTGTCAAGCGACATTGACGTGGTAGGCATCGACGAAGCCCAGTTCTTCGACATGGGACTGGTAGACGTTTGCAACGAACTGGCAAATCGTGGCGTTCGTGTCATCATAGCTGGTCTTGACATGGACTATAAAGGTATTCCTTTTGGTCCCATGCCTGCCCTTTGTGCCATTGCCGACGACGTTACGAAGGTACATGCCATCTGCGTGAAATGCGGTTCGCTGGCTTATGTCAGTCATCGTACCGTCGATAATGACAAGCGTGTATTGCTCGGAGAGACCCAAGAATACGAGCCTTTATGCCGCGATTGTTACCAAAAAGCACTCGAAAACGAAAAATCCTCCAAATAAATTTGGCCAATTCAAAAATATTATGTAATTTTGCACCCGCTTTTAAAGCAACGGAGATCCGTTAGCTCAGTTGGTAGAGCACAACACTTTTAATGTTGGGGTCTTGGGTTCGAGCCCCAAACGGATCACCAGAGATTATCATAAAGCAGGAGAGCGCCACGAAGGACTCTCCTTTTTTTGAACTTATAAAACTGGAGATTTCCATGGGAGAGAAGAAGTTTAAGAGAACAACTGTAACGTCTGCACTGCCCTACGCCAATGGCGGTGTACACATTGGTCATCTGGCTGGTGTTTATGTGCCAGCTGATATTTACGTGCGCTATCTACGTCTGAAAAAAGAGGATGTCATGTTTATCGGCGGTTCTGACGAGCATGGCGTACCCATCACAGTCCGTGCCCGCAAAGAAGGCATTACCCCACAAGACGTGGTTGACCGCTATCATAAGATGATCAAGGACTCGTTCAAGGAGTTCGGCATTTCGTTCGACATCTATAGTCGCACCACAAGCGATACACACCATAAGTTTGCAGCCGAGTGGTTCCGCAAGCTCTACGACGAGGGCAAGCTGGTAGAGGAGACTACTGAGCAGCTGTACGACGAGGAGGCCAAGCAGTTCCTGGCAGACCGCTATGTGACTGGTGAGTGCCCCCACTGCCACAACGAAGGTGCCTACGGCGACCAGTGTGAGAAGTGTGGTCGTGACTTGAGTCCTACGGAGCTCATCAATCCCAAGTCAACCATCTCTGGTTCTACGCCTGTGCTGAAAAGCACCAAGAACTGGTATCTGCCCCTGAACGAATATCAAGAGTGGCTGAAGCAGTGGATCTTAGAAGGTCACAAGGAATGGCGCCCCAACGTCTATGGCCAGTGTAAGTCGTGGTTGGAGATGGATCTGCAGCCTCGTGCTATGACACGCGACCTGAACTGGGGCATTCCCGTACCTGTGGAAGGTGCGGAAGGAAAAGTGCTCTATGTATGGTTCGACGCGCCTATCGGCTATGTATCGAACACTGTTGAGCTCTGCCAGAACGAACCTGAGAAATGGGGCAACTGGGAAAAATGGTGGCAGGATGACGACACCCGTCTGGTACATTTCATAGGAAAAGACAACATCGTGTTCCACTGCATCATCTTCCCTGTGATGATGAAGGCTCACGGCAAGTATATCATGCCTGACAACGTACCCAGCAACGAGTTCCTGAACTTGGAAAACGATAAGATTTCCACCTCACGCAACTGGGCTGTATGGCTCCACGAGTATTTGGTTGATATGCCTGGCAAGCAGGACGTACTGCGCTACGTATTGACTGCCAATGCTCCTGAGACCAAGGACAACAACTTTACGTGGAAGGACTTCCAGGACCGCAACAACAACGAGCTCGTAGCTGTCTATGGCAACTTCGTAAATCGTGCCCTGCAACTCACCAAGAAGTATTGGAATGGAGTCGTTCCTGTCTGTGGCGAACTGCTGGATGTTGACAAGCAGGCGTTAGAGGAGTTCAAGGACGTCAAGCAAAAGGTGGAAGCACTGCTCGACCAATTCAAGTTCCGCGATGCTCAGTTCGAGGCCATGAACTTGGCACGTATCGGCAATCGCTATATTACCGAATGTGAGCCTTGGAAGGTTTGGAAGACCGACCCAAAGCGCTGCGAAACCATCCTGAACATCTGTCTGCAGCTGACAGCCAATCTGGCTATCGCTTTCGAACCTTTCCTGCCATTCTCCAGTAAGAAATTGCGCGAGATGCTGAACCTTGAGACCTTCGAGTGGGAGGAACTGGGAAGCACAGACCTTTTGAAAGCAGGTCACCAGTTGGGTGAACCCACTCTGTTGTTCGAGAAGATCGAGGATGATGTCATCCAGAAGCAACTCGACAAACTCGAGGCCACCAAGAAAGCCAATCAGGCTGCACAATATCAGGCTGCCCCCATCAAGGACACCGTCTCTTTCGACGATTTCGAGAAGCTCGACATCCGCGTAGGCCTTATCAAGGCTTGTGAGAAGGTGAAGAAAAGCAAAAAGCTCCTGCAGTTCACCATCGACGACGGCACAGGTACCGACCGTACCATTCTCTCAGGTATCGCTGCTTTCTACGACGATCCTTCCGTGCTCGTTGGCAAGCGCATCCTCTTCGTGGCCAACTTCGAACCTCGCAAGATGATGGGTATTGAGAGTCAGGGCATGATTCTCTCTGCTGTCGATTTCGACGAGAGCCTCAGCGTCGTAACGACGACGAAGGACGTAAAGCCAGGCTCTCAGGTGGGGTAAAGGTAAAAGGGTAAAAAAGTAAAAAGGTAAAAAGTGCAGGCAATTATCTTAGCAGCAGGCATGGGTCGCAGGCTTGGCGACTATACAAAGGACAACACGAAGTGTATGGTCCCTGTAAATGGCGTACGACTTATTGATCGTCTGTTGGGACAACTTGCCAAGCAACAGCTCAATCGCGTCATCATCGTTGTGGGCTATAAAGGCAAGGAATTAAAAAAGTACGTCAAGGAATCGTTCCTCAGACATCAGCCCTCAGACATCAGCCCTCTGAACATAGAATTTGCCGAGAATCCCGTTTACGACAAGACCAACAATATCTATTCGCTGGCCATCGTCAAGGACAAACTTCAGGAAGACGACACGCTACTCATCGAGAGCGACCTTATTTTCAGCGACCGCATCATCCCTATGATTGTCGAAAATCCCTACCCCAACCTGGCCTTGGTGGCCAAGTATGAGACGTGGATGGACGGCACGATGGTGCGTCTCGATGACGAGCAGAACATCGTGAATTTCATATCGAAGGACGCTTTCGATTATAACGATGTAGATGCTTACTACAAGACTGTCAACATCTACAAGCTCTCCAAGCAGTTCTCACAGCAGAAGTACGTTCCCTTCCTCGATGCCTATACCAAGGCTGTGGGCAACAATGAATACTACGAGAATGTGCTGCGCATCATATCGTTGCTCAACAACCACGACATGAAAGCTCTGCCTATTGGGCAGGAGAAGTGGTATGAGATTGACGATAAACAGGACCTCGACATCGCTGAAGCATTGTTTGCAGACGAGAAGGACGTATTACGCAAATACTACGGCCGCTATGGCGGCTTCTGGCGTTTCCCACAAATGCTCGACTTCTGCTATCTGGTGAACCCTTACTTCCCAAGCCGTCGCTTGAAAGACGAGCTGCGTGCCAATTTCGATACACTTCTGACAGAATATCCATCGGGTATGAAGGTCAACACACTCATTGCCAGCAAGTGCTTTGGCGTGAGTGAGGAGTATATCGTGCCTGGCAATGGTGCTGCAGAACTCATCAAGGTGCTGATGGAAGAAAAGCCAACTGCTAACAGCCAAAAGCAAACAGCCCAAATAGGCTTCATCCGTCCTACCTTCGAGGAATACCCCAACCGTTACGACAAAGATTCGCAGGTAACGTATGTGCCTCAGAATGAAGACTATCGTTATACGGCTGACGATCTAATGTCGTTCTTTGCGGATAAGGATATCCACCAACTGATGGTCATCAACCCAGACAACCCCTCAGGCAATTTCATTCCCAAGAACGACGTGCTACGTCTTGCCAAATGGTGCGAAGACAAGGGCATCCATCTGGTAGTCGATGAAAGCTTTGTGGACTTCAGTGAGGACTATGCCACCAATTCATTGCTAAGCGACGAGATATTAGAAGCCTATCCCCACATGGCTGTCATGAAGAGCATCTCGAAGAGCTATGGTGTGCCAGGCCTGCGTTTGGGTATTCTGTGCTCAGCCGACAAAGACCTGATAGCACGCATGAAGAAAGAGGTGAGCATCTGGAATCTCAACTCATTTGCCGAGTTCTTCATGCAGATATACAACAAGCACGAGAAGGATTACCAGCGTGCCTGTGCAAAGTTTGTGGCCGAACGTGCTGACTTCTACGAGAAACTAAAGCAGATACCTTTCTTCCGTGTCATGCCTTCTCAGGCCAACTACTTCCTTTGCGAAGTGCTGCCCCCTTACAAGGCCAGCGAAATTGTCATCTACATGCTCAAGCAGCATAACATTCTGACACGCGACTGCAGTCTGAAGCCTGGTCTCGACCCTAACAAGCAGTACATGCGCATTGCCGTTCGCGACCACAAGGACAACACCCGACTCATTGAGGGACTCAAAACACTAAAATAGAGGTATGGTTTCCATCATCCAACAGCAACAAATAGACGCACTGAACATTAGTCCGAAAGAGTGCTTGGAGTGGGTCAGACAGGGTTTCCTCATGAAGGACGATGCCCAGATGCCTGCCAAGCTCAGCGTCCACCCTCAAGGTGAGGATTTTATGACCACTATGCCTTGCCTGCTTCCGAAGCACAATGGGAAGAAATACTTCGGCATCAAGTTGGTGAGTCGCATTGAAGGACAAATACCCACGTTGAAGAGTGACATCACGCTCTATGATGCCGAGACAGGTCAGCTATTAGCCGTCATGGATGGCGATTGGATTACAGCCATGCGAACGGGTGCTGTAGCAGCCTTGGCAGCAAGGACTTTTCAGCGTGAAGCTGTCGATACGTACTCGATGATAGGATTGGGCAATATTGCACGCGCTGTAGCACTATGTCTGATAGCCGACAACAGCCACCGTCCCATTACGATTCGTCTGATGCGCTATAAAGACCAGGCTGAACAGTTTATTGAGCGATTCAAAGCATACGACAACGTCACCTTCGATATTGTCGATGACAAGACTGCGTTCATCGCCGAGGCTGACGTTCTTATTTCTTGTGTTACGGTTGCCACTGAGCTATTGTTTCCCAACAACTCATTATATAAGAAAGGGGTAACTGTCATTCCTGTCCACGTGCGTGGCTTCCAGAATTGCGATCTATTCTTCGACAAGGTATTTGGCGACGACACTGGACAGATTCAGAATTGGAAATATTTTAGCCAATTCAAAGAATACGACGAAATACATCACGTATTACAAGGTAAGAATCCAGGTCGCACCAACAATGAAGAACGTATTCTCAGCTACAATTACGGCTTAGCTCTCCACGACATCGTATTCGCGTCAAAGATATATGAGAAAGCCATCAACACCTCACAAAGTTTTGAATACCAAAAGCAGGGAAAGAAAATCTGGGTATAGCTATTTCCAATAAGCTTCAAAATGATGCGTAACACGTTGCTCGACAGGAGGTAGCGTCATATAATCGCCATAGGTGCGCTCCAAGTAGTCCTTATAGCCTACCATCGTCTTATACTGTTTTCCTTCGAACTCAATGTCAACTGACGACGCAATATCCTCAGCAGGGAAACAGCCCTTCATCTTTGGTCCTGCCTCCGTCATGTTGCAAACCGTATGTGTTGGTTCTGTCAAGACGATAAGCTGACGTATCTTGCGTTCTATACGTTTAACACTCATAGGCCAACATTTGTAAACGATATAGGCTAAGCGAGACTGTAAGGGGTTGCTTTTCGATATCTTACAGCGACGAATCTTGTAAAGTAGCTTTTTCTGACGGAAGACACGCTCACGCTCCTGTACATCGTCTGGGACATAATCAACAGGAAAGATATCCATATAAACGCCAATTTCGTAGCCTTCTGTCTCGGTTTCAACCATTTTGGTACGCAGGTCAACAACCTTCGCAAAGGTATAGTAATAATGGGATTCCACCTGAGGATTGATGGCTCGATATACGCCATTTTCATCATGATATATCTGCAAGAATTCTTCGTAGTCCTTGCGAGGCATATAGATGTCGATATCATCGTCCCAAGGAATATAGCCCTTATGTCGCACAGCACCTATCAACGTACCGCTTGAAAGGAAATAGCGCAGGTTATGACTCTCGCAGAAACGGTGTACCTCGTCAAGGATACCCATCTGTATCTGGCGCAACTCCTGTATGTCTTCAATCTTTCTCATGACTTACGATCGTCCAAACAGCCACTTCTTGAAGAACGGGCTGATGCGAAGGATGTTTGATGTTATGATACTAAAACCGATGATGACCAGTCCCAAAACCACAGAAAGAACAATGTCCAACACAAAGTTGTGAGGATAGCTCTTAAAGAACTCACCAACATGAGGCAGGTCTGGCATAAAGAGGAAATGTATCAGATAGATATCCAATGTACGTCTGCCAATATACTGCAATGAAACGCCCATAAAAGTCAACTTGGTGAAATACTGATGGTAGTGACGGAAGTACATAAATGTGATAGTAAGCAGTCCGAAACGCGAAATTGTCAACGGAATGACTGCCCACGTCATACGCAGCGTATGCCATTTCAAGTAATCGAGCGTTGCCAGTATCACGATGATAATAACCACTGGGAAGAACCACTTACTGTCCATCACCCGCTGTGCCTTGTCCCAATAACGGTGTACGATATTGCCGTAGAGGAAGAAGGGGAAATAGAGGAATATCTGAACAAGGCTTGAATCCTGTAAGAAATAGAACAAATCGGTCTTCCTACCTCTAAAACCTGCAGCCCACGAGAAATACTGCGGCTGGTAATTGGTCTCATAAAAAACCATCGACATGAGAAACAGAAGAGTAATCGGAATACACGTTCTCCATTTCAGTTTGCTCTCAAGGTAGGAGAACACATAATAGATAATAAACATATAGAGCAAGGCTATAGTAAACCAATAGCCGCCCTTTAAAGGAGAATGGAACGCCTCTTCAACTGCTGGCAGGAAATGACGATTCAAGATAGCTATCGCCAGAAAGAAGAAGGCTACCGTAGGAATGGTCTGTACCTTGAATTTCTTCCATACCAGCGAACCGAAATTCTTTAAATTCCACACTTGTGAGGCTTTATATGCCAAGAAACCGCTGACAAAGAAGAACAATGGCATCCTAAACAATATCAGGAAGGGAATGGCCGACGAATGCTTCCACTCTTCACCATAGCCCAACCCTGCCACATGATTGGCGACAACTAATATCATCGTGAATCCTCTAAGGGCATCCAACCACTCTAAACGGGGCTTCTTTACCACTTTGTTCTCCATAATCGCTGCAAATTTACGTATTTTATTTGGAACTTCAAAGTTTTATGCGTATTTTTGCACCATTATTATGGATAATCTGAAGGAAAAGACGGCAAAAGGACTGTTCTGGGGTGCGCTGAACAATGGCACAATGCAAGTGCTTAATGTTCTCATCGGCATCCTACTAGGACGTATGCTAACTCCTGAAGAGTGGGCTCCTATTGGGATGATTGCCATTTTCTCAGCCATCGCAGGCAATCTTCAGTCGAGTGGTTTCTCTACAGCCATTATCAACATGAAGCAACCCACAGCCAACGATTATAATGCCGTATTCTGGTTTAACACGCTGACCAGTCTCTGCATTTATGTCCTGCTGTTCGCATTAGCCCCCTGGATAGCCATATTCTTCGAGCAACCTTGTCTGACAGACTTGTCACGCTTCATCTTCCTGGCTTTTTTCATCTCTTCGCTGGGTATTTCCACCAATGCCTATATGATGAAGAATATGATGCAGCGCGAGATGACCATCGTCAGCCTCACAGCCCTCGTCGTATCTGGCGTCACAGCCATCATTCTTGCATTCAACGGCTATTCCTACTGGAGTCTGGCGTGGCAACAAGTGGTCAACTCATTGATGCTGGTCATTGGCCGATGGTATTACGTCACGTGGCGTCCATCGCTGAAGATTGACTTCAGCCCTATCCGTAAGACGTTCCGTTTCTCAATGAACATCCTTGTCACAATGATTGTCAATACGGTCAATAACAATATCCTAACCTTTGTCTTTGGTAAGCTTTTCACTAAAACGCCTCAGGTGGTGGGCAACTTCTTCCAGGCTTTCAAATGGGACATGATGGCCTACCAGATGGTGGGGGGTACCATTGAGCAGGTGGCCCAGCCCGTATTGGTAAGCATACGTGACGACGAAGACGAAAAACGCGAAGTACGTGTATTCCGCAAGATGCTTCGCTTCACCTCCCTCTTGGCCTTCCCTGCTATGTTTGGTTTGGGTTTGGTGGCTGACGAGTTTATTTTGGCGACGATAGGTCCTAAATGGGCAGAGAGTATTCCCCTGCTGCGAGTGCTCTGCATCGGCGGAGCCTTTATGCCGTTCTATTCGCTCTACAAGAATCTGATTATCAGCCAGGGGCGTGCTGACGTTAACATGCGTCTGAACATTACACAGATTGTGTTGCAGTTCATCCTTATTCTCGCCACTTACAAACAGGGCATTCTTGTTGTGGTATATGCCTATTCAGCTCTTAACATCCTATGGTTGTTGGCATGGCAGTTTTATGCCCATCGTATGATTGGTGTACGCCTGCTGGATGTATTGAAAGACACCCTGCCCTTCGCCCTCATATCGCAGGCAGTCATGACTGTAGTATATATCATCACACAACCACTCAGCAACATCTATCTGCTACTTTTCGTCAGAGTTGTCCTGGCTGCATTGGCTTACATGGGCATTATGAAACTGCTTCGTGTAAAAATCATGGACGAATGCATCGGTTTCCTGTTAAAGAAGAAACACTAACGTGAGCACTATGAAGATATCAGTTGTCATACCCGTATATAATAAGGAGTCATACGTCAGGCAATGTCTGACCAAGGCGTTGTCGCAGGACTATGATGATTACGAGGTGATTGCTGTCGACGATGGTTCGCGCGACTCGTCTGGTGCCATCTGCGACGAGATGGCCAGCGAGAATCCCCGTCTGCGGGTGATTCATAAGGAGAATGGCGGTGTAACAGCAGCCAGGCGTACAGGTGTAGAAGAGGCTCATGGACAATACATCATGTTTTGCGACAGCGATGACGCTCTGATGCCCCATGCCCTCCGCCATGCCATTGAGGCAATGGAGGCTAACGGTGCCGACGAGGTAATAGCCCCTTATCAAAATCAGCATGGCATTCTTACCGACTCAGGTTACAGGGGGCGGATTGCCACTACAGACATCATGAAGGACTACCTTGCCCTCCGCAATAACTTTCCACCTATTTGGGGCATTCTGCTACGCAGGGACATCATTCTTGATGGTTGTCTGGACATTCCTCGTGAGATTTACCTGGGTGAGGATATCCTGTTCCATATCCGCTATCTGACCAAAGTATCCAATGTATTCTGCATCGGACAGAGCAGTTATGTCTATAGCGAAGGTATCACCAGTTATCCTCGCATCAACCTCGAATACGAAAGCCGTTATGACCAGTTGATGCGCTCAGCCCTACAACCGGTATGGTCGGAAGTAGAGCCCTACTTCATACTGCGTCAGCTGAAAGTTTACGAGAAATTCATCGATGCCAAGCAGTTCGATGTCTATGAGAAATACTATTATACACTTAAGGGACAGCTCAACACTCAGATACCCTTTACCGATCGTCTTGTCTTCGCCCTACCGCCCCGTTTGGCCTATTACCTGGTGCATGGCTACAAGTGGTGGCAGCAAAGAAAATAGTTGTTCACTCAATAGGAATATGCTTGAAACACTTGTTCAGGAACGACAAGATTTTTGAAAGTCCCCTGATCAACGGGAAGGCGCTATGAAACTGTGACAGCACGACAAAGTCGTCGAACATGCTGTTGTTAATGCGTGCCATTTTCTGATAGTCATCCTTATAAAACGGATCTACCACCTCGTCTATCATACGACGGTTCTCTTTTAGTGTGTCTCTCCAGCGTTGTTTGCTGAGACCACCGGTTTCACAGATGGCCAAGGGCTGCAGAATGCAGGTCATCACAATCCTGTCCTTGACGAATGGTTCCACTACCGACTTCAGGTCAGCAATGAGTTTGTACGATTCGTCGAAGCCATACTTCTGCAACACCTCCCTGCGGTAATATACGGCCTGATGGTAGATGCCGTTGGAAAGCAGGTCGTAAAGCGTCATCCACTCCTTCAGCGTCCTGCGTTGTCCACCATATATATCCTCACCTAAGATGATGTCACCATCATAGCCACTAACCAACGACAGTACATCCTTGTCAGCAAACTCGTCGCCAGCATTCATATACACCACATAATCGCCCGAGACATGCCTCAAGCCTTTGTTCATGGCGTTATAGATACCCGTATCTTTTTCCGACACAGCGACGGTGATGATGTCCTTGTTCTGGTCAATGACGTCCAGCGAGCCGTCCTTGCTGCCTCCATCCATCACGATGACCTCTTTCTGCGCATAATCCAACTGACGGATGCTCTTCAGCGTACGTTGCAGTCCGTCGGCATTGTTGAATGTGACAACAATAATAGCGTACTTCCTGTTTGTCGTTACCATCATCTATAGTTTTTCTCTACGTCGTTAATGATGTTTTCTGGCACCAGTCCCTTGATGCTCTCCCCTGCCCTCACCTTCTGACGGATTTCTGTACTCGACACTGGCAGCAATGGCACATCGATGGTGCCAGGATATTCATCGCGCGGATAGACGATGATATCATGATGCCACAAGATATCCTGCCAGTGGCGCCAGCGCTGGAAGTGTGCCCAGTTATCGCCACCTATTAATAATATAAAGGTATAGTCTGGATAGTCCTTCGCCAAGTGTTGCAGTGTATTCCACGTATAGCTGGGTTTGGGCAGGTGAAACTCGTAGTCGCAGGCCACGACGCCCTCGACACCTTCCAGTGCCCGTTGTGCCATCGCAAAGCGCAGGCTATCGTCCAATAGGTCAGAGTCGTTACGTTTCAAGGGATTTTGTGGCGACACCATCAGCCATACTTCATCCAGCCCGCATTGCTTCTGCACAGCCTGTGCCAGAGCAATATGTCCACAATGAATGGGGTTGAAAGAGCCTCCGAAAATCCCAATCTTTCTCATCCAAGGAAATCTTTTACGATGCGTAACGCTTCCTGCTTGGCTTTCTCCAAGTCGTCATTAACTATGATTTTATCGAACTGAGGAGCAAAGGTCAACTCATACTCTGCCTTAGCCAATCGCTGTTCGATGGCTTCTGCTGTATCAGTGCCACGTCCTTCCAGTCTACGACGCAGTTCTTCAACTGAAGGTGGCTGGATAAACAGGCTTAAGGCTTCATCGCCATAATACTTTTTGATGTTCACGCCACCTTTCACATCAACATCGAACACCACGTTCTGTCCTGTCTCACGTTGGTTCTCTACTTGTTGCTTCAGCGTACCATAGAAGCGGTTCTCGTACACCTCCTCATATTCCAGGAACTCATCATTCTGAATCTTTGCCTTGAATTCCTCAGGCGACAAAAAGAAGTACTCCACCCCGTTCTGCTCCGTACCACGTGGTGCACGACTGGTACAGCTGATAGAGAAATAAAGCTTCAACTCAGGGTGCTCCTGCATCAACCAATTAACGATGGTCGATTTTCCGCTACCGCTGGGAGCACTGACAATTAACATTTTTCCTTTCATCAGAGTGCGTTTAAGACTTGTTCTTTGATTTGTTCCAACTCGTCCTTCATTTTCACCACGATGTTCTGCATCTCGGCCTGATTCGACTTCGAGCCAGTGGTGTTGATTTCGCGCCCCATCTCCTGGGCAATGAAGCCAAGTTTCTTGCCCTGTCCGGCAGCGTCAGCCATCGTCTCGCGGAAGTACTTCAGGTGGTTCGCCAGACGTTGTTTCTCCTCGCTGATATCCAACTTCTCGATATAGTAGATCAGTTCCTGCTCCAGTCGGTTCTTGTCGTACTCGGCACCAGGAATCTGCTTCAGCCCTTCCACGATACGCGAACGAATCTTCTCCACGCGAGCCTTCTCGTAAGGTTCTATCGAGGCCAGCAGCTGCTCGATGTTATCTATCTTCTCAGCAAACTTCTTCTCCAATGCGGCACCTTCTTGCGTACGGAAGTCCACCAACGCCTGCACGGCATCGCACACGCCCTGACGGACTGTCTGCCACTCCTCGTCGTCCAGCACCTCCTGCTCTGTCTTCGTCAGCACGTCAGGCATACGCACCAGTGTCATCATCCAGTCCGTACCCGTCATGTCGTGCGTATCGGCAAATGTCTTCAGTTGACGATAATAGCTGTCCATGAGAGCAACGTTCACAGGTGCAGCCTCCGTCGTGGCATCTTTCTCCACCCAGATGGCAAACTCCACCTTGCCACGCTGCAACTGCTCGGCAATAATCTGACGCACCTCCATCTCCTTCTCGCGATAAAGCGGAGCAATACGCGTAGTCAGGTCCAGCTGCTTCGAGTTCAGCGACTTGATTTCAACATTAATCTTCTTTCCCTTGTAAGCCACGACAGTCTTGCCATAGCCCGTCATTGATTGTATCATATCCTGTATATTTCTATAATTATGGTTGCAAAGGTACGAAAAAAACATTAAACATTAAACATTAAACATTAAATTTAAGATGGCGAAAGCAATTTTTTCATTTTTCACTTTTCATTTTTCACTTTTTTGTGTATCTTTGCAGCGAAAATGAAGAAATTACTACTCATCCTGACAGCCCTACTGATGACCATTGCTATCAGTGCCGACGACGCCAACAGAAAGGAAAGTACGCGTCGCATCAACCACTTGTGCGAACTCTACAACAATGACAATAACGACTCGCTCATACAGCAGGCACCCCTCGACTTGGCCTTCCACAAGGCTCAGCAGTGCTGGGATCACTACTACGAGACATGGATGCACCTCGTCAACACCTACACCTTCATGGGCAAGGTAAACACCGCCCTGCAGGAGGTGAAGCAGATGCATGCCGACGCCACCCAGCGCAACGACCGTTATGGACTGGCACTGGCTAACTATGCCATGGGCAACACCTATCTCAATATGGGCTATCTCGACGAGTCCGTCAACTGCTATCAGCAGAGCCTGCAGCATATCAGCGCAAGCAACATCAACCCCTCGACGCTCAACGATATCTACTCGTACTACTGCGATGCCCTCAACGAACAGAAACGCTGGCAGAGCATGCAGGACGTCACTGAGGAGTGGAGAGTGTTTCTCGAGAAGATGACAAAAGAAGAGCGGAAAAGCAAGAACAACCCACACAACAGCGACGTATGGTATGCCTACTACCATCTGGCCTGCGCCCAGCACCATCTGGGTCTGCATCAGCCCTCCGAAGCCATGCGCGACATTGACGAAGCCGAAAAGCGTCAGGACATGGGGCGTGTCTTCATCAGCCAGAGCGTGCTCTACTATCGGGCCCAATGCTTCATAGAGACTCGGGACTACCAGCGCGCCCTCGAATACAACCAGCGCCGTTGGGAGGCAAGCCAGCATATTGAGGACATGTCGTCGAAACTGCTCATCTATCAGCAGCGGGCAGAGATTATGAAGGGACTGAAACGATACGAGGAGGCTGCCGAGATGTATCGTATGGCCTACCAGCTTTCCGACTCCCTCTACCACAAGGATGCCCGTACGCAGATCAACGAGCTCAACACGCTGTTCCACGTCAACGAGCTCGATATGGAACGACGTCTGCAACAAGAGCGTACCATCACCATCGTCATCTCCGTCATTGCCATTGCACTAGCCATACTGGTGGCCTTTGGACTATGGATGAACTACCGACTGCACCGCAAGAACGAGGAACTGGCTGAGGCGCGCGATCAGGCACAGGAAGCCCTGCGCATGAAGTCCGACTTCATCAAGAACATCTCGCACGAGATACGCACACCGCTCAACATCCTCTCAGGCTTCTCGCAGGTCATGAGCATACAAGGCAACCGACTGCCCGAGCAGCAACGCCTGGAACTGAGCAACGGCATTCAGGAAAACACCAATCGCATCACACAGCTGATCAACCAGCTGCTGGAACTCTCCGAAGCCAATAGTCGCAGCCACATCGAGCGCACTGACACCATTAGCGCCAACCTCATGTGCCATACAGCCATCGCCAGTTGCGGCATTGCCGACCACGCTCGCCACCAGTTCCGCTTCGACACCACCCTACCCGACGACTTCACCATCACCACCTCCGAGCATTATGCCGTACAGGCCATCAACCACCTGCTCGACAATGCCATGAAGTTTACCCCTGAGGGCGGCTCCATCGTCATGCGTAGCACCCTGCTCGACAAGCATCTGGCCATCACCATCGAGGACACAGGTTGTGGCGTACCTCAGGAGAAGGCCGACACCATCTTCGAAGAGTTCGTACAACTCGACGAGTTCCGCGACGGCGTAGGCATCGGACTTCCCCTTAGTCGCAGCATCGTCCGACGTCTTGGCGGCGATATCACCCTCGACACCACCTACCACAACGGTGCCCGCTTCGTACTCACCCTGCCGATAAACTAAAAGATTTTAACGAAGGAAACCTATATTTTATCTTCCGCTTCCAGGAACATGGAGTCGTCCAATTCTGACAAGGACTTCTTTTTCTTATTCTCACGGGCACCAGCCTTCAACAGGTTCTTGGCAGCCGTGATAATGCTCGGACCAGATTCTTTGGTGGTAATCTTGAGCTGATTCATCTTCTTGATAGTGTCGTTCATGCTTGCCTCCACATCCTGGAATCGGATGCCAAAGTCTTGTACGCGATCAATGACCGTATTGGCTGCATCCATCATGGCCTGCTGATTCTCCAACTGGCGTACCTGCGTCCACATCATCTCCAGCACACGCAAATTCATATACATAGTCTGAGGTCCCAGTATCATGACGCCCTCGTCATAGGCCTCGCGCCAAAGTGTCGTATCATTCAGCAACGCCAGATTCAGTGCGCTATCGATGGGGACATACATGATGGCGAAGTTCAGACGATTGTAACCATCAGGCAGATAGCGGGTATATTCCTTACGGGCCAATCGCTTCACCTGTGACCTGACGCTCTCGATATGTGCCTTCAGATAAGCACTTTTCTCTGGTGTACCGTCCTCGGCATTCATATAGCGCTCGTAATCGGTGAGCGACATCTTCGAGTCGACCACGACATGACGGTTATTGGGAAAGTGCAGGATGAAGTCGGGAATCATACCCTTGCCGTCATCACCCTTCAGACCTTTACCGCCCTTGTCGCGTAACGTTTCCTGCGTATCAAACTGCTCACCCTCTTTCAGTTCCAAGTCCTCCAGCAACTGCTTGAGTTTCAGCTCGCCGAAGTTACCCTGTACCTTTACCTCACCTGTCAAGGCACGTGTCAGGCGGTCGGCGGTTTCACCAATAGCCTGACTTTTCTGCATATTAACTTGAATGGTGGCATCGAGTCGCGTCAGCGCTTCGGTCTGCTGCTCCTTGGTACGGTCGAGGGCTTCACGCATGTCCTTCAGACTTTGCTGCAAGGGGTCGATAATCTTCGACACCTGCTCCTTGTTCTGAGCGCCCAGTTCCTCCTGACGAGCCTTGAGAATGCGCTCTGAAGTGGTTTGCATCTGTTCCTTAATCAGTTCGAGCTGGCTCTTCATCTGCTTTTCATTCAATTCCTTGAGAGCTGCTATCTTTTCGTCATGAGCTTCACGGGTCTGCTGCAGTTGAAGGGCAAAAGCATCCTTCTGCTCCTGAATCTGGCGGGCATAGTTCTCTGCCTTTGTCCGTTCCACATCGCGCTGGGCCGTCAGTCTTACAATCATATAGACCAAAAGTCCTATGATGACCAAGGCTATTGCTATTACAATCAGATTTATTACCATATTACTGTCTATTTTCGAGGTGCAAAGATAATAATAATAAAGTGAAATGCAAAATTTTCAATTCTCAATTCTCAATTCTCAATTAAAATATGTACCTTTGCACCCCAAATAGTAAATTGTAAATTGTCAAATAGTAAATTGAAATGATGACAGCTAACGAGATTCGCGACTCATTCAAGAAGTTTTTCGAGTCGAAACAACACGCCATTGTGCCCTCTGCACCAATGGTAATCAAGGACGACCCCACGCTGATGTTCACCAACGCGGGCATGAACCAATGGAAAGATATTATTCTGGGCACACGTGATCCAGAACCACGCCGCCGTGCGGATACCCAGAAGTGCTTACGCGTTTCTGGTAAGCATAACGACCTGGAGGAAGTAGGTCACGACACTTACCACCATACCATGTTCGAAATGTTGGGCAACTGGTCGTTTGGCGACTACTTCAAGGAGGGTGCCATCGATATGGCATGGGAGTATCTGGTGGATGTGCTGAAGCTGAACCCAGCAGACCTGTATGTCACCGTGTTCGAGGGTTCACCTGAAGAAAACATTCCTCGCGACGACGAGGCCGCCAAGTACTGGGCCAAGCACGTGCCTGAAGACCATATCATCAACGGTAACAAGCACGACAACTTCTGGGAAATGGGCGATACGGGGCCCTGCGGTCCTTGCTCTGAGATTCACGTCGACTCGCGTACGCCAGAGCAGAAGGCTGCCAGTGGTAAGACTGGTCGTGAACTCGTCAATCAGGACGACCCACAGGTCATTGAAATCTGGAACCTCGTGTTCATGCAGTTCAACCGCAAGGCTGACGGCTCGTTGGAGAAGCTGTCGATGAACGTCATCGATACTGGTATGGGCTTTGAACGTCTGGTTCGCATGATGCAAGGTAAACACTCGAACTACGATACTGACGTCTTCCAGCCCATCATCAAGGCTGAGCAGGACATCACGGGTCTGAAGTACTATACTTTCGAAGAGGAAACTCAGAATCCCATTAGCAAGGAACAGGACGACATCAATGTGGCCATGCGCGTCTGCGCCGACCACCTGCGTGCCGTATCGTTCTCGATTGCTGACGGTCAGCTGCCCAGTAACGCCAAGGCTGGTTATGTCATCCGTCGTATCTTGCGTCGTGCCGTACGCTATGCCTACACCTTCCTCGGACAGAAAGACGGTTTCCTCTATAAGCTCGTGCCCACGCTTGTTCATGAGATGGGTGATGCCTTCCCTGAGTTGAAGGCTCAGCAGCAGCTGATTACCAAGGTAATTAAGGAGGAGGAAGACAGTTTCCTGCGCACACTCGACAAGGGTATCTCTCTGCTCGACAAAGCCATGGAGGAGCTGAAGGCTCAGGGCAAGAACCAGTTGGATGGTGTTCAGGCTTTCCGTCTGTTCGACACCTATGGCTTTCCCCTCGATCTCACGGAACTCATCTGTCGTGAGAATGGCTTCACCGTCGACGAGGAGCAGTTCAACGTCGAAATGCAGAAACAGAAGGAGCGTGCACGTAATGCAGCTGCCGTCGAGAACAGCGACTGGACGGAACTGCAGGCTGGCGAACAGCAGTTCGTGGGCTACGACTATACGGAATACAACTGTCACATCCTGCGTTATCGCAAGGTCACCCAGAAGAAGAACGAGTTCTATGAGCTCGTGCTCGACGCCACACCGTTCTATGGCGAGATGGGTGGACAGGTAGGTGATTGCGGTGTGCTCGTCAATGAGAACGAGACCATCGATATCATCGATACCAAGCGCGAGAACAACCAAAGCGTACATATCGTGAAGCAGTTGCCTAAGGATCCTGCTGCCGAGTTTATGGCATGCGTTGATACTGACAAGCGTAACGCTTCGGCTGCCAATCATACCGCTACCCACCTGTTGGACTATGCCTTGAAGCAGATTCTGGGCGACCACGTAGAGCAGAAGGGTTCGTTCGTAAGCCCTGACGCCCTGCGCTTCGACTTCTCACACTTCGAGAAGGTCACCGACGAACAGCTGCGTGAGGTAGAGCGTATGGTGAACGACATGATTCGTCAGGACATCCATATCGACGAGCATCGCGACGTGCCTTTCGAGGAGGCTAAGAAACTCGGTGCCATCGCCCTCTTCGGCGAGAAGTATGGCGACAAGGTGCGTGTGGTTCGCTTCGGACCGTCTTGCGAGTTCTGCGGTGGTATTCACGCCACCTCAACAGGTCGCATCGGTTTCTTCAAGATTCTCTCTGAGAGCAGTGTTGCTGCCGGCATCCGTCGTATTGAGGCTACTACGGGTAAGGATTGCGAAGAGCGTCTCTACCAGATGGAGGATATCCTCAAAAACATCAAGTCGTTCTTCAACAATGCGAAGGACTTGCAGGGTGTTATCCAAAAGTATATAGACGAGCACGACGCCATGAAGAAGGAGATTGAAGGTTTCCAGGCTCAAGCCGTAGAGCGTGCTGCTCAGCGTCTCGTTGAGAAAGCTCGCACAGTCAATGGCATTACCGTCATTACCACCGTAGTGCCTATGGCTCCTGCCGCAGCCAAGGACCTTGCCTTCAAGATTCGTGCCGCTGTGGAGGGCTCACTGCTTTGCGTCATCGGTTCTCACGACAATAACAAGCCTCAGCTCTCTATCATGATGAGCGACGATATGGTCAGCGACCACAACCTCAATGCAGGTCAGATGGTTCGCGAAGCTGCCAAACTCATTCAGGGCGGTGGCGGTGGTCAACCCCACTTCGCTCAGGCTGGCGGTAAGAACGTCGACGGACTCAGTGCAGCAGTCGACAAGGTCATCGAGTTGGCCCAACTATAGTTCCTATAGTCCCTATAGTCCCTATAATAAAAAACTAAACCCTTTAAACTATGTTAGACAAAGAACGGGGGCTGTATATAGCCCATTGCGCCAACGGAGCGCTTTCGATAACGGGTAAGATGGCCAATCGCCACGGACTCATTGCTGGTGCCACAGGTACGGGTAAGACCGTCACCCTGCAGGTTATTGCCGAGACCTTCTGCCAGGCAGGCGTACCCTGTTTCATGGCTGATATGAAGGGTGACCTGAGCGGCATATCGCAGGTAGGCAAGATGAGCGGATTCATCGAGAAACGCCTGCCCGAGTTCGAAATCGAGAATCCTGAGTTCCAGGCTTGTCCTGTCCGTTTCTTCGACGTCTTCGGCGAGCAGGGTCACCCCATGCGTGCCACCATCTCGCAGATGGGGCCGCAGTTGCTCAGCCGCCTGATGCAGTTGAATGAGACGCAGGACGGTGTGCTGAACATCGTGTTCCGCATTGCCGACGAGCGCGGTCTGCTCTTGATAGACCTGAAAGACCTGCGTTCCATGCTCGATTGGGTGGCAAAGCATGCCAAGGAGTACACCACCAAGTACGGCAACATCTCAGTACAGACCATTGGTGCCATTCAACGTGCCCTGTTGCAACTCGAAAGTCAGGGTGCCGACAAATTCTTTGGCGAACCGTCGTTTGACATCTACGACCTCATGCAGACAGAGGGTGGCAAGGGTGTGATGAACGTGCTGGCTGCCGATAAGCTCATGCTTCAGCCTAAGCTATATTCGACGTTCCTGCTGTGGCTCCTGAGCGAACTCTACTCTACCCTGCCCGAAGTCGGCGACCTACCGCTGCCGAAGCTCGTGTTCTTTTTCGACGAGGCGCACATGCTGTTTACAGATACTTCAAAGGCATTGCTCGACAAGATAGAACAGGTGATCCGTCTCATTCGCTCGAAGGGTGTGGGCATCTACTTCATCACACAGAGTCCGACGGATATTCCTGAGAACATACTTGGTCAGCTTGGTAACCGTGTACAACATGCCCTGCGTGCCTATACACCCAAAGACCAAAAGGCCGTCAAGACCGCTGCCGACACGTTCCGTGCCAATCCTGCCTTCAAGACCGACGAGGCCATCATGCAGTTGGAAACGGGTGAAGCCCTGGTCTCGTTCCTCGACGAGAAGGGTGCTCCCAATGTCGTAGAGCGTGCCAAGATTCTGTTCCCACTGTCGCAGATTGGTGCCGTCACGGAAGGTCAGCGTCTCGACATCATCAAGCAGAGCCGCATCTATGGCAAGTACGACACCCCCATTGACCGTGAGAGTGCCTTCGAAGTGCTGATGGCTGAAGCCGAACAGCAGATGGTCGCCCAACAGGAAGAGGCGGCTGCTGCTGAAGAAGCCAAGGCTGCCGGCAAAGCCGCCAAGGAAGAGAAAAAGAAGCCCGGCATCATGTCGAAAGTGCTCAAGGCCGTCATCACCGCCATCACCTCGACATTTGCTGCCATCCTCGGCACCTACGTCAGCGATAAGGTAACGGGTAAGAAGACCAAATCGAAGACCTCCACCACCGGTCGTGTCGCCAAGAATGCCACCAGTGCCGCCACTCGTACCGTCACCAGGGAACTGACGCGCGACATTCTGGGCAATCTGATTAAGTAAGGGAGTTAAAGAAGTTAGAGAAGGAGAATTATATTGCACAAAACAACCGAAGTGTGCACATTTTGGCTGTTTTTGTGCATTTTGTTTGGCTATGTGCGAAAAAAAGTGTAATTTTGCACCCGATTTGCAAAAAGGATATCATTTTTACACATTATTATAATAATATGGCTTTAAAGATTGTTGTGCTGGCCAAGCAAGTGCCAGACACCCGAAACGTGGGTAAGGATGCGATGACTGCCGAAGGTACGGTGAACCGCGCTGCCCTACCCGCCATCTTCAACCCAGAAGATTTGAACGCCTTGGAACAGGCCCTTCGTCTGAAGGAGCAGAATCCAGGCTCAACAGTAGGAATCCTCACGATGGGTCCTCCACGTGCAGGTGAAATCATCCGTCAGGGACTTTATCGTGGCGCAGATACTGGTTGGCTGTTGACCGACCGTCTCTTTGCTGGTGCCGATACCCTCGCTACTTCTTATGCTCTGGCTACTGCCATCAAGAAGATTGGCGACGTAGACATCGTCATCGGTGGTCGTCAGGCTATCGACGGTGATACCGCTCAGGTAGGTCCTCAGGTGGCTCAGAAGCTGGGTCTCAACCAGGTGACTTATGCTGAGGATGTACTCAGCGTGAAGGATGGTAAGGCTACTATCAAACGCGTGATCGATGGAGGTGTTGAGACCGTAGAGGCTCCTCTGCCTGTAGTGATCACCGTGAACGGAAGTGCTGCTCCCTGCCGTCCCCAGAATGCTAAGCTGGTGATGAAGTACAAGCGCGCTACCTGTCCTATGGAGCGTCCTGCCGAGGGTACACCATACGACTATCTGTACGACGAGCGCCCTGAGCTGACACTGAATCAGTGGAGCGTAGCCGACGTGGATGGCGATGTAAACCAGTGTGGTCTGAGTGGCTCACCCACCAAGGT
>JAEEGG010004283.1_pt1 | contig 34722 bp, 7 predicted proteins | sample 9134161 | NCBI WGS metagenome assembly JAEEGG01 (sample SAMN16246543, study PRJNA631951) | gut metagenome | biome: gut microbiome; feature: rumen; material: CR-attached | host: Bos | place: Iran: Karaj | collected 2018-10 | reverse complement strand
CCCTGCGCACCAAGCGCAATGACGGCCATCGCTACATCGACGACCTCTACCGCCGTGGCGTCCGTTCGTTCGTGGTGGAGCAGGTGCCCGAGCACCCGCAGGCTGATGCCAACTACCTGAAGGTGCCCTCGTCGTTAGCCGCCCTGCAGCGGTTGGCCGAGCGCCATCGCGACGAGTTCTCGATTCCCGTGGTCGGCATTACCGGCAGCAATGGCAAGACGATGGTCAAGGAGTGGCTCTACCAGCTGCTGCTGCCGTCGCAGAAGATTGTGCGCTCGCCGCGCTCCTTTAACTCGCAGATAGGCGTCCCGCTGTCTGTCTGGCTCCTCATCGAGCAGACCGAGGTGGCCATCTTCGAGGCAGGCATCAGTCAGCCGGGCGAGATGATGGCGCTCCACGACATCATCCAGCCCACCGTCGGCGTGCTCACCTGCCTGGGCAGCGCCCATCAGGAGAACTTCCGCTCGCTGGAGGAGAAATGCCTGGAGAAGCTGGAGCTGATGCACGACACTGGGGCCCTCGTCTATCCGATGGACGACAATACCGTGAGCCGCTGCATACGTCGCCTCGGCTATCGGGGCGAGCGCATCGGCTGGTCGCGCACCGATAGTCAGGCGCCTTTCTTCGTCAAGGAGATTACCCTGAATGCGCAGTCAGCCCATGTCACCTATATATATAAAGGTACGCAAGGCGAGTACACCATTCCCTTCATCGATGAGGCCAGTATCGACGACAGCATTATCTGCGCCGCTACGGCCCTGCACCTCGGACTGACCCCCGAGCAGATCGCTGAGCGCATGCCCGGTCTGGAGCCTGTGGCCATGCGCTTGGAGGTGAAGCAGGGGCAGCGCGGCTGTACCATCATCAACGACTCCTACAACAACGACATCAGCTCGCTGGCCATCGCCCTTGACTTCATGAACCGTCGCCAACAGCAGCCCACGGTCAGGAGAACCCTCATCCTGAGCGACATCTACCAGAGTGGCGAACAGCCCGACGAACTCTACCGTCAGGTGAACGACCTCTGCATGAAGCGCGGCGTCACCAAGCTCATCGGCATCGGCGATGCCATCTCCGCCCACTCCCACACCTTCCTTGTGGGCGAAAAATCCTTTTTCGCCACCACCGACGACTTCCTCGCCAGCCCCGTCTTCGCCCAGCTCCACGACGAGCTCATCCTGCTGAAGGGCGCGCGCCGCTTCGGCTTTGAGCGCATCACAGAGCAGCTGGAGCAGAAGGTCCACGAGACCATCCTCGAGGTGAACCTCAATGCCGTGGTCGACAACCTGAACTACTACCGCTCATTCCTGAAGCCGGAGACGAAGATGGTGTGCATGGTCAAAGCCGATGCCTACGGTGCCGGTGCCGTCGAGGTTTCCAAGACGCTGCAGGACCACCGCGTCGACTATCTCGCCGTGGCCGTGGCCGACGAGGGCGTGACGCTGCGCAAGGCGGGCATCACGGCGAACATTATGGTGATGAACCCCGAGATGACGGCCTTCAAGACAATGTTTGACTACGACTTGGAGCCCGAGGTCTACTCCTTCCGCCTGCTCGACGCGCTGATTAAGGCCGCCCGCAAGGAGGGTATCACCGGCTGGCCTGTACACATCAAGCTCGACACGGGCATGCACCGCCTGGGCTTTAATGTCGGACCCACCCCCGGGGGTGGGTCTGAAATAGACCTTTTGATTGACCGTCTGAAACATCAGCAGGCGGTGATTCCGCGCTCGGTTTTCTCACACTTCGTGGGCAGCGACAGCGACGTGTTCGACGACTTCTCGGCCCGGCAGTTCCAGCTGTTCGATGAGGGCAGCCGCCGGCTGCAGGCAGCCTTCAGCCACAAGATCCTCCGCCACATGGACAACTCAGCTGGCATTGAGCACTTCCCCCAGCGGCAAATGGACATGTGCCGTCTGGGCATTGGGCTATACGGTGTGAATCCGCGTAACAATGAGATGCTGAGTACCGTGAGCACGCTCAAGACCACCATCCTGCAGCTGCGCCACGTGAAGGCGGGCGACTCCGTAGGCTACAGCCGCCGCACCGTGCTCGACCGCGACTCGCTCATAGGGGCCATCCCCATCGGCTATGCCGACGGACTGAACCGCCACCTCGGAAACCGTCACGGCTACTGCCTGGTAAACGGCCAGCGGGCTGAGTATGTGGGGAATATCTGCATGGACGTGGCTATGATAGACTGTACCGGCATCGACTGCCACGAGGGCGACAGCGTCGAGATCTTCGGCAGCAGTCTGCCCGTCACCGTGCTCAGCGACCTGACCGACACCATTCCCTATGAGGTGCTCACGGGTGTGTCGGGGCGCGTCAAGAAAGTGTATTTCCAGGACTGACCGTCAGCGGACAACCTTCTTGCCGCCGACGATGTAGATACCGTGTCGCAGGGACTGCAGTGCCGTCCCTGCGGCACGTCCGTCTATGGTGTATACCGTCTCGCTGCGACGGCGGCCGGTCACCTCGGTGATGCCGTCGGCTACCGGCTGCTTCGGGGCGCGGTAGCTGAAGGCCATGGTGCCGCCGCTGTTCTGCCTGATGCTGAGAATGGCTCCCTGCATCAGTTTTGTGCCGGCCGAGTTCTTGTGGTAGAGCGTGGCGGCGGGCTTCGAGGTTGCCGTCAGCGAGTCGCTGCGGTACCAGGGGTAGAGGTCGGAGGCCAGGTATTTATCGTCATTGTCGGCATGGAACATGGTCATGCGCGGGTGGTCGTTGCCGCAGGTCAGACCGTCCTTGATGGCGTCCTTGTCTGAGATGACGCTGTTGGGAATGTTGTTGTACCACACATCCTCGTCAAAGTCCACGTGGGTGATGAGCAGTCCCTGGTCGGGGTAGTCGGCGTCCCAGCCCTTCTTCTGGCGGTTCTCTATCAGGTAGTACTCGTCGGGGTAGGCGTCGTTGTAGATGATGTAGGTGTTGCCGTGCTCGCTCATGGGCTTCAGGCTGTCCACCGTCACGTCCTCGCTGCCAAGCACGATGGGCTGCTGCCAGCCGCAGGCCATCTTCTCGTAGGCTGTGTAGCCCACGGGGCAGAAGCCGTTGCCGCCGTAGCTGCCGCCCGACATCACGTCGAAGTCGTCCATGCCGAACTCCCCGCTGTAGTAGATGTCGTAGAAGTCGGGCAGCCCTAAGCAGTGTGAGAACTCGTGACAGAACGTGCCGATGCCGTTGATGCGTCCCGACGACTTCAGCTCGTTGGCGCAGGCGTAGACGTCGATCTCTACGCCGTCCAAGGTCAGGGTCGCATCCTGAGCCTCTGTCAGTGTCCACATGTGTGGCCAGATGGTGCTCTCCTGGTTGGTGTCGGCCTCGCCCTTGCCGGCGTAGACCACGAACACCTCGTCGACAATGCCGTCGCCGTCCCAGTCGTAGTCGGTATAGTTTACCTCCGGGTCGGCGGCCTTGCACATCTCGATGATCATCTCGTGCGGATAGAGGTCAAGACCGTCTGCGTCGTTCTTGCCGTAGTACTTGTAGTCTTTCTTCGTGGTGAACGGTCCGACCACGTCGAAGTTCAGCTCGAAGAGTCCTGCCGACTGGTCGCGGAAGTAGTCGGCGACGCTGCCCCGGAACCCCTCGTTGGTGGCATAGCCATGCGTGTTGAGGATGTCTCTGTATTTGTCGCGGTCGTGGGCATCGAGGAATTTCTTGTCGGTGAACTCGCACAGAATGACCAGCCCTTTCTTCTGTCCACGGTAGTTGGTCAGTATGTCCGAGTCGGTCGGCTTCTGCGTAGCCAGACGTGCGGCGGCTTTCTGGCGGGCGGTGTGTGTGCGCCAGCATCCCGGTCCACGGTGTGCCGAGCCGGCCGTGGCCGTAGTGAGTATGAAAAGCAGCGCCAGGGCTGTCGTCAGTATTGTCTTTGTCATAAATTATAGTTATGAAAGCAAATATGAGGGCACAAAGTTACACAATTTCTTTTAATTTCTGCTGCTATTTGGAAAATATTTAGTACTTTTGCACCGTATTATGCGCTAAAACAAACAAACTAATCGATAAAATGGAACAAGTATTCAGTTACATTATCAGTCTTGGGGCATCGGTCATGATGCCAATTCTGTTTACAATTATCGGCCTGTGTATCGGGCTGAAGTTCGGACGCTCGCTGAAGTCGGGCCTCTACGTAGGCGTCGGTTTTGTGGGCCTGGGCATCGTCACAGCCCTGCTGACCACCAATTTCGGCGGGCCGCTCAGTGACATCTCCCAGCTCTACGACCTCCAGCTGAAGGTGTTCGACATGGGCTGGCCCGCAGCTGCCGCCGTGGCCTACAACACCGCCGTCGGCGCACTCATCATCCCCATCTGTCTGGGCGTGAACTTCCTGCTGCTTATCACCGGCTGCACCCGGACGGTCAACATCGACCTGTGGAACTACTGGCACTTCGCCTTCATCGGCGCCGTCGCCTACTTCGTCATGGACCAGAGCCTGCTGTGGGGCTACTTCGCCGCCATCGTCTGCTACATCGTGACGCTGGTCATGGCCGACCTCACCGCCGACCGCTTCCAGGAGTACTACCCCGAGTGGCAGGGCATCAGCATCCCGCAGCCCTTCTGCCAGAGTTTCGTGCCCTTCGCCTTGGGCATCGGCAAGCTGCTCGACATGATTCCCGGCTTCGACCGCCTGAACATTGATGCCGACGGACTGAAGAAGAAGTTCGGCGTGCTCGGCGAGCCGCTCGTGCTCGGCGTCATCGTCGGTGCGCTCATCGGCGTGCTGGCACAGATGGACATCAAGAAGGTGCTGTTCCTCGGCGTCACGATGGGTGCCGTCATGGAGCTGATTCCCCGCATCACCTCGCTCTTCATTGAGGGTCTGAAACCCATTGCCGAGAAGACGCAAGAGGTGGTGAAGCGCAAGTTTAACGGCAAGAAGGTGTATATCGGCATGTCGCCCGCCGTGGTCATCGGCCACCCGACGACGCTCGTCGTCTCGCTGCTGCTCATCCCCGTGGCCCTGGGCCTGGCCGTCATCCTGCCTGGCAACCAGTTCCTGCCGCTGGCCTCGCTGGCTGGTATGTTCTACCTGTTCCCCGTGGTGCTGCCGTTTACGAAGGGTAATGTCGTCAAGACGTTCATCATCGGACTGGTGGCCCTGGCCATCGGCCTCTACTTCGTCACCGACATGGCGCCCGCCTTCACGCAGGCCGCCCACACCGTCTTCGAGCAGACTGGCGACAAGGCCGCCGACATTCCCGCCGGCTTCGAGGGTGGTGCCCTCGACTTCGCCTCCTCGCTCTTCGGCTGGGTCATCTACAAGTGTGTGGCTTACCTGAAGTGGATTGGTGCCGCTGTCCTCACTGCCATCACCATCGGCATGGTCATCTGGAACCGCATGCGCATCGTTAAAGAAGAAAAGAACAACAAATAAAAGCAAGACAATGAAAAAAACAATTCTAACCATTGCGGGGGCTTTGGCCCTCACGCTTTCTGCCCAGGCGCAGGAAGCCGACAGGTATGTGGGCGTTCAGCACGTGAAGTTCCAGACGGCCTGTCATCCCGAGGATGTGAAACACTACGACACGCCGCTGCTCCGCGACCGTTTCGTGATGGAGAAGGTGATGGCTGCCGACTCCATTCTGCTCACCTATTCCCACTACGACCGCTTCATCTTCGGTGGGGCGATGCCCGTCAACACCACGCTGACCTTAGAGAACTTCTGGGAGCTGGGCCTCGACGTCGACAACACCATCAAGGAGAAGTATTTTATGTACAACCGTGAGCTTGGCGTCGTCAACTGTGGCGCGGGCGACGGCGTGGTCATCGTCGACGGCAAGGAGTACGCCCTTTCACCCAAGGAGGCCCTCTACATCGGCCGCGGCCACATTGACAAGGACAAGGATGTGAACAAGAAGGTGCAGTTCCGCTCGAAGGATGCCTCAAAGCCCGCTAAGTTCTACCTGAACTCGGCCACCGCCCACCAGCATTTCAAGACGCAATGGATAACTCTCGACGGCCGCAAGGGTTCGCTGAAGGCCGCCGTCTGGGGCCCCGTCGGCTCGCTTGAGGAGTGCAACAACCGCACCGTCTACAAGCTCATCGTCAACGACGTGCTCGAGGAAGGCCCCTGCCAGCTGCAGCTCGGACTGACGCAGCTCAACCCCGGCGCTGCCTGGAACACGATGCCGCCCCACACTCACGGTCGCCGCATCGAGGCCTACTACTACTTCAACCTGCCTCAGGACCAGACCATTGCCCACATCATGGGACAGCCCGAGGAGAGTCGCGTCGTCTGGCTCCACAACGAGCAGGCCATCATGTCGCCCGAGTGGTCGATGCACGCCGCTGCCGGCACTTACTACTACACCTTCATCTGGGGCATGGCCGGCGAGAACCTTTACTATAACGACAAGGACAACATTCCCGTCATCGATATCAAATAGTCAATCGAAAATCTGTAAATCGTAAATATCTATGACACCCGTACAAACAACCAAAATGTCCAACTTCCGTTGGGTCATCTGTGCGCTGCTGTTCCTGGCAACCACCATCAACTACATGGACCGTCAGGTCCTGTCATTAACCTGGAAGGACTTCATTGCCCCCGATTTCCACTGGACCGACAGCCACTACGGCACCATCACCGGTATGTTCTCGCTGTTCTATGCCATCGCCAACCTCTTCGCCGGAAAGTTCATCGACTGGATGGGCACCAAGAAGGGTTACCTCATCGCCATCTTCGTCTGGTCGGTGGGTGCCTGTCTGCATGCCGCCTGCGGATGGACGGCCATTGGTCTGGCCGGAGGCAGCATCACCGCCCTGACCACCATCTCAGTATGGCTCTTCCTGGCCTGCCGCATGATTCTCGCCGTCGGTGAGGCCGGCAACTTCCCCGCCGCCATCAAGGCCACGGCCGAGTACTTCCCCAAGAAGGACCGCGCCTTCTCGACCTCCATCTTCAACAGCGGCGCCTCCGTCGGTGCCCTCGCCGCCCCCGCCACCATTCCCCTGCTGGCACGTGCCTGGGGCTGGGAGATGGCTTTCATCATCATCGGTGCCCTCGGCTTCATCTGGATGGGCCTCTGGGCGTGGCTCTACGACAAACCGGCCAAGAACCCGCGCGTGAACCAGGCAGAGCTGAACTACATCGAGCAGGACAACGACCTGGCCGAAGTTCAGAATCGCGATGCCGTGAAGGAGGAGAAGACCATCCCCTTCGCCAAGTGCTTCTCGTTCAAGCAGACGTGGGCCTTCCTCGTCGGTAAGTTCATGACCGACGGCGTCTGGTGGTTCTTCCTGTTCTGGGCACCCGCTTACTTCAGCGACCAGTACGGCTACACCAGCGACTCGACCATGGGCATCCTGCTTATCTTCACGCTCTATGCCATTGTCACCATCGTCTCCATCGGCGGCGGCTATCTGCCCACTTACTTCGTCGAGAAGAAGGGCATGAACCCCTATCTGGGCCGTATGCGCGCCATGCTCATCTTTGCCTGTCTGCCCGTACTCGGACTCTTTGCGCAGCCCCTCGGCGCCTACAGCGCCTGGTGGCCCGCTATCCTCATCGGTCTGCTCGGTGCCGGACACCAGGCCTGGTCGGCCAACCTCTTCTCGACCATCGGCGACATGTTCCCGAAGTCGACCATCGGCACCATCGTCGGACTGGGTACGATGGCCGGCGGTATCGGTTCGATGAGCATCAACTTCGGCTCGGGTAAGTTCTTCGACTGGGCAGCCGCCCAGGGTGCCAGCTTCACCTTCTTCGGTTTCGAGGGCAAGCCCGCTGCCTACATGGTCGTCTTCTGCATCTGCGCCGTGGCCTACCTCATTGGCTGGTGCATCATGAAGACGCTCGTACCGAAGTACAAGCCCATCGTGGTGGAGTAAGCCCCATACCTTCGTAACAACAATCGCCGCCTCACGGGACAGAACCCGAGAGGCGGCGATGTTGTTGTGCTCTATAATCCCAATTTTAATTGTACAAGTTGCTGTTGGTGAAGAATTTTGAACGATTATTTTATAAATCTTGCCCAATCCAAATAATATTTAACAGTTGTATCTATGCACGGTCAAATTGTATAAAATAGTTTGTGACAAAATCAAAAATACAGAATGAGAATTATCAAATAAACAGATTAAAACACCTCAAAAACACCGAATGAAATACCTCAAAAAACAAGATTTTCTTGCATAATCCAAAAGTTTACATTATCTTTGCAGCCAAATTGAAGTACGGAACATATGGAATATCTCAACAGAACAGCAGACGTCATGCTTAAAGACCTTCTTGATGCGTTTGGTGCCGTATTAATAGAAGGGCCAAAATGGTGTGGTAAAACAACTACTGCCGAACAGGCTGCCAAAAGTGCCATTAGAATGCAAGATACGGACATGCGTGATGAATACTTAGCTACGGCAATGTCTAAGCCATCTTTGTTGCTTCGCGGCGACACTCCAAGATTGATTGACGAATGGCAGGATGCCCCTGTCCTATGGGATGCTATCCGCACGGTGGTTGACAAACGTGGCGAACCAGGTCAATTCATCCTTACGGGGTCTAATGCTGTAGATAAGTCGCAGATTCATCATTCGGGAAACGGTCGCATTGCAAAAATGAACATGTTGCCCATGAGCCTTTGGGAATCAAAGGAGTCAACAGGTGAGGTGTCGCTGTTGGAATTGTTCAACAATCCTAATTACGATATTGACGGTTGCAAATCAAAGATGAGCATAGAGGACTTGATATTTGCAGCATGTCGTGGTGGATGGCCGGGCACTCTCATGGCACGTTCGGAAAAAGCTAAGTTGTTGATAGCCCGTAACTATGTTCGCACAGTTTGCAGTGAAGATATATCACGAATCGACGGAAAACGCCGGAACGAGAAACTTGCCATGATGATACTGCGTTCGTATGCTCGCAACATTTCATCACTCGTCAAAAAGACCACCATGCTTGCCGATGTGGTATCATCTGAAGAAATAGAATGCAGTATTGACACATTCAATGACTATGTGAACGCCCTTGAACGTCTGTTTGTCATTCAAGACATTGATGCCTGGTGCCCAGCGATACGCAGTAAAACCGTTATCCGAAGCTCACCCAAACGAGGATTCTGTGACCCGTCAATAGCCGTGGCTCTTCTTGGACTGACACCAGAGGCATTGACCACACAACTGAAAACATTCGGATTTATCTTCGAGCAGATGTGCGTGCGTGACATGAAAGCCTATACGCAAGGACTATATAGTCATGTATCTTATTATCATGATCGATATGGTCTGGAAGCCGATTTCGTATTGCATCTTGAAGATGGGCGCTTTGCTTTGATAGAGTGCAAACTGGGAAGCAACGAAATAGAGGAAGGGGCAAGCCATCTTCTGGAGTTGAAAAGGCTTATCCGCGAGCATAACGAGAAGGAGAAGCAGATGCCCATCCGTGAACCAGATCTTTTGATAATACTTACAGGCGGTCAGATGGCATACACCCGTCCTGATGGGGTAAAAATTATACCATTAGGTTGCCTGAAAGATTAGTCCTCCTAAAAAAACAATGTTCTTGTACCGACATTAACTTTGTTTTCTTCCATCGTGACGGACTGATGGCCACCTATCACCCTGACTTCGTCGTGGGCCCCGCATATTAAGCCCCCGGCCTCTGAATATTCGGAGGCCGGGGGCTTTACTTATTTTCAAACCTTAGACACTGGGAACCATGAGGACGGTGTAGGGCAGGAAGATCATTTACACGGTTAAGCGGTTACGGTATATCGGGCATTGTAAAAAACGCGGAGGACACCGAGCATGAAAGCACGGTGTCCTCTGCGTATATAAGTCGTTAAACCGTGTAAAAACGACTAAGGCTCATTGGTAGGCTCGGTAGGCTCGGTGGCGGATTCCTTCGGCTCACCGATCTGGACATCGGTATCCATCAGCACCTCACCGGCGTTGCCGCCGCCGAAGACACTGCCGAGGATGTCGGCGCCGTCCTTGATATACACCTTGGTCCACACCGAGGTGCCGAAGTCGGCGCCCTTCTCGGCCTCACCTCGGCTGCCGCCGAAGACGTTGCCGCCGTAGCCGGCGTTCACGCCCGTGCGCTCGCCGATGGTGGGACGCATCACCTTGCCGGCCTTGGTCTTGCCGCCGCCGATGATGACCTCGTTCAGGCTCTGCTTACCCCAGTTGGCCGGGACGGAGTCCACCTTGATGGCGGCATACTCAGCCATTGTGGGGAGCTTCAGCGGTCCCACGGAGGCCAGCGAGCCACCAGCGACGACATTGCGGTAGATGGTGCCGCCCTTGATGTCCACATGCGTGAAGTGGGTGACGCTGCCGGCCGAGGTGCTGTAGCCCCTCTCGGTGTAGGTGGTGGTCCTGCCGTCCGCTGTATTGTCAAAGGTGAAGTTGTACTCCCCGTCGCCGTCGAAGTCGTACTTGAACTCACTGATACCGGAGCCGGCGCCATAGACGTTGCCGCGATAGAGCCACACCGAGTCGTTGATGTTTTGGGCTTTCATGCGGTTCTTGTATTCAGCGGTGAAGGGCAGTCCGATGGTGCCGCTGTTCACCTTCACGTTCGTCCACCGCCGCACGTGGCCGTCCTGTGCGCCGCCAAAGACCGAGCAGAGGATGCGCGGGCCGTCGGTGCTGTCGGTGCCGATGGTGACGTCCGTCTCGTTGACGTAGCCCGAGAAGAATGTCGGGCAGTAGAGGTAGCGCGGCGAGCAGGTGCTTGGCACGTTCGGGGCCGCCAGTCCGCGACTGCCGCCGAAGACGTTGCCCAAGGGCAGGCCCTCCTTGAACTCCGTGAGCTTGTCGGGATTGCCCACGGTGCCGGCCAGCACCTTGACGGTGGCCTTGCCGCTGCCGAGGAATGTCTTGCTGTCCACGGTCACGCTGTCCCACAGGTTGCCGTTTGACTTCTCGCCGTAGCCGTTCGTGAAGTAGTCGTCAGGTCCGCCGGCGTAGTTGCCCTTGCCCACGGAGCCCATATTGCCGCCGCCATAGATGCTGCGGATGACGTGGCCGTCTTTCATCGTGACGTAGGTGTTGCCCATCACCCTGCCCGAGATGAGGCTGTAGATGTCGGTCGTGACGGAGTCTGAGGCGAGGGTGGAGCCTTTGGGTTTGTCTATTCTCAGGAGCCTCGTCTTGTAGGTGCCCTTACCCTTGCCGGCGCCGTAGATGGAGTGGCCTATCAGGCCCTTCTCCAACGTGACGTGGGCGTCGCCATAGACGTAGCCGTCCATACCGCTGCCGTGGACGGAGCCGGTGATGCACGACACGCCCGTGCTGTCGAGTGCCGCCGGACTTGCCGTCCGTGGCAGGTCGATGTTGATGAAGGCATCCTTGACGTAGGCGTGGTGGGCCGTGATGTAACGGTCGCCGGCCTCGCCTCGGGCACTGCCGTAGACGTCGCCGCCGTCGGTGCCGTTGATGCCGATGTGGCCGCCGGTGATGTTGATGGTGGCCGTGCCGGTGGTGTCGACGAACTCAAACTCGTAGGGCCAGCTCAGTGCGAAGCTGTTTTCCACGTTGGTGTGCCTGTACTGGGTCTGGGTGGTGTCGTTCTTCACCGTTCCCACGTAAGCCATGGCGCCTGCGCCATAGACACCGCCGGTGATGAGACCGCCGCTGATGTTGACGTTGGTATTGCCGCGTACGACGCCTGCCAACGGCTTGTAGCGCTTCACGCCGTTCACCATGATGGTGTCCGTGCCGCATCCTGCGCCGTAGACGTTGCCACGGTAGGCGTAATACGAGACGGAGTCGCCGACGTAGCCGCTGTTGATGTCGACATGGGTGTTGTGCAGGACGTGGCCGTTCTCGCCGCCGCCGTAGATGGAGCCGTGGACGCGCGGCTCCGTCGGTCCGAAGCCGCCGCCGTCGTTGCCGATGCTGACGTTGGTGTCGTAGGCCCACGCCATATAGTCGTCGCGCTGGAACTGTCCGGACACGTCGCCTCGCGACGAGCCGAAGATCATGCCGTTGTTATGGCCGTCGATGCCGATTTCGCCGCCCGTGATGGTGACGTTAGCAATGCCGGTGCTGTCGGTGTGGAGATCTTTCACCTGAGAAACCTTGATGGACTGTGTATTCGGGTCGATGTCAGTCACGTAGTTGAAGTCGCCCACCGTACCGTAGGCACCGCCACCATATACATTATGGTAGATGCGGGTGGTCTTGCCCTCGGCCTGGCTGATGTCGACGTTGCTGTTGCCAAGTACCAGACCGCAGCGGACGATGGTGCGGTCGCCACTGCCGCCGCCATAGACGTTGCCCATCGTGGCACCGCCGAAGCGGATGGTGTCGCCAGCGACTATCAGCGTGTCGCGGCCAATGGTGCCACCGCTGACGATGACGTTGGTCGCCACCGTACTGTCGGCCACCTCGCCATAGCTGGAGGCCATGCCGACGTTACCCACCTGGCCGCCGCCATAGACGCTGCCTAAGACCAAGCCGTCCTGCATCTCGACGCGGGTGCTGCCCACGACGCGACCGGCGTAGAACTTCGGATTGTCGGAGACGATGGCCTCATTCTCAGTCTTGTAGAGCTTCTCCATGGTGTCGCCACGACCGCCGCCATAGACGCTGCCGATGGTGTAGCGCGGAATGCTGTCGCCACCGACGATCTCGGCAATCTCGGTGCCGATGGTGCCGCCGGTGATGAGGATTTCGGTGCTCAGGCTGTCGACGTTGGCAAAGGCTGCGTCGGCCACGTGCTTGCCGCCGACCCAACCCAGCTCGCCGCCACCATAGATGTTGCTCTTGATGCGGGCGCTGTCGCTGACGGTCAGCTTCGTGCTCTTCACCTTACCCAGGTCATACCAGTGGCTGATGACGGTGGAGTCGTCGAGCAGGTAGAAGCGTCCCATGCCGCCTGTGAAGACGTTGCCGCCCTTGGTGTGGAGCAGTCGGTTGTCGGTGTCGTGGAGGGTGTTGGGCATGTTCACCTTGGCCGCAGCCACCTGTTCCTCGGTGGCGTTCGGGGCGATGTAGGTGTACTCGTTGTCGTTGCCGATGGTGCCGCCGCTGATGTTGACGACCACGTGGCCACGGGCCGGGTCGGTCGACATCTTGCCGTAGCCGGCCTCGCCGACTTCCTTCAGGTCGTAGCCCACGGAGCCGAGTCGGCCGCCGCCGTAGATGCTGCCGAGCATCCGTCCGCCGCTGATGTTGATGACGACGCTGTCGCCCACATTGCCCGCCGTCAGTGCTTCGCCTGTGAAGCCGCGGCCGCCGCCGAAGACGTTGCCGTCGACGTAGCTGGTGCCCCAGGTGCCTATCCATGCGCCGGGCTTGATGTCCATCTTCACGTTCTTGAGCACGTGGCCGTCCTCAGCGCCGCCGAAGACGGAGCCGAAGATGTGGCCGCCGGATACCTCGACGTTCACATTTCTGACGTTGGTGTGCTTGTTGAAGAAGGTGCGCGGGTCGCCCATGCCGCCGCCATAGACGTAGCAGGTGATGGGGTGCGCGGCAATCTCGGCCAGCGTGCGGGGCACGCCGACGGTGCCGCCCGTCATCCTCACCGTACAGGTGCCGACGGTGTCGACGCCCTCCCTGCCCACGTCGGTCAGCTCGTTGCCGCCGTAGACGTTGGTCAGGATGTGGCCGCCCGTGATTTCAACCAGGGTGTTGCCGCCCACTGAGCCTGAGGCGTAGTGCCACTTGCCCGGTGCATAGGGGAAGTAGCCGGAACCGCCGCCGAAGACGTTGCCGTAGAAGGAGTGGCCGTCGGAGCCCTTATGCCGGCCGTGGCCTGTCGATGTGCCGTCGGGATACTTCTCCAGGTCGCCCGTCTGGTTGGCATACTTGTCGTACTGGGCATATATCGTCTTGGTCACTCCGCCTTCAGTGACTTTCACGCCGTATGGCCAGTGGGCGCACTCGGGCAGCGACTCGGTAGTCCAGTTGTCATCGCCTATCAGCTTGCCTTGTTTCCATTCCTCGTCGGTGTAGCGGCGGTTGACGCCATAGTTGGCGATGGTGTCGCCGTTGTTGACCAGCAGAATGTAACCGTTGCCTATCTGGCAGCTGTCCTGGATTATCACTTGCGTGTCATGCTGCACGAAGCCCTGCTCGCTGCCGCCGAAGACGTCGCCCTTGACGAAGGCGTGACCGCCGATGGTGACCGATGTCTGGGTGGCCAGTCCCAGCGTCTCGACATACTTCAGGTAGACAAGCGTGTCAGTATAAATTTCCTGCGCGTTTTGGGGCGTTACGCGCCAAGGCTTGTGCTCGGCGTCGTAGCCCAAGAATGGCGTGACACCCTTGCCGGCACCGAACACGTGGCCGGTGTTGTCGGGCTCGCCGTTGGCTTTGTACATCACCATGTTGTCAGGGCCGATTTCGGCACTGTCGCGGACGATGACGGTGCAATAGCCACTACCACTGTTGGCCAGTGAATAGGGCGTACCGACGTCGGCCACGTTGTAGCGTCCTACCGAAGCCATCTCGCCGCCGCCATAGACGCTCTGGCCCACCTTGGCCTTGCCCTGAATGGTGACGGTCGTGTTGCCGCGCACCAGTGCTGAGTAGCCGTGGGTCTCAACGCCCTTGCCGGCACCGAAGACGCTGCCTGCGACGACGGGTCTGCCATTGCCTGTCGGCAGTCCTATCGTCACCACGGTGTTCTTCTCGACGCGGGCAATCTCACCGCCGCCATAGACGTTGCCGCCCACGGAGCCGTTGCCGATGATGACGCTCGTGCCGCCTTCGGGATGGGCAACACCGTCGTTCTCGATGCCCACCATGGCCGCCTGACACTCGAAGGCTCCCTCGCCGCTCGGCTTCGCCTCGCCCTTGCCGCCGCCGTAGATGTTGCCGGTGATGGCGGCCGCCTTGCGGTTCAGCGATTCCTCGACAACGTTGCCACTGCTGTCCCATTCTTTGATCCAGCGTCCCGTGCCGATTTCCACGTAGGTGTCACCCTGCACGTCGGCCAGGTCGCCACCGCCCCAGATGTGGCCGATGGTGCCGATGGCGAGGATGGCATTGCCGTTGGCCCTAAGGCTGTCGACACGATAGGTCTGCTCGTCGACGGTGTGCTGACCCACGCTAAAGTTAGCGGAGTTCTTCTCCACATACTTGGCCGTTACCAGTCCCGGCTCCATGTTCACGTTGACGCGGGGGCTTCCTATGACGGTGGCCTGGTAGCCGCCGCCGAAGATGGAGTCGATGCGCGTAGCCGAGATGATGCTGACGCGCGGGTCGTCCTTCGGGTAGCCGAAGAGTCCGGCACGGATGAGCGTGTCCTTCAGCACGGAGTCGCGCTTGTTTACTGCGATAGTTGATAAGAACGTCTCCATATTGGCATTGAAGATGGCCAGCGAATCTTCGAACTCCTTCTTCGTGCGCAGCGTGCCTTTCTTCTTGTCGTAGCCGTAAATGGAGTAGTCGGCCAGGTAGCCGCCGCCATAGAGCTTGCCGATGGTGATAGGCTTACAGCCCTGCTCCTGCACTTCGACGGTGATGGAGCCGAAGATGCGGCCGCTCTGGTCGTTGCCGCCATACACCTGACCGAAGCGCCCGTTGGTGACTCGGAGGTAGATGTCGCTGTTTACGTCGGACTTTGTGGAGCCGCCGAAGAGCTGGGCCATGTAGTCGACGCAGTCAAGCACCATCTGCACCTCGCCGTCGATCTCGGCGTTCTTGCCGGCACCGTAGGTCTTGTCGATGATAGACTCACAGGTGGAGGCTTTCTCATAGACCGACAGGGCCATCTCGCTGATGTTACCCTTCTCGTTACTGCCGCCGTAGACGTTGTGGATGCGTCCGCCGTAGACGTCGGTGCGGGCCACGCCCGAGCCGTAGCGGTAGTAGGCCTGTCGGAACTCCTTGTCGGTGGCGTTAGAGTTTTCCTTGGCCTTGTAGGGGTCATCCTTTGTTCCGCTGCCTCCCTCGACGTGGGTGTAGTTCCTGTAGCCCACGTTGGCGCCCGGGTTCTCATACCATAGGCCGTCGATCTCGTAGGAGTCCCTACCATTACCGCCGCCGAAGAGCTCGTCAATCTCGTAGGTTCCGTTGACGATGGTATGGCAGGCCGGGGTCGAGGCGGCGTTGCCGCTGCCGTAGACCTGATAGATGCTGGTCAGTTGGCAACCGTCGATGATAACGTGGGTGCTGTCGTTCTCAGCCTCGTAGGGAGCCAGGTTGCCGCCGCCGTAGACGGCGCGGACGTCGTAGAGCTTATGGAGCTGCATGAGCACGCTGTCGGTGGCCAGGTTCACCTTGACGGAGTCGGTCGAATTGTTGAGAGTTAATCTTGCCCTCTCAATGACCGCCGCATCCATCTTCGGCGTAATATAGTCACTGCCGCCATTAGCTATCGAGTCAAGCAGCAGCTCCAGATAGGCGCTCGGCGTCTCGTTGGTTCTGTTAGTCAAGCGCTTCGGGAACTTTTTGGCGATGGTCTCAAAGCTGCTGTTCTGCGTAGCATAGACGTGTACCGTCACCTTACCCATGGGCGAGCCGTTCAGGTTGTTACAGCCGAAGATACGGTCGACGACGCAGCCTCGGACATCGTCCTTGGCATCACCGCCGTTGTTATTGTTGTTCAGCGTCACGGTGACGTTGCCGCCCACGTTGGCAGCCAGTCCGCCCGTGCCGTCGTGTTTCGCGGCGATGCCGCGGCCGCCGCCGTAGGCATCGTGGCCGATGACGCCGCCCAAGAGGTTGACCTCCGTGTCCTTCTTCACCTGGCTACCCTGACCACCGCCATAGACATTGCCGGCGATGGTGCCGCCCATGATGTTCACTTCTGTCCATAGGGACGTAGCGTATTTATCAATGGTTTCGCCAGATGCCAGGTCTGCCAGGTCGCCGCCACGGTCACCACGGCTGGCACCATAGACGCAGCCGCCGTAGCCATACTTGTCGTAGTCAGATGCATAGACACCCTCATATTCCTGTCCGCTTCCGATTTTTCCGCCGTAGATATTGACTATACACTTAGACCAGGTCGAGTCGGCTACAGCGGCAGTGGGCGGAATCGTAGGAGGACCAATGGTAGACATGGCTCCGCCACCATATACATTATTATATATTGTACCGCCATGGATGTCAACCCTCGTGTGACGGGTCACTGAACCTGACGAAGTGCCGTGGTGTGTGCCGTCCCAAGTGCCCAGGCCCGAACCGGAGCCATAGACATTGCCACGGTGGTAGCGTTGGTAGTCGGCAGTCACTACTTGATCAACACCGACCGCATCCTCATAGGGCTGGCCGATGGTTCCGTCCCAAATGGTGACATACGTGCTGCCTCGCACGTGGCCGTCGCGGCCTCCGCCGAAGACCTGGCTGTAGATGGTGGGACCGGAGCTGGCAGTATTGCCTTCAGCCTTCTTGCCGATGGTGACGGTGGCATTGTTCACATAGCCCAAGAAGAAGTCGGGCGCGTAGGCGTAGCGTGGTGAGAGCGACCCTACATCTTGTGCGGCCTGGCCACGGCTGCCGCCAAAGACCATGCCCGTGGGAGTGCCATGGGTCGTCAGTCCGCCCATATTGCCGTAGAGGCCGTTCATCGTGCCCACGGTGCCGCCTTTAATGGTCACCGTGACGTTACCGCTGCTCAGGAAGTGGTCGGCCATCGTTGCCGGCTTGTTTGTCTCGCTGATGGGGCTGTCCGGATCAAAATTGTCAGATTTGGTCCACAAGGCCTCGCCGTCAAGCGTCTCGCCATAGCCGGCAGGGTAGTAATCGTCGGTGCCGCCGGCATAGTTACCCTTGCCCACTGAGCCGAGGTAGCCGCCGCCATAGACGTTGTTGATGACGTGGCCGTCCTCCATGGTGACAGTGGCGTTGCCATACACCTTGCCGGCTGTCCAGCTGTAGAGGTCTTTTGTCGTTGTCTCCCATTCCTTTGAACTTTGATTTCTCAAATACCCCTTGTAGGTGTTGATACCCTTACCGCCGCCATAGACGCTCAGGCCGATCAGGCCCTTTGTGATGTTGACAGCGGCGTCCTCGTAGACGTGGCCGTCCTCGCCGCCGCCATAGACGGCACCCAGGACAAACTGAGCGTCTGGGAGGCTGTTTTCCTTTGTGGGAATGCCCTCTGGAGTGGAAGCATATTCAATGTTGACCGTCGTCTTGCGCACGTTGGCACAGAAGGCCTCCGTATAGCGCTGCTCGTGCATGTCGGTGACGCCCGAGAACTGCACCTGACCCTTGCCGCCGCCGAAGACGTAGCCGGTGCCGTCGTCCCAGCCGGTGCCGATTCTGCCGCCGGAAATGGTCACTGTAGTCTCGCCGCCAATGAGTCCCGTGGGATTGCAGGGGACGTAGGTGAACTCATAGGGCCAGCTCAGGGCGAAGCCGTAAGCCTTTTCTGTGATTTGGGCTCTTTCGCGGATGTCCTCGTGCTTGACGAATCCCTTATGCTTATAATTTTTTCCATTATATGTAAACTCGCCCGCTTCATCCTGAACGACGCTATAGTCTATAATGCCCACGCTGGCCAGCTCGCCGCCGCCATAGACGTTCTTCTTCACTGCGCCACCGGTGATTTTGAGGGTGGTGTTGCCGCCTACGCAGCCGGCCCATTGCATCGGGGTGTAGGTGTAATAGGCCGTATTATTGTCCCAGTGTACTTCAATGGTGGTCGGGTGCTGATGGTCGTCACTGCCCTTGCCGCCGCCAAAGACGTTGCCGTCGATGGTGCCTGCTGAGATGCTGACAGCAGCATTCTCGCGCACGCTGCCGAACTCGCCGCCGCCATAGACGTTGCGTGTGATTCGGGTGGCGCCGCTGATGCTGACCGTCGAGGTCTTCGACTGTGCCAGCTCCGGCCAGATCGGGTTTATCGTCACATCGTCGAGAAGCGTGAGTCGGCCCATGCAGCCGCCGAAGACGTTGCCGCTGTGCTCGATGCCCGGCGTATTGGCAGCCAGGTCAGTGTTTCCGATGGTGCCGCCGCTGATGTTGACGGTGATGTGGCCGTGGGTCTTGGCCCCCTCGCCCGTTCCGTCTTCCTGCAGCTGGCCATAGAGCGGGTCGTCTGGGTTGGTGAAGAATGTGCCCACCGAAGCCAGTCGGCCGCCGCCGTAGATGGAGCCGAGCATCGTACCGCCCGAAATATCCACATCAACATTGCCGCCCACGGAGCCTGCCGTCAGTGCCTCGCCCGAGAAGCCACGGCCGCCGCCGAAGACGTTGCCGTCGACGTAGCTGGTGCCGGTGGTGCCGATCCTGACGCCGTCGTCCTTGATGACCACCTTCACGTTTTCCAGCACGTGGCCGTCCTCACCGCCGCCGAAGACGGAGCCGTAGATGCGCGACGTGCCCGACACCTCGACGTAGGCGCTCTTCACGTTGGTCCAGGTGTTGAAGAAGATGCGCTGGTCGCCCTTGCCCGCTCCGAAGAGGTAGCAGGTGACGGGGTGAGCCTTCATCAGACTGTCGGTGCGGGGTACGCCGAGCGTGCCGCCCGACATCAGGATGGTGTCGTTGCCCGCTACGTCGGTCTGCTCATTACCGCCGTAGACGCTGGTCAGGATGTGGCCGCCGGTGATCTCAACCCTCGTGTTGCCGCCTACCGAGCCGGCCTCACGGTGCCACTTGCCCGGCGCGTAGGGTGCAACACCGCTGCCGCCGCCGAACACGTTGCCGAAGTAGGTGTGGCCGTCCTTGGCCGTCGGGGCACCGCCTTCGGCGTATTTTGTATAGGCAGCATCATAATAATACTTGCCGCCTGACTCGTAGATGGCATACTTGTCGTAAGGCGCACCGCTGTTCTTGTCATAGTCCCAGCTGGCGCACTCCAGGTCGGTCGTCGGCGTGTAGTTGGCACCCCAGACGACGTCAGCGTAGCGCTCGGTAGTGTTCTTGCCGCAGCCTATCTGACAGTTGTCCTGAATTGTCACCCGCGTGTCGTGCTGCACGTAGCCGTTCTCGCTGCCGCCGTAGACGGAGCCCTTGATGAAGGCTCTGCCGCCGATGGTGACGTAGGTCTGAGTGGCCAAGGCCAGCGACTCAATAAACTTATAGTAGGCAGAATCCACACCTTCGCCGACTTGCGCTTTCGTCTTGAAGTACACCGTCCCAGTGGGCAGGACCTGTTTGGGGTTTTCGTTATCCTCATAGCCTTCGTAGGGCAGCACGCCCTTGCCTGCACCGAAGACGTTGCCGGAGAAGTCGGGGCCGCCCGCCTTCTTCATCGTCATGCCGTTGGGGCCGACTTCGGCACTGTCGCGGACGATGACGGTGCAATAACCGCTGCCGTTGTCCTTCGGCGAAACCGGCATGCCGTCCACCACGGTGTAGCGTCCCACCGAGGACATCTCACCGCCGCCATAGATGCTCTGTCCCACCTTGGCATGGCGCTGGATGACGGCCGTACTGTTGCCGCGCACTAAGGCCGAGTAGCCGTGGGTGTTGACACCCCTGCCCGCAGCAAAGACGTTGCCGCCGACTTCAGGCGTGCTCGTTCCTGTGGGCAGACCTATCGTCACCGACGTGTTCTGCTCCACACGGCCTACCTGACCGCCGCCATAGATGGAGCCGCCGACCGTGCCGTTGCCGATACGCACATTCGTACTGCCGGTCACCATGGCTGTCAGACACTTGAATGAGGTGGCCTTGCCCTCGCCGCCGCCGTACACGTCCTTTCGGATGTACACGCCCTCAGCGCCCGGGGCGACGGTCTGCCAGACGGTGTCGTTGCCGACCTTCACGGCCTTGGCACAGATGTTCACATAGGTGTTGCCGACATATTCGACGCTGTCCTTGGCCTCATTGTATTTGCCCACGACGGCCAGATTGCCACCGCCGAAGACATGGCCCGTGATGTGGGCGCCGAGAACCCGCTGGTTCGCGTAAGAGACTTTGCGGGCGACCAGTGAATCCAGGCCTTGGGTGTTTTTTAATGTATCATACATCAGCTCGCCCTTGTAGTTGTACACGGAGTCACCCTTGTAATCAATGAATGCCGCCCCATACACACCACCTTTACGCCTCAAGATGGGCACCGTGTCCGCCGAGTTGATGTTCACGGTGGCGTGGCCGATGACGTTACCCTCCTTGCCGCCGCCATAGACGTTGCCGATGGTGCCTATCGAGTCATTGATGACGCCATTCACAAGGTTGGGGATGGGGTCGCCGCTGTAACCATCGGGAAGCCCGAAAGGATGATTGGCCTTGCTGCCCTTCGTCATGTTGATGTTGACGGTGGTGTTGCCCTTCACGTCCGACTTGAAGCCGCCGCCGAAGACATTGTCGATACGGGTGGCCGACTTCACGTTCACCGTGATGTTGCCCGGGGTCTCATATTCGGTGCCGTTCCTCTTTATGCCGGGATAGGCCGCCTCGTTGCCGCCGCCCACCAGGTTCCTGATGATGATGGGCTTTTCGCACTCGTCGGTCTCCTCGATGTTCACCGTGATGGAGCCGCCGATACTGCCTCGGGCGTCGTTGCCGCCAAACACGTTGGTGTAGACGCCGCTGGTGATGGTCAGGTTGACGTTGCCGGAGATGTGCGCGTTGTAGGAGCCACCGTGGACGTACTGGACGGAGTCGGAGGAACAACCCGACAGGATGATGTTCACGTCGCCAGCCACGTCGGCCTCATTGCCTGCGCCGAAGATGCGGGTCAGGACGAGAGGGCACTCGCCGCCGCCGCTCGAGGTGTCGATGTGCGGCGAGCCGAGGATGTCGCCCTTGGCGTCACTGCCGCCGAACACCTGTCCGATGTGGCCGCCCTTGGCCGAGATCCGGGAGTTGCCGGTGACCATGGCGCCCTCGTTGACATGCCAAACGCCGGCACTGTTCTGGACAGGCTTACTGCCATTGCCGCCGCCGAAGGCATAACCGATGTCGAACGCACCGTAGATGGTGACGTCGGTGGAGGGCACGGAGGCCGAGTTGCCGCCGCCATAGACCTTCTCAATACTCGTGGCGTCACATCCGTAGACGATGACCTTCGTCTGCTTGTCGAGGGCGGGCTGGTAGTCGGCCAGGTTGCCGCCGCCATAGACGGCCTGAATCTCGTAGTCACCCATGACGTGGGTGGCCGAGCCGTCCGCACGCTTGGTGGAGAACACCTCCACCGTGACATTGCCCTTGGGCGAGCCGTTGAAGTTGTTGGAGCCGAAGACAGAGCCCGTCAGCAGGAGAGACGGATAGTTCTCGCCGGCGACAACCACGTTGGACTCCTTTTCGCTCGTGAAGGCCGAGCCGTCGACGATGACCTTGACGTCGCCATAGACGTACACCGCCGTCTCGTCGTTGCCCAGACCGCCGCCGAATGCGTTGCCAATCTTGCCGCCGGTGAGCGTGACCCTGGTGGTGTCGCTGGCCGATGTCTTGCCAGTGGCCCACGCCGTCTCGAATTTCCTGTAATACTCGGCGTTGCCTTCAGCCTTCGCGCCCGGCGTCGACACGAGTTCGTAATTATTTTCGCTCACCTTCTTGTAGAGGCCCGTGACGACGGTTTCACCGGCACGCAGGGTACCCGTGATCTTCTCCCACGTCACATCGGGCTCGCGGCTTGCATCCCAGTTGGCCGTATTGGTGTTAGCCAAGGCGCCGCCGCCATAGACGTTATGCGTAATCGTACCGCCACGGACGCTGACGTTAACGCTGTGCTCGACGTCGGCCTGGCTGCCGCCGCCGAAGACGTCGTTGCCTACCGTGCCACCGGAGATGTCGACATTGGTGTTGTTGTGGACAACGGCCGAGGCACCGAGACCGCCACCGTAGACGTTGTCGACCGTGCCGCCCGACATCGCGACGCTGATGCCTCGCGTGCCGCTGTAGGCTGCCTGGTTGCCGCCGCCGTAAACGTTGCTGATGGCACTGGCGCCCGTAATAGTGGCGGTGCCGCTGATGACGACAGCCACGGTGTCCTTGGGCGAGCCGTTGAGGTTGTTACAGCCGAAGACGCGGGTGGCCTGGCCGTCACTGACCGTCACCGTCACGGGACCCTTGGCATCGGCTTCGACGGCTTTCTCCTCAGCTTGAGCCGGAACAGCGGGCGAGCCGGGGACATAGCCCTCTTGTCCCTCTTCACCTTGGGGCTCCACGGCATCCTGTCCTGCAGTTCCAGCCTTATACAACCGTCCTAAGCCGCCGCCGTAGAGGTCGCCGGCGACGGTGGCACCTGCCAGCGTGACGGTCGTGACGTAGGTCTTCTTGGTGTTGTCGTTGGCATCGTAATCCGTATTGGTATTGGCCAGTGCGCCGCCGCCATAGACATCCTGCTTCAGTGTGCCGCCCGTCAGACTGACGGCCACGGCACCCTTGACGATACCGGCCTGGCCGCCGCCGAAGGCGTCGCCCCAGACGGTGCCGCCGCTGACGGTCAGCACCGTGGCACCGACATGGGTCTGCTGGGCGTCGCTGAGGGCCTCGTCGCCACGGGCCGCTGCATAGACGTAGCCGCCGCCACTGCCCTGAGCACCGATGACGGCACTGCCGCCGATGGTGACGTGGGTGGTGTCGATGACCGAACCCATCGAGCCTGCACCGTAGACATTGCGCACGACGCGGCCGCCGTCGATGACGACCGACGTGTTGCCGAGGACGACACCCGAGAGCAGGTTATACTTCGTGTTGTTGTCGTACTTGTCGGTACCGCAGCCGCCGCCGTAGACGTTGCCACGGTAGGGATACTTGGCACCGCCCTGACCAGCGGGGTCGGTAGCCATCGTAATCGTGTCGCCTATCAAACCGCTGTGGATGGTCACCGAGGTGTTGTGGACGGTGTGGCCGTTCTCACCGCTGCCGTAGAGCGAGCCATGGATGTGGGGACCCTCATCCGACCCGGCAGTGCCGATGACGACGTTGGCGTCGTAGACCCACGCCAGGCGGTCGTCGATGAAGCCGGGGGCTGCCACCTCACCGCGCGATGAGCCGAACACCATGCCGTTCTCGTGGCCGTCGATACCGATGGTACCGCCCGTGATGGTGATGTTGGACACGCCTGTGCCCGCCGTCTTGAGACTGGTGATGCTGTCGTTGTCGTTGTATTCAAAGTCGCCCACCGAACCGAACGCACCGCCACCATATATATTATGGTATATCTTGGCCGAGTCGCTGATGGTGATGTATGTGTTACCCTTGATGAGACCGGCCTTCACGTCCTCCGTATTACCCTGGCCGCCGCCATAGACGTTGCCATAGACGGCACCGCCTTGCGGGATGTTCTCATTGCCGATGGCACCGCCGCTGACAGTGATGCGGGTATTGCCGTTGACGCTGCCCAGCTCGCCGCCGCCATAGACGCTCTTGGCCACCGAGCCGCCGGCCATGACGATCGTCGTGCTGTCGACGACCGTCTCCAGACCCTTACCGGCGCCGAAGACGCTGCCGGTGATGAGAGCACCCTTGACGGCCACCGTGTCGGGCTTGATAAGGAGGCTGCCCATGCTTGTGCGCACGGCAACGGTCGGCTCTGTACAGATGTTGACGGTGGTGTGGCCGAAGACGTCGGCCTCGCTGCCGCCACCGTAGACGTTGCCGATGGTGCCCAGGGCGTTCTTGTCGTTGTCTGCCGAGCCGTCGTTGTCGCGGTCAATCTTGTCGGCATACTTACCGGGAACCATGTTGATGTTCACCGTCGGACTGCCGTACATCTTGGCTCCCGAACCGAAGCCGCCGCCGAAGACGTCGCCGATGCTGGTGCAGGAAACCACGTTCAGCACAGGGTTGCGGTACAGCTGGTGCTCCGTGATGTCGTCATCGTCCGCATCGTCAGCCGGTGGGTCGACGGCCTCGCCGTCGTCCATGCCCGTCCTGGCCACCAGGGCTTCGCCGTCTTGCTTGTAGCCGTACACTGAGTAGGCAGCCTGGTTGCCGCCAAGGAACACCTCGCCGATGTTGACTGGTTCGCAGGCCGTTTCCTCGATGGTGAGCGTGATGGGTCCCTGGATGGTTCCCGAGATGTTGTTACCGCCAAAGACCTTCGAGAAGGTGCCGCTGGTGATGGTCAGGTCGATGCCGCCCTTGACGTTGGCGTCCTGGGCACCGCCATAGACCACGTCCATGTCCTTGACACAGCCCAGAACCATCATCACCGGACCGTCCTGCTCGGCATTCTTGCCGGCACCGTAGATTTCCCTCACGTCGAGCGAGTCGCAGGCGTCGCCGTCGCCGTCGTACTGCGGCATGGTCACCGACGTACCGCCACGCACGTTGCCCAGGGTATTGCTGCCGCCGAAGACGTAGTGGATCTTGCCGCCTATCAGTTTGGTCACGGCCTTGCCCGTACCGTATTCAGTTGCGCCGTTGTCATACTGGCCTATATTGGCTCCGGGGTTGGTGAAGGTGGCGGTGCTCTTGCCGTTACCGCCGCCGAACACGTAGTCGATGATATAGCTGCCCATGATGGTGACGTCGGTGGCAGGCACGGCAGCGGCATTACCGCCGCCATAGACATACTCGATGCTGGTCGTATCGCAGCCCTCGATGATCACCTCGGCAAAGGCCTGCGCCTTCTCAGCGTCGGTTCCCAAGGCCTTGGTGGGAATGTAGTCGGCCTGGTTGCCGCCGCCGTAGACGGCAGCCACGTCGTAGGTGTTGCGGTCGTCGCGGGCCGTCTTCACGGGCTTCGCGCTGTCGACCGTGCGCTTCACGTGTACCAGCACGTGGCCCTGCGGCGTACCGTTCAGGTTGTTACAGCCGAAGATCTGGCCTGTCAGGGGCATACGGTCCTCGCCTTCGCCCATGTAGTTGCAGACCAGCTTCGCACCGTCGAGCGTCACGGTGACGTCGCCGGTCACGATGGCTGCGACGGCCGTGGTGTCGCCCTTGGCCTTGCGGCCGAGGCCGCCGCCGAAGACGTTGCCGATGATGGTGCCCTTCAGCAGGTTGACTTCTATCGAATCGTTCACGCTGCCCAAGGCACCGCCGCCGTAGATGCTGCCGTGGTAGGTGGCGCCGCCCGTCGTCTGGCCGGCGGCACCGATGTTCACCGTCACCAGACCCTCGACGCGCGTAGGCTCACCGAAGCCGCCGCCGAAGACGACGTTGGCTATGGAGTCGGCTTTCTCAGGAGCGGGAGCCGTACCCACCGTGCCGCCCTTGATGGTCACCGTCGACGTCTGCTTCAGCACGCCGTTGGCATTGCTGCCACCATAGACGGCTGTGCCCACCGTACCGCCTTCCATCGTGACCATCACCGGACCGAAGTTCTGGGCGGCGATGCTGTCGTCCTCTTCAACGCTGCCTAAGCCGCCGCCGTAGACGCTGCCACTGATGGTGCCTCGGTAGATGTTGACGGAGTCTTTCTTGCCGTCGGTATAGGCCAGTGCGCCGGTGGCATCCTTGGTGGCATTCACCGCACCAAGTGCCGAGCCGCCATAGACGTTGCCGATGGCGGGGCCGTTGCCCTCGCCTGTCTTCGCGCCGATGTTCACCTTGACATTGCCGCTGACAACCGTCGTCTGACCCTTGCCGCCGCCATAGACGTCGGTCATGGAGCCACCGACGATATTGACGACCACGTCGCCGGTGGCGTCGCTCGACTCGCCGCCGCCATAGACGTTGCCGCCTTCCACCATCTCGACGTCCTCGCCGTCGACGCTCAAGTCGGCACCGACGTTTGTGGTGCTGCCGTCGATGTTCAGCGTCACCGTGCCCGTCACGGTGCCAAGGGTCGTCAGGTCCTCCGTGGTGTACAGGATGTGGTTCGTCTTGTCGATGCTGATAGCGTTCCCGTGAGCCCAGGTGTAGGTGGTCGTCGCTCCCTTTACGCCTGTGCGGTATGTACCAAGGCTTTCATAATACCAAGGTTCTGTCCGGAATCCGATGCTATCGACCTCGACGGTGGGCAGGGCTCCCGAGTAGCCGGCACCGAACACGTTGCCCCTCACGGTGCAGTCGGTGAGCGTGGAGGTGACGTTGCCGTCAACCTTGCCTAACTTGCCGCCGCCGTAGAAGTTGCCCGTCACCGTGCAGCCGGTCAGCGTGGAGGTGACCTCGCGCGTGGTGGCCAACGAGAACTTCACATACTCCACAAACAGGCGGGCGCAGTTGTCGGCATTACCCGACATGGGGAGGAACTGGTAGTTGAACTGGGTGGAGACGCCGCCGTATGTAGCGTTGTAGTCCTGCTTGTAGAAGGCGTTCACCCATGCGTTCCAAGAAGCGTGATTACCAGCTTGGCTAGTGCTATGAGGGAAGTTTATTACGTTGTTGTGGTTGTATGGCGCTTGGCGACTGTAGGAGTTACCGCCATAGCCGGCGCCATAATAAGTGCCGAAGATGCAATCCGTTGCTTTTGTCGTCACTTTCTTGCCCGTGTTCATATCGCCGAACTTGGGGCCACCACAGAACAGCTTGATGTAGCCGCCTTCAACGACATTCGTGATGTTGCCCTCGACGGGCTTGGCGGCATTGATGCCACCGCCATAGAACTCGTCGATGTCTGCATTCTGGATTTGCCAGGTGATGTTGCCCGTGTTATTTGCGCCGTTTTTCTTGCCGATACCCTCCATGGCGGCTCCGGCCACTATGCCGAAGCGACCGCCGTTGATGTAGCACTCGGCATTGTCTTCACCGTTCGCCACATCAGCACGATAGAGTCCTGTCAGGTAGAACTCATCAAAATCGCCGCCGGTCACCGACACAGGCGGGTGCTTGGACTGCCACTGCTTGTCCTGGTGGGTACCACGGTGGAACTCCTTGAACCACACGTTGCCTCCCACATGGAAGTAGGTGATTTTGTTCTTATGCGATGTGGTTTGACCTCCCACCCACTGTTCAAAGACACCGCCCTGTAGGATATAGGGCAGATTAAAATCGCGCCCGGCATCATACTCGAACTGTGTGACGCGGAAGAGCGAGGTGTTGGTCGATTCGAACCAGTTTTTAGGCTGCAAGATGCCGAAATTGTACGAGCCTGTGCCGCCAGTGGACTTCTGTGCCATACCGAAACCGGGGATATTGATAAAGTCAACCCTTACAGGATGGATTGGGGTACGGCTGTCGAAGCGCAGGATATAGGAGTAGTCGGGCTCGTTGTCGCCATCAAGGTCAATAGAGGTAACCGTATAGGGCTTGCTGTTACTTGCTTCCATGGAGTTATAATGATGATAATTGCCCACAAGCACCACAGCATAATCATAAACGGTGTGTTTATTCGCATCCACCCCCGAAAAAAGGGCTGAACCCGAACTTGCGATAGCGTTGCCCATGGAGGTGTAAACCACCTGATTCTCTCCTGCTATGGGATAGCTGTTGCCATTGGTGTATATTTTACCTCCACCGACATTGGGCACATCGTATCCATTCGTCATTGTCGAATTATACACCTTATCGGCGTTTTGGTCGGACAGGTAGACGCATTTTGCCCAATAAGGCTCAATGGTAATGGCCGTCACGCCTTCGGGTACATCCCAGTAAGCACCTTGGTTGAATACGCGCCCACTTACACTATAGAGGTCCTTATTGGTGCAATGGCGGTCAGCGAAGTTGTATGGCGTAGCGAGTGTGATTTCTCCATTCGTTTCAACGGTTGCCGTGGCGTCGGTGCCCGTGGTATAGCTGCCGGTGGTGCCGCCAGTGATGTTGACAATCTTCCAGCCCGTCACCATACGGTTGCCGTTGTAGTTTTTCGTGCCCACGTCGTTGTAGTAGGGCAGCTGCACCTTGTAGTAGTTGAAGTTGAAGTGGTCGGGGTCCTTGTCGGTGATGTTAAGCGTGAGCGACGGGGTCGTAATGGCGGCATCGGTGGCCGGGCCATAGACTTTGCCGCCGCTGCCCATCTGTATGTTCACGGTTAGCGTTCCGAACTTGCGTCCCTGGTTGCGCTGCTGCTGCTTCTCGTCGGCATTGGCGGAGAAGCTTTCCGCATTTTCGGCGTCAATGTTCACCACCGAGGGGTACTTGCCCGGCACGCGGAGTGTCGGGTAGGGCATGCTCGTGCCTATCTGCGAGGGCTCAAGCACCCATTTCATCATCTGGTCCTCAGCATTGTAGTCGCCCAAGGCCCACCAGGCAGCCAGTTCGCGATGGCTGTTCAGCAGGTGGCGGAAGAACTCGAAGCGCTGTAGAAAGCGTATCTCGGCCATCAGGGCACAGTTGTAGGTGACACCTTCGGGCTGCACGTAGGAGGCATCGGCGCGGAAATAGTTGAAATTGCTCACGCCGTTGGCATCTCTGTTCGAAATGATATTACCGTTGTAGATGGGGGCCTTGTTGGTGCCACCCGTGATGTCGCCGTAGAACATGCAGTTCATCACCATCGTCTTGAGGTTGTTGCTGGCACTGCCTGCCACGTTGTTATAGCCCACGATGCCGCCCACGTTAGTACCGCCCGTAATGTCGGCGTAGCTGAAGCAGTTGATGACGCGCGACTCGCCATCGAGGAAGCCGACGAGACCGCCGACGTAATCGCCGGTGCTCACGCTGCTGCTGCTTGAGCTGATGTGGGTATAGCCGTCGGCATCGGTGGTCACCGTGCTGCCGGATGCCAATATGCCGCAGTTGTAGATGCGCGTTGCTCCCGTGGCGACGCAGACAAGTGCGCCGGTGGCCGTCCTGTTGTCATTGCCAACCTTGACCGTAGCACCACTGCTGATGCTGACATTGTCGAGTATCACATTCTTGATGACAGCACCGTCGGAGTAAGCCACCAAAGGATTGGAGGAGCCGCTGAATGTGTTAAGTTTGCCGTCGATGACACCTTTGAAGGGGGCGGCGGCGGTTCCGATGGATGTACTGACCGTGAAGTCCTCCGCCAACACGAAGTAACCGCCCTGGCTCTTGATTTCATTGGAGTTGTGGACCACCTTCGGAACCAGCTCGAGGGTCAGGATTTGCGTGCCGGCATCAGCATGATTAGCCGCCAACGGGGCGGAGAGACTGGTAAACGACGTCATCACCTTGCTGTTGTCGAAGCGGGGCATCAGCAGCATCTTGCCATCGCCGTTGTCGACCACCATGAAAGTGGCGTTGGTGATTTTCAGCGAGGTCTGGTCGTGGCCTGTGGCCGTCTTTTTGGTGTTCAGGTTCTCCAATGTCACAGCACTTGTCGTACCCGTCCAGACACCACTTGAGAGCTTCGGGGCGTCGGTGTTGGCCGTGAAGTATCGCGCAGTGTTCGGCTTGGCACTCTGAATCTGCATATTGTAGGGGTCGAAGCCGTTCTTTCCGGCAGCAACGTAATCAGCCTCGGTTTCGTCCTTGCTCTTGGCACCAAATTGGGCACCATCCTCACCAGCATACTTATAGCCCATTTCAGCGTCGATGTTGAAATTGGGCTTTAGGTACCACTGCATCTCGTCGGGCACATGCTCCATGTCCGCCGGGGCATCGGCAGTGGCAAGCGACGTGCCGTTTATCTTGGCATAGCTGTCTCCCTGCTTGACCAAATACAGTGAGGCCGACGTCTCATCTGCACGGGCTGCTCCCGCGTATGCATTGGCGTATTCGGGCTTCACGTCGTAAGTGACATAGACGTCACGCACTTTTCCTTTGCTGTCCACAACGATGGGCAAAGTACCTGGTGCGCCCAATGTTGATGTGGTGTATGCCGAGGCGTCTTCCCCCCCAGAGACCTCTTTTATAGTGATGGGGTCGTCAACATTGTACTTGTGATATCCAGTCACCTTGCTGCCTACCTTCTCCTTCCAATAATGATAAGTACCCACCATGGGGCTGCTGTATTTCCGAATTGCCTCATAATGAGCGTTATCGTTGTGGTTGCTGGGCATGGGGAGGCGGACAATCTCCCATCCATGCTGGTCGAGAAGGATGAGCATTGCACTGAGCTCTGTCTCTTCCGGAATAAACGTACCAGAGCCCATGTCGATGGTTTGGAACCAATGCTCTTTGTACTCGAACTTCTTGTTGGTACTTCCATCGTTACGCTTGTTCCAAGGTGCAGAGTAAGCCCAAGCATCGTAGCTGTGCCATGCTCCTTTGTGGAGTGACTCATTGGCTGTTTCAAGGAGTGATCGTTGCGCAGCGGTTAATGATACGCTTTCCTCCCTGGCCGTCACCTTCAGTCCTCCTGCGTCAAGGATATTATTGGCAACAGGATTATTCTTCCAATACTGCTCAAAGCGATTGACGACATGGTGCCCGTCGAGGGTCCTGAGCTTCATGCTGTTCAGCGACGTACCGAGAAGCATGTATTCTGTAGGCGCTTCGCTGGGCGTCTGATAATTGTAGGTGGAATTATGCGTATAATCATCCACATGCTTGGCAACGACACCTGTAATGATGCCAACATCGTCGTTGGGCTTGTAAGTGCGCAAATAGGAGTTTCCGTTGTATGTTTTATCTGCTCCGTTCTCCGAGACCTTAATGGACTGGTTCTGGTTGGACTTCACGATGATATGGTAGGGGTCGATGGAGTCGCCCTTGAGGTCTGTCCCATTTTTGTTACTGACAAAATACCATAGCCAGCGGGTACGGGTGGAAGCTCCACTTGCCAGTTGGTCTTCCCACTGGTTCATACCATTTACGAAAAGGTTGAAATCACCATTGTTGTATGGATAATAAGCCTTTGACTTGGTTGTATAGGGCGCGTCGTGGCCATCCTCCTGATAGAACTCCTCACCATCAAGGAATTTCAGCATATAGGTTTTGTTTCCCGTCAGGTCGATGTCGTTCTTCACGGTGTAGGTGACGTAGATGTCGCCCGTGGCATCAGAGACATTGGAGAGCGGCGTTGGGGCGGGATGCTCGCCGTCCCAGAGCTTATAGGTGCCGGTTTCCGTCAGTATACTGTCAACAAAGGCATCCAAGTTCCAGAACTGGTACGAGGCCAACGGACTCTGCAAGGTGTCGGGCAGTGCCAGAATGTCTGACTTGTTTTCAACCGTGGCAATGATCTTGCCCAAACGGTCGATGAGTTTATAGGTCTTTGCCGAACTGTTGGGGTAGGCACGGACCTGCAGCGAGGCAGCGTGGCCGGAGGTCGTGCTGATGGTGAAGTCGTCGCCTAAGCGGTAGCGCTTGCCGTCGCCCGTGGCGGCCATCAGCTCCATCTGCCCATTGGCGACGCCTACACCTTGAGGCGAGCCATCCATGATGATGAACTTGCCTGCAGTGTCGACGCTACCCATCGAGAGGTTCGAAGAGGTTACCCCTGACCCTGGCACGGTGTATTGCATATAATTGTCCGACGCGGCATTCAGGATCGTCACGGCGTATGGGTCTTCACCGTAGAACCGCCACAAGTACTCCTTGCTGTCTTTTTCGGCGTCGGTGGGACTGGATTCGTGTCCAAACGCACTGTTTGCGTAGGAGATGTACTCACCGTTTACCGTGACATTCAAGGAGCGGGCACCAGCCAGCTTCAGGAACTTGTTTTGGAGTTTGTCGAGGCTGTAGCTGATGTAGATGTCGGCAGCACCAGTGGCTGAGGCCGGTGTCTTGTCAATCAGGTCCTCGTCAGTAAAGCTGGTTGACGCACTGAACTTGATTGTCTCGTCGCTGATATACGGGCTGCGGATGTCAGCAGGGATGGAACTGTAGCCATTCAGCGGGGTGCCGACGGCCTGCCTGACGGATTTCTTGATGGCCACATTGCCCGTCTTGTTCACGATGTTGTACGTGTAGTTCACGATGGGAAGGGTAGAAGCGTCAGAGGCATAACTGTTATTCCCCAGTGTACGGACAGCTATGGCCTTGATGGCCGTCATGGCGTCGGTGACGGTGATGTCCCCGGAATACGTGCTGCTGGAGGCCGTGGGGTCTGTCCCGTCAGTGGTGTAGTGGATGGAACAGCCGTCTGGTGATGTGATTGAAACAGTGCCGTCGTTGTTGACTTGAATAACTGGAGTCTGAACGCCTTGTTCAAAGCACCATTGCGAGCCGCCTTCAGCTTCTTTAGCATCATAGTAACCAACGATACCATAGATACTTACTCCGCTTGGCGCTCCTTCTGTTCCTTCACCGCCATCTCCAGTTAGGTTTTGTCGGTTACCTTTTGCCGGGTTTACAGATTGACCTTGTAGCTTCTTTGGAATGAGATAGTATCTGGTGGGATTCTCTTTAACAAAATTTATGTTGAAGAGCATACTGTCATTCGCTTCCGGCGAGTCAGAGGCTTGAAGGTGAAAACGCATACGGTTAGCTTTCGTTGAACCATTTATTTGAAGGTTAAACGTAATGTATTTGTTTGTAGCAGCATGCATGATTGTATAATAATCGCCATGCTTCTTAATATGCCACAACGCTTTATTTATGTCGTAGCTATTATCATCTCTTACTTTATAGGTTGTCAGGAAAGGCATTCCAGTGTCTTCTGTTTGGAAGTATTTGGGTGACTTATAATAGACATACCCCTCAGTAGGACAGAGGTAGAAATTCTTTGTCAGGTCAACAGGGTTATAATTAGTTAGGTTTGGTCTTTCTGTTGATTGGTAGTTGGCAATATAGTACAAACCATCGGCTATGGGCTGTTGTCCCCACGCCTTAGCGCCCCCGACGGTCAGCACTGTCACCAGGACCAGGAGTTTCTTGACGTATGAATAGATGTTTGCGACACGCGGGGTCTGTTCCCCTGTGTTATGTTTCACTGAACTGTAGTATGTCTTTTCCATATCTCGTCTCATTATCTTCGTGTTCATATCTTGTGTCATATATCTCAATCAGTCAAATTTCATTCGTTTCAGGTTTGGCCGACAGAAATGCAGTATTCATATCTTTTATGCGTTCATATTATATAATACGGGTGCAAAACTAATCATTTTTGACGAAATAAGCAAATAATTTTATACAAAAATCACATTTTTGTGGTTTTTCTTGAAATAAAAGCGTACCTTTGTGGCGATTATCACCTAAACGAGCAGCTGTTATGCCAAAAAAGAAGGCAGGATTCCTGTATGAAGTTCACCCCACTCCCGCCAAGGGAAGCGACGGGAGAAACATCGTCTATGCCAGGCCGGCACGGGGGATGAAACTGAGTATTGACGCCGTCGACGACTACTGCGCCCGCCACCACTGCCTGCGCAGCGGCGAGCTGAAGCTGGCGATGGGGGAGTTCCTGAAGGCCGCCGGTGCGCTGATGGCGCGCGGCTACCGCATCGATACGCCCATCGGCTCCTTCGCCCCGAAGCTCGCGCTGCGGCGTGAGGTGACTGATCCCGACGAGGTGAGGGACAGCGACGTCGTGCTCGACGGCGTCGACTACATCCCCGGCAAGCACTGGGACGAGGCCATCGGGAAATGGATGTTCGACGGCTTCAGCCGCCTGGCCAACCCCAACACGCAGGCGGTGGTCGGCGACACGGAGCACCTGGAGCAGGCCTTGGCCGAGTGCCTGAAGCGTGGCTATGTCACCACCCGCAGTTTTGCCAGTCGTGCCGGTCTGACGCAGTACTCGGCGCGCAAAGTGCTGGAGGCCTGGACGAAGGGCGACAACCCCAAGCTGATGCGGTCGAAGATGGGTCAGCTCCATATCTATACTGAGATATGAACCGTGCCCCCACGCCCCCTTTTGTTGTAACAGTCTGATTATTAGTATAGAATGTGGGTGTTTGGTGACTTTCAAACACTGCCCCCGACGTGCCCCCATAGTGCCCCCTTGGTTTTTTTATGCGTTTGATTTTGGGCGTGCGCAAACGGTCTTTTGGGTAGGCGAAAACGGTTGTTTGCGCGGACGCAAACGGTCGTAACTCGCCGCTTCTCTCCCTGGAAAGCGCCGCCTTTTTACCCGCCGATAACTTCTTTTAACGCTGGAGAGGCGGGGAGTAACTACTCAGCACCCCGTGGAATGAGACATGAAACAGGGCTCGTTAATAATTCATAAACTTGTTTTTTTGATTATTCGTCACCTTTGATTATCCGCTCATCTATGGAGTGCTGTACGCAATAGCC
>JAEEGG010004282.1_pt1 | contig 34723 bp, 30 predicted proteins | sample 9134161 | NCBI WGS metagenome assembly JAEEGG01 (sample SAMN16246543, study PRJNA631951) | gut metagenome | biome: gut microbiome; feature: rumen; material: CR-attached | host: Bos | place: Iran: Karaj | collected 2018-10 | reverse complement strand
CCTCTTCCCATTCCGAACAGAGAAGTTAAGCCCGCCTGCGCCGATGGTACTGCAATGCAATGCGGGAGAGTAGGAGGCCGCCTTCTTTATATGAAATAGGAGTCGCAGATGCGGCTCCTATTTTTTTGTGCATATTTATTGCTTATTTCTTTGTCAAATGAAGAATAATTGTTATTTTTGCAGCAGAGAAACGGAATAGGCATTAAATTAATCATAAAAGTATTGACTATGGATATTTTGCATATTGTAGCAGTAGTGGCGCTGGTGGTTATCGGCGGTGTAATCTATTGGAAAAAGACAAGGGGATAATTGGTTGAACGAGATGAGAAGAATTTGGATTTTTCCGATGTCGCTGCTGACTGTGCTGGCTGTTGAGTCATGCGGCGGACAGTCCGGAGAGCAAAAGAACGAGCAGGATGAGGTTCGCGAGATGGAGATCATTCCGAAGGTAAAGGAACCGCAGGCGGAAGTCGTGGATACGGTCGGCTTCCCAGAGGAAGCAACGGGTACGCCCATCACTGGTTATCAGGGATATCCTGAGGATGATCTGGTAAAGGAGTCAAAGGATGACGAACTCGTGGATTTCGCAGGGGGTGCTGACGTCGACTATTATAACGGCGGAGGTAGTTCCGACGGTTATTAAGTCACATGGTAATGGCTATTGGCGCCTCAATTCCAAAGTTTTGGGTAATTTCAGCCATTTGCCATTGTTGGGTATCTTCAGCGTGCTACCTTCTATCTGTTTTAGCACATAGACAGAATCGTTCTCTGCCGTGAGTGTGGCTGTCAGGTCTTCGCTGCCGTAGTCATTGATCATCTGTAGCGTAGCCTTGTTACCCTCAACCTCAGCAGAAGTAATCAGCCAGCAGAAGGAGTTGTGCTGTTTCGACAGAAAGCCAGGTAACTTTCCATAGAGATCTTGTCCAGGAACGGAGATGTTATCCTGATAGAAGTCGATTCTGAGGTAAACGTTATATTCTTTATTAATAAGGTACGCGCGAAAGGGTTCTTTGTTTTCCTGTGCGAGGGCTGGGGAAAGCAAAAATGCTAAAATGATGATTGTGATAATCTTCTTCATTCTCTGTCTGTTTTCTTTTTGTGGACAAAGATACTAATCTAAATCATCATTTGGGAGTTTTAACTAAAAAAATAGCGAAAAATATGCTGATTTTAAAATTATTTAAGTAACTTTGCACGCAGATATTATTAAAACGATGGCAAAAAAGCAGTTAATGCCAGACTACATCTTCGAGTCAAGTTGGGAAGTCTGCAACAAGGTAGGGGGAATCTATACAGTCCTTTCGACACGAGCCAAAACCCTACAAGAGGTACTTCAGGATAAGATTATCTTTATCGGTCCTGATTTCTGGAAAGAAAGTGAAAGTCCTTATTTCAAGGAGGATCAGTCGCTCTTTGCTGATTGGCAAGGTGTGGCTAAAGAGCAGGGGCTCAAAGTTAGGGTTGGCCGCTGGACGGTGCCCGGAGATCCTGTCGCCATCCTTGTGGACTTTAATCCCTATTTCGAAAAGAAAGACGAGATCTATGGTTGGCTGTGGGAGCACTACAGCGTAGACTCGTTGCACGCCTACGGCGACTACGACGAGGCTTCGATGTTCTCGTATGCTGCCGCCTTGGTGGTGGAGAGTTATTACAACCACTATCTCGACAGTTCAAAGAAAGTCATCTACCATGCCAATGAGTGGATGTGCGGTCTGGGTGCTCTTTATATCAACAATAAACTGCCTCAGATAGGTACCGTCTTCACAACGCATGCCACTAGCATCGGCCGCTCCATTGCCGGTAATATGAAACCCCTCTACGATTATCTCTTCGCCTATAACGGTGACCAGATGTCATGGGAACTGAATATGCAATCGAAGCACTCGATTGAGAAGCAGACCGCTCATTTTGTGGACTGCTTCACGACGGTTAGCGATATTACAGCCAAGGAATGTGTTGAGTTGCTTGACAAACCAGTGGATGTAGTGTTGCCTAATGGCTTCGACGACAGTTTTGTGCCCAATGCCGCAATGTTTACACGTAAGCGTAAGTTGGCTCGAAAGAAGATGTTGGATGTGGCCAATGCCCTGTTGGGTGAGAATCTCGATGACGATACGCTGCTCATCTCTACCTCTGGCCGTTATGAGTTCCGTAACAAGGGTATCGACGTGTTCGTGGAGGCTATGAATCGTCTGCTTCGTGACCGCGACCTGAAGAAGAAGGTGGTGGCTTTTATTGAGGTGCCCGGATGGGTAGGGGAACCTCGCAAGGACTTGCAGGAGCGACTGAAGAGTGGCAAGAAATATGACACACCACTCGATGTGCCCCAGGTGACGCACTGGCTTCACAACATGAGTCATGACAACGTGTTGGGTATGATGAAGTATTACGATATGCACAACCGTAGGGATGAAAAGGTGAAGGTGATCTTCTTGCCCTGCTACTTAGACGGTAAAGACGGTATCGTGGATATGCCCTACTATGATGTGGTATTGGGTAACGACCTGTGCATTTATCCTTCGTACTATGAGCCTTGGGGCTATACCCCGTTGGAGGCCGTGGCATTCAAGGTGCCTTGTATCACGACCGACCTTGCCGGTTTCGGTCTTTGGGCCAATACGGTGTTTGGTCATGAGGGCCAGATTTCGGATGGTGTGAAGGTGATTCATCGTACGGACTATAACTATTCTGAGGTGGCCGATATTATCAAGGATACGGTGGCCGATTTTTCAAATATGACCAAGAAACAGGTGGATGCCTGCCGTAAGAATGCCGGTGATTTGTCGAAGAAGGCCCTTTGGAGTGAGTTTATCACATATTATTATGAAGCTTACGATATCGCCCTCACCAAGGCCGAAGCCCGTAAAGTAGGAAAGGTGGAAAAGTGAAATATTTAAATAGAATTCAAATAGACTAATTTGATAGCATTATGAAAATTAAAGCAGATTACACAAACTCCCCCTCATGGAGGATGCTGACCGTGAAGGCCACGCTCCCTGAGGAACTGAAGTGTTTGGACGAGATTGCCCACAATATGTGGTGGGTATGGAATTTTGAGGCCCGTGACCTGTTCCGTGACCTCGACCCTGAGCTGTATCACGACGTGAAGCATAACCCCGTGATGCTGCTTGAGCGTCTTAGTTTTGAACGCAAGGAAGAGATTCTGAAAGACAAGGCGCTGATGAAGCGCGTCAAGGAAGTTTATGCTTTGTTCCGCAAGTATATGGATGTGAAGCCTGACGCAAAGCGTCCTTCTGTGGCATACTTCTGTATGGAGTATGGTATCCACTCCGCCCTGAAGATCTACTCAGGTGGTTTGGGTATGTTGGCAGGTGACTATGTGAAAGAGGCTTCCGACTCTAACGTCGATATGTGTGCCGTCGGTTTCCTCTATCGTTGTGGCTACTTCACACAGAGCCTGTCGATGGACGGTCAGCAGATTGCCAACTACGATATGCAGAACTTCGGTTCGCTGCCTATTGAGCGTCAACTCGACAAAGACGGCAATCCGATGGTGGTCGATGTGCCCTATACCAACTATCAGGTTCATGCCTATGTCTGGCGTGTGAATGTCGGTCGTGTGAAGCTGTATCTACTGGATACCGACAACGAGATGAACTCAGACTTCGACAAGCCCATCACGCACGCACTCTATGGTGGTGATTGGGAGAACCGTCTGAAGCAGGAAATCCTGCTTGGTATCGGCGGTATGCTGCTGCTGAAGAAACTCGGCATCAAGAAAGATATCTATCACTGTAACGAGGGTCACGCTGCTCTCTGTAATCTGCAGCGCTTGTGCGATTATATCGAGGAAGACGGTCTTACCTTCAACCAGGCAATGGAGTTGGTTCGCGCCAGTGGCCTCTACACCGTTCATACGCCAGTGCCTGCAGGTCACGACTACTTCGATGAGGGCCTGTTCGGCAAATACATGGGTGGCTATCCCGCCAAACTGGGTATCTCTTGGGACGAGTTTATCGGTATGGGCCGTACCAATCCTGATGACAAGGGCGAGAAGTTCTGTATGTCAACCTTCGCCTGCAACACTTGTCAGGAGGTTAATGGCGTGTCGATGCTGCATGGTTGGGTGTCGCAGAAGATGTTTGCCCCCATCTGGAACGGTTACTATCCGGAGGAGAACCACGTGGGCTATGTGACCAACGGTGTGCACTTCCCCACATGGGCTGCCGCTGAGTGGCGTCAGGTCTATGCCAAGTACTTTGATTCCAAGTTTATGAGCGATCAGTCTAACGAGGATATCTGGCACGGCATCTATAACTGTCCCGATGAGGAGATTTGGGCAACCCGTCAGGCTCTGAAGGCTAAGTTGTTCGATTATATCAAGATCCAGTTCCAGGAGACGTGGTTGAAGAATCAGGGTGATCCTGCACGTGTAGTGAAGTTGGTTGAGCGCATGAACCCCAATTCACTGGTCATCGGTTTCTGCCGTCGTTTCGCTACCTATAAGCGTGCTCACCTGCTGTTTACCGACCTGGAGCGTCTTGACAGAATTGTCAACAATCCCGAGCGTCCCGTTATGTTCCTCTTTGCAGGTAAGGCTCACCCCGCAGATGGTGCCGGACAGGGTCTGATCAAGAGGATCTTTGAGATCTCGCAGATGCCTCAGTTCCAGGGTAAGGTGATCTTCCTAGAGGACTATGACTTCCTGCTGGCTCGTCGTCTGGTATCAGGTGTTGATATCTGGATGAACACGCCGACACGTCCGCTTGAGGCTTCTGGTACCTCTGGCGAGAAGGCCGAGATGAATGGTGTTGTCAACCTCTCCGTCAAGGACGGTTGGTGGCTTGAGGGCTATCGCGAGGGTGCCGGCTGGGCACTCACCGAGAAGCGCACCTATCAGAATCAGGGCTATCAGGATCAGCTCGATGCAGCAACCATCTATAGCCTGTTAGAGAATGAGATCGTGCCTCTTTATTATGATAAGGACAAAAAAGGCATCTCCAAGGGCTGGATCAAGGTCATCAAGAACTCGATTGCCCAGATTGCTCCTCACTATACGATGAAGCGTCAGCTTGACGATTACTATTCCAAGTTCTACGAGAAGGAGGCCAAGCGCTTCAAGGAACTCACCAAGAACGGCAACCGTCTGGCTAAGGAGATTGCCTTGTGGAAGGAGACCGTTGCCGAGCGTTGGGATGCCATCAGCGTGGTGAGCTCAGAGTCTACGGCACCTGCCTCTGGCCTGCATCTTACTGGCCAAGACTATGTCCTCCGTTATGTCATCAACGAACAGGGTCTTGACGATGCCGTCGCTCTTGAGAAGGTGAATGTTGCCGTCGACAAGGAAGGCAATGAGCACGTGTTCTCTATCGAGCCGTTGGAGATGGTTAAGAAGGAGGGCAACCTCTACACCTTCGAGGCCAAGCATTCGCCCAAGCAGGCTGGTCAGTACAAGAGTGCTATCCGCATGTATCCGAAGAACAAGAATCTGCCTCACCGTATGGACTTCTGCTACGTGAAGTGGCTGGAACTGCCTATTGGCAACAACTAAATGGTGAGAATAGAAAGAATAAACGAAGCGCCCGGTTCATTTGAACTCGGGCGCTTTATAATTCTCGTTGATGTATTGTCCTAAAGGATTGTCGCTATTACAGCGGGCGGTGTTGAGGATGCAGTCCGACATCCTACGGTGAAGGCTGTCGACGGTCTTTATCCGTGACAGTTGTGTAACACTGTCATTCACAGGCAGTAAAGAGGTCTTGACCACCTCTTGTCCGAGTATTCTGATGGAATCATTCAGTTGTTGCCAAGTGTTATTGATCGTCGTGCCGGATACTCTGTTTCTCTCTGGTAATAGTGATAACTCCACGGCTATTTGGGCTGGTTCAAGAAAGAGTGATACCGTACTCTCTGGTCTGTTCTTAGGATAGATGTGACATAGAGTAGTGGCACCCGTCTCACCAGAAAATGTGAATTTCCCATCGACTACCTGTGTGATATAGACTGGTCTTTTCCCGTCAGACTCAAAACGCAGGCAGATGGTGTCACCATCCATAAAGCCGTAGGCGAAGCCAGAGATCTGATAGACATTGGACTGACAGGAGAGGCATAACATACCCACAACTGTCAGTCCAAGAAAAGTCTTGATACTCATATGATCATCAGATGATATAGAGGTCGCTGATACTCTGGTTGCTGATAACGCGACGTATGGCTTCTGCGAAGGTGTCGGCAACGGAGAGTTGCTTCACCTTGGCACAACGCTGGGTGTAGGGGATGGAGTCGGTGAAGACAATCTCTTCGAGGGCTGATGCCTGGACACGGTCACTGGCAGGACCACTCATCACACAGTGTGAGGCACAGGCACGAACCGTCTTTGCTCCATTCTCCTTCATCAGGTCGGCAGCTTTGGTGATAGTACCAGCCGTATCGACCATATCGTCGACAATGACGACATTCTTACCTTCCACTTCACCGATAATCTGCATGGTAGCCACCACGTTGGCACGGGCACGGGTCTTATTGCAAAGCACGAGTGGGCAACCAAAATACTTGGCATAGGTGTTGGCACGCTTCGATCCACCTACATCAGGAGAAGCGATGACCAGGTCTTCAAGGTGCAGGCTCTCGAGGTAGGGAATGATGACGCCAGAGGCATAGAGATGATCCACGGGCACATCGAAGAATCCCTGGATCTGGTCTGCATGCAGGTCCATCGTGATGACACGGTTCACACCCGCCACACTCAGCAGGTCAGCCACAAGCTTAGCACCGATGCTGACACGCGGCTTGTCCTTACGATCCTGACGTGCCCATCCAAAGTAGGGGATGACGGCATTGATGGTACGGGCAGAGGCACGCTTGGCGGCATCAATCATCAGCAGCAGTTCCATCAGGTTGTCAGAGTTTGGGAAGGTGCTCTGTACCAAGAAGATGTCACGACCACGGATACTCTCCTCGTAAGATACGGCAAATTCTCCATCGGAGAACTTGGTGATTAACAATTGTCCTAACGGACATCCCAGGCTTTGGCAGATTTTCTCTGCCAGGTATTTCGTGGCAGTGCCAGAGAATACCATGTAGGAGTTAGTCTCACTCATCTTTATTATAGTTTTGTTCTATTCAGTTCTATTCTATGGTCTTACGCAGACGCTCAAAGCGATTAAGCAGTTCCTTGTAGTCTATCTCGTTGTGGATATTGAAGCGATTCCACAGATCACCGCAGATGACAACGCCACCGAATCCAAGATCCTTTGCTTCCTTCACGTTGTCGAGGTTCATACCTCCCAAGGCGAAAACCTTCTTGTCTATAAGCCCTTGACGAGAAGCCTCTTTCAGCTCCTCGTAGGTGAAAGTTGATTTCTCGTCGGCATTAGTCTGACTGTCGTAGATGCAGTGTAGGAACACATAGTTGCTGTGCTTCTTCGCCTCCTTCAACTCACTGATGGCATGGCAGGTACGGGAGATGTTCCCCTTATAGCCTATGGGCGGTTCTGTGTAGGCGTCGTCGATATGGATGCCTTTGAGCCGGAACTCTTCTTTCAGGTAGAAGTGACCATGGACGGTAATCCTGCTGTTATAGTCCTCGCCCAACAGTGTCAGCAGCCGTTCTGAATACATCGGCGAGGCACCGGGCTTGTACAGATGAAGGTTTTCCAGACCTTCCTCGAACAGGTTAGCCAAAATCTTGTCTTCTTCCACGAAGAAGGTCGGCTTGGTCATTACTATGAGCTTCATTTTTGTCAATAGTTCTCTTTCTGCACTGCAAACTTACATAAAAAAATCGATAATCACACGACTTTCGGTAAAAAAATAGTCTCGGAGGCTCTTTTTTCAGATTTTTATCGTAATTTTGCAGTCCGAAACGACATTATTTATAAATATAGTAAAGAAAATATGAAAGCATTTGTATTTCCCGGACAGGGAGCACAGTTTGTAGGCATGGGTAAGGATCTTTATGAGAACAATCCCCTTGCCAAGGAACTTTTTGAGAAAGCAAACGACATTCTTGGATATCGTATTACCGACATTATGTTCGAGGGAACTGACGAAGAACTGAAGCAGACGAAGGTCACTCAGCCCGCAGTTTTCCTCCACAGTGTCATCTCTGCCCTTTGTATGGGTGACGCCTTTGACCCGAAGATGACTGCCGGACACTCACTGGGTGAGTTCTCTGCACTGACAGCTGCTGGTGCCCTCAGTTTCGAGGACGGTCTGAAACTGGTCTATGCCCGTGCTATGGCTATGCAGAAGGCCTGCGAGGCCCAGCCATCGACGATGGCTGCCATCATCGCGCTGCCCTTCGACAAGATCGAGGAGATTTGTGCCGAGGTGAGCAAGATGGGTAAAGGTGTGGTGGTTCCTGCCAACTACAACTGTCCTGGCCAGCTTGTGATCTCTGGTGATTTCGATGCCATCAACGAGGCCTGCGAGCAGCTGAAGGCTGCCGGTGCCAAGCGTGCGCTGCCTTTGAAGGTAGGTGGCGCCTTCCACTCTCCCCTGATGCAGCCCGCCAAGGATGAACTTCAGGCTGCCATTGAGAAGACGGAGATCAAGACGCCGAAGTGTCCTGTCTATCAGAATGTGGATGCCAAGCCCCATACTGATCCCGCAGAGATCAAGGCTAACCTCATCGCTCAGCTGACAAGCAGTGTGCGTTGGGCCCAGAGTGTGGAGAATATGATTGCCGATGGTGCTGACGACTTCACAGAGTGTGGTCCAGGGAAGGCTCTGCAGGGTATGATTGCGAAGATCAATAAAGAGGTTTCTGCCCATAGTATCGGAGAATAATGAAAGAGAAAATTGTTATCTATCAGATTTTCACCCGTCTATACGGCAATCGGAACACCACCCGCAAGGAAGGTGGAACGATAGAGGAGAACGGTTGCGGAAAACTGAATGACTTCACGCCCAGCACCCTGAAGAAAATCAGGGAGATGGGCGTGAGCCATATTTGGTATACGGGTCTCATCCGCCATGCCACACAGACAGACTACTCAGCCTATGGTATCCCCCGTCAGCATCCTGCAGTTGTCAAAGGTCGTGCCGGTTCACCCTATGCCGTCACAGACTATTACGACATCGACCCGGACCTGGCAACGGACGTGAACAAGCGTATGCAGGAGTTCGAACGGCTTGTGGAGCGTACTCATAAGGCTGGCATGAAGGTGATTATCGACTTCGTGCCTAACCATGTGGCCCGTCAGTACCATTCTGTCTGCAAGCCAGAAGGCGTGAAGGATCTTGGTGAAGATGACAATCCTCAATTAGGTTTCGACTCGCAGAACAATTTCTATTATTGTCCGGGTGAGCGGTTTTCACCTTATTTCGACCTTTATCATGGTGAGGCGCAGCCCTATATCGAAGAGCCTGCCAAGGCCACGGGTAACGACTGTTTCCACAATGCGCCAGGGATGAACGACTGGTATGAGACCGTGAAGCTGAATTATGGCGTTGACTATTATGCTGGTCGTGTGGGCCACTTCAACCCTGTTCCCGATACCTGGAGCAAGATGACAGACATCCTGCTTTTCTGGGCGCGTAAGGGTATCGATGGCTTCCGTTGTGACATGGCTGAGATGGTGCCTGCTGAGTTTTGGCGCTGGGCTACGGACAAGGTAAAGTTTGCTTATCCTGGCATCATCTTTATCGGTGAGGTTTATAACCCCGCAGAATACCGTAACTACCTTGGTGCAGGCTTTGACTACCTCTACGACAAGGTGGGTATGTACGACACTGTTCGTGATGTCATCTGTGGCCACCAGTCTGTACATGCTATTACAGGTGCCTGGCAGCAGACCGACGATATCCGTGATCACATGCTCTATTTCCTTGAGAACCACGATGAACAGCGCATTGCCAGTGTTTTCTTTGCTGCAAATGCTTTGAAAGGCGTGCCAGGACTCGTTGTCTCTGCACTCCTCCAGCAGAATCCCGTGATGATCTACGCAGGTCAGGAATACGGTGAGCCTGGTATGGACAAGGAGGGCTTCAGCGGACACGACGGGCGCACCACCATCTTCGACTATTGGAGCGTCGCCAGTCTCACCCGTGCTATGAAGGGCAGACTCACCAATGACGAGAAGGCTCTGGCCTCTATATATAATAAGGTGTTGAATATCGCAGTCAAGGAGAAGGCCGTCTGTGAGGGTGTCAGCTTCGACCTCATGTATGTCAACAGCCAGTATCAGCGCCAGTATGCTTTCTTGAGAAAGGCCGGCAGTGAGGCTCTGCTGGTGGTCGTCAACTTCGACGAAATACCCACCACGATGGATGTCACCATCCCTGCCCACGCTTTCGACTATTTGAAACTGAAGGAGCGGAAGAATGTCACAGCCGTTGATCTGCTCAGTGGCAAGGAGATAAAGCGCCAACTGTATCGTGACTGCTACGTTTCCGTCGACCTCGAACCCCTTGGTGCCGTTGTCCTCAAATTCAAAGCGTGACCCTATGGCAGAAGACTATATCCTGAACGACCACAATAAAGAAGAATACCCTCCAAGTCATACGGCAGAGCATCTTCTGAATCAGACGATGATACGCATCTTTGGCTGTGAGCGTTCCTATAATGCCCATGTCGAGCGTAAGAAGAGCAAGATGAGCTTCTATCTCGACCACAAGCCCTCGCGTCAGGAGGAAAAGGAGATAGAACGCCGTATGAACGAACTCATCGAGGAAGATCTGCCCGTCACTTTCGAGTTCGTCACCCGCGATGAGTTGCCTGACGATGTCAGCCTCGACCGTCTGCCTGATGATGCCTCCGACACCATCCGACTTGTCCGTATCGGCGACTACGATGTCTGTCCCTGCATCGGCAAGCACGTCCGCAGCACTTCACAGATAGGGCGCTTCGAGATGCTCGGCACCAATTGGGACGAGCACGAACGGTCTTTCCGTGTACGTTTCAAGATTGTGTGATATAATAAATCCCGCCAACAGGCGGGATTTATGATGATTACTGTTTTGTGGCAATACGCATAAAGACGGGATAGTGGTCTGAATAGCTCAACTCCTTCTTGTAGTAGGAGAGGCCTTCGAGGCCTTTATCGTGGAAGATGTAGTCGATACGGACTTTCTTTCCGCCTCGGTAGGTATACATGAATCCGCTACCACACTCCTTGAAACCATCGATCTTGTCGCCAAGCATCGTGTTATAGACATAGGAGTACGGCACATCGTTGAAGTCACCGCATACGATGACAGGTGCCTCAGACTCCCTCATGTCCATCGCGAGCATGTTAGCCTGTCCAGAACGGGCGATCATTCCGATGGTATAGCCACCGTAGATGGCGTTCAAAAGAGCATTGCCATGCACGTCGACACCTTTGTTGGCTAACTTCGAAGCCTGATGCAGCGCACTGTTGATACCAGTAGTCTCAAGGTGGACATTATAGATGCGGTAAATGTTGTCGTTGACGTTGACCTCCACCCACATGGCACTGTTGTTCGTCTGCTCGAAGTCAATGTTTTGTTTATTGACGATGGGATAGCGGCTATAGATGACCATGTCGTTATTGCCAAAGGCAGAGTAGGGGAAATAATCCTTGTAGGAGTCTGAGTTCTTCTTGTCGCCGCTGAAATCGTTGTACTCCTGGAAACAGACGATATCTACTTTCTGTCGCTTCATCTCCGAGAGGATGTCCAAAGCGATGAAGCCTGTGGTCTCTCCCGAGAAGCGTGCCACGTTGTAGGAGGCGAACTTGATACCCGACTTGGCATCAGCTTTCTCATCCGTAGAGCCCATCTGGAAGAGCGTTCCGATATATGGGATGCAGCAGAGCAAGGTAATGAGTGGCATGAGTGCCCAATGGAAACGCAGTCTGACAAGCCAGTAAATCAGAAAGACGGCATTGGCGATAATAAGCAACGGCAGGGCATAGACCAACATGGCGCGTGCCGTATTTCCGGCAGGCTGGACGTCACCTCCGAACAGTCCCACCAATGTGAAGATCATCAGCAGGAAGGAGATGATGAGCATCATGAACGAAAAGTATTTCTGAACTGCAAGCTTTCCCATAATACTTTAAACTTTGAACTTTGAGCTTTGAACTTTATGATTAGTCTTCTTCTCCGAGGTATCTCTTGACAATCTCGATGAGGTTCTCTACCTTGAATGGCTTGGCCATGAAATCATCGCAGCCGGCTTCCTTGGCAGCGCGGATATTCTCTTCAAAGGCGTATGCACTGAGGGCGATGACTGGGGTGGACGACACTTCCTTGATGATACGGGTGGCGTCGAGACCATTCATGCCTGGCATACGGATGTCCATCAGGATCAGATCCGGTTTCTCGTCCTCGTTGATGGTCACAGCCTCAATGCCATTGTGGGCCCGCAACAGCTTATAGCGTTTCTGTAGCACGATCTTCACCAACTCGTAGTTGTGATCCTCATCCTCAGCAACAAGGATGGTCTTTGCATTCAGATCGTCTGTGCGACCGCTGATGCGGATGGTGCGAACGCTGGTCGTTGTGGTCTCCTTGCTCTGATCCACCCCGCCGATGCTACCTTCAAAGGGCATGGTGAAGGTGAAGGTAGAACCTTTTCCTAACTCAGACTCTACGTTCAGTGTGCCACCCATCTTCTCTACGATGATTTTACAGAGTGGCAGGCCAAGGCCGTAACCGTTCTTATTGGTTTCTGCATCGCGGGAGACATAGGTCTCGAAGATATGCTCAAGGTCTTCTTTGGCAATACCGCTACCCGTGTCGCTGACAAACATTTCTATCGAATGTCCTTCGTCTAGGACCTTATAGCCGTAGGAGATCGTGCCTTGGCTGGTGTGTTTCAGCGAGTTACTGATGAGATTCGAGAACACTTGGATAAGTCGGTTGGCATCGGTGTTCATCGTCACATTCATGGTCGGCTCACTCCACTCCAGCTTCACACTGTCTGGGCAGCGGAACTTGAACAGGTTCTTGATGCTTGTGCAGAGTTCATTGAGGTCGGTAGGACTCTTCTTCATGACAATCTCACCCGACTCAACTCGCGACAAGTCGAGAATCTCATTAACAAGACTCTGCAGACGGTTGTTGTTGCTCTCGATGATCTCGAAATATTTCATGCGTTCCTCCTGAGAGTCAGTCTCAATGATGACTCTCGAGAAACCTTCTATGGCATTGAGCGGAGTGCGTATTTCATGGCTCATATTTGCTAGGAAAAGGGACTTCATCTTGCTGGCATTCTCAGCTTTCTGAGCCTTCTCCTCGTATTCCTTCAGTTTCTTGTTTGCAATCGCGAGCTGTTCGTTGGCTAATAGAAGCTTCCTATTCGCGTCAGCAAATTTCTGTAATAGTACTTCTTTCTCGTCTCTCTCCATTTCCGTACACAAATACAGTAGATTTTGCAAAGGTACGAATTATTTTTGAAATAGCAATGAAAATTGCGAAAAATTTTCAACTTCTCTTTGCTTTTTCCCACGCTCCACTCTTCCCATGACTCTTTAAATAGGCCATTCCGCGAAATACGTTAAAATTCATAAATACGAAATAATAGGCGGTATAGAGGAGCTTATTCTTGTAGCCGATGCGGTTCTGAAGCCATCCAGCCAAGGCCATCAGGTAGAAGATTGCCTGGAGGATGAGCATCACTGTATAGAATGTTCCGGCCCCCATGGCGACGAGGGCGATATTGGCGAGTAGTAGCAAAACCATTGCGATGGGGGTGATGCTCCAGCGGAGCACACGGTGACTGACATACTGGAAGGTGACCAGTGGCTGATGCAGCGGGTTGAGCATCGAACGGAGCCACCAAATACTCTGGAGTCCTCCAGCCGCAATACGGCGTTTGCGCTTCGATTCCTCGTAGATATTGGCAGAACCGTATTCTCTGGCGAAGGCCTCTGGGGTATAGGCGATGCGCTTGCCGGCCTGCACGACGTACATCGACAGCATGAAATCATCGAGCAGGGCTTCGTCAGGCACTTCACGACAGAGCTTGGGATCGATGGCATAGAGCTCGCCGGCAGCACCCATGGCCGAGTACAACTCACTGTCCCAGCGCTTCAGCGTGCTCTCATATCTCCAATAGAGTCCCTCGCCCTCAGCGGCCATCTCTCCAGCCTTTCGGGCAGCAACCCGTTTCTCTCCAGAGACACAGCCTACCGTCGGATTGCTGAATAGACGTGCTATCTCTCGGAGGGCACCACTGTTAATCATGGTGTTGGCATCGGTGAAGGTGACATAGCGGGTCTTCAGTTCCCTGAGACCATGTTTCAGGGCGGCAGTCTTGCCTTTGCGCTCAGGGCTGAACACGATGTCCACCTCTGGATAGGCTTTCAGGAGTTCGTTGGTGTGGTCGTTGCTGCCGTCTGTCACCCACATGATACGGAACTTGTCTTTTGGATAATCGAGCGCCAAGGTGTTTTCCATCTTTTCCTTTACGACGTCTTCCTCGTTGTAGGCACAGATCATCAACGTCATGGTGGGCAGGTCTTCATCCACCGGCATGGCTTGCTGAAGGGGAGCTCCTTTCAGCAGCCGTTTCAGCCGGATGATGATGTATAAGAGTATTCCGTAACCGATATAGGTGTAGAACACGATGAGCAGCGTGGCCCAAAACAGGATCTTCAGTGTCAGCATAGTCTTTTTCAGTTACAGGTCATTTCGTTTCAATCTCTTCCTGCATGTCGATGAACTGCTTGTTTTCATCGTAGAACTCGTACTGTAGGAAGGCTAATTTCTGCGAGGGGATCACACGGACACCGAGTCCGTATTTCATTTGCCATTGCAGCTTCATGCTGAATACACCTTTGTTGATGTAGGCTGCCACGTAGGGATGTACGTGGAGGTAGAACTTCTTGATACCGATCTTGTTGACCAGATTGTCAATTTTATTCTCCAGAGTGTCCGTAAAGAGGAAACTCGACTTGATGGTTCCTTTTCCGAAACAGGTAGGGCAGACCTCTTCAACGTTCACGCTCATGGCCGGACGCACCCTTTGACGGGTGATCTGCATCAGTCCGAACTTCGACAGCGGCAGAATGTTGTGCTTGGCACGATCCTTCTGCATGTTCTTGCACATCCGCTCATAGAGCATCTGACGGTCCTCAGGCAGCTTCATGTCGATAAAGTCGACGATGATGATACCGCCCATGTCGCGGAGCCTTAACTGACGGGCCAGTTCGTCGGCAGCGCCGAGATTGGTCTCCAAGGCGTTGGCCTCCTGGTCGTTCTCCTTCTTGATGCGGGTGCCGCTGTTCACATCGACGACGTGCATCGCCTCGGTGTGCTCGATGATGAGATAAGCGCCATGCTTGTAGTTGACGGTCTTTCCAAAACCGGATTTCAGCTGTTTGGTGACGTTGAAATTGTCGAAGATGGGCACTGTGCCCTTGTAAAGCTTGACAATTTCCTTTTTCTCTGGGGCAATGATCTCCAGATAGTTCTTGATCTCATCGAAGATCTGGGCGTCGTTGACGTTGATGGCATCGTAGGTGGGATTGAATAGGTCACGAAGCAATGCCACAGCCCTGCTTTCCTCCTCAAAGCAGAGTTTCGGACGGTCTGTCGTCTTCTGCACCTTCGTAATCGTGTCTTCCCAGCGCTTGAGCAGCACTTTCAGCTCTGCGTCGAGCTCTGCTGCGCGCTTGCCCTCGGCCACCGTGCGGACGATGACACCGAAGTTCTTCGGTTTGATACTCTGAATCAGCTGTTTCAGACGGCTTCGCTCCTCGCCGCGCTTGATCTTCGTCGAGACGGAAACATTGTCGTCGAAAGGTATCAGCACAAGATAGCGCCCAGCGAAACTCAGTTCGCAAGTGAGGCGCGGCCCCTTGGTGTTGATGGGTTCCTTGACAATCTGGACAAGAATCTCCTGTCCGACTTTCAATGTGTTGGCAATGCTGCCGTCTTTCTTCAGTTCCGGCTGGATGTGAGCCTTCTGAATGGGGTAGAGCTTCTTCCGGTCGCTGGCTACCTGTTTCAGGTATTTCTCAAAAGAATAAAACTGACTTCCCAGGTCCAGATAGTGCAGGAAGGCTACGCGTTCCGCGCCGACATCGACGAAGCAGGCATTCAGCCCTGGCATCAGTTTCTTAACCTTTGCCACATAGATGTTTCCTACCGAGAACGACTCCGTGCGCTGCTCCTGCTGGTATTCCACCAGCTGTTTGTCTTCAAGCAGCGCAATCGAGATGTCTTTCGGCTGGACATCAATAATTACTTCACTTGTCATTACCGTAAACTGTAAACTATAATACTGGGTTGTCTTAAAAAATCAAAAGGGTGCGTTGCTATCCCAAGGGATTAGCATACACACTCCTTTCATTTCCTTTGCAGTCACAGCAAGCGATTACTTGCTCTTGTGACGATTCTTGCGCAGTCTCTTCTTACGCTTGTGAGTAGCCATCTTGTGGCCCTTCTTCTTTTTTCCGTTTGGCATAATTGTTTATTTTTAAATGAATCTTAATTGTGATTTTCTCGCGTTTTACAGCATCTTCTCCATGAAGTTCTTTGCCGGCTTGAAAGAGGGAATGTCACGAGCCTCGAGCATCATGGTCGTGTTCTTTGAAATGTTGCGGGCGGTCTTCTTGGCACGGTGCTTGATGCCGAAAGTGCCGAAGCCGCGCAGGTAGACGGCCTCTTTGTTCTCTGCAAGACTGATGCGGATAGTCTCCATGAAAGCCTCGACGGTGGTGGACACATCTTTCTTGGCGACACCCGTCTGCTCGGCAATCTGATTGATGATTTCTGCCTTTGTCATCTTGTTGTTCTTTCTATATATTAATAATGTGTAACTGTTGAAATTCTCAATTTCGGACTGCAAAGTTACTGTTTTTCAGCGAGATACCGAAATATTATTGCATTTTTTTTTCATTTTTTGCATTTTTCCTTCTCTTTGGCCCACTTTCCTCTCTCATTTTCATCCGAAATTGCACTTTTCCCTCTCAGTTTGCCTCTTGCCTAATCAATCGTCTTTTCTTGCATCAAGCGAGAATACTGCAATCTCCCTCGAAGAATAGTTCAATCTATGAGATTGCAGTATTCCCGATCTTTTTGAGCATCATGACGCCTGACAAACTGATAACTTTAGGCTCATAGTTTATTCCCACAGTGGGAATGTCATGTTCCCAGGCTGGGAACACCATATTCCCAGTATGGGAACATTTCTTCCCCTTAATGGGCATTTCGTCATACCTTAATGAGACAGGCAAATGACAATTGACAACTTCTAATCAATAACCTAATCCGTCACGTAGTGATCAAACCCTATATAGGTTGGGGTACGCATTATAATTCATCCAGAGTATGGATCTTAGGCTCCAATCATTAGAATTCTACTCCAAAATTTGGAGTTGTCAGGGAATTGTCGTAACTTTGTTGCCGAATTATAGAGATGAATATAACGGAGATTTCTTTTGTGACGAATGCGTAGGATTTATCATAAGGTGTACCTTGCCATCCGGTTCTTTACGGAGAAGCGGGTGATGACACAGGCGTCGGCATTGACTTACTCTACGTTGTTGGCTATTGTGCCCATGCTCGCTGTGGTGTTTGCTATCGCACGAGGCTTTGGCTATAACAAGTATATAGAGATGTGGTTTCGCGAACTGCTTGCTTCTCAGCCGCAGGTGGCTGATGCGATCATCAGTTTCGTCAACAGCTACCTGATACATACCAAGAGCGGCATATTCCTAGGCGTGGGATTGATCTTCATGCTCTACACCGTCCTGATGCTGGTCAACAATGTCGAAGAGACGTTTAACCAGATCTGGCAAGTGAACAATTCGCGTCCCATCATCCGCTCGTTTGCCAATTATCTGGCCATGTTCTTCCTGTTCCCCATCATCATCGTCATCTCGACAGGTCTTTCCATATTTATGGAGACGGTGGCAGGCAAGATGGATGACTTCGTCATTTTGGAACCAATCGTCCACAAACTGTTCAGCTTTTTCCCGTTTATGCTGATGTCGTTGCTATTCATTTTTCTCTATGTATATATGCCCAATACAAAGGTTCGCTTCTCGTGCGCCATCATACCAGGCATACTTGCTGGCTTAGCGATGTACTTACTGCAGATTGCCTATATCCATTCCCAGCTATGGGTGACGGGCTACAACGCCATCTACGGTTCGTTTGCGGCCCTGCCGTTGTTCATGCTCTGGGTGCAGATTTCCTGGGCCATCTGTCTCTTTGGCGCACAACTTACTTATACCAATCAGAACTTGAATCGCATCGGCTTCAATCTTGAAGAAATCGACATCCATCCGAAGGTGGATATGACGGATGATGAACGAGGCGAAGAGGCAAGAGAACTATATAGTGATCGATTGGATTCCTTGTAATAAGCAACGGACTACACGACTTAAGGACTTAATGAAATCGGAAAAGTCCTGTAGTCGTGTAGTCCGTTGCAAAAAGATTACTGATTCATCAGATATTGCTTGAAGTCAGCAAAGTCCTTTGTCATGGGGACGCTTTGCTTCTGACCCTGCATGAAGGCACGGAGTCTGGCTGGGATGTCAACATCGATGCCGAGGATATCGTCAACCTTCTCCTTGAATTTCGCAGGATGGGCCGTCTCGCAGAACACGCCGACTTCGCCAGGCTTTAAGCCATCAACAAGGGCCTGATAGCCGCAGGCTCCGTGAGGATCGAGTACATAGTCCGTCTCTTCATAGCATTGGCGCATGGTCTGACGAATCTGTTCATCGCCATAGGTGGCACCTCCGATGAGGCTGCTGATGCGTTCATGGCTCTTGCCGTAGAGGTCGTAGATACGAGCGAAGTTGGAGGGATCGCCCACATCCATCGCATTGGCAAGCGTCTGCTTGGAAGGCTTTGGCTCATAACGGCCTGTCTGCAGGTAGTTGTAGAAGATGTCGTTGGCGTTGTTGGCAGCAATGAAGCGCGCAATGGGGAGTCCCATCTCATGGCCGAAGAGGGCTGCGCAGATATTGCCGAAATTGCCAGAGGGTACACACATAACGAGATTGTCAGCCTTACCTAATGCCTTCATACGGGCATAAGCATTGAAATAATAGAATGCCTGTGGCAGGAAACGGGCTACGTTGATGGAGTTGGCGGAAGTGAGCTTCATGTGCTGATTGAGTTCGGCATCCATGAAGGCATTCTTCACGAGAGCCTGACAGTCGTCGAAGACACCATCCACCTCGATAGCGGTAATATTCTTGCCGAGGGTCGTAAACTGACACTCTTGGATGGGGCTCACTTTTCCTTTTGGATACAGCACATAGACGTGGATGCCTTCTACGCCAAGGAATCCGTTGGCTACGGCAGAACCAGTATCACCAGAGGTGGCCACAAGGACGTTTACCTGGCCCTTTCCGTTTTCCTGACGGATGAAATATTGCAGGAGGCGGGCCATAAAACGGGCACCCACATCCTTAAAGGCGAGGGTAGGACCGTGGAAGAGTTCCAGCGTGTAGATATTATCCTTGACTTTCACGACTGGACAGTCGAAGGAGAGCGTGTCGTAGACAATCTTTTTCAGGGCATCTGCCTCGACGTCTTCGCCGAAGAAAGCATCGGCGACGGTATAGGCAATCTCCTGGAAGGACATTTTGTCGATGTTGTCGAAGAAATCCTTCGGCAGTTGTTTGATCTTCTCTGGCATATAGAGACCGCGATCTTCTGCCAGTCCCTTGACGACGGCTTTATGAAGGTCGGCAATGGGAGCATTTCCGTTGGTACTGTAATATTTCATATTAATTGATAATTGACAATTGAAAATGGATAATTATTCGATGTCCATAAGGGCATGCATGAATTCGTCGAGCTTCAATAAGCCGTAATATCCTGATACACAACTTACTTCGTCGTATTGCTGAACCTCGTCTGCAGGAATGCCACGATGCCAGATGAGGAAGGGTACTGGCTGCCCGACGTGGATGCGCTGCTCTACAGGTGTGAGATGATCAGGCAGCACGGCGATGCATACAGGCTCGTCCCACGTCTCCACCTCTTTATATATAGGGGCGATGAGGCGTTGATCGAGATACTCGATGGTCTTGAGCTTCAAATCCAGGTCACCGTCGTGACCGGCCTCGTCGCTGGCCTCCACATGAACGAATACGAAATCATCATGCTTCAATGCCTCGATGGCTGCCTGAGCCTTTCCTTCGTAGTTGGTGTTGGCCAGTCCTGTGGCACCAGGAACCTCAACAATCTTCAGTCCTGCATAGTGGCCGATACCGCGGATGAGATCTACGGCAGAGATAACTGTGCCACTCTTGACTTGCGGATACTGCTGCATCAGCGTTTCCATGGAGGGACGATAGCCTCCGCTCCAGGGCCAGATGCTGTTTGCCTGGCGCTCACCTTTCTGGGTTCTTGCGAGGTTGAATGGATGCTTAGCCAGCAAGTTCTGCGATTTCAGGATCATCTCGTTGATGAGGTCGGCAGTCTGTTGTGGAGTCATTCTATTAACAGCTGTGTCTACAGGACAGGGTTCGGGCAGAACGAGGAGTGGGCGCCATTCTTCGTTTGGATGGTCGTGGGGTGGGGCACAGACGATATGCTTGTTGCCGCCTTTGATGACCAGCAGATGACGATACTGGATGCCTGTGATGAACTTCACACGCTCACAGCCCTCTCGTTCGTTGATGGGCTTGGCTAGCTTTTCATTCAGATAGTCAATCAACACACGGGCATCTTCCGTTTCCAGGTTGCCCCCGTTGTGGGTGATGATCTTGCCGTCAGCAAGTGTAATAATATTGCATCGGATAGCAAAGTCGTCGTCTGCCATCTCATAGCCTATGCTGGCTGCTTCCAAAGGACCGCGACCCTCATAAACCTTATTCAGATCATAGCCAAGAATGGCCGTGTTGGCCACTTCCGATCCTGGAGGAAACCCCTCTGGTACAGTGATGAGCCTTCCGCAGCGGCCTTCACGGGCCAACTGGTCCATCATGGGCTTATGGGCATACTGCAATAAGGTCTTCCCACCGAGTCGCTCGACGGGAAGATCTGCCATGCCATCACCAAGTATGATGATATGCTTCATAAACTAAATATTGGCGATTGACATAATATTTGCGAAGACGCCAGCAGCAGTGACGGCAGCACCTGCGCCGTAGCCCTGAATCAGCATAGGATACTCCTTATAGCGCTCAGTCGTCAGCAGCACGATGTTATTGGAGCCTTCCAGACCGTAGAAGGGATGACCGTAAGGCACCTCCTTGAGGGCGACGTTGGTCTTGCCGTTCTCCATCGTGGCAACAAAACGCCAGCGCTTGTTCTCGGCCTCCAACTTTTGGCGGCGGGCCTCAAAGTCGGCATCCAGTTCAGGCAGGCGCTTCCAGAAGTCATCAAGACTTCCCTCGAAGTAGTCGTTGGGCACGAAAAGATGCTTCTCCACATCGTCTTGTTCCACCTTATAACCAGCCTCACGGGTGAGGATGACGAGTTTGCGAATCACATCCGTACCACTGAGGTCGATACGTGGATCAGGCTCAGAATAGCGTTGCTCCTTGGCACGACGAACGGTCTCAGAGAAGGGCACGTCGGCAGCAATCTCGTTGAAGATGAAATTCAGCGTACCAGAGAGGATAGCCTCAATCTTCAGGATCTTGTCACCCGAGTTGCACAGGTCGTTGATGGTGCCGATGATGGGCAGACCTGCACCTACGTTGGTCTCATAGCGGAACCATACACCACGGTCGCGAGCCGTCTGCTTCAGTTTCAAGTAACTATCGTAATCGCTGGATGCTGCAATCTTGTTGGCTGCTACCACTGAAATATTATGCTCTAAGAATGTCTGATAAAGCATGGCAATCTGACGGCTGGCGGTACAGTCAACGAAGACACTGTTAAAGATATTCATCTTTACAATCTCCTCCTTCATGTGCTCTGTGTTGGCCGGGAATCCTGCACGTAAGATTTTTTCGTAATTATCGAGGTCAATACCGTCACGATCAAGTACGAAGTTGTCAACATCCGAGATACCCACCACGTTCAGCTTCAGTCGACGAGACTGCATGAGGAACTGCTGCTGTGTACGAATCTGCTCGAGCAACATGCCACCGACAGTTCCAATACCACAGATGAAGAGATTCAGTACTTTGTACTCTGACAAGAAGAATGAGTCGTGGAGTACGTTCAGCGACTTACGCAGGAACTTGCCATCAACAACAAAGGAGATGTTCGTCTCAGAAGCACCTTGGGCACAGGCAATCACGGAGATACCTGAACGGCCCAGCGTACCAAACAGCTTGCCAGCGATACCAGGTGTCTGCTTCATATTCTCACCCACGATGGCGATGGTGGCCAATCCACTCTCCACCTGCATGGGATACATGGCACCCGTCTCAATCTCCTTGGCAAATTCTGCGTTCAGGACCTCTGCTGCAGCCTCGGCATCTTCGTCACGCACACCGATAGAGGTGGAGTTCTCTGATGAGGCTTGAGACACCATGAAAACAGAGATGCCCTTGTTGGCAAGTGTCGTAAAAATTCGACGGTTCACACCAATCACACCCACCATCGAGAGACCTGTCACAGTAATCAGCGTGGTACCCTTGATGCTAGAGATACCCTTGATGGGCTTGTTGTCGTCATCAATGGTTTCCTTGATGAGTGTACCAGGGTGTTCAGGATTGAACGTATTCTTGACCTTGATAGGTATATTCTTGACGCAGACGGGATAGATGGTCGGTGGGTAGATGACCTTGGCACCGAAGTTGCAAAGTTCCATCGCCTCTACGTATGAGAGTTCGTTGATGGTATAGGCACTCTTGATCACCTTGGGGTCGGCAGTCATAAAGCCATCCACATCCGTCCAAATCTCCAGAACCTCTGCGTTGAGCACAGCGGCCAGGATGGAAGCCGTGTAGTCGGAACCGCCACGACCCAAGTTGGTCGTCTCGTGGGTGTCACGGTCTCTGGCGATGAATCCTGGTACCACATAAATCGTCTTCTCATGTAAATCCTTGAAGGCCTCCTTCACCAGTTGAGTGGTCAGGTCGGCATCAATCACGTGTTTGCCCAGCTTCTTCTCCGTACGGATAAAGTCGCGGCTGTTCATGCGGATGCCGTTCTTTACCATTGCTGCTACGATGTGGGAACTCAGGCGTTCGCCATAGCTGACAATCGTGTCCTCTGTCTTCTTCGAGAGGTCGTGAATGAGGTACACACCGTAGAAGATACTCTTCAACTGGTCAAAGAGCTGGTCTACGTTATTGAATAAATCTACGCGCTTTTTGTCGTCTGTGATGATCGTGTCAATCATCTGATGGTGGCGCTTGACCATCGCGTCGAATTCCTCGCGATAGTGCTCGTCGCCCTGTTTGGCCATCTGCGACGTGGCAATCAGTTTGTCTGTGATGCCGTCGAGTGCGCTTACTACTACAATGACAGGTTGCGTCCGAGCCTCTGCCTCCACAATTTTCTTCAAGCTAAGAATGCTTTTTACGGAACCTACGGACGTTCCGCCGAATTTCATTACTTTCATATTTCTATGCAATTTATCTTACCGCCGGTACCCCTGCTACAATGGGGGACTTCTCCAACGGCGGTGCAAAGATAGTGCTTTTTTTTGATTCTGCCATCGTTTTTCTCAAAATTTCTTCGTACCTTTGCCAAAAATTGAGATATGACAGATGATTATCAGATACGTGTAGTGCCTGAAGTGGCAGCACAGGAAGATAGGCTAAAAAGTTGGCTGGCTGATGAATATGGATTCGACGTGCGGACGATTCAGGGGGTGCGGATCCTGAAACGAAGCATCGATGCCCGTCAACGGCAGATCTTTGTGAATCTGAAGGTGAGGGTGTATGTGAACGAGCTTCCACATGATGATGCATATGTCAGAACAGACTATCCGAATGTTGAGGGACGTCCACAGGTGATTGTGGTGGGTGCAGGTCCTGGTGGCTTATTTGCTGCATTGCGGTTGATAGAACTTGGATTAAGACCTATCGTCTTGGAAAGAGGCAAGGATGTGCATGAGCGAAAGAAAGACCTGGCTAATATCACTAAGACACAGAAGGTGGATGCTGAGAGTAATTACTGTTTTGGTGAGGGTGGGGCTGGTGCTTACTCGGACGGCAAACTCTATACCCGCAGTAAGAAACGTGGTAATACGGATAAGATATTAAATGTGTTCTGCCAGCATGGCGCTTCAACAGCTATTCTTGCAGATGCCCACCCACATATCGGTACTGACAGGTTGCCAAAAGTGATTGAGGCGATGCGCCATACTATTATTAATAGTGGTGGCGAAGTGCATTTCCAGACCAAGATGACCCAACTGATTCTTGATGGTGATAAAGTTGTGGGCTGTGTGGCTGATAAGGAGTATCGCGGTCCGGTGATTCTCGCTACAGGTCATTCTGCCAGAGATGTTTACAGATATCTGTCTGAAGCAAAGATAGAGATTGAGGCGAAGGGCATTGCTGTCGGTGTTAGATTAGAGCATCCGTCGCATTTGATTGATCAGATCCAATATCATTCGAAGCAAGGTCGAGGAAAATATCTGCCTGCAGCTGAGTACTCCATGGTGACTCAGGTGGATGGGCGTGGTGTTTATTCTTTCTGTATGTGTCCTGGAGGCTTCGTGATTCCAGCAGCTACGGATAAGGAGCAGATCGTAGTGAATGGTATGAGTCCTGCCAGCCGAGGAACGGCTTGGAGTAACTCTGGTATGGTGGTTGAAGTAAGACCTGAGGACATAGAAGTGGGAAATGAAGAAGTGAGAAGTGAAGAGCTAAAGGTGATGGCGTTTCAGGAAGAACTGGAGAAGTTGTGTTGGCAGCAGGGAAATATGAAACAGACGGCACCAGCCCAACGGATGGCAGACTTCGTGAATGGTAAGCTCAGCTATGATTTGCCTAAATCATCCTATGCTCCAGGGTTGGTATCCAGTCCTTTACACTTTTGGATGCCAAAGATGATCTCCAAACGTCTGCAGGAAGGTTTTAAGGTGTTTGGACGTCAGGCACACGGCTTTCTGACAAATGAGGCGGTTTTGATAGCAGTTGAGACCAGAACAAGTAGTCCGGTAAGAATCGTTAGGGATCGTGAAACATTGCAACACATACGTGTCCAAGGACTGTTCCCATGCGGTGAAGGAGCTGGTTATGCTGGTGGTATCGTTTCTGCAGGTGTTGATGGAGAACGTTGCGCTGAAGCCGCTGCACAGTATATTTCTGGTTACGGATTACAGAACTAACAAAAAAAATTGCTAAAAGATTTGGAACTTCCAAATCTTTTTTGTATCTTTGTGGCATCAATGTTTAACTAATAAAAATGGAGCACTATGAATAGAGAAGAACAATTCGTGATAACCATCAGCCGCCAGTTTGGTACAGGCGGACATGAGATTGGAGCAGAGTTGGCACGTCGCCTCAATGTCAAACTGCTCGATAAGCAAATCCTGAATGAAGTTGCCAAGCGCATTCCTGTTGTGGAGGATGCTATGGAGCGCATCGCAGTCCGAAATCCTTTGTGGCGCGACGATTTTACCAACTTCTATCGTACCTATATGAATAAGGCAGAGTATGACGGTCAGGAACATGACGAAACCTCACGTGCACTGTTCGAGGCTCAGGCCATCGCTATCCGTAAGATTGCAGAACAGGAGTCGTGTGTGCTGGTTGGCCGTTGTGGTTTCCATATCTTTGAGGATCATCCCAATGCCTTGAAAATTTTTATCCATTCATCCGAAGATTGCCGTAAACGCAGGATCGCCGAGAAGTATAATCTTCCCCTAAATGATGCGGCTGCTATGGTGGTGGATAACGATTATAGTCGAGAGCTTTATACAAAGACTTTCACGGGAAAGGACTGGACAGATGCCCGTAACTATGACATCTCTCTCGACGTCCGTCAGTTCGGCATAAACGGGGCTGTAGATTTCTTAATGAAGAGTATTGAGTAGTTTTCTCAAGAAAAATTTGTGTATATACCGATTTTTTAGTACCTTTGCACGCTGAAATTTCACAAGTTAGTAATTACTAAAAAATCGGTATAATGAATATTTCCTACAAATGGTTGAAGGAATACGTTGATTTCGACCTGACGGCTCAGCAGGTGTGTGACGCACTGACATCGACAGGTCTGGAGGTTGACGCATTGGAAGAAGTACAAAGTATTAAGGGTGGTCTGAAAGGACTCTATGTGGGTAAAGTCCTTACCTGTGAGCCTCATCCCAATAGTGATCACCTGCATGTAACAACAGTTGACTTAGGCAAGGGCGAACCTTCACAGATTGTGTGTGGTGCGCCTAATGTAGCTGCAGGTCAGAAGGTGATTGTGGCTGATCTGGGTTGCGTGCTTTACGATGGCGACCAGGAGTTTGTCATCAAGAAGTCTAAACTCCGTGGTGTAGAGTCGAACGGTATGATCTGTGCAGAGGATGAGATCGGCGTTGGCAATGACCATTCTGGTATTATCGTACTGCCTGAGGATGCAGTGGTTGGTACACCCGCTGCAGAGTATTATCATCTGGAGAGTGATTGGCTCATCGAGGTTGACATCACGGCAAATCGTGCTGATGGTCTGAGTCACTGGGGCGTAGCACGTGATCTGTATGCCTGGCTGTTGAGCAACGGCCATGAGACAAAGATGCATCGTCCTGACTGCTCGAAGTTTAAGGTTGATAATCACAACCTGCCCGTTGAGGTGGTGATTGAGAACCAGGAGGCCTGCAAACGCTATGCCTGTGTCAGCATCACAGATTGTGAAGTGAAGGAGTCACCTGACTGGTTGAAGAATAAGCTGACAACAATCGGTCTGCGTCCGATCAACAATATCGTGGATATCACCAATTATATCATGATGGCCTATGGTCAGCCTCTGCATTGCTTCGATGCAGACATGGTGAAGGGTCATAAAATTGTGGTGAAGACGATGCCTGATGGCACACCTTTCCAGACACTCGATGGTGTGGAGCATAAACTCTCTGATCGCGACCTGGCTATCTGCAATGCCGAGGATCCTATGTGTATTGCCGGCGTGTTTGGCGGAAAGGGTAGTGGTACCTACGAGACCACGAAGAATGTGGTGCTTGAGAGTGCCTACTTCCATCCTACATGGATTCGTAAGAGTGCCCGCCGTCATGGTCTGAGCACAGATGCCAGCTTCCGTTTTGAGCGTGGTATTGATCCCAATGGTACAATCTACGCACTTCAGCAGGCAGCTATTCTCTGTCAGGAACTGGCTGGTGGTAAGGTGTCGATGGATATCGTCGATGTCTATCCTGAACCTATTAAGAACGCAGTTGTTGAACTCAGTTTTGAGTATGTGAACAATCTGGTTGGCAAGTTCCTCTCTCCTGGTGTCATCAAGTATCTTTGTCGTGCGCTCGACATGGAAGTCAAGTTCGAGAATGTACAGGGTCTTACTCTTGAGATTCCTGCTTATCGTGTAGATGTGACTCGTCCTTGCGATGTGGTAGAGGATATCCTGCGTATCTACGGATATAATAATGTGGAGATTCCTACGCAGCTGAAGAGTTCACTTGTGATCAAGGGCGATGAAGATCGAAAACACAAACTGGCTAATCTGGTAAGTGAGCAGTTGGTAGGTGAGGGCTTCAATGAGATATTGAATAACTCTTTGACAAAGTCGTCGTACTACGGTGACAAGCAGGATACGCTGGTACATATTATGAATCCACTCTCCAGCGATCTGAACGTGATGCGTCAGACCTTGCTGTTTGGTGGTCTTGAAAGTATTCAGCACAATGTGAACCGCAAGCGCCAGAACCTGCGTTTCTTCGAGTTCGGAAATGTCTATACTTTCGATCCGGAGAAGAAGAATGATGACGATCCGATGCAGGCTTATAAGGAACAGAATCATGCCGCACTCTGGGTGACAGGTAAACGTGTGGAAGGCTCTTGGGCTCACAAGAATGAAGATTCCACCTTCTATGAGCTGAGTGCCTATGTGGAGAATATCCTCCGTCGTATCGGTGTGAAACCTGGTATGATTGTTCGCAAAAAGTCAGAGAACGATATCTTCTCCAGTGGCCTTACCATCGAGAACCGTGGTGGTAAGAAACTCGTGGAGATGGGTATCATCACGAAGAAGTTGCAGAAGCAGTTCGGTCTTGACAATCCTGTGTATTATGCTGAGATGAACTGGACGGCGCTGATGAAGGTGATCAAAAAGAATGAGGTACTTTATACAGAGATCTCTAAGTTCCCTGCTGTGAGTCGTGACTTGGCACTGCTGGTTGACAATAGTGTGGAGTTTGCACAGATTGAGCAGATTGCCCGTCAGACCGAGAAGAAGTTCCTGAAGAAGGTTGAGCTATTTGATGTCTATGAGGGTGACAAGCTTCCTGCTGGTAAGAAGTCGTACGCTGTGAACTTCATCCTTCAGGATGAGGAGAAGACGATGGGTGACAAGCAGATCGATGCCATCATGCAGAAACTCATCACCAACATCAAGAAGCAGCTGAATGCAGAACTGCGCTAAAGGTAAAAAAGTAAAAAGGTAAAACAATAAAAAAGAAATCCAATGGGAAGAGCATTTGAATATCGTAAAGCTACGAAGCTGAAGCGATGGGGCCACATGGCCAAGACATTTACAAAGATTGGTAAGCAGATCGCTATTGCTGTAAAGGCTGGCGGTCCAGAGCCGGAGAACAACCCTGCACTGCGTGCTATCATTGCCAACGCTAAGCGTGAGAACATGCCGAAGGATAACATCGAGCGTGCCATTAAGAATGCAATGGGTAAGGACCAGAGTGACTACAAAGAGGTAACTTATGAGGGATATGGCCCTCACGGAATTGCCATCTTCGTGGAGACACTGACTGACAACACCACCCGTACGGTAGGTGACGTCCGTTCAGTATTCAACAAGTTCAATGGTAACCTGGGTACACAGGGTTCACTTTCGTTCCTGTTCGACCACAAGGCTGTATTCACATTCAAGAAGAAGGATGGTCTGGATATGGACGAGATGATTCTCGATCTTATTGACTATGGAGTGGAGGATGAGTATGATGAGGATGAGGAAGAGAACAGCATCACCATCTATGCCGATCCTACAAGCTTTGGCGCTATCCAGAAGCATCTTGAAGAGAACGGTTTCGAGGTGACGGGTGCTGAGTTTACTCGTATCCCCAACGACCTGAAAGATGTTACGCCAGAGCAGCGTGAGTCTATCGATAAGATGGTTGAAAAGTTGGAAGACTTCGACGACGTTCAGACGGTTTATACAAACATGAAACCTGAGTAAAGAGCTTAATCCCCGCCATCCGGCGGGGATTAATAGTCTTTATCAGTGAAAATCACTTCAAGCCTGATCTTCTTCGGATCCTTTTCCGAACGATAGGTATAGGCAAAACGAAACTTGTTCTCTTTATAGACACGCAGGTTGGTGGAGTTCTTCAGCTCTTCTTTCAGAGCGCCTCTGGCATCTACCTTTTCCATGATACCGTCCTGATCAGCAAAGTCTGTCAGTGTGTAATAATAATGTAAGGTGTGCGTATCGCGCTCGAAGGCCATACTGTCAAGAATGATGTTCTTGTCCATTCTCATGGGACAGTTTTTCTCGGTGTATTCTTTTGCCTCGCGGGCACAGCGGTCTTCCAAAGACTCTCGACATCCCACCAAAAGGGTGCAAATTGCAGCTAATATCCAAAACTTTTTCATAATGAATGCTATTTTTGGGTGCAAAGATACAAAAAAAAGCAAAAATATCTCTTTTCCGATAAAAAAATTGTATCTTTGCAACTTAAAAGTACTTGTATAAACTGATGGACCATATAAGAAACTTCTGTATCATCGCACATATAGACCATGGTAAGTCAACCTTGGCAGATCGTTTATTGGAATTCACTAAAACCATTCAAGTGACCGAAGGTCAGATGCTGGATGATATGGAGTTAGAGCGTGAACGTGGTATTACCATTAAGAGTCATGCGATCCAGATGGAATATACGTATCAAGACGAAAAGTATATCCTGAACCTGATTGATACACCAGGACATGTGGATTTCTCTTATGAGGTGTCCCGTTCTATTGCTGCCTGTGAGGGTGCATTGTTGGTAGTGGATGCCACACAGGGTGTTCAGGCTCAGACCATCTCCAATCTGTATATGGCTATCGATCATGATCTGGAGATTATTCCTGTCATCAATAAGATAGATATGCCTTCTGCTATGCCTGATGAGGTGGAAGATGAGATTATCGACCTGATTGGTTGTGATCGTTCTGACATCATCCGTGCGTCAGGAAAGACGGGCGAAGGTGTTGAGGATATTCTGAATGCCGTTGTGGAGCGTATTCCTCATCCGGAGGGTGACGAGAAAGCACCATTACAGGCTTTGATCTTCGATTCTGTCTTTAATTCCTTCCGTGGTATCATCGCTTACTTTAAGATAGTGAATGGTACCATTCATGCAGGCGATCACGTGAAGTTCTTCAATACGGGGATGGAATATGATGCCGATGAGATTGGTGTGCTGAAGATGGATATGATTCCACGCAAGGAACTGCGCACTGGCGATGTGGGCTATATCATCAGTGGTATCAAGAACTCCAAGGAAGTGAAGGTGGGTGATACCATCACTCAGGTCGCCAATCCTTGTAGTTCAGCCATTGAGGGTTTCCAGGAAGTGAAACCGATGGTGTTTGCTGGTGTCTATCCCATCGATCCTACGGATTACGAGAATCTGCGTGCCTCTTTGGAGAAGTTGCAGTTGAATGATGCCTCGCTGACATTCACACCAGAGAGCTCTGTGGCTTTGGGCTTCGGCTTCCGCTGTGGATTCCTCGGCCTGCTTCACATGGAGATTGTGCAGGAACGTCTCGATCGTGAGTTTGATATGGATGTCATCACTACAGTGCCTAACGTGTCCTATATGTGCTACACCAAACAGGGTGAGGTGAAGGAGGTGCATAATCCATCTGGACTGCCTGATCTGACGATGATTGAACATATTGAGGAACCTTATATCCGTGCGTCTATCATTACGGCAGCCGACTATATCGGTCCTATTATGACGCTATGTCTCGATAAGCGTGGTGAACTGATTGATCAGCAGTATGTGTCAGGTAATCGAGTAGAACTCCATTTCCATCTGCCATTGGGTGAGATCGTGATCGACTTCTACGACAAACTGAAGTCCATCTCAAAGGGTTATGCCTCGTTCGATTACCATATCGATGGTTTCCGACCCTCAAAACTGGCGAAGTTGGATATCCTGTTGAACGGTGAGCCTGTGGATGCCCTTTCTACACTGACCCATCAGGACAATGCCGTTACTTTTGGCCGACGGATGTGTGAGAAGCTGAAAGAGCTGATCCCCCGTCAGCAGTTCGATATCGCCATTCAGGCAGCTATCGGTGCCAAGATTATCGCCCGTGAGACGGTGAAACAGGTACGTAAGGATGTGACTGCCAAGTGTTATGGCGGTGATGTGAGTCGTAAGCGTAAGTTGCTTGAGAAACAGAAGCGCGGAAAGAAACGTATGAAGCAGATCGGCAATGTGGAAGTGCCTCAGAAAGCTTTCCTTGCTGTGTTGAAACTTGATTAAGAAATCAATAACATATTAAAAAACTAAAGGTCCCAAATTTGGAATTATGCCGAACATTAGCATTACTACTAGAGACGTGGCACGTGAATTAGCCCGGCGTTACAGCACAATGACACACGAGGAGCTCGATATGCTTGAGAGCATCCTGGTGCCCATGAAGTTTGCGAAGAATGAGTTTATTCTTCGTGAAGGTGAGATCTGTACCAATATTTACTGGATCGTAAAAGGTCTGGTGCGTCAGTTCTATTTTAAGAATGACAAGGAACTGACGGAGTATATGGCTACCGAGAACAGTATTGTGATGTGTATTGAGAGCCTCTTCCGTGAGCAGCCCACGAAATTGCAGATCAAGGCTTTAGAGCCCACCATTCTCATTGCCTTGCCAAAGGCTGAACTTGAGGCTGTGGCCATGAAGAGTGTGAACATCCAGATCCTCTATCGTAAGATCCTTGAGGAGTCGCTGATCCTGAGTCAGCATCATGCCGATATGCTTCGCTTTGAGAGTGCCCAGGATCGTTATCAGAAACTTGTGAAGAATCAGCCTCAGTTGGTGCTTCGTGCGCCGTTGGTGTATATCGCCAGTTATCTGCAGATGACACCAGAGACGCTTTCTCGTGTCCGCACCGCTACGCTGTTGGAAGGTTAGTGACGCTCCAGAAACAGGGCGTGATCAATGCAATGAGGCAATTCCTCCTGGTAGTGAGTCACGTAGATCAGCGTCACGGCTGGATTCTTGCAGTATTCATCCACCAGGTCTTTTACCATTTTCCTATTCAGATCATCCAGACCATGCAAGGGCTCGTCGAGAATCAACAGATCAGGTTCTTTGACGAATGCCCTTGCCAATAAGACGAGTCGCTGTTCGCCACTCGACATCTCCATGAATTTCCTGTCAGCAAGATCACCAACGCCAAAGGTGGTCAGCCACTTACGGCATTGTTCCTTCTCGGCTTCAGTAGGACGTACATAGAGACCCACAGAGTCTTTCAGTCCGCTGGCAACAATCTGAAGGGCTGGGATATTCTGTTTGTAACTGCGATGCATCTCTGGCGACACATAGCCGATATGTCGCTTGATATCCCAGATGCTCTCACCAGAACCGCGCTTATGTCCGAAGAGTGAGATATCACAGGCATAACTTTGGGGATTATCGGCACAGACCAACGAGAGTAGGGTAGATTTACCAGAACCGTTCTGTCCTGACAGCGACCAGTGCTCACCCTGATGTACCGTCCAGTCCAAATCCTTTAGGATCGTCCGCTCACCATATCGGATACTCACCTTGTTGAATCGGATGATTGAGCCCCCTAACTTAGGGGGTTGGGGGTCTGAAGAGTCAAATATTCTATTGTTCAGCCCCCTGTCGCCCCCTAACTTAGGGGGCTTGTTCTCCACCTTCGGCAAGACTTTCATCTCCTTCACCTCCACGATATGCGTAATGAAGTCAGGAATTTCGTCAGTCTTTGCCAGCACGAGGATAATCTGCAGTCCCTGTTCCTTGGCTAACATCGTCATCAGTGCCTTCAACTGATCCCTGGTATCTGCATCGAGTCCGATAAAGGGATTCTCCATGATCAGCACCTTCGGATTGGTGAAGAGCGATGAGGCCAACTTGTATTTCCTCAGCTCACCACTCGACAAGAGGATGATATACTTATCAAGCAAGGGTTCCAGATGGAACAGTTCATAGATATGCTGTTGCAGGGCGCGACGCTCTGGTGTGTCCTCGCCAGCCAGTTTGTAAGCCTCCTCGAGTTTGCTGCCAACGGTGGGTGTCTCCTCGTCGATCTCCATCTGGTTCCAGCGCTGCTGCAGGAAGTATGTCTTATCATTATCCCCTCCGTAGGTGTCTCGGAAGGTAATGTGTTTCAGGTTGTTATATGGCTCGTTGAAACCATACTTTACCATATCAGGAAAGGCAGGGTGGCGACCTGTCAGGATATCCACAAACATCGATTTGCCTGAACCGTTACGGCCTATGATGGCGATATGCTCACCTTCCTCTAAAGTGAAGTTCACAGGCTCTGCCATACTCCACTCAGGTTTCCTCGCGCGCGCGTTTCTTATCTCAATTGTCTTCATTCTTAAAGTCCTTAAGTCCTTAAGTCCGTTGCTAAAATTATTTTTTCACTTTTCCTGGATTCTTGCTGACGAAGTCCTTCCAACCACGATACTTTACCTCACTCTCAGGTCGTCCCATCTGCAGGTAGTGACAATAGGCTGCTGCCAGTGCATCCGTTGCATCCATAAATTTTCCCATCTCCTCATTGGGAATCTTCAACAGCCGTTGCAGCATACCAGCCACCTGTTCCTTTGAAGCAGAACCAGTGCCCGTCAATGCCATCTTGATTTTCATCGGTGCATACTCATGGATGGGTACACCGTGATGGATCGCTGCAGCAATGGCAGTACCCTGAGCCCGACCTAACTTCAACATCGACTGCACGTTCTTACCGAAGAAAGGTGCTTCGATAGCCATCTCGTCAGGCAGATAACCATCAATGATCCCAGTCACGCGTTCAAAGATATGGCCTAGTTTCATATAGGCATCAGGAAACTTACGCAGGTCGATCACACCCATCGTGATCATCTGCGCCTTTCCATCCACCACCTTCAGCAGCCCGTAGCCCATCAGGTTCGTTCCCGGGTCAATACCTAATATGATTTTCTCCATATCGGTTACAAAGGTACACATTTTATTCCGTAAAAGGAACGTAAATGGGAACTTTTTTAGACGAATAATCTCCCAATCTGGAAAACGAGTGCTGAGGCGATCCAGGCGACGGCAGTGGTATAGACGGCGGCGAAGATGGCCCAGCGCCAGGAGCCTGTCTCGTTCTTGATGGCGGCAATGGTGGCGATACAGGGGAAGTAGAGCAATATAAATATAAGGTACGCGTAGGCTGCCAGCGGTGTGATGCCTTCTTGTAGCATCATCTGGCGCAGTCGGGTATATTTCTCATTATCGTCGCTGAATGTGTCGTCATCGCCAAAGGAGTCATCACCGCTGTAGAGTACACCTATGGTGGAGGCTACGATCTCTTTGGCTCCAACACCTGCCAACAGGGACACATCGAGTTTCCAGTTGAAACCCTGTGGCTCGAAGATGGGTTCGATGGTCTTACCCATGCGTCCGATATAGCTCTGCTCCTGCTGTTGGGGCACGTCAAGCGCATCGTTGTGGGGATAGTAGCCCAATGCCCAGACGATGATAGAGGCGACGAGGATGATGCCTCCCATCTTCTTCAGGTATTCCTTTCCTTTCTCCCATGTGTGACGCCAGATGGCCTTGGGTGTCGGCCAGCGATAGGGTGG
>JAEEGG010004280.1_pt1 | contig 34725 bp, 29 predicted proteins | sample 9134161 | NCBI WGS metagenome assembly JAEEGG01 (sample SAMN16246543, study PRJNA631951) | gut metagenome | biome: gut microbiome; feature: rumen; material: CR-attached | host: Bos | place: Iran: Karaj | collected 2018-10 | reverse complement strand
CTCCTATGCTCCGCACGGGGCGAGCGGCGTCCCTCGGTATAGACGATGAGGCGGTCGCGGGGCAGGAACTGGTTGGCAATCTCCACAGCCGAGTGGAGGTAGCCGCCGGTGTTGCCGCGCAGGTCGATGACCAGCTGCTGGAAGCCGTCCATCGACAGCTGGGCCAGGGCGATGAGCAGCTCCTCGTAGGTGTTGTCGCTGAAGCTCTTGATGCGGACGTAGCCCGTGTCATCGTCGAGCATATAGGCGGCGGTGACGCTGTGGGTGACAATCTGGTCGCGGGTGACGGTGAAGTCGCGCACGTCTTTCTCGCCATAGCGCACCACGCCCAGCTTCACCTTCGTGCCCTGCGGGCCCTTCAGCTTGTGCATGGCCAACTCGTTGGTGAGCGTCTCGCCGGTAAAGACGGAGTCGTCGACCAGCACAATCTTGTCGCCGGCAATGAGTCCGGCCTCCTCGGCAGGGCCTCCGGAGATGACGTTCTGCACACGCAGCGTGTCGTTGCGGATGATGAACTCTATGCCCACGCCGGAGAACGAGCCGCGCAGGTCGTCGTTGGCCATCTCCACGTCGCTGGCCGAGATGTAGACGGAGTGGGGGTCCAGCTCGCCGAGGATGAGGGGGATGGCTTTCTCCACCAGCGAGGGCACGTCGACGGAGTCCACATACTGGTCGTCGAGCATGTAGAGCAGGTTGGTCAGCTTGTTAGAGCCGGCATTGATGATGTTCAGGCGGTTGCCCTGGAAATGGTTGCCATAGAACGTGCCTATGACGATGCCCACGATGGCGGCCAGCGCCAGCCAGAGGGGTATGAAACGGTTGGTCTTATTACTGCTCATATTTCTAGATATACTACTTCTATGCCTGCACGCTCCAGCAGCTCGATGCCGTCGGTGAGGCGGTATTTCTCGCCGTAGACCACGCGCCTGATGCCTGCCTGGATGATGAGCTTGGCACACTCTATGCAGGGCGAGGCGGTGATATAGATGGTGGCGCCGTCGCTGTTGTTCGAGCTGCGGGCCAGCTTGGTGATGGCGTTGGCCTCGGCATGCAGCACGTAGGGCTTCGACACGTTGTCCTCGTCCTCGCAGATGTTCTCGAAGCCTATCGGCGTGCCGTTATACCCGTCGCTGATAATCATCTTGTCCTTCACGACGAGGGCTCCCACCTGGCGGCGCTTGCAGTAGCTGTTCTCCGCCCAGATGCGGGCCATGCGCAGGTAGCGCTGGTCTAGCTTATTTTGCTTTTCGTTCATTTTCTGTTTTCTCTAAACAGCATGCAAAATTACGTCTTTTCTTTGAAATAAAGAAATTTTTTGCCCGTCTTTGCTTCTAATTAGATTATTTTTAGTATATTTGCACCGTGATTATTGATTTAAGAGAACAAGTATGAAGGAAAAGAATACATTGTCTTTGCTCTCCGCGACTGCGGAAATATCACCCGTTGATGCGCTTTGGGTGATAATACAGAGTCAGTCAAAAGCAGTTCGTAAAGCTTTGACCAGGCGACTTATTGAGGAAGAGCAGCGCACCAAATCCAAGCAGGAGGCATTGGTGAAGGATACGCTGACAAGGGCTTTTGAAGAGCTTCATGCCGGCAAGGTTTACGACGATGCCCGCTCCATGTTTAAGGATTAAAAGGAAGATACGTGAAAGTTACATTTAAATACCTTGCTGAATTTGAACGATTGGCAAAGGACTTGAGGAAGAAATACAAGTCCTTTAAAGATGATTACAATACTTTTTTGGATGAACTCGAACTAAACCCTTTAAGTGGAGAACCTCTTGGGCACCATACATATAAAAACCGAATGACAATCGCCTCGAAGGGAAAAGGTAAAAGCGGTGGAGCTCGTGTTATAACCTATAATATTAAAAAGATTACAGATGACGAGATTGTAATTACGCTTATGACTATCTATGATAAAAGCGACATCAGCAACGTATCGGATGCATACATTCGCAGCTTAGTGCAATCAATTGAGAATAAATGAACATGTAGAACTAAAAACGGGACACTTGTCAATAAGAAGGACATTCAATTATTGGTGGAAGATAATTATTGCTGTCCGATAAAACTTCGGTTTAATGTAGAAGCCATAAAAATAGGGGGCTATACCACCAACCAAGGCGCGAAGAAAGAAGGAACCAATGTGATAGAACTATCAAAGATGGCCTGCGAACGTGCAAATTTCTGCGAATCGGATATTCAAGTCCGTCACAAAGAAATCATTGAAGGATTTATTGGGTATCTGCGAAAGAGCAAATTGTTGCTATAAGCTTAACGTTTGTGCAGCTGATGAGCCTGACAAATCACCTTAAGCGATTAGTCAGTCAGGCTCATTTCATTCCCCTCAGCACTTATTTCTTTTTAATTCCATTGCGTTTCAGTAGTGCGTCGATGGTAGGCTCGCTGCCCTTGAAGTTCTTGTAGAGGGTCATGGGGTCTTCGGTGCCACCGCGCGAGAGGATGCAGTCGCGGAAGCGCTGGGCCGTCTTCTGGTCGAAGATGCCGTGGCGCTTGAACACGGCGAAGGCGTCGGCGTCGAGCACCTCGGCCCATTTATAGCTATAGTAGCCGGCGGCATAGCCTCCAGCCATGATGTGGGAGAACTGCGTGGTCATGCAGGTGTCCATGCGCTGCTTGCCGACGATGGCCTTCTCCCAGGCTTTCTTCTCGAAGGGGATGATGTCGTCGGTGAACTCGTCTTTCTTGGTGTAATAAGCCATGTCGAGCAGGCCGAAGCTGACCTGGCGCATACAAGCTGTGGCGGCCATGAAGTTGCGGCTGCGCACGATGCGGCGAATCAGCTCGTCGGGCAGGGGCTCGTCTGTCTGGTAGTGGAAGGCAAAGGTGCGGAGGAATTCCTTCTCCACAGCGAAGTTCTCCATGAACTGCGAAGGCAGCTCGACGAAGTCCCACAGCACGTTCGTGCCGCTCAGACTCTCGAAGCGGCAGTCGGAGAACATGCCGTGCAGGGCGTGGCCGAACTCGTGGAGGAAGGTCTCCACCTCGCCCAGCGTCAGCAGGGCAGGCCGGTCGGGTGTAGGCTTCGTGAGGTTCATCACCACGCTGACGTGGGGACGGACGTTGAGCGGGCCCTCCTGATTCTTCCCCGGACGGGTCTTCTTGTACTGCTCCTGATACTGCGTCATCCAGGCACCGCCCTGCTTGCCCTTACGAGGGTGGAAGTCGGCATAGAAGACGGCCAGGTAGGAGCCGTCGCGGTCTAACACCTCGTAGGCCTTCACGTCGGGATGGTAGACGGGGATGTCCTTGTTCTCCTTGAAGGTGATGCCATAGAGACGGGTGGCCAGGCCGAAGACACCGTCGATGACCCGCTCCAGCTGGAAGTAGGGGCGCAGCATCTCGGCGTCGATGTTATATTTCCTCAGCTTCAGCTTGTGGCTGTAGAAGCCAAGATCCCAAGGCTCTAAACTAGAATTACTCTCAGTTCTAGACTCTACACTGGCAAAGCGTCTCAGCTCCTCCATCTCCTTCTTGGCCGCAGGCTTGTAGGCATCCACCAGCTGGTTCAGCAGCCGGTAGACGCCACGCACGTTTTTCGCCATGCGGCGGCTGAGCACGTAGTCGGCAAAGGTCTTGTAGCCCAGCAGCTGGGCAATCTCGCGGCGCAGGTTGATGAGCCGCTGGCAGATGGCCAGGTTGTTGTTCTCGTTGTCGTGGATGCCCTTTGTGTTGTAGGCCATGTACATCTGCCGGCGCAGCTCCCGCTGGGTGCTGTAGGTCATGAAGGGCGAATAGCTGGGAGCGTCGAGGGTGAACACCCACCCCTCCTTCTGCTGCTCCCTGGCTTCCTGGGCCGCAGCGTCGATGGCCGTCTGGGGCAGGCCCTCCAGCTGCCGCTCGTCGGTGATGTGCAGGCTGAAAGCCTTGTTCTCCTTCAGCAGGTTCTGCGAGAACTGCAGCCCCAGCAGCGATGCCTCCTCCGTCAGCTGGCGCAGGCGCTCCTTGTCCTCAGGCGAGAGCAGGGCCCCACTGCGCACGAAGCCTTGGTAGCAGTCGTCCAGCAGCCGCTTCTCCTCGGGGGTGAGCTTGCGGTGGTGGCGGTGCACATATTTCACACGCTCGAAGAGCCGCTCGTTCAGCCGCATGTCGTTGGCATGCTTCGTCAGGATGGGACTCATCTTCTGGGCCAGCGCGTCCATCTCGTCGTTGGTCTCGGCAGAGAGGAGATTGAAGAACACGGTGCTGACCCGATCCAGCAGGTCGTAGTAGCCCTCGCTGTCGTCCTCCTTATTTATAATAGTATTGTCGAAAGTGGGCTTCGCCGGGTTGTTGATGGTCTTCTCCAGATACTCCTCGTCGCGGCGTATGCCCTCCATGAAGGCTTCCTCATAGTCCTCCATGCGGATGCGGTCGAAGGGCACCGTGCCGTGCGGTGTCTTATAAGACTCATAGAAGGGATTCACCCTGTTGGAGGGGATTTGCTGTCCCCGATTCTCTTCAGTCATGTAGCTTCACATTTTTTCAGCCTGCAAAATTACACAAAAGTTTGGAGTTCTCCAAACTTTTCCTTATCTTTGCACGCAAAAAAACTCAATTCACAATTACCAATATCTCATTTTCTCATTTTCTCAATATCTCATTTCCCCTATGAACCTGAATCTCACCGCTACCATCAAGATGCCTGAGCACACCCTGCGCCGGCAGGTCATCGACCTTTGCAACAAAACGGGAAAGCCGCTGCTGAAGCTTTCTACGAAAGACTATATGGACAACGGCCTTGGCCACCTCGTAGAGCAGTTCGACGGCCAGGCCGGCCTGGTGAACATCGAGGTGTTCAACGAGCTGCAGCACACCATCACGGGCTGGCCCGGAGGCAAGCCCGATGTCGACGACAGCACCCGCCCTGAGCGCGCCCGCCCCTACCCGAAGCGCGTCATCGTCTTCTCGCCCCATCCCGACGACGATGTCATCTCCATGGGCGGCACCATACGCCGGCTGATGCAGCAGAAGCACGACGTGCACATCGCCTACGAGACCAGCGGCGACATCGCTGTGGGCGACGAGGAGGTGCGGCGGTTCATGCACTTCATCAACGGCTTCAACATCATTTTCGCCAACGGCTCCGACGAGGTCATCAAGTACAGCTACCAGGTGGTGAAGAACTTCATCAGGAACAAGAAGCCCGGCGACCTCGACAACGAGCAGATCCTGCGCCTGAAGGGACTCATCCGCCGGGGAGAGGCCCGTCTGGCCTGCGAGTATAACGGAATAGACAGCAGCCACATACATTTCCTCGACCTGCCTTTCTATGAGAGCGGACGCATAGAGAAACTGCCCATGAGCGAGCGCGATGTCATCCCCATCCAGCAACTGCTGTCGGAGTTACAGCCCCACCAGATTTACGTCGCTGCCGACCTGGCCGACCCCCACGGCACCCACCGCAAGTGTACCGATGCCGTGCTGGCAGCCATCGACGAGGAGAAGAAAGCCGGGGCGGCGTGGCTCAGCGACTGCCGCGTGTGGATGTATCGCGGGGCATGGGCAGAATGGGACGTGGCCGACGTCGAGATGTGCGTGCCCATGAGCCCAGAGGAGCTGCGAGAGAAGCGCAACGCCATCCTGCGCCACCAGAGCCAGATGGAGAGCGCACCTTTCCTGGGCAACGACGAGCGGCTGTTCTGGCAGCGCGCAGAAGACCGCAACCGCGAGACGGCCAAGCGCTACGACGACCTGGGACTGGCATGCTATGAGGCTATGGAGGCTTTCGTGGAGTACACCAACTTTAAGTAGCCGCCTGACAGCCGTCAATGTGCTGTCCAAACAGGCAATAATTATCTCAACTCTCGTAAGTAACATCAAAACCCTGCATACCCTGCACTAACACTGCTAACTGCATGGTATCCTGAGACTTATTGGTAGTACACTTTGCTGCCAACCCTGCACTGACCCTGCATCGCACCCGACAGGAGACCCAGGCATTCGAATCATCCGAAGACGGAAGTGTTTTTCCGCAGAAGATGGTTCCGCAAAAAAGTCCCAAGGCTTGGGACGAAAAAATAGCGTTCGTATTTTTCCAAACGGCGGCAGTATTCTTCCTGACGGCGGCAGTATTTTCCAGCGCGTAGTGCAATATAGACATTTTGCAGAGTCAGTGCAGGGTTTCCCGCAAAGTGTACACCATATATCTTATTCATAACCAACGAATTGAAACGCCCCAATGCAGAGTTGCAGGGTTTGCACGAAATATGGCTAGAGCCTAATAGCCGAAGTGCCTGTTTGGCCAGTAAGCAGGCACCGGACACTAAAGCTTGTATGGAATATGGAAACTTGTCTATCCTCGTTGAGACGTTCGGACTGTGCTTCCGTGGTGAGCGGAGTCGCTGATGTGGAAAACAGCATTTGTTATTTTTGATTAAAAGTCATGGCTGAATGAAAAATATTTAGTACATTTGCACTTCAAATGCTACGACTATGAAAAGACTGCTATTTTCAATGCTGTGCCTGTTGGCCATGACCCTACAGGCCACACCTATAGACGACCTGCTGGAGCGCATAGACCGAGGAGCCTCGCGGAAATTCAAAATTGAAATGAAGAAAGCCGACCGCGACTTCTTCGAGCTAGACCAGGCCGGGCGTCGCGTGGTGGTGCGCGGCAACTCGTGGGTGAACATCGCCGTGGGCGTTAACTGGTATCTGAAATACCATGCGGGCATTCACCTCTGCTGGAACCAGATGCAGGCCAAGCTGCCCGACGTACTGCCGCCCGTGAAGCAGCGGGAGCGCCACGAGACCGGCCTCACGCTGCGCTACGACTTCAACTACTGCACGTTTAGCTACTCGATGGCCTTCTGGGACTGGGAGCGATGGGAGCGCGAGCTGGACTGGATGGCGCTTCATGGCGTGAACCTGCCGCTGGCCATCGTTGGCGAGGAGTGCGTGTGGCGCAACATGCTGCTCAGGCTGGGCTACAGCGAGGAGGAGATAGGGAAGTTCATCGCAGGGCCGGCCTTCCTGGCCTGGTGGGAGATGAACAACCTGGAGGGCTGGGGCGGTCCGCTGCCCTTGTCGTGGTATGCCCGTCAGGAACAATTGCAGAAACAGATACTGAAGCGCATGAAGGAACTGGACATGCACCCCGTGCTGCCCGGCTACTGCGGCATGGTTCCCCACGACGCCAGGCAGCGGCTGGGGCTGAACGTGAGCGATGCCGGCCTGTGGAACGGCTTCCAGCGTCCGGCCAACCTGATGCCCACCGACGAGCGCTTCGACGAGATAGCCACCCTCTACTACGAGGAGCTGACCAAGCTCTTCGGCAAATCCGACTACTATTCGATGGACCCCTTCCACGAGAGCCACGACGATGCCTCGATTGACTATGCCGAGTCGGGGCGCAAGCTGATGGCCGCGATGAAGCGCGTCAACCCGAAGGCCGTGTGGGTGGTGCAGGGATGGACGGAGAACCCCCGTCCGCAGATGGCCGACCCGATGAAGGCGGGCGACCTGCTGGTGCTCGACCTCTTCTCCGAGTGCCGCCCCATGTTCGGAGCTCCCAGCATCTGGCGGCGCGACGTGGGCTACAAGCAGCACGACTGGCTGTTCTGCCTGCTTGAGAACTTCGGCGCCAACGTCGGCCTGCACGGCCGCATGGATCAGCTGCTGGACAACTTCTACGGGCTGCAAGGCGCTACGCTGAACGCTCAGCTCTCGACGTTGAAAGGCATTGGCTTCACCATGGAAGGCTCGGAAAACAACCCCGTCATGTTCGAGCTGATGAGCGAATTGCCCTGGCGACCGGAAAAGTTCACCAAGGAAGAGTGGATTCGGGGCTACGTCCGTGCCCGCTATGGCGGCTCGTCGCCTGTCGCCGCCCACCCCTCACCGCTGGAGAAGGCATGGCTGCTCTTGGCCAACAGCATCTATAATTGTCCCGCAGGAAACAACCAGCAGGGGCCTCACGAGAGCATCTTCTGCGGACGCCCGTCGCTGAACAATTTCCAGGCCTCGTCGTGGTCGAAGATGAAAAACTACTACGACCCCGCCAGCACACTGGAGGCCGCACGGCTCTTCCTGGAGGGAGTGGAGAACGTAGCGGCAGCAAATGCTACACGCAACAACCTGGAGTATGACCTCGTAGACATCACCCGTCAGGCACTGGCCGACCAGGCACGCCTGCAGTACCAGCATGCCATAGCCGACTACAAGGCATTCGCGTTTGAGAGCTTCAAGAAGGACAGCGAGCGTTTCCTCCACATGCTCCTGCTGCAGGACTCGCTGCTGGCCACCCGCCCGGAGTTCCGCCTGGGCCACTGGACGCAAGCCGCCCTGCGGCGTGGCACCACGGCCGAGGAAAAGAAGCTCTATGAATGGAACGCCCGCGTGCAGATTACCACCTGGGGCAACCGCTACTGCGCCGACACTGGCGGGCTGCGCGACTATGCCCACAAGGAGTGGCAGGGACTGCTGCGCGACTTCTACTACCCCCGCTGGAAAGCCTACTTCGACGCCCTGCAGGCACAGATGGAGGCACAGCTGCATCCGCAGCCCGAACTGCTGGGTGCTGGCCCCAATGCCAACAAGACGGCTTCGGAGCTCTTTGCACTAGCCCTGCCGCAGGAGGTGAAGATCGACTGGTATGCGATGGAAGAACCCTGGACACTCCGGCAAAACACCTACACCGCCGAGCCAGAGGGCAACCCGGTGGCGATGGCTCGCCGCGTGATGGACTTCCTCAGCGGGGAATAGCGGCTAGTCTTGCAGCGGCGCCGTCTTCAGCTGTTCCAGGGCACGGCAGAGCTGGTCGGGACAGGAGGTGTTCTTCGTACCGCAGCGGATGCCGTTGAGCCGTTTCATCACGTCGTCTATGCGCTGCCCCCGCACCAGCTGGCTGATGCCCTGCAGATTGCCGTTGCATCCTCCAAGGAAGAACACCTGCTGGATGACATCGTTCTCGTCGGCAGTCACGTCGATGAACTGAGAGCAAGTGCCGAAAGTCTTATACTGAACGTGTTTCGTCTTCATCGTCACTAAGTATTTATGGTTGTAATAAACGTCGTAAGCACTTTATGCGGGCAAAGGTAGTGAAAAATTCTCAATTCTGAATTCTGAATTCTCATTTTTTTTGTACCTTTGCAAGCAAATTGTTCAAACCTATAAAAACTTTTAGCAATGAAAACCATTAAAAAGCTATTGACAGCGTCTCTTTTTGCCATCGTAAGCACGGCCGTCAGTGCACAGCGCTCGTCTGGCACATTCTTCGCCGAGTACAATCCCCACCAGTGGGACTACACCTCCTCAAGTGCCAAAGACACCAACTTCCATGGGGTATCAGTAGGTTTCAGCTATTTTGTCCCCGTGATGGGCGGTCTCGGTTTTGATGCAGGCTTGAAAGGCCAGTACTTCTTCCGCAGAGAAAAAGAAAACGGCATCAAGTACCTTACCAATATGTTCTCTGCCACGGTGCCCGTCGACGTGGTTTACGACCTGAAGCTGGGCAGCAGTTTTGCCATCGACCCGTTTGCCGGCATCTACGGGCGCTTCAACTTCAATGCCAAGGACATTGAAGAAACGGAAGGCCAGCGCCACACACATAACCTTTTCGACAAAGACCAAGCCAAGAGCGACGGTTACGAAACGCTCGACCATTTCCAGCTAGGCTGGCAGGCCGGTGTGAACTTCCGTATCGGCGACATGGTGACCATAGGCGCTGCCTACTGGATGGACTTCAACGAAATAGGGAAAGACACCAAGCTGCACGGTTTCAACCTGACGCTGGGGACAAACTTCTAGTGCTTGCGGTAAATCAAGAAAACGCGAAATCGTAAGCAAATCCGTGATAATTCTTAGAAATCGTTTTGTTTTGTCGGCCTAAAGTATTAATTTTGCAGCCCGTTATTCATTTAAGGTAAAAAAAGGATACAAAAACTATGAGCGACAGACTTTACATTTTCGACACTACGCTCCGCGATGGCGAGCAGGTGCCAGGCTGCCAGCTGAACACCGTGGAGAAAATCCAGGTGGCCAAGGCATTGGAACAGCTAGGCGTAGATGTCATTGAGGCGGGCTTCCCCATCAGCTCGCCAGGCGACTTTCAGAGTGTGATAGAAATATCCAAGGCCGTGACGTGGCCCACCGTGTGCGCCCTGACGCGTGCCGTGCAGAAGGATATCGACGTGGCCGTCGAGGCCCTGCAGTATGCCAAGCGCAAACGCATCCATACGGGCATAGGCACCAGCGACTCACACATCAGATACAAGTTCAACAGCAACCGCGAAGACATCATCGAGCGGGCAGTGTGGGCGGTGAAGTATGCCCGTCAGTTCGTGGACGACGTGGAGTTCTATGCCGAGGATGCCGGGCGCACGGACAACGATTACCTGGCTCGCGTCGTAGAAGCCGTCATCAAGGCCGGAGCCACTGTGGTGAACATCCCCGACACCACCGGCTACTGCCTGCCCGTGGAATTCGGCGAGAAGATCAAGTACCTGAAAGAAAACGTAGAAAACATTGACAAGGCCATCATCAGCACCCACTGCCACAACGACCTGGGCATGGCCACGGCCAACACGCTGGAGGGCGTGCTGAACGGCGCCCGCCAGGTGGAAGTGACCATCAACGGCATCGGCGAGCGCGCCGGCAACACCTCGCTGGAGGAGATTGCCATGATCCTGAAGTGCCACAAGGGCATCGGCATCGACACGAACATCAACACGATGAAGATCTACCCTACAAGCCGTATGGTATCATCGCTGATGAACATGCCGGTGCAGCCCAACAAGGCGATAGTAGGCAGAAACGCCTTTGCCCACAGCAGCGGCATCCATCAGGACGGGGTGCTGAAGAACGTGCAGACCTACGAGATTATCGACCCGAAGGACGTGGGCATCGACATCGACAGCATCGTGCTCACCGCCCGCAGCGGACGAGCCGCGCTGAAACACCGGCTCCACTACTACGGCATTGACGTGAGCGACGAGCGGAAACTGGATAAGATCTACGAGAAGTTCCTCCGGCTGGCCGACCTGAAGAAAGAGGTCAGCGACGCCGACGTGCTCATGCTGGCCGGCGCCGACACTGCCGACCAGCACGCCGTGAAGCTCGACTTCCTGCAGGTCACCACCGGCAAGGGCGTGAAGAGCGTGGCCAGCATCGGCCTCGACATCAGCGGACAGAAATTCGAGGCTGCCTCAAGCGGCAACGGACCGGTCGACGCCGCCATCAAGGCGCTGAAGCGCATCATCATGAAGCAGATGACGCTGAAAGAGTTCACCATACAGGCCATCTCGAAAGGCAGCGACGACGTGGGCAAGGTGCACATGCAGGTGGAGTACGACGGACAGCTCTACTACGGCTTCGGTGCCAATACCGACATCGTCACCGCCTCCGTCGAGGCATACATCGATTGTATCAACAAATTCAAGAAATGAACACTGTAGAAAATGAGAAATGTAGAAAATGAGAAAATGAGAAATTATGCTACACGATAACCTAATTGCTGATTTAACTGAGGATTTTGCATTACGCATTATAAAAATGTATAATTATCTCAGAAAAGAAAAGAAAGAATTTACATATCTCTCCAGATATATCGCTCTGGAACCAGTATAGGTGCAAATGTGTCTGAAAGCAAAAACGCTCAAAGCAAAGCCGATTTTGTTTGCAAACTAAGTATTGCGCTAAAGGAGGCAGGAGAAACAGAGTTTTGGTTAAGGCTTTTATATAGATCTGGAGTTGTAACTGAAGATGAATTCAACTCATTGCAAAATGATTTAAACGTAATCATTGGTACACTAATAAAAATAATCAAGAAAACTAAAGAGAATATGCGGAAATAATTTCTCATTTTCTCATTTTCTCATTTTCTCATTTTCTCAATTTCTCAATTTCAATTATGAACACACTTTTCGACAAAATCTGGGATGCCCACGTGGTGCAGACAGTGCCCGACGGCCCCACACAATTATATATAGACCGGCTGTACTGCCACGAGGTGACTTCGCCGCAGGCTTTCGACGGCCTGCGGGCTAGGGGGCTGAAGTGCTTCCGCCCTGAGAAGATTTTCTGCATGCCCGACCACAACACGCCGACACACGACCAGGACAAGCCCATCGAAGACCCTGTGTCGCGCAAGCAGGTGGACACGCTGGAGCGCAACGCCCGTGAGTTCGGCCTGACGCACTACGGCATGTTCTCCAAGGACAACGGCATCATCCATGTCGTAGGCCCGGAGAAGGGGCTGTCGCTGCCCGGCATGACCATCGTCTGCGGCGACAGCCATACCTCGACACATGGAGCCATGGGGGCAGTAGCCTTCGGCATCGGCACCAGCGAGGTGGAGATGGTGCTCGCCTCACAGTGCATCCTCCAGCAGAAGCCGAAATCCATGCGTATCACCATCAACGGACAGCTGGGCAAGGGAGTGACGGCCAAAGACGTGGCGCTCTTCCTCATCGCGAAGCTCACCACCAGCGGTGCCACGGGCTATTTCGTGGAGTATGCCGGCGAGGTGGTCAGAAACCTGTCGATGGAGGGACGGCTCACACTGTGCAACCTTTCCATCGAGATGGGTGCTCGCGGCGGCTTCATCGCCCCTGACGACGTGACCTTCGACTATATCAAAGGCAGGGAATATGCCCCCAAGGGTGAAGACTGGGAGAAGGCCGTCGGCCGCTGGCGTACCTTGAAGAGCGATGACGATGCCGTCTTCGACCAGGAGCTGACATTCGACGCCAAAGACATAGAGCCGCGCATCACCTACGGCACAAACCCGGGGATGGGTATCGGGATAACGGAGGCCATCCCTGTCTCATCTCTCACCTCCCACCTCTCACCTTTGGCCTACATGGGCTTCCAGCCCGGCGAGAAGCTGCTGGGCAAGAAGGTGGACTACGTGTTCCTCGGCGCCTGTACCAACGGCCGCATCGAGGACTTCCGCGCCTTTGCCTCTATCGTGAAAGGCAGGAAGAAGACCGGCAGCGTGGTCGCCTGGCTCGTGCCCGGCTCCTGGGTAGTAGACCGCCAAATCCGTGAGGAGGGCCTGGACAAGGTGCTCTCCGAGGCTGGCTTCGAAATCCGCCAGCCTGGCTGTTCTGCCTGTCTGGCCATGAACGACGACAAGGTGCCCGCCGGCAAGCTCTGCGTCTCTACCAGCAACCGCAACTTCGAAGGCCGCCAAGGCCCCGGCTCACGCACCATCCTCGCCAGTCCGCTCACTGCCGCTGCTGCCGCCGTGACAGGCGTCATCACTGACCCGAGAGAATTCCTGTAACCTACAGTTTAGCGTTTTTACGGTTTCTATTGTAAAAAAGATGAAGCAGAAATTCAATATCATCACATCCACCTGCGTTCCCCTCCCCAAAGAGAACGTAGACACCGACCAGATTATTCCGGCGCGCTTTCTGAAAGCCACCGACAAGGCTGGCTTTGGCGAGAACCTCTTCCGCGACTGGCGCTACGACAAGCAGGGACAGCCTGTCGAAGACTTCGTGCTAAACGACCCGCGCTATCAAGATGCCGTCATCCTTGTGGCAGGCCGCAACTTCGGCTCCGGCAGCAGCCGCGAGCATGCAGCCTGGGCCATCGCCGGCTACGGCTTCCGCGTCGTCGTCAGCTCGTTCTTTGCCGACATCCACAAACAGAACGAGCTGAATAACTTCGTGCTGCCCGTACAGGTCACGGAGCCTTTCCTGCAAGAGCTGTTCGACAGCATCAGCGCCGACCCGAAGACGCTGGTGGAGGTTGACCTGCCCGCGCAGACCATCACCAACAAGGCCACAGGCCACAGCGAGCACTTCGACATCAATGGCTATAAGAAGCACTGTCTGATGAACGGGCTCGACGACATCGACTTCCTTGTGCAGAACGAGCAGAAGACCTTGGCGTGGGAGAACGGAAGTGAAAAGTGAATAACGATTAGCTAAAAGAATAGTTTATGAAATGGAAGACCATTAGGGAGTTTGAGGAGATTCTCTTCGAGGAGTATAACGGCATTGCCAAGATTACCATCAACCGGGCACGCTATCGCAACGCCTTCACGCCGAAGACGACGCAGGAGCTGAGCGAGGCATTTGCCCTGTGCCGGGAGCTGCAGCGCATCCGTGTGGTGCTGCTCACCGGTGCCATGAGCGAGGTGCCCGAGGGCCAGCCCCTTGACAGCGTGAAGCACGCCTTCTGCTCAGGCGGCGACATGCACGTGAAGGGACGCGGCGGCTATATCGACGAAGAGGGAGTGCCACGCCTGTCGGTGCTCGACGTGCAGATGCAGATCCGCCGGCTGCCCAAGCCAGTCATCGCCATGGTCAACGGCTATGCCATCGGCGGCGGACACGTGCTGCACCTGGTGTGCGACCTGACCATCGCCTCGGAGAACGCCATCTTCGGGCAGACAGGTCCGAAGGTCGGCTCCTTCGATGCCGGCTTCGGCTCCAGCTACCTTGCCCGCATTGTCGGCCAGAAGAAAGCCCGCGAGATATGGTTCCTCTGCCGGCAGTACTCTGCCCAGGAAGCGCTGCAGATGGGACTCGTCAACAAGGTTGTGCCACTTGCCCAGCTGGAGGACGAGTGCATCGAGTGGGCGGAGGAGATGATGGAGCGCTCGCCACTGGCCCTCCGCATGATCAAGGCGGGCCTGAACGCCGAGCTGGACGGACAGGCCGGCATACAGCAGCTGGCCGGCGACGCCACCATGCTCTACTACTTCCTCGACGAGGCACAGGAGGGAGGCAAGGCATTCCTGGAGAAGCGAAAGCCCGACTTCGGCAAATATCCCCAGATACCATGAAGATCAGCATAGAGGAACGGACACTGCACTTCAAGCAGCCGGCAGGAACATCGCGCGGCGTATATACCGAACGGCGCATCTGGCTGGTCACGATGTCCGACGGGGAAGCGGTCGGACGCGGCGAGTGCGCCCCCCTACCCGACCTCAGTTGCGATGCCCTGCCGCCCTATATATATAATAATGTGTTGCGCCGCTTCTGCGACGAGGTGGAACAGACGGGCGAGATTCCCTACAAAGCCCTGCGCCCCTACCCCAGCATGCTCTTCGGGCTGGAGACGGCGCTGCTGAGTCTACACGCTCCCCTCTCCTCACCTGTCTGCACCCTCTTCGACACTCCCTTCAGCCGTGGTGAAGTGGGCATACCCATCAACGGCCTCGTCTGGATGGGCACCTTCGAAGAGATGTCCCGCCGCATAGAGGAAAAGCTGGAGCAGGGCTTCCGCTGCATCAAGCTGAAGATTGGCGCCATTGACTTCAGGCAGGAGCTCACCCTCATTCAGAAAATCCGCCAGCGCTTCAGCCACCACGAAATAGAGCTGCGCGTCGACGCAAACGGTGCTTTCCCCTTCCAGCCCGACGGGCCTTCCTCAGACGGCGGCTCCCCCGCCTTTACAAAGAGCGCGTCCGCAGATGGCGGTTCCCCCGCCTTTACAGAAAGCGCGTCCGTGGATGGCGGTTTCCCCGCCATCGCCTCCACTCCCCCCGACGCCCTCTACCGCCTGGAGCTGCTCTCGCAATACAATATACACAGCATCGAGCAGCCCATCCGCCAGGGGCAATGGGCCAACATGGCCGAGCTCTGCCGCGAGTCGCCCCTCCCCATCGCTCTCGACGAGGAGCTCATCGGCATCAACGACCCTGAACAGAAGCGCCAGCTGCTGCACATCATCAAGCCCGCCTACATCGTGCTGAAGCCATCGCTCCACGGCGGCATGGCCGGATGCCGCGAGTGGATCAGCCTTGCCCGCGACGAGGGCATCGGCTCATGGATTACCTCCGCCTTGGAGAGCAACATCGGCCTGAACGCCATCGCCCAGTTCTGCAGTTCTGTATATGGCGATGCCATCACCATGCCCCAAGGCCTTGGCACAGGCCAACTGTTCACCGACAACTTTCCATCCGCGCTTGAGATAAAAGGCGATCAGCTATGGATCTCCAAACATTCCTGAACGAGTGGCACAATGACAGCCCGTACATCCGCGTGCACACCAGCGGATCGACAGGCAAGCCGAAGGTCATGCTTGCGGAGAAAAAGCGTATGGAGGCTTCGGCCCGCATCACCTGTCAGTTTCTGGGACTAACGGCGGGCGACAGCGCCCTGCTCTGCCTGCCCCTCGACTATATTGCCGGCAAGATGATGGTGGTCAGGGCACTCACCTGCGGGCTGCGCCTCGTCAGCGTGGAACCCAGCGGACATCCATTGGCACAGCCCTTTGAGGGAGCCTTCGCCGCCATGGTCCCCATGCAGGTGTGGAACTCCCTGCAAGTCCCCGAGGAGCGCGAGCGACTCATGCTGATACGCCATCTCATCATCGGCGGCGGAGCCATCGACCCGTCGCTGGAGCGTGCCCTGAAAGACTTCCCCAACGCCGTCTGGAGCACCTACGGCATGACCGAGACCCTCAGCCACATCGCCCTTCGGCGACTCAACGGTCCAGAAGCCTCCGAGTGGTACACACCCTTCAAGGGTGTCACGCTCTCTCAGGACGCCGACGGCTGCCTCGTCATCGACGCCCCGGAGGTCTGCCCGCATTCCCTTCATACCAACGACATCGCCGAGCTGCTCCTTCCTTCTTCAGTAGGAAAAGAGGAAGGGCGGGAGGTACGCTTCCGCATTCTGGGCCGGAAAGACAATGTCATCTGTTCCGGCGGCATCAAGATTCAGGCCGAGGAGGCAGAACGCCTGCTGCGCCCCCACCTCACGGTCCCCTTCTGCATCACCAAACGGAGCGACCCCCGGCTGGGCGAGGCCGTTGTCCTGCTGACCGAAGCGGCTGACATACAACAAGTGAGGAGCATCTGCGAACAGACGCTCCCCAAGCTTTGGCGGCCCCGCCATTATGTCAGCATCGCCCGAATCCCCCTTACCGGCACCGGAAAGATTGCCCGGCACGAGGCATTCCTGCTTGCCCAATAGCCATTCACACGGTGTGTATATACCGCCGGCGTGAACGGCTGCCAGCAAGTTTAGTTCACCACATTGACGGGTTTTCCTGCGAGGAAGGCCCGCACGTTGTCCGTTGCAATCTTCATCAGACGCTGGCGGGCTTCAAAGGTGGCCCATGCGATATGTGGCGTCAGATAGGCATTGGGGCAACGGAGCAGGGGGTTATCGGCCTGTGGCGGTTCCTGTGTCATCACGTCGGCGGCGTAGGCCTGCAACAGTCCCTCTTGCAGGGCATCGGCCACAGCCTGCTCGTCGACCAGCGGCCCACGGCCGGTGTTGACGAGGATGGCTCCCTGCTTCATCTTCTTCAGTGCCTCGGCATCGATGAGGTGATGCGTCTGCGGCGTCAGCGGGCAGTGCAGCGAGAGCACGTCGCTGATGGCCAGCAGGCCGTCGAAGGTAGTCTTCTGAATGCCGGCGGGCAGGTCGCTGCTGTTCTTGCTGGTCATGGCGAAGACATCCATTCCAAACAGGCGGGCTATGGCAGCCACCTTCATGCCGATGTTGCCCAGACCTACGATGCCCATCGTCTTTCCGCGCAGTTCCGTCAGCGGTGTGTCCCAATAAACGAAGTCGGGATTGCGGCTCCAGCGCCCCTCCCTATTTTGGCGGGCGTAGTGATCCACGCGGTTAGTGACATTCAGGATATGGGCGAAGGTGAGCTGCGCCACGCTGTCGGTGCTGTAGGCCGGAATGTTGGTCACCGTGATACCGCGTTCGCGGGCGGCGGCGGTGTCCACCACATTAAAGCCAGTGGCCAGCACGCCGATGTACTTCAGGTGCGGGAGCTGCGACAGCGTCGCAGCAGAGAAGACCACTTTGTTGGTAAGGACTATCTCCGCATCTTTACAGCGGTCAATGGTTTCGTCGGGGGCGGTACGGTCGTAGACTGTCAATTCGCCCAAAGCCTGCATGCCCTCCCACGAGAGGTCTCCGGGGTTGGAGGCATAGCCGTCAAGTACAACTATTTTCTTCATTCTTCATTTATTTGTTTTTCAATTCTTAACTCTCAGTTCTCACTTCTCAGTTCTCAACTCTCAATTCTCAACTCTCAGTTCTCACTTCTCAAACCTCTTTCCCCAGCAGGCAATCATCCGCTCGTAAAGCTTCTGCTCTGAGGGCGAGTGCTGGGGATGCCAGATGCGGCGGTCTTTCAGCTCGTCGGGCAGGTATTGCTGTGGTGTGAAATGCCCGGGGAAGTCGTGCGGATACTTATAGCCGTCGCTGTAGCCCAGCTGCTTCATCAGGCCGGTGGGGGCATTGCGCAGATGGAGCGGCACGGGCAGGTTACCCGTCTGTCTGACGACGGCCAGCGCATCGTCGATGCCCAGATAGGCGGAGTTGCTCTTGGGCGAGGTGGCCAGATAGACGCAGGCCTCGGCCAGCGCGATGCGTGCCTCCGGCCAGCCGATTTTCATCACCATGTCGAAGGCGGCATTGGCCAGCAGCAGCGCATTGGGGTTGGCCAGTCCGATGTCCTCTGAGGCGGAGATGACCATCCGTCGTGCGATGAACTGCGGGTCCTCGCCGCCCTCTATCATACGTGCCATCCAGTAGAGCGCGGCATCAGGGTCGCTGCCTCGGATGCTTTTGATGAAGGCGGAGATGATGTCGTAGTGCATCTCGCCGTCCTTGTCGTAGGCCAGCGGGTTCTGCTGGAGGCGGGCGACGACGACATCGTCGCTCAGGACGACGGGCTGCGAGGAAGGAGTGGCTTCCACCACCAGCTCCAGGATGTTCAGCAGCTTGCGGGCGTCGCCGCCACTATAGCGCAGCAGGGCACCCGTCTCCTTCAGCTCTATCTGTCGCTGCTTCAGCTCGGCGTCGGTGGTGACGGCGCGTTGCAACAGCTGCAGGAGGTCGTCTTTCTCCAGCGGCTTCAGCACATACAACTGACAGCGGGAGAGCAGCGGGCGGATTACCTCAAACGAGGGATTCTCCGTCGTGGCGCCTATCAGCGTGACGATGCCGCGCTCCACAGCTCCCAGCAGCGAGTCCTGCTGCGACTTGGAGAAGCGGTGTATCTCGTCGATGAAAAGAATAGGCGACCGCTCGTTGAAGAAGCGTCCCTTCTGCGCCTTCTCAATGACGTCGCGCACGTCCTTCACGCCGCTGGTCACGGCACTCAGGGTGAAGAACGGCGTCTCCAGCCGGTGAGCGATGATCTGTGCCAGCGTGGTCTTCCCCACGCCCGGCGGTCCCCAAAGAATAAACGACGAGATATGCCCCGACTCTATCATCTGCCGGAGCACAGCCCCCTCTCCCACCAGGTGTTTCTGCCCGATATAATCGTCGAGCGTGCGGGGGCGCAAACGTTCTGCTAATGGTTGCGACATGTTTTTATGGGGACAAAGTTACGAAAGAGTTAGGAGTTTGGAGTCAGGAGTCAGGAGTTATTTGACGGCTATTAACTTTTTTTACGATTTCCAACAGAAAAAAACTCCTTACTCCTTACTCCTAACTCCTAACTTTTAATTATCTTTGCAGCCATAAACACGAAAGGACAATTCATTACTATGGACCAAAAGACTGAGAAGAAAGTACTTACTTTGAAAACGCTCACGAAGAGCAGCGTATGGGATGTGCAGGAGAACGACATTTTCCGCCTTTGCGAGAGTGCGGAGAAAGATGCCGAGATGAAGGATAACCTGCGCCACTACACCGACATCATCCGCTCTGCCTTCATGATAGAAGAAATAGACCCTGAATCGAAACTGGAGAAACAGAAATACGAGAAGCAGGGCTACAAGGTGAAGCAGCTGAAGCTCGACGAGAACCAGAAGGTGACCTGGGCGTTGAAGAAGCGCCCCATCACCCGTGTCACCGACCTGACCTACGAGAACATCCGCCACATCTCGGCTGCTAAGCTCGTGGAGGTCATCGACCGCAACTTCGGCGGTGGCTGGGACTCTTTGTCGCAGAGCATCAAGGACATTATCGAGAGCGGCTTCGACATCTCCACGACCACCCTTCCCAAAGACCGTCTGCACAAGAAGGGCGGCCTCTACGAAAAGAAGGTCGCCGACGGCTACGACGTGCTTGAGGTGTCGAAGGGCACATGGGTGGAGGCCATCTTCGCTAAGGTGAAGCCTGAGGCCGAGAAGCCACGCATGAAGTTCAACAGCTACAACGAAGAGGAAGTCGACGAAGACAGCGACGTAGAGATTGTTGACGACTACAACAAGCCCGACGAGGACGACATTATCATTGAAGAGCCTAACGATGAGGACATCAACGAGGACAACTACTCCACGATGATGGACCTAGGCAGCGGCGACCCCGACGAAGAGGCTGAGGGGCTGGCCGACTATGTAGACGAATAAAACCACGGCTTCGCCGTTTCCGCGAAGCCGTGGCTTTCTGCTTTTTTACACGTTTCCAAGAATCACCTTCTGAATGCGGCCATCTCGCTGTAGATACGCTGCACGGGTAGTCCCATCACGTTGAAGTAGCTGCCGCGCAGCCCTGTGACGCCCACATAGCCTATCCATTCCTGGATGCCGTAGGCACCGGCCTTGTCGAAGGGACGGTAATTCTCTACATAGTAGTCTATCTCCTCATCGCTGAGCTGCTTGAAGGTGACGTCGGTAGTCACGGAGAAACACTTCTGCTGCTCTTGCGTGGTCAGGCAGACGCCGGTGGTCACCTGATGGCTTTTGTTGCTCAGCTTCCGCAGCATGCGCCGGGCGTCGGCGGCATCCTGCGGCTTGCCCATCACCTCGCCGTCGACGATGACTACAGTGTCGGCGGTGATGACCAGTTCGTCGGCCGCCATCGTGGGGCGGTAGGCATCGGCTTTTTCACTGGCGATATACTCGGCTATCCTATCTGCCGGAAGGTTGTCAGGATAGCTTTCTTCTATGTCGGGCAGGACCTTCACTTCGAAGTCGATGCCCAGCCCTGCCAGCAGCTCGCGCCGGCGGGGCGAGTTGCTGGCCAGGATAACGTGGTATTTCTTCAGGTTTTCCAGCATTTCTTTTTGGGGTTTTGTTTGTTGCGATAATATCGCAACAGACGGGACTACCAGCCGAAGGCGGTGGCGTTCATCTTCCAGAGGCCCTGGGCGCGCAGTGTCTGCTCGATAGGTTTTGTTTGTTGCGATAATATCGCAACAGACGGGACTACCAGCCGAAGGCGGTGGCGTTCATCTTCCAGAGGCCCTGAGCGCGCAGCGTCTGCTCGATGACGTCGCGGCCGCAGCCCTGTCCGCCTCTCCTGTCGCTGATGTAGATGCTGCATTCCTTCACCTCGGTGCAGGCATCCTTCGGACAGACGGGGCATCCCACACGGCGCATCACCTCCAGGTCGGGCACGTCGTCGCCCATGTACATCACCTCCTCGTCTTTCAGTCCGTGCTTGCGCAGGAACTCCTCGTAGGTCTTGATTTTCACCGAGCAGCCAACGTAGATGTCGGTCAGGCCCAGCCCCTCATAGCGCACGCGGACAGCCTCGACGTTAGCACCGGTCATGATAGCCACGTGCAGTCCCAGTTTCACGGCCAGCTGCAGGGCATAGCCGTCCTTGATGTTCACCGTGCGCATGGGTACGCCGTCGGGCGACATGGGGATGGTCTCAGAGGAGAGCACCCCGTCGACATCGAAGACGATGGCACGTATTTTCTTTAAGTCGTAATTAATCATTGGCCAGAATATGAATGCTTTTACTCATTACATCGTAGACCTGCTGCGCCATTGGACTGTCGGCCAGCAGGGCCTTCTGCGCTTCTATCACGTTCTCGTCGTAGCGCACGGCGGGCCCTGTCTGTGCCTCGCGCGGATGCATGGTCTGCACCTTGGAAGCCGTCTCCTCTATCAGGGGCAGCATGACGTCGAACGGCAGTCCGTGCTGCTCCAGTATGCCGGCGGCCAGCGCATAGCAGTGGTTGGGGAAATTACAGGCGAAGACAGCCGCCAGGTGCAGATAGCGGCGCTGCTCGCTCGACAGCTCTGTCACGCGGTCGCTCACCGCCGAGGCTATCATCCGCGCCAGATGCACCGTCTGCCCATCGCTGCCCTCTATAAATATAGGTACGTGCGCGAAGTCCACGTCGCGCTCCTTCGAGAAGGTCTGCATGGGGTAGATAACACCATGATGGAGCACGTTGCCAAATACCGACATGGGCACCGAGCCGGCCGTATGGAAGAAAGACCGCTGCTCGCGCCCTTCCACCAGCTGGGGGATGAGCGAGGACAGCACCGAGTCCTTCACCGCCAGGATATAGGCGTCGGCAGAGAGCGGGAGGGCGGCGATGGAGTCGGTGGGAAAACCACCGACCACGGAACACAGGGCCTGTGCGCTGTCCATCGTCCGGCTATACACGGCCTGGACGACGTGACCTTTCCTGTGGATGGCCTTGGCCAGCTGTGTGGCCAGCCGGCCTGCGCCTACGAATACTAAATTCATTTATTCGGTTGATAAAGGGGAAATTACAGAGGGAGCTTTGGGAGAATAGAAGAGTCGTCACAGGAAGCGTCAGAACTTTCCCACGTGCACGTTTTCCCACTTCAGCCTGTCCTCGTTCTGGGGTTTCCGCTCGTCGGCCTTATGGCCGAAAGCCAGCACGCAGAGCACGCAGTAGTTTTCGGGAATGTCGAGAATGCCTCGGATGACGGTGTCGGCAGTGGTGCCGTCGCTCAGTCCCCGTCCGCGCATCTGCACCCAGCAGGAGCCCAGCCCCAGTTCCTCGGCCTGGTACTGCATGCTGATGGCGGCGATGGAGCCGTCCTCTACCCAGCAGTCGTTCTGCACGGGGTCGCCCAGCACCACAACGGCCAGCGGTGCCCCCTTGATGAGCTGGCTGCCCATGTCCTTGGCGTCGGCCAGCTTCTCCAGGTCTGTCTTGTCGTCTACCACGACGAAATGCCATGCCCTTTGGCTCTTGCTGGTAGGAGCCATCAGTGCGGCACGGAGGATGAGTTTCACGTCTTCAGCATCAATCTCCTCGTCGGTGAATTTACGGTGTGAACGGCGCAGCTGCGCCAAATCCTTGAAGTGTGTCATAAGCTTTTTCTGGTTATTATTGTGCAAAGGTACAAAAGAGTTGGGAGTTAGGAGCCGGGAGCCAGGAGTTTTTTGACGGCGAAACAAATAAAAAATGTTAATTGACAGGATAAAACTCCCTACTACCGGCTCCTAACTCCCAACTCTTTTGTATTTTTGCAAGCAAATTGCCAATCACAAAGGCCGATGCCGACACTACGGACGAAGATTTACACCTCTGGCGACACCTTGCCTGGCGGGCTGTTGGGAGAATCGTTCTTCCACAGCGGGCAGCTTTTTGCCCTCTTCCAGCAAACGCCCCGCCACCGCCCCTACCTGGTGACGCTCGAGACCGACGACGGTCGTGTGGAGGCTCAGATGCTGGCCGTGGTGCGCTACCGCTCCTCGTGGCTCCCCCCTTACTACTACATGCATTGCCGCATCATGGGCGAAGGGGAGTATGCCCCCCACCAGCCTCCCCCTACCGAGGGAGGCCTGCAGCACGACGACGCTACCCCTGCGGGAGACACACAGCCGGGCAGCGCCCCAGCCACGGGAGGTGACCGCAGCGAGGCATTCGGCCAGATGCTCCACGCCCTCACTGCCAAACTCGGGCCGCGCATGCTCTATGTGGAAGTGAGCCACCTGAGCCACAAGATGTTCGGCTACCGCCACCTTCGCGACAACCGCTACTTTCCCGTGCGATGGATGAGCATCCACAACAGCCTGCACTCGCGCACGCCCGAAGAGCGCATCAGCCAGCAGCTGCAGCAGCGCATCGACAGTGCCTATCAGCGTGGCGTCGTCACCGACGAGGTCAGCTCTGAGGTCGACTTTGCCGCCTTCATGCGCCTGCTGCGCCAGCACAACTGGCTGAAGCCCAAGCGCTTCATCCCCTCCGAGGAGTTCTTCCGCCCCTACTGCGGAGCCTGGGCCGACACGCTGGAGGAGCGCCCGGTGAAGCTCAACGACAACGGCCGTCTCTTCGTCACCCGCTACAAGGGACGCATCATTGGCTGCTCTGCCGTGGTCTACTCCGCCCGCCAGGCTTACCTCTGGTTCGCCGCCTACCGCCGCAAGACCTACGCCATGGTCCACCCCCGCGAACTGACCATCTGGCACGCCATCAAGGATGCCCATAGCCGGGGCTACGAGCACATCTACTTCATGGACGTGGGCCTGCCCTTCCGCAAGAATAAGTTCCGCGACTTCATCCTCCGCTTCGGCGGCAAGCCCGCCAGCACCTACCGCTGGTTCCGCTGCTCCATCAAGTGGGTCAATTCCCTTCTCTCCTGGATTTACCGCGACTGACACATAATAAATCGGCCTTTTCAGCGTTATTCTTTTTGATGAAAGCTAGAATCACGCGCCTTTGCCTCCTGCTCGTCCTCCTCATGACGGGCCTCTCTGCCGTGGGCCAGACTTTCACGCTGAAGGGGCTGGTGACCGACGACGAGGGCCACGCCCTGGAGCTGGCCACGGTGAGCTGTGCAGCCCAGAGCAAGGCGACCATGACCAACCTGAAAGGCGAATACAGCATGCAGCTGACATCGGCCGACTCGGTGGAGATACGCTACTCCATGGTGGGCTATCGACCGCGCACGCGCACGCTCCACAAGCCGCAGGGCACACAGACGCTGCGCATCGTGCTCCGTGCCGACCATGAGCTGGGCGAGGTGCTGGTCACCGAGAAGAAGCGACAGACCGACCAGATGGAGATTCTCGACATCTCCGACCTGAAGGGCAACGCTGTCTCCGTGACGGGCAACGCCGTGGAGGAACTCATCCAGCAGCAGGCGGGCGTCTCAACCCACAACGAGCTGTCGAGCCAGTACAACGTGCGCGGCGGCTCCTTCGACGAGAACTCCGTATATATAAATAATGTGGAGGTCTACCGCCCCCTGCTCATCCGCAGCGGCCAGCAGGAAGGGCTGTCGGTCATCAACCCCGACATGGTGGAGCGCGTGGCCTTCAGCACCGGCGGCTTCTCCGCCCGCTACGGCGACAAGATGTCGTCTGCGCTCGACATCACCTACCGCAAGCCGGAGCGGCTGGAGGCATCGGCCACTGCCAGCCTGCTGGGCGGCTCGGTCTACCTGGGCTATGGCTCGAACCACAAATCACCTGCCTCGAACCGCAAGTCGCAGACCTTCTCCATGAGCCACGGCCTGCGCTACAAGACCAATCGCTACCTCCTCGGCTCGCTGGAGACCACCGGCGAATACCGTCCCAACCAGCTGGACTACCAGACCTTCCTCTCCTGGCAGCCCAACCGCCGCTGGTCGCTCGACGTGCTGGGCAACATCTCGGAGAACCACTACAACTTCCGCCCCCACGACCGCGAGACCTCCTTCGGCACGATGGAGGACGTGAAGTCGTTCAAGGTCTATTTCGACGGCCAGGAGAAGGACATCTTCCGCACCCTCTTCGGCACCGCCTCGCTGACGCGCCACCTCTCCGACTCGGCCAGCATCAAGCTGCTGTGGAGCGCCTTCTACACAAAGGAGCAGGAGCGCTACGACATTCAGGGACAGTACTGGCTGAGCGACACGCAGAGCGCCGAGCAGCTGGGCGTGGGCACCTACGCCGAGCATGCCCGAAACTACCTCACGGCCCGCGTGCAGAGCCTGAAGCTGATGCTCACGCGCCGCCTGCGCCACCACGACATCGAGGCCGGCCTCACCTACAAATGGGAGCACATCAAGGAGCAGAGCCGCGAATACGAGATGCGCGACTCCAGCGGCTACTCCGTGCCGCATACCGGCGAGCGCCTGAACCTCATCTACACGCTCTCCTCGCGCCAGGACATGTCGTCACGCCGCGTGGAAGGCTACGTGCAGGACATGCTGCGCTGGCGTTCCGGCGGCTCCGAAAGCAGCGAGGAGTCAGAAGATTCCCGAGAGACCTTCTTCACGCTGACCTACGGCGTGCGCTTCGCCCACTGGAGCTTCAACCGCGAGACGCTGCTCTCGCCCCGCGCGTCGCTGGCCATCGTGCCCGCCTCCAACCCCGACCTCACCTACCGCGTGGCCACGGGCCTCTACTACCAGGCACCCTTCTACAAGGAGCTGCGCGACACCATGCTGACCAGCAGCGGCCTGACCGCCGTCACGCTGAACCGCAACATCAAGAGCCAGCGGTCGATACAGCTGCTGGCCGCCGTCGACTACCGCTTCAAAATGCTCAACCAGCGGCCCTTCAAGTTCACCGCTGAGGCATACTACAAAGCGTTGTCGAACCTCATACCCTACAACGTGCAGAACGTGAAGGTGACCTACTACGGCGAGAACCTCTGCAGCGGACATGCCCTCGGCCTCGACCTGAAACTCTTCGGCGAGTTCGTGCCCGGCACCGACTCGTGGATCAGCTTCTCGCTGATGCACACGCGCCAGCACTTCACCGACGACGCAAAGAGCCATTCAGAAGACTTCCCCCTGCCCACCGACCAGCGCTACGCCCTGAACCTGCACTTCACCGACTACTTCCCCGGCACCGACCGCTGGAAGATGACGCTGCGCCTGGCATACGCCGACGGCCTGCCCTTCGGTGCCCCCCACCGGGGCATCGAGGCCCAGCACTTCCGTGCCCCGGCCTACAAGCGTGCCGACATCGGCATGAGCTACCTGGCCTTCGGAACCAATCAGCGGGGAGCACTCAGCGACAAGTGGGGCGTGAGGCGTATCTGGCTCGGAGTGGACTGCCTGAACCTCTTCGGCATCAGCAACGTGAACAGCTACTACTGGGTGACCGACGTCACCAACCGCCAGTGGGCCGTGCCAAACTACCTCACCGGGCGCCAGCTCAACGCAAAAATCGTAGTGGAATTCTAAAATTGAAAAAAACGCGCTACAGGAGCTACTTTGACCCTTAAACCGCAGTTTTTTAGATAGTTATTTGTAGCTACAGGGGCCGTTTTGGAGCTACTTTTGTAGCTACAGGAAGCGCTAGCGATAGAACGCCCGCAAATTCTCTAGAGAATTTCACCAAAAGGAGGCGCCGTCTGGAAAAATGCGAACGCCGTTTGGAAAAATACTGCCGCCGTTTAGAAAAATGCGAACGCCGTTTGGAAAAATGCGAACGCCATTTGGAAAAATGCGAACGCCATTTGGGAAAATGCGAACGCCATTTGGAAAAATGCGAACGCCGTTTACCAGTACCCTATTACCACAGCTCACTCGTCACTACCCCCAATACTTTGCCGTATGTATCTTCGACCATGTTACATACCGCAAAGTCGGCAGCAGCGCCTGTAGCTACCGAGGTAGCGCCAAAATATCCCCTGTAGCTACAGACAACCACTTGCAAACCATCACATTACGCATCAAAGTAGCGCGAGTAGCGCGACTTTTTGCCTATAATTACGCACGCGCGCGCGATACAAGCAATTCGGCAAAAGCGATTGTTTCGACTCTGCCGATACCATCATCCGCCAGAATGGTCAACCTGCCGGTGGCATGTCGTTAAAAAAAATTAATCGACGAAAAAAACTACTAACTCCTAACTTCTAACTCCTAACTCTTTTGTACCTTTGCACGCTCTAAGCGAAATAATTGTAATTTTAACACTATGTTTAAGAGTTTTCATGGATTTCATCTTCTGGATGCCTACCACAAAGCCCACCAAGCCCAGAAAGACCGTCCCGCACGACTGCGCAAACAGGCCATCGAGGCCACTATCGTAGCCATCATCACCCTCATCGTCTGGAACCTGCCCACCTCTGCCTTCGGCATCGAGGGGCTGACCGTCGTCCACCAGCGCATCATCGCCATCTTTGTCTTTGCCACGCTGATGTGGCTCATGGAGGTGGTGTCGAGCTGGGCCACCAGCGTAGCCATCATCGTGAGCATGCTGGTGTTCTGCAGCGACTCAGGCCTGAAATGGATGTGCAATCCGGAGGAAGTGGGCGAGCTGCTCTCCTATAAAGGCATCATGGCCACCTTTGCCGACCCCGTCATCATGCTGTTCATCGGCGGCTTCATCCTGGCCATCGCTGCCACGAAGACCGGCCTGGACTCGCAGCTGGCCAAGGTGCTGCTGAAGCCCTTCGGCCGCAAGAGTGAAAACGTGCTGCTGGGCTTCCTGCTCATCACCGGCCTCTTCTCGATGTTCGTCAGCAACACTGCCACGGCAGCCATGATGCTGACCTTCCTCACCCCCGTGTTCAAGCAGCTGCCGCCCGAGGGCAAGGGGCGCATCGCCATGGCCATGAGCATTCCCCTGGCCGCCAACCTGGGTGGCATGGGCACGCCTATCGGCACGCCGCCTAACACCATCGCCCTGAAATATCTGAACGACCCCGAGGGGCTGAACATGGGCATGGGCTTCGGCCAGTGGATGCTGTTCATGCTGCCGCTGGTCATCGTGCTGCTGCTCATCGGCTGGGTGCTGCTGAAGAAATTCTTCCCCTTCTCGCAGAAGACTGTCGAGCTGAACATCGAGAGCACCATGAAGAAAGACCGCAAGACCTACATCGTCATCGTCACCTTCTTCGTCACCGTACTGCTGTGGCTGCTCGACACCGTGACTGGCATCAATAGCTATACCGTGGCCATGATACCCTTCGTGGTTTTCGCCCTCACGGGTGTCATCGGCCGTCAGGACCTGGAGGAAATCAACTGGAGCGTCATCTGGATGGTGGCCGGCGGCTTCGCCCTGGGCTACGGTCTGAACGCGTCGGGCCTGGCCGCGCTGGTGGTGAAGGCCATCCCCTTCGGCGACTTCTCGCCGCTGGTCATCCTCATCATCTCCGGCCTCATCTGCTACGGCCTGTCGAACTTCATCTCGAACTCGGCCACCGCCGCCCTGCTGATGCCCATCCTCGCTGTGGTATGCTCGGCCATGGGCGACACGCTGGGCACTATCGGCGGCACAGCCACCGTGCTCATCGGCGTGGCCATCGCCAGCAGCTCGGCTATGGTGCTGCCCATCTCCACACCGCCGAACGCCTTGGCCTATGCCACGAACATGGTGAAGCAAAACGACATGGCCAAGATAGGCATCATCGTGGGCATCATCTCGATGGTGCTGGGCTACGGCCTGCTTTACCTCGTGGCTCAGCTGCACATCATCTAGACCACCTCACCCGGCACCGGCAAACAGTCGGGTGTGTGAGCGTTCAGGCATAAGAAAAAAGAGCGATTACAGCATGTTTGCGTGCTGTAATCGTCTTTTTGTATAAAAAAGGCTAAATAAAACGGGGGATTCTTTTTTATGTGAAAGGAATTTAGTATCTTTGCACAATAATTATATAATTATACCAATTCTAACCATTATGAAAATTTCGCACATTGAGCATCTGGGCATTGCCGTCCAGAGCATTGAAGAGAGCCTGCCGTTCTTCACCGACGTGCTGGGCCTGGAGTGTTATGCAACAGAAGTAGTGGAAGACCAGAAAGTGAAGACCGCCTTCCTGCGCTGCGGCGAGGTGAAACTGGAGCTGCTGGAGCCCACAAGCCCCGAAAGCACAATCCAGAAATGGCTGGACAAAGGCAACAAGGGCGTGCACCATGTAGCCTTCTGCGTGGAGGACGGAGTGGCCAACGCACTGGCAGAAGTCAGCGAGAAGGGCATCCGCCTCATCGACCAGGCTCCCCGCAAGGGCGCCGAGGGCCTGAACATCGCCTTCCTCCATCCGAAGTCAACCTGCGGAATCCTCACGGAGCTCTGCGAACACCCTGAGTAAAACATCGAAATCACGAGACAGCGAAATTTCGAAATGCCGAAATATCGAAATATCGAAACATCGAAATCTCGAAATCTCGAAATCTCGAAATGTCGAAATAACGAAACATCGAAACATCGAAACAATGAGCAAACAATTAGAAAAGATTAAGCAACTGATTGCCAACCGCGAGAAGGCTCGCCTTGGCGGTGGCGAAAAAGCCATACAGAAGCAGCATGAGCGCGGGAAGTACACCGCCCGCGAGCGTATTGACATGCTCCTCGACGAAGGCTCGTTCGAGGAGTACGACATGTTCAAAGAGCACCGCTGCCACAACTTCGGCATGGAGAAGAAGCAGTTCCCTGGCGACGGCGTGGTGGCAGGAAGCGGCACCATCGACGGACGTCTGGTGTTCGTCTTCGCACAGGACTTCACCGTGCATGCCGGTTCTCTGAGTGAGACCATGAGCCAGAAAATCTGCAAGGTCATGGACATGGCCATGAAGATGGGCGCACCCGTCATCGGCATCAACGACTCGGGCGGCGCACGTATCCAGGAAGGCATCAACGCCCTGGCCGGCTACGCCGAGATTTTCGAGCGCAACATCCTCGCCTCGGGCGTCATCCCGCAGATTAGCGGCATCTTCGGCCCCTGCGCCGGCGGTGCTGTCTACAGCCCTGCTCTGACGGACTTCACGCTGATGATGGAGAACACCAGCTACATGTTCCTCACCGGCCCGAAGGTGGTGAAGACCGTCACGGGCGAGGACATCGACCAGGAGCACCTGGGCGGCGCCAGCGTGCACGCCACGAAGAGCGGCGTGACCCACTTCACCGCCAAGACTGAGGAAGAGGGCATCCAGATGCTGAAGACCCTGCTGAGCTATATTCCTTCGAACAACATGGAGGTGGCTCCTCGCCGCAAGTGCGACGACCCCATCAACCGCATGGAGGACGCGCTGAACGAGATTATCCCCGAGAACCCCAACGAGGCCTACGACATGTACAAGGTCATCGGAAGCGTGGTGGACAACGGCGAGTTCTTCGAGGTGCAGCCTAAGTTCGCCCGCAACATCATCGTGGGCTTCGCCCGCTTCAACGGCCAGAGCGTGGGCATCGTGGCCAACCAGCCGGCATGCTACGCCGGCGTGCTCGACGTGAACGCCTCGCGTAAGGGTGCTCGCTTCGTGCGCTTCTGCGACGCCTTCAACATCCCCATCGTGTCGCTGGTCGACGTGCCCGGCTTCCTGCCCGGTACCGGCCAGGAGTACAATGCTGTCATCCTGCACGGTGCCCCGCTACTCTACGCCTATGGCGAGGCCACCGTTCCCAAGATTACCGTCACACTGCGCAAGAGCTATGGCGGCTCGCACATCGTGATGGGTGCCAAGCAGCTGCACACCGACCTGAACTACGCATGGCCCTCGGCCGAGATTGCCGTGATGGGTGCCGCCGGCGCCGCTGCCGTGCTCTATGCCAAGGAGGCCAAGGCCAAGAAGGAGGCCGGCGAGGATGTGAAGGCATTCATCGCCGAGAAGGAGGACGAGTACAACGAGCTCTTCGCCAACCCCTATCAGGCTGCCAAGTACGGCTACATCGACGATGTCATCGAGCCGCGCAACACGCGCTTCCGCATCTGCCGCGGTCTGGCTCAGCTCGCCACCAAGCGCGATGCCCTGCCTGCCAAGAAGCATGGTAACATTCCAATGTAACAGACTATGAAGACAAACGAAGTTTATGCTGCCATTGCCCTTGCACTGCACGAGCATCTAGGCAATAACGTTCACGACGTGGAGCCCGGATTCATCACGATAAAGGAACATCCCACACAGTGGAACGGCTATGCCCTGACGATGACAGCTCATCCTTAATTCCAGAGAAGATGAAAGAATACAAGTATACCATCAATGGCAACAAGTACGAGGTCAGCATTGGCGATATCGACGACTGCCAGGTAACAGTCACCGTGAACGGTGAGGAATATAAGGTGGAGATGGAGCGCCCCGCCGAGCCAGAGAAGAAGAAGCCCGTGCTGGGCAAGGCCGCCGCACCGTCCTCTGAGAGCGACGCAGCAACTGAGGCTGCTGCTCCTGCCGCCACAGGAACCGGCACCGCCGTCAAGGCTCCGCTGCCTGGTGTCATCACCGACATCAAGGTGCAGGTGGGCGACGAAGTACAGGTGGGCGACACCGTCGTCGTGCTCGAAGCCATGAAGATGGCCAACGCCCTGGAGGCTGAGAAAGCCGGCAAGGTGACCGCCATCTGCGTAAAGATAGGCGAGACCGTCATGGAAGATGACGCCCTCGTCTACATTGAATAAGAGTTTCCAATTAACAACTGAGTTTCATTCCCGGCTTGGCATACTAGAAGGTCAAGCCGGGATTTTCAGTTACAGGAATCTACTGATAATAATAGTACCAATAAGTGTCGCGGAAATCCTCCTCGCTGCGGATGATGCGCTCCGACTTGCGGGAATAGGCGGAGTGGTAGCGAAGATAGTCGTGCCAACGGAGCAGCATAGTGCTGTCCTTATATATATAAGATGTGTCACACCGCTGCTGGTAGAGCACCAGGGCTTCACGATAGTGGCGGGGCAGAGAGGTGGTGTCTATGGCATAGTAGCGCGGCAGGCAGGCGGCAAAGGCGTCGAGCTGGCGGTCGATGAGCAGACCGGCCAACTGGTAGTCGCGGTAGGCAGGCGTGGCCAGCGTGTCGGCAGCCAGCGAGTCGAGATACTGGCTGACGGAGAGATGCCCGCCAAAGATGCCCGCCGCATGCCCCTGGGCTTCCGCCCTGGCCACTATGCTGTCGGGATGAACGCCAAAGAGATTCCACAGCAGGGTGTCGGGCATGAGCAGCAGTTGGCTCCTGCTGCCAGGCAGGGGGAGCATGTCGCGGCTGCTGCCTGTCACGGGATATTCAAAAAGGCGCTCGCCAAGCTGTCCCCGCTGCGAAAGGGCGGCCATGCGCAGCATGGTCAGACTGGCGTCGCTCTCCAGGGAGCGGCTGCCCACCCTCAGCGCCTCGTCGGCATCGCCCTCCATCAGTGCCACCTCGGCATGGGCCTTGAAATGGTCGACGGCGTTGGTGTTCGCCACTGCGGCCACCATCAGCATCATCACCGCCATCTGCACCACATTCACCCATGAGCGGCGGGAGAGCAGACCAGTGTTCAGCTTCTCGTCATGGTTGAAAGGGAGCATCTTCCGCGAGAGAATCACCACGCCCACCCATAGCACCAGCACCAGCGGACCGGCCCACAGCCAGGCTCCCCAGCGGAAGGGATGGCTGATGCTGGAGAGAAACGCCAGCAAGAGGAACGACGGCAGATAGGTCATCGCATGGGTGCGGCGCGCCAGGCGGACAATGGCATAGACTATCAGCTGGAGGAGCATCAGCACCCCAGTGATGATCAGGGCACCGAACAAGCGGCTGTAGTGGGTCTTGCCGCCACTGAGTCCATGCTGTGCCACAGCCAGCACGTCGGCCTGGAACCAGTAGAGCCAACAAAAAGAGAAGAGCAGGAAAAGGATGGCACACACCACACGAATAGTGATGGTACCATCCTTTGTATGTGCGAAAAAGCCGTGCCTCATTTAGTTCTTCTTCAGCACCACGGCCGAGCGGGCGGGAATGTAGAGCTTGAGCCACTCCTTATGGTCTTTCACATAGAGCGGGTCGTAGTTGGTGAAGTGGGTCAGCGAGTCGTCGGCAAAGCCAAAGCCGCCAAAGTCCTTCGAGTCGGTGTTGAGCACCACGTCATAGGAGCCGGTGGGCACCAGGAAGCCATAGTCGGTGAACGACTGCGTGGGCGAGAAGTTGAACACGAAGAGCAGGTCGCCGCGCATGAAGGCCAGCACCTGGTCGCCGTCGTTGTGCCAGATCTCCACCACGGGCTTGTTCTGGAAGTTGCGCACCGACTTGATGACCTTCAGCATCTCACGGTCGAAGTCGCCCAGCCAATGGTAGCACAAGTCCTTGTTGTCCACCAGGTTCCATTGGCGACGGGCATACTTGTAGCTCCATCCGTTGCCCTCGCGGGGGAAGTCAATCCACTCGGGATGCCCGAACTCGTTGCCCATGAAGTTGAGGTAGCCGCCGTTGATGGCTGCTGCCGTCACCAGGCGAATCATCTTGTGGAGGGCGATGCCGCGCTCGGCCACGCCGTTGATGTCCTTCTTGGAGAAGTGCCAGTACATGTCGGCATCGATGAGGCGGAAGATGATGGTCTTGTCGCCCACCAGGGCCTGGTCGTGGCTCTCGCAGTAGCTGATGGTCTTCTCGTCGGGACGGCGGTTCTTCACCTCCCAGAATATCGAGCTGGGCTTCCAGTTCTCGTCGCTCTGCTCCTTGATGGTCTTAATCCAGTAGTCGGGGATGTTCATGGCCATGCGGTAGTCGAAGCCGAAGCCGCCGTCCTCGAACTTGGCGGCCAGACCGGGCATGCCCGAGACTTCCTCGGCAATGGTGATGGCATCGGGGTTCACCTCATGGATAAGCAGGTTGGCCAGCGTGAGGTAGCAGATAGCCTCGTCATCCTCATGGCCGTTGAAGTAGTCGCCGTAGCCGCCGAAGGCCTCGCCCAGTCCGTGGCTGTAGTAGAGCATCGAGGTGACACCGTCGAAACGGAAGCCGTCGAAGTGGAACTCCTCCAGCCAGTATTTACAGTTAGAAAGCAGGAAATGCTTCACGCCGTCATTGCCATAGTCGAAGCAGAGGGAGTCCCATGCCGGATGCTCGTGGCGCTCGCCGGGACAGAAGAACTGGTTGGGGTCGCCACAGAGGTTACCCAGGCCCTCCACCTCGTTCTTCACGGCGTGGGAGTGCACGATGTCCATAATGACGGCGATGCCCAGCTTGTGGGCCTCGTCGATGAGGGCCTTCAGCTCCTCAGGCGTGCCGAAGCGGCTGGAGGGGGCGAAGAAGCTGGACACATGGTAGCCGAAGGAGCCGTAGTAGGGGTGCTCCTGAATGGCCATCACCTGAATGCAGTTGTAGCCAGCCTTGGCCACACGCGGCAACACATTGTCCTTGAATTCGGTGTAGGTGCCCACTTTCTCGGCATCCTGGCCCATGCCCACATGGCACTCGTAGATGAGCAGCGGGTTCTTCTTGGGCTTGAAGCCGGCCTTCTTCCACACGTAGGGCACGGCGGGATTCCAGACCTGGGCAG
>JAEEGG010004278.1_pt1 | contig 34737 bp, 32 predicted proteins | sample 9134161 | NCBI WGS metagenome assembly JAEEGG01 (sample SAMN16246543, study PRJNA631951) | gut metagenome | biome: gut microbiome; feature: rumen; material: CR-attached | host: Bos | place: Iran: Karaj | collected 2018-10 | reverse complement strand
AACTATCAACTATTAACTTCAATAACCAATAACCTATAACCCATAACCATTAAAAAAAATACAAACCAAATATCACCCAAATTATGACAAAAGATTTTACCCAGCAAAACATTGATTCCTGGTTGAATGGGAATTTTGATGCGGACACAAAAAAGGAGATTTCGAGAATGCAAGCGGAGGATCCGGCAGCGTTGTCGGATGCCTTTTACAGAACCCTTGAATTTGGCACCGGCGGCATGCGCGGCATCTTGGGTGTCGGCACCAACCGCATGAACAAATATACAGTCGGATTCGCCACCCAGGGACTGGCCAACTATCTGATCAAATGTTGCAAACAGAACATCAAGGTGGCCATTTCCTTCGATTCCCGCAATTTCAGCACGGAGTTCGCGACCATTTCCGCCAACATTTTGGCTGCCAACGGCATACAGGTCTTCCTCTTCGACTCACTGCGGCCCACTCCTGAACTTTCGTTCGCAGTGCGTCACCTGCAATGCAACGCTGGCATCATGATTACCGCATCACACAACCCGAAAGAATATAACGGCTACAAGGTTTATTGGAATGACGGCGGACAGCTCGTTCCACCCCACGACAAAAATGTCATTGCCGAGGTCAACAAAATCAAATCGGTTGATCAGGTGAAATGGGACGGTCGCCCCGACCTGATCCGCATCATCGGCAAAGACATAGACAACGTCTATCTCACCCTCATCAAACGGCTCACCTTGAATCCCGAAACGGTGGCAGAAGCCAAAGACCTCTGCATCGTCTATACCCCGCTGCACGGCACCGGCATTTCCGTAGTGCCACAGGCATTGTCAGACTTCGGTTTCAAGAACGTGCACATCGTAGAGGAGCAGGCGGTCACCGACGGCAATTTCCCGACCGTGAAATCTCCAAACCCTGAGGAGCACGCCGCCCTGGAGCTGGCCATCAAGAAAGCCAAGAAGGTTAAGGCTGACATCGTGCTGGCCACCGACCCCGATGCCGACCGCGTAGGTATCGCTGTCCGCAGGGAAGACGGCGAGTACCAGCTGTTCAACGGCAACCAGACCGCCACACTGCTGTTCCACTATGTGCTTTCCCAGACCAACATCAACCCGTTGGAGAACAACTTCTTCGTAGTGAAGACCATCGTCACCACCGACCTCATCAACCAGATTGCCACCGACTACAACGTGGAATGTTTCGATGTGCTGACCGGCTTCAAGTATATCGCCGAAAAGATCCGCGAATACGAGGGTGAGAAACAGTTCATGGTTGGCGGCGAAGAGAGCTACGGTTACCTCATCGGCGACTTTGTGCGCGACAAGGATGCCGTTTCCGCCTGCTGCATGATAGCAGAAATGGCCGCCTACTACAAGACCATCTATCACAAATCCTTGATTGCCCAGCTGGAAACGCTCTACCGTCAATACCAGTATTTCAAGGAAGACATGGTCTCCCTGACCGAGCCGGGTGAAGCGGGCATGCAGGCCATCAAACAGCGCATGACCGACCTGCGCGAGAAATCTCCCAAAATGCTTGGCGGACAGCCTGTCGTAAAAATTTACGATTACCAGGCTCAACATGCCTATAACATGCTGACCAAAACCAGCGAACGGATTGAGTTACCTGTTTCCAACGTACTGCAATTCATTACGGAAGACGGCAGCAAAGTTACCGTTCGCCCTTCCGGCACCGAACCCAAAATCAAGTTCTATTTCAGCGTCTGCGGCATCATCGAACCCGAACAGAGCCTTCAGGAAGTGGATGATCTCTTGAAAGAGCGCATCGCAGGATTGAAGAAGGATTTAGGGCTTTGTTAATGCTGAATGATGAATGATGAATGTTGAATAATTTGATAAATGTAGAGACGTTTCATGAAACGTCTCTACTAATCACCAATCACTAATCACAAAAGGTTCAATGAACATCACCGAAGAAGACATCAGGAAAATCGTGCGCGAGGAAATCGAAGCGTATTTCCGGCGGCAAGCGCAGGGCGGGAACGTCGTGGCCGAGCCGCAAGGGAAATACAATGCTGTCCACGATGCGGAGGATGACTTGTACAAGCGGGCGATGGCAGCAATGGATGCCACGCTCGGCGAGCAGGAGAATCCGAAGGTCGGGATTTTCTGGTACTCGCCACAACTTCAGGATGTGTTCGGTGTGGTGGCCATTGACGCAGCTACAGCTCCCAAAAGCGGTCACAGCGGACTGCGCACTTGCAAGGAACTCCACAAGTACATCTGGAAGAAGCAGTTTAACTACGACAAAGCGCACAATATCAGCAGTCCGTTCCACGGTGATTACAAATACACCCCTCGCGGACGCGTTTTCTACGATGACGAACTCGACGAATACCATGTGATGATTGGCGCTTGGATTAACGACTGCCCTGAAGCTAAAGAAAGAATCAAAGCCGCCTTCAACCTCACCGACCCAAACCTGCACGTCACCTTCCAACGCGGCATCCACTGGGAAATCGGGATGGGATACGGAGAATAGTTAGCAGTTAGCAGTTAGTAGTTAGTAGTTAGCAGCTGAAACGGAAGACCTAAAAGTATGTAAGCAGCCACGGAGAGGCAATACGCGCGAAGTGCAAGTAACCCCATACAAGCGAAGCGCAGTGTGGGGTCAACAAAAACGAACAAACAATTAAAATTCAAATATGATAAATCCAAAATTATTAAACCCCAAAAGCATCGTGATATGCGGTGCGTCAAGTGACATCCACAAACCTGGCGGCAAAGCCCTGAAGAATCTGTTAGAAAGCGCTTTCCAAGGGCAGATCTATGCCGTGAACCCCAAAGAGACTGAGGTGCAGGGCGTGAAATGCTATGCCAAGGTCGATGACCTTCCGCAGGTCGATTGCGCCATCCTCTGCATCGCGGCAAAATTCTGTGCCCAGACAGTCGATGTGTTGACCCAGCAGAAGGGCACCAAGGGCTTCATCATCATCAGCGCGGGTTTCTCGGAGGAAAACGCCGAGGGTGCCGCCATCGAGAAACATATTGTCGATGCCATCAATGCCGTGGGCGGCTCGCTCATCGGGCCCAACTGCACCGGATTCCTTAACACCAACTACAGCGGCTGCTTTGACACGCCAATCCCGAAACTCGACCCCAAAGGTGTCGATTTCATCACCGGATCGGGTGCCACAGCTGTCTTCATCAAGGAATACGGCATGAGCAACGGTTTGAAATTCAACAGCGTGTGGGCGGTTGGCAACAGTGCCCAGCTCGGCATCGAAGATGTCCTCGAACATCTTGACGAGACTTTCGACCCCGAAAAGTCCTCTCGTGTCATCATGCTCTACATGGAAAAAATCGGTGACCCGATGCGCCTGCTGAAACACTCGCGCAGCCTCATCAACAAAGGCTGTCATATCGCTGCCATCAAGAGCGGCGGTAGCGCTGCCGGCTCTCGCGCAGCCTCGTCGCACACCGGCGCATTGGCCACCAATGACGCCGCTGTGGACGCCCTCTTCCAGAAGGCGGGTATCGTGCGCTGCCACAACCGTCAGGAGCTGACCACCGTCTGCGGTGTGTTCATGCACCCCGAAATCAAGGGCAAACGCTGTGCCGTCATCACTCACGCCGGCGGTCCGGCCGTGATGCTCACCGACGTGCTCTCGAACGGCGGTATGGAAGTGCCCCCGCTCAAGGACCACCCTGCCAGCCCCGCCCTCTTGGCGAAGCTCTTCGGCGGCTCTTCCGTGGGCAACCCCATTGACTTCCTCGCCACCGGCACCGCAGAACAACTCGGATACATCATCGACACTGTCGAGAACGAATATGACGAAATCGACTTCTCCGTGGTCATCTTCGGTTCTCCCGGATTATTCAGCAACAAAGAGGTCTATGACCTGTTAGACGAGAAGATGAAGACCTGCAAAAAGCCCATCTTCCCCGTGCTGCCGAGTATCATCAACGTGAAAGACGAAATCAACGACTTCATTGCCAAAGGCCGCATCAACTTCCCGGAAGAGTGCGTCTTAGGCAACGCCATCGTGAAAGTGTATAACACTCCCAAGCCGCAACCCGAGCATGTGGAGCTGCCGCAGGTTGATGTGGCCCGCATCCGCGCCACCGTTGACCGCTGCAAAGACGGCTACATGGAAATTGCCGACTACAACGAACTTCTCGACGCCGCCGGCATCTCCCGCAAGAAGAGCGTGGAGGTCTCCAAGAAGGAGGACGCCCTCGCATTCGCCAAGGAGGTCGGCTGCAGCAAGGATGTTCCGTTGGTCATGAAGGTCGTCGGCCCGCTGCACAAGAGCGATGTGGGCGGCGTGACCTTGGGTGTCAAGGATTTGGACACTGTAGCCAAGGAGTTCGACCGACTCATCGTCATCCCCGAAACCTACGCTGTGGAGATGTACCCGATGCTGGACGGTACAGATGTCTATATCGGTGCCATCAAGGATCCGAAGTTCGGACACCAGATCTTCTTCGGCTTGGGCGGCATCTTCATCGAGGTGCTGAAAGACGTGCAGAGTGCGTTGGCTCCCATCACCGCTGCTGAGGCCAAGGAGATGCTCACGAAGCTGCGTGGCTACAAGATCCTGCAAGGCGTGCGCGGCCAGGAGCCCGTCAACCTCGACCTCTACGCTGACCAGATTGCCCGCGTGAGCGCGCTTGTGCAGGCTGCTCCCGAAATCGCCGAGATGGACCTCAACCCGCTGTTGGGCAACCCGAGATACGTCACGGCTGTGGATGCGAGAATCCGCTTAGAAAAGTAATCGCAGAAATATTTGCGAAAATATGAAAGGTGCGGAATCCCAAAAGTTTCCGCACCTTTTTTGTATCATTCCCCAAAACAAAGTAATCAACACAAAGTAAAAAAGTGTATCTTTGCCCCTCAATTTTACTTTGGATAAAAATATTTAAATATGAAGAATATCCGCATCATTTTGGCAACCTGCCTGCTGGCATGTCTGACCATTTCCGCTTTCGCGCAGTCCGTCACGCCCGTGAAATGGGCCTACAAGACGGTAAAGGTTAACGACTCCGTGGCCGAGTTACAGTTCACCGCCACCATCGAACCGAACTGGCACCTCTATTCACAGAAGCCGGGTCAAGGGCAAATCGAGTTGCCTTTGGTGTTCAACTTCACCAAATCCCCGAAATATGAACGCATCGGCAAAGTAGCGGAGCCGACCCCGCAAAGCGATTACGACGACATCATGGATGCGCATTCCAACTTCTATACGAAGCAAGTGACGTTCAAACAGCGCGTTAAGGTGAAAGATGACCAGCCGTTCACTGTGCAGGGCAAGTTGGAAGGGCAGGCTTGTATCGAAGGCCGTTGCACTCCCATTGAGGAGAAGTTCTCTTTTGATCTTAAAGACTTCCATCCTGCATTGTCCTCTGTCGCAGAAGAGAATACAGAAACTGAAAACGCAGACAACGAGACGGTTGAATCAGATGCAAACACGCAAACTGCGCAAATCGCCCCTGCCGCTGACGAACCCGCAGACAAAGCTGCGGAAGAGGAGTCCCTGCTGATGTACTTCTTGGGGGCAGTCTTAGGCGGCCTCGTCGGTTTGCTGATGCCGTGCGTCTTCCCGATGATCCCGATGACCGTTTCCTACTTCTCGAAAGACGGCAACACTGGCAAACGCAACGCGATGCTCTACGGCTTGTTCATCATCCTGATCTTCGTGGTGTTCGGTCTGGTGCTGTCGTTGATCTTCGGCGCGGACCTCGGCAATGTCCTCAGCACCCACTGGATTCCGAACATTCTCTTCGCCATCATCTTCTTCATTTTCGCCCTCTCGCTGTTGGGCTATTTTGAGATTACGCTGCCGAGTTCCTGGGTGAACGGTTCCGCCAAGCGTCAAAACGCCGGTAGTGTGGCTGGCATCTTCTTCATGGCTTTGACCCTGGTGCTGGTTTCCTTCTCCTGCACGTTACCTATCGCGGGTGCTGTGGCTCTCAACGCCGCTGGCGGCTCCTTCCTGAAACCCGTTATCGGCATGTTGGGATTTTCATTGGGTATTGCTGTGCCGTTCACACTCTTCGCCCTCTTCCCGAACATGCTGAAGAAACTGCCAAAGTCCGGCGGCTGGATGAACACCCTCAAGGTGGTGCTCGCCTTCGTGGAGTTGGCCTTCGCGCTGAAGTTCATCAACGTGCCCGACCAAACCTACCACTGGCGCATCCTCGACCGTGAGGTTTATCTCTCCCTGTGGATCGTACTGTTCTCGCTGTTGGGCTTCTACCTGCTCGGTAAAATCAAGTTCCCGCACGATGACGACTATCCGGTACAGAAGAGCTGGTTCCGTTTCCTGCTCTCTGTAGCCGTCTTCTCCTTTGTGGTCTATATGATTCCCGGTCTGTTCGGCGCTCCGCTGAAGGCCATCTCCGGTTGGCTTCCGCCGATGACCACCCAAGATTTCGACATTTCCAACATTGTACGGACTGAGAGTGGCTCTGGTGGCGCAACCGCCAGCACCTACCAATGGACCGAGGATCCGATGTACGCCGACAAGTTAGAGATTCCCTTCGGCATCAAGGGTTACTTCGACTACGACCAAGCGTTGCGCGTAGCCAAGAAGGAGGGCAAGCCCGTCTTCCTTGACTTCACCGGTCACGGCTGCACCAACTGCCGTAACGTGGAGAACGCCGTCTGGATCGATCCCGAGGTGCGACGCATCTTCGCCGAGGAGGTCATCGTCTGCACCATGTACGCTGACGACAAGGTGATCCCGCTGCCCAACGAAGAAAAGGGCAAGCTCACCGATGCCAACGGCGACCCCATCACCATGTTGGGTGCCAAGAACCGCTACATCGAGCAGACTAAATACCACGAAAATTCACAACCTTGCTATTTCGTGGTGGATCCCGACGGCAACATCCTCTCCGGCCCTACCTATTACGAGCGCGACAAGGACAAATACATCCAATTCCTACGCAAGGGCATCGATGCGTTTAAAGGCAATAAGGAATAGGCAGTAGGGAACAGGCAACAGATATTTACGAACGAACAACCCCAATCCCCCCCCCTTTAGGGGGGGTGGCCGTAAGGCCAGGGGGTGTAAGACGATACAGCTATTATTATGAATGTGAACAAATGGTACATTAAATTATCCCTCAGTGTTTTGACGGGATTGATATTGTCACTCGCGTGGTATGTGCGCGGGGCGGCGTTCCTCATCATGTTGGCCTTTGTGCCGCTGTTTTGGTTGAGCGACATTTCGCTGAAGGAGGGCAAACGCAACGCCTTCGGGCGCGGCATCCTGCTCTTCTATCCGGCGTTTTTCGTCTTCAACCTCATTACAACGTACTGGATAGCCTATTGCACGGTGCCTGGTGCCGCTGCGGCTGTCATTCTCAATGCACTGCTGCAGACGCTGGTGTTTGCGGCATGGCACGCATGCCGGAAACAAGTGGAAAATCGTATTTTACAAGCGGTTATGCTGATATCATTCATGGTTTCCTTCGAATACTTGCATCTAAACTGGGATTTGACATGGCCATGGCTTACATTAGGAAATGTATTCGCCACCATGCCTGCTATGGTGCAATGGTACAGCGTCACGGGAACGCTGGGCGGCACCGTTTGGATTTTGCTCTGCAACTTCCTGGTTTACTGGGAGCCTTTGACTAAAAAAGAGAGGGAAAAACGTCCACGCAAATACGGCAGCATTCTCACCCTTTGTTGCCTCGTCATGCCGATACTCATCTCAGTGATCATGTACGAGGTGGTTGAACGGAGGATTGACAGTTCCACCCCTATTGAGGCTGTCATTGTGCAGCAGAACACTGACCCTTGGGAGGAAGAATACAGTCTCACGAACGAGGAAGAAATTCAGCGCGTGTTGGAAGTCGCGAAACCCTTCATCAACGAGAAGACTAATCTCGTGATCACACCAGAATCGGCTATCGCGCACACCATTGACATGAAAGCGTTGCGAAACCGCACTTTCACAGAAGGTGACACCCGTTTTGAGGGATTTGCATTGATTGATAGCACGATAAAGCAATATCCGAACCTGAACTTCGTGTTAGGCCTTTCCACGGTCACTATTTCGGATCATAAGATGTCGCCAGCATCGCGGGAGATAAAACCAGGATTGTTCATGGAATTTTACAATACTGCGGGATTTTACAATCGCACTGGATTGGTGGACCATTACCACAAGTGTCGGTTGGTGCCGGGTGTGGAAGGAATGCCTTTCCCAAAAATCTTCGGTTTCTTGGGAAATGTCCTTATTGAATTGGGCGGCTCAAACTCATCCCTCGGCAAGGACACCGAGCAGCGCACTTTCCCGTTTGACGTGAACGGCCGGGAGTTGCGCATCGGTACAGCCATCTGCTATGAATCGGTTTATGGTGAGCTGGTTGCAAAGTTCGTTCGCAACGGAGCGAATGTTCTTGCGGTAATTACCAACGACTCATGGTGGGATGACAGTCCTGGCCATCGGCAGCATTTCGACATGGCACAGTTGCGGGCTGTTGAGACCCGGCGTTACGTGCTTCGCGCGGCCAACGGCGGCTTCTCCGGTGTCATCGATCCGACGGGGCGCGTGTTGGCGAAGACAGATTACGGTACCCGCACGGCCATCCAGACCATTGTGGGTGCGCAGGATGGGGAAACTTTCTATGTGAAACACGGAGATTATATAGCGAGAATCGCCATTCCGTTCACCATCTTGGGCATTCTGTACGCTGTCGTCATGGTGTTTATAGGAAGAAAACGCAAGTGATCACTTGTTAGACCCTTTGTTCATGATTTTTTAAACAAACTATAGGAAGTCTGGTCAAGTAGTCCTTGGATTCAGATTTTACCCTAATTATATATATACAATTATGAATATCAAAAATCTTTTCATCCTGATTGGCCTTTGCCTCGGTTGCATTCTTCCTATGCAGGCACAAAAACAAATTTCGGCCAAATTGACCGATGCCACCGTTTATCTTCGCGGTGCCGCACTGACTCACACCGCCTCCGCCACGCTCAAAAGCGGCAGTCAAGAGGTGATTATTGACGGACTCAGTCCCGATATTGAAATTAACAGCCTGAAAGTCAAAGCAAACGGTGTACTCATCTCTGCCACTGAATTTTCACAAGATTACCTCACGCCACGAGAACAAGCCGCCCACATCAAGAAACTTCAAGACTCACTGGACCTCTACCGGGAACAGCTGAAAGATGTTCAAAACGAGTTGGCTGTCCACAAACAGTTGCTCAAGCTTGTCACTGACGGCACTCAGAACAACATGAGCCAGAAAGACGGTACGGTCACCATCGCCGATATCAACGCTAACATGGAGCTCTACCGCACGAAAGCCGCCGAGCTGCAAAAGAGCATCGACAAGGACAACAAGAAGATTGAGAAGTTGAAGGAAACGGTCAACAGGTTGAACAACCAGATTAACCAGGACAAGACGGAGAATTCCCAACTCAACGGAATGTTGCGTCTTTCCGTGAGCGTGCCGGAAAACACCACCACCACCTTCACCATCACCTATTTCACTAATCAGGCGCAATGGGTGCCGTGCTACGATATCAACATCCCGTCGATGGATAAGTCCATTACGCTGCAGGCCAAGGCGAAAGTGCGGCAGCTCACCGGCCTCGACTGGAACAATGTGAAGCTCACGCTCTCCAACGCCACCCCGAACCGATCCACCGTGGCACCGGTGTTCAACACGTGGTTCTTAAGATTCCAACGTTCGCAAACTATAGTCGATGGGATGAAACTGCGTTCCCCCAGCACCAGCAATTCCGTGAGTTATGCTGTTGCTGAAGAAAGTGATGCATCAATGGGTTATCTTGCCTCACAAAAAACAGCTGCCCCCATCCTGATGAACGATTTCGTGGAAGTGGAAGATCAGGACATTCAAGTCTCTTTCGCCATTGCAGTACCGTATGACATTCCCGGCAACGGAAAGGAGAAACTCATCGACCTGAAGAGCTACGATGTCAAGGCCGACTTCAAGTACTACAGCGTCCCGAAGCTGTCGGACGAGACCTATCTTGTTGCCACGCTGTCCGACTACGAGAAATACAACCTGCTGCCTGGCGAGGCCACAGTGACGTTCAACAACACCTTCGTGGGACGCACGCGCCTGCGCCCGAACGACACGGAGAGCCAAATTACATTGACGCTCACCACCGAGCCGCGCATGACCGTGAAACGGGAAAAACAGAAAGACTTCTGCAGCACCAAGCACGTGGGTAACAGCACCACCGTCACGCAGTCGTACCTGATCACCGTCAAGAACAACCTGAACCGCGCCGCCAAACTGACTCTGAAGGAACAGTACCCGATCTCCAACGACAAAGACATTGAAGTGAAGGACGTTACGATTACTCCAAAAGCGACCTACGACAAGAGCGACATCGGTGTGGTGACTTGGGATGTTGAGTTGCAGCCAGGCGAAACGCGCACGTTCACTGTTACATACAGCGTAAAGCATCCGAGCGACCGCACCATCGCCTGGTAAACGGCGAATAGGGTCGGCGAATTTTGCGAATTTTGCGAATAATTTGTGTGTGTGTTGCGAAACATTGCTAATATTTTAAATATTTATTGTTAATTATTTAAAATTATTGATACATTGTTTGATGATTAAACAATTGTTAATCATTTGATTATGTAGAAAATCACTGGAATGTTATTTCCAGTGATTTTTTATTGAAAGAAATGCTTATCTTTGTCCGCAAACTTAGAATTAACAAAATGTACGTTGATATGAATGACAAAGTATTGTTCAGAAATGAATCTTACAACCTTATTGGCGCCGCCATGGCGGTACACAGTGAATTAGGATGCGGTTTCACAGAACCTATTTATCAAGAGGCGTTTGAAAAAGAACTTCTTTGGAGACATATCCCCTTTGAGCGGGAAAAGACATTCAAGGTCTATTACAAAGGGGTTGAACTAAGCAAGCGTTTTGTTCCGGATTTCTTTTGTTATGGGAAAATTATTGTAGAATTGAAAGCAGTGTCTGATTTGATAGGGGAGCATCATTCTCAGGTGTACAACTACTTAAAGGCAAGTGGCCTGGGTTTGGGACTACTGATCAATTTCGGAAAAACATCATTGGATTATAAGAGAATTCCTTGCACAACCAAATTTGTCGGCGAATAGTTTGTCGGCGAATTAAGCGAATTAAGCAAATCTAGCGAATTGTATTTACAAGATAGGATCTCTAACACATACATATTGTATATTATTCGCCCAATTCGCATAATTCGCCGACTGTCATCTTCGCCCAATTCGCATAATTCGCCGACTGTTGATAACTTCGCAGAGTTGTTGAAAAAAAAATTCGTAAGCTATTGATTGTATGCAAAAAAAGACTATTTTTGCCGCCAATTTGATAATGTACGCTCAAGAGGCATTTATCAGTATGTTAAACGATTGAATATCAGATAAATATAAAGTAATAAAAAGTTAAAAATAACAATGAGTGTAAAACAGAAAAACGCGGCAAATGCGCGTAAAGAAGCAATGAAAACGGTGTACGTGGCCCGATTAGTGGATAATCCGACCTCACCGCGCAAGACCAGAATTATGGCCAACGTCATTCGTGGCAAGAATGTAGATTACGCTATGAATGTGTTGAAGTACTCTCACAGAGAGGCATCTGAAAAATTACTGAAACTGTTGAAGTCGGCCGTTGCCAACTGGCAGGTGAAGAACGAGGACAAACGCCTCGAGGACGCCGATTTATACATCAAGACCATCATGGTTGACGGAGGTCGGATGCTCAAACGTATCCGCACTGCCCCTCAAGGCCGTGCCGCTCGCATCCGCAAGCGCTCCAACCATGTTACGTTGATTCTCGGCGACCGCAACGAAGAGAATGTACAAGTGGCAAATATTGAAGAATCACAAAAATAATAAATTAAAGTATGGGTCAAAAAGTTAATCCTATCGGCTTGCGCCTCGGAATTGTGAGAGGCTGGGACTCTAATTGGTACGGCGGCAAAAATTTCGCCGGTAAAATCGTCGAAGATGACAAAATTAGAAAGTATTTAAATGCTAAGTTCTCAAAAGCCGGCATTTCGAAAATCTACATTGAAAGAACCTTAAAACTCGTCACGGTGACCATCAGCGCTGGTCGTCCCGGTGTCATCATCGGAAAAGGCGGCGCGGAAGTCGATAGCGTGAAAGAGGAACTGAAAGTGATCACCGGCAAGGAGATCCAAATCAATATCATGGAAGTCAAACGCCCTGATTTGGACGCTCAACTCGTGGCGCAGAACATTGCCCGCCAGATCGAAGGCCGTGTGACGTACAAGAAAGCGGTGAAGACCGCCATCTCCGCCACCATGCGCGCCCAAGCTGAGGGTATCAAGGTGACTGTGGCCGGTCGTCTCGGCGGCGCCGAAATCGCCCGTGCCGAGCACTTCAAAGACGGCCGTATCCCGTTGCACACCCTTCGTGCCGACATCGACTACGCTCCCGTGGAGGCTCACACCACCTACGGCTGCATCGGCGTGAAAGTGTGGATCTGTCGCGGCATCGTCTATGGCAAACGCGACCTCTTCGCCAATGAGGCTGCCAAGGAGCAACGCCCTGCAGGCGGCGGCAAGAAGATGTTCCGCGGACCGCGCAGAGACCGCGACGGTCGTGACCGCAACCGCAACAATAATAGAAATCACAATAATTAAACCGACGCCAAGATGCCGGTAAATCAAATAATCCTTAAACATTAAAAGCAATGTTACAACCGAAAAAACTCAAATACAGAAGGCCGCAGAAGGGCAGAATGAAAAGCATCACCAAGCGTGGTTCTGAAATCGCATTCGGCTCTTTCGCACTGAAAACGTTGGACCAGTACTGGATCACCGCCCGCCAAATTGAGGCTGCCCGTCAGGCTATCACCCGTGAGATGAAACGTCAGGGACAGCTCTGGATCCGTATCTTCCCCGACCGCCCCGTGACCGCCAAGGGTTTGGGTGTTCGTATGGGTAAAGGTAAGGGTACCCCCGAATACTACGCCGCACGCGTCAGCCCGGGTCGCATTCTTTTCGAAGCCGATGGCATTCCGTTGGAAGTCGCCCGTGAGGCTATGAGACTCGGCGCACAAAAACTGCCCGTGCATACGAAATTTATTGTCAGAAGAGATTATTCAGCAGAAATTTAATAGGAGGAAATAGTATGAAACAACAAGAAATCAATGAACTGACCACCCCCGAATTGAGGGAAAAACTGGCCAACGAGCAAGACAGACTGGTCACGATGCGTCTCAACCACGCCATTTCCCCGCTGGAAAATCCCCAACTGATCAAGGCTCAACGCAGAGACATCGCCCGAATGATGACTGAACTGCGCAAAAGAGAAATGAACGAGAATAAATAACCTATCACTGATAAAGCATTATGGAAAGAAATAACAGAAAAGTCAGAGAAGGCATTGTCGTGAGCGACAAGATGGACAAGTCTATCGTCATCAAGGTCGAGCGCAAGATGAAACACCCCATTTACGGCAAGTTCCTGAAACGCTCCACCAAATTCATGGCACACGACGAGAAAAACGAGTGCCGTATCGGTGACAGAGTTAGAATTATGGAGACCAGACCTTTGTCCAAGAACAAATGCTGGCGTTTAATTGAAATCGTAGAAAAAGCTAAGTAACCATTATGATACAGCAAGAATCCAGATTAGCAGTTGCGGATAACAGCGGCGCGAAAGAAGTGCTCTGCATCCGCGTATTGGGCGGCACCAAGAAACGCTATGCACGCGTGGGCGACAAGATTGTGGTCGCCATCAAGAGTGCCATTCCCTCCGGTCAGGTCAAGGCCGGCACCGTGTCCAAGGCAGTTGTGGTCCGCACCAAACGCCACGTCCGCAGAAACGACGGCTCCTACATCAAGTTCGATGACAACGCCGTGGTCCTGCTGACCGCAGCCGATGAGTTGCGCGGCACCCGTATCTTCGGACCCGTGGCCCGTGAGCTTCGTGAAAAACAATTCATGAAAATCGTCTCTTTGGCCCCCGAAGTGTTATAATCAAGTCAATAAACATTTTTTATACAATTGACAAAGACCAATTGACAAACATTAAAGCAAAAAAGAAATGAAACTGAAAATCAAGAAAGGCGACACTGTAAAAGTGATTACCGGTGAGTACAAAGGAACTCAAGGTAAGGTGCTGGAAGTCCTCCCCAAGGAAAACAAAGCCCTGGTGGAAGGCTGCAACATGGTGTCCAAAAGCACCAAGCCCAGTGCGGCTGCACCTAACGGCGGCATCATCAAGAAAGAAGCCCCGATCCACATCTCCAACCTTATGGTGGTTGACGCTAAAGGAAACGCTACCCGCGTCGGTAGAAAGTTGAACGATAAAGGTAAATTAGTCAGATATTCTAAAAAGACAGGAGAGGAGATCAAGTAATGTACAAGCCGAGATATAAAGAAAAATATCAGAACGAGGTTCTTCCCGCTCTGAAAGAACAATTCGGATTCAAATCCGTGATGCGCGTGCCCAGAATCACCAAGATCTGCCTCAACCAAGGTCTCGGTAAATTCGGCATCGCCGACAAAAAGCTCATCGACGCTGGTGTGCAGGAAATGACCCTCATCGCCGGTCAGAAAGCTGTCCCCACCAAGTCCAAGAAGGATATCTCCAACTTCAAGTTGAGAAAAGGAATGCCCATCGGCGTGCGCGTGACCCTTCACGGCGACCGCATGTATGAGTTCCTTGACCGCCTCATCACCGTCTCCATCCCTCGTATCCGCGACTTCCGCGGTATCAGCGACAAGGGCTTCGACGGACGCGGCAACTATACGCTCGGTATTCCCGAACAGATCATCTTCCCCGAGATTGACATCGACAAAGTGCTCAAAATTAACGGTATGGACATCACTTTCGTGACGACCGCTCGTAACGACAAAGAATGTCTGGCCCTGTTGAAAGAATTCGGCTTACCCTTCAAAAACCAAAAGTAAGTAATCATGGCAAAAGAATCTTTAAAAGCAAGAGAAATCAAAAGGGCGAAAATGGTCGCCAAATATGCAGCGAAACGCGCTGAACTCAAGAAAATCATGAAGGGCGATGATTACGAGGCCAAGAGAGCTGCCGATATCGCACTTCAGAAATTACCCCCGAACTCGAACCCGATCCGTATGCACAACCGTTGCAAGCTGAGCGGACGCCCGAAAGGCTACATGCGCCAATTCGGCCTCTCCCGTATCGACTTCAGAGAGTTGGCACTCGCCGGCAAGATCCCCGGAGTAAAAAAAGCAAGTTGGTAAACCTAAATGAAGAAGATTAAATTATGAATACCGATCCCATTTCAGATTATTTAACTCGTTTGAGAAACGCCATCCGCGCGCATCACGAAGTGGTCGAAATCCCCGCTTCCAACGAGAAGAAAGCTATAACCAAGATCCTTTTCGACAAAGGTTATATCTTGAACTATAAATTTGTGGATGATACTATGCCTAAAAAGATCAAGATCGCTTTGAAGTACCATCCCGCAACAAAACAGTCCGCTATCAGCGAGATTAAGCGTGTCAGCCGCCCCGGTCTTCGTAAATATGTGGGTGTCGATGAACTGCCCTCTGTGTTGAACGGCCTCGGCATCGCTGTCATCTCCACTTCCCACGGCATGATGACCGATAAGGAAGCCAGAGCCCAAAACGTTGGCGGCGAAGTAGTATGTTACATCAGTTAATAGGAGGAGGAAGTTATGTCAAGAATAGGAAAATTACAAATCGCCATCCCCGCAGGGGTTGAGGTGAAAAGGGACGAAAAGTCCAACATCGTGACTGTGAAAGGCCCGAAAGGCGAGCTGCAACAGTATGTCGATGAACGTATCACTTTCGAAATTGAAGACGGACACCTCCATGTGAAACGCCCGAGCGACTCCAAACGCGACCGCTCCATGCACGGCCTCTACAGAGCTCTGCTCAACAATATGATCACCGGTGTTTCCCAAGGCTTCACCAAGAAGATGGAAGTCATCGGCGTCGGTTACAAGGCTGAGGCTAAGGGTGACCATCAACTCGATATGGGTCTGGGTTACTCCCACAACATCCTGTTCGATTTCCCGAAGGAAATCACTGTGCAGACCATCAATGAGAAAGGTAAAAACCCGATTATCATCCTGAACTGCATCGACAAACAGCTGTTGGGTATGGTGGCAACCAAGATTCGCTCCTATCGTAAACCCGAACCTTACAAAGGTAAAGGTATCCGCTTCGAAGGAGAGTATGTTAGAAAGAAAGCCGGTAAGTCGGCAGAAAAATAATCGTCAAAATTTGATAATATGGCTTACAATAAAAAAGAATATAGAAGAAAAAGGATTAAAAACCGCATTCGTAAGATTGTCAGCGGTACTCCCGTGCGTCCCAGAATGTCCGTTTTCAGAAGCAACCGTGACATCTATGTGCAAGTTATTGACGATGAGGCCGGCGTAACCCTCGTGTCCGCATCCTCAAAGCTGCCCGACATCGCATCCCAGAAGATGACCAAGTGCGAGAAATCCAAACTCGTGGGCAAGGAAATCGCCTCCCGCGCCCTCGCAGCCGGCATCAACGAAGTGGTGTTCGACCGTAACGGTTACTTATATCATGGTAGAGTTAAATCTTTGGCTGACGCAGCCAGAGAAGGTGGTCTTAAATTTTAATTATCAATACTATGGCTAACGAAAATATCAAGAAAGTAAAAGCAGCTGACCTCGAACTCAAAGAGCGCGTGGTCGCCACCAACAGAGTGACTAAAGTGACCAAGGGTGGTCGAATCTTCAGTTTCGCCGTCATCGTGGTCGTTGGTAATGAGAATGGTATCGTAGGCTATGGTCTTGGTAAGGCCCGTGAAGTCTCGACCGCCATCTCCAAAGGCGTGGAAGATGCGAAGAAGAACCTCATCCAAGTGCCCATCCTGAAGGGAACGATTCCTCATGCAGGTGAAGGCAAGTACAGCGGCGCCAACGTCTTCATGAAACCCGCTGCTCCCGGTACCGGTGTCATCGCCGGCGGTGCTATGCGTGCCGTCTTCGAGAGCGTGGGCGTGAAGAACGTGCTCGCCAAGTCCAAAGGTTCCTCTAACCCCCACAGCGTGGTGAAAGCCACCATCGGCGCCCTCGCCAAAATGCGCGACGCCTATACCGTGGCCCAAGTGCGCGGAGTCAGTCTCGACAAAGTGTTCAACGGCTAATCCGAACGAATTACTTCAAATGTTATAGTAAGGGATGTCCGAAAGGGCGTCCCTTTTTTTGCGATTTGAGATTTACGGTTTGCGAAAACCATAAATTGTAAATCGTAAACCGAAAAAATGTATATTTGCGCATTAATAACTTAAAAACAAAAAATTTAATAAAATGACCAGTGAAGAAATATTAACAACAGATCAACCATTTGTAAATCAAAAACTTCAGTTTGTTGAAGAACTTGTGCTCCACACCGATGCGCATATCTTTCTGACAGGTAAAGCGGGTACAGGCAAGACCACATTCCTGAAAAGTCTGCCCGCCAAAACGCACAAACGGATGGTCGTGGTGGCACCGACAGGCGTGGCGGCCATCAATGCGGGAGGACAAACCATCCACTCGTTCTTTCAGCTCCCTTTTGGACCGCAATTGCCGGAAGGAGCGTTGAATCCGACAAGATATGGGGTAGAAACCTCTTCGTTGCAATTCCAGAAATTAACACGCACGAAACTCAAAATCATGCGCACGCTCGACCTGCTCATCATTGATGAAATCAGCATGGTGCGCGCTGATGTGCTGGATGCCGTGGATGCTGTGCTCCGTCGCGCACGTCGCTCTTCGAGACCATTCGGCGGTGTGCAGGTACTTATGATTGGCGACGTACACCAGCTCGCACCCGTGGCAAAGCCCGAAGAGTGGGAACTGCTCGCTCCTTACTATAAAACCGTCTATTTCTTTGGCAGTCATGTTCTCCAGAAGACCGAGTATCTTTGTGTGGAACTTGACCATATCTACCGCCAGCACGACACAGACTTCATTACGCTGCTCAACAAGGTGCGCGACAACAAGATGGATGCGGAATGCCTTAAATTGCTCAACTCACGATATTTGCCCGGTTTCAAGCCAACAGAGGGCTATATTACCCTCACCACCCACAATTATCAGGCTGATGACATTAACAATGCGCGTTTGTCGGAGCTTAAAAGCAAAAGTCTTATGTTCAAAGCTGAAATTGACGGTGTTTTTCCGCAAAGTCTCTATCCCTGCAAAGAGGAGTTGGAATTGAAAATCGGGGCTCAAGTGATGTTTGTCAAGAATGACCCGAATCCCGAAAAGGCCTATTACAATGGTAAAATCGGACAACTGACGAATTATGACGAAAATACCGGCGCGCTGACGGTGACATGCGGTAGTGAACGCATCACAGTCACGCCCGTGCGCTGGCAGAACCTTGATTACACCCTCAATGGGGACACTCAGGCCATCGAGGAAAAGGAAATCGGCAGTTTCACGCAAATACCGCTCCGACTGGCATGGGCGGTCACTATCCACAAAAGCCAGGGATTGACCTTCGACAAGCTGATAGTGGATGCAAGGCAGGCATTTGCGCACGGTCAGGTCTATGTCGCCCTCAGCCGCTGTACTTCCCTCGAAGGCCTTGTCCTGAAGACGAAACTGGATGCTGGCACATTAGTCGGTGACGGCATGGTGGATTTTTTTGTGGAGCAGATGCCGGAAAAAGAACCATCCCAAGAGAAAGTAGATACACTTCGACAAGCATACGAATTGGGAACCATCTTGGAATTGTTTGATTTTCAGGAGTTTTACAGACTTATTGGAAAGGCAGCCAAAGTGGTTGTTGACAATCGTTCTTTGTATGAGGGCGAGTTGTTGCAGGAATTGTCAATAATTCGAGACAAGGCTAAAACAGATGTTGCCGACGTGAGCCGAAAATTTGAAAAACAAATCCGTGAATTGCATCCCACAGCACTCTATGAATCAAATCCTCTATTACAGGAAAGGCTTCAAAAAGGGGCATCCTATTTCAAGGAACAACTGAATATACAATCTGACAAGTTATTCAAGCTTCCATTCAAAACAGACAACAAAACAGTGAATGAGCAAATTGAGGAAGCATTGAAACAATTGCGCGAGATTGTGTATGTCAAGAAAGAATGCCTGACCCTCTGCGAACAGAGATTCGATGTTGATCGTTATTACAAAACAAAGGCTGTCAGTTTGTTAGAGTTTGAGCAGAAGGATAAATCCGCTTTTTCCATTAAAGATGCCGCCATGAATAAGAGCAAGTTGTATGATGTATTGGCTGCATGGCGTTCGGAAAAGGCCGAAGAAGAAGATACGGAGCTTTACAAGATAATCCCGAATAAAACGTTGAAAGCCATTGCCAAAGAGAAGCCTGTTTCTATGGATGCGTTGAAAGAGATTGAGGGTTTGGGACCTAAACGATTGCGCGCTTTTGGAAAAGATTTGGTCAATATGGTGCGGATTTTTTCGGGAATGGAATCATTGGAAGATACAAGTCCTGAATTTGAAATACCTGAAAGAATCGCTAAAAAACCGAAAGGAACCACGTTTCGTATTACCAAACAGTTGATTGACCAAGGAATGACAGCGGAGGAAATCGCTTCAGAACGAAATCTCGCACTATCCACGATTTACGGACACATAGCCCGGTTTGTGGAAGCTGGGGACTATGAAGCCTCTCAGTTTGTGGCAAAAGAGAAAATCACAGTTATTGAGGAATACTTCCGTGATACAGAAGACCCATCGTTGGGAAAAGCCAAAGAGGTTTTGGGGGACGATTATGAGTTTTGGGAACTCCATATAGTGCAAGCCGGAATGAATAAAAAACAAATCCAAAACGAATGAAAAAAAATGCTTCTCCCTATCATTTTCGGTCTGTTGACTTCTTGTGGACAAACCAAGGCATCTGATAACACACACGAGCTGCCCGCATCATTCACCCAAAAGTGCTGTTCCCTTACCATTATGGGAAAACAGATGTCAGTGGTCTGCCTGCCAAATTACAAAAGGAGGGTGTTGAAGTGCGTATCATGCATTACGAATAATCCTTCCTCCTGAACGCTATCACACAAAGCTCCAACGAATGCATTTTGTGCAGAAATACATTCGTTGGCGCTTTTACGCTTGATCGAATAGTCAAGAATTCCTATTTCCCTTACTTCCTTACAATAACGCTGCCGCTGCCCTGATGGGTGGCGAGAATCAAGACTTCGGCAATCTGCACGTGGGCAGGCGCATTGGCGGCATAGACGGCCACATCGGCGATGTCGTCGCCCGTAAGCGGCTTGATACCTTTATAAACATTGGCGGCGCGCTCCGTGTCGCCATGGAAACGGGTGTTACTGAAGTTCGTCTCCACCAAACCGGGCTTGAGATTCGTCACGCGGACGGCACTGCTTGCCACATCAAGGCGCAATCCGTCCGTGATGGTTTTCACCGCCGACTTGGTGGCACAATACACGTTTCCGTTGGCGTAAGCGGCATCACCGGCCACGGAACCGATATTGATAATATGGCCGCGGTCGCGCTGCACCATTCCCGGCACGATGAGACGGATCATGGTCAGCAACCCCTTGATGTTGGTGTCGATCATCGTTTCCCAATCCTCGAAACTGCCCTCGTATTCGGGCTCCAGACCGAGTGCCAAACCAGCATTGTTGACCAACACATCGATGGCTTTCCATTCTTCGGGAAGTGCGTTGATGCACTGCGTGGCCTTCTCACGATCCCGCACATCAAACACCAACGTCAGCACTTGAGTGCCCTTATCCGTCAGTTCCTTGCGTATTTCTTCCAGTTTATGCTCGTTGCGTCCGGTCAGAATCAGTTTGTCGCCATTCTCGGCGAATTTCCTTGCACATCCAAGCCCAATACCGCTTGTCGCACCCGTTATCAATACAATCTTATTCATAATCAATATATTAAACTGTGATAAATTCAATAGGATTTCGATTACAAAAATACATTTTTTGCATTATGAAATGTTCCTGAGTTTCCCAACGTGCATTTTTGATTTTTTTGTACCTTTGCGGCCTAAAACAACCTGATATGAACGGCAAAGTAATCATCGTGTCCGCACCGTCGGGGGCGGGCAAAACCTCCATCGTGAAGCACGTATTGGAACTTCTTCCCGAACTGCGGTTCTCCATATCCGCAACCACCCGCACCAAACGGGACGGTGAGGTCAACGGCAAAGACTACCATTTCCTTTCGGTTGATGACTTCAAAAAAGGCATCCGTCACGATGCGTTTTTGGAGTGGGAGGAGGTCTATGCCAACCAGTTCTACGGCACCCTCAAGAGCGAAATCCAGCGCATTTGGGACGAAGGCAAGGTCGTGATTTTCGACGTGGATGTGAAAGGCGGACTCAACATCAAGAAGTACTTCGGCGACAAGGCGTTAGCCATCTTCGTGGAGCCGCCTACGGTACAGGAATTAGAAAATCGGTTACGAAAACGCGGCACCGAAACCGAAGAATCGTTGCGCAAGCGCGTGGAAAAAGCCGAGTACGAGCTTTCGTTTGCCCCGCAATTCGACAAAATTATCCTCAACGACAACTTGGACGACGCCCGCGAGGAGATGCTCCAAACCATCCGAGAATTTCTTGACAAATAATGAGTTGTAAGCGAAAACATATCGCCATTATCGGGGCGGGCGCTTCGGGACTTTTTTTGGCGAAGAAGCTTTCCGAATCGCCAGACATGGATGTCACCGTTTTCGAGAAAAACCGCCAGGTGGGTGCGAAACTGCGTGCCTCCGGCGGCGGCAAGGCCAACATCCTCAATCGTGACATTCGCCCCGAACATTACAACCAACCGGAGTTTGTCGCAGAGCTGCTACAGCATTATTCTCCGGAACAGCTTGAGAACCAGTTCGCTGAATGGGGTTTAGTGTCGATTACCGATGAAGAGGGCCGCGTCTATCCCGCCTCGCAGTTTTCCCAAACTGTCGTCGATGTGCTGACCCATTATCCGAACGATAATGTACAATTGGTAACGAATTACGACATCCAACATCTTGAGTATAAAAACCATAAGTGGATAATTAACGACTACCCCACCCCATTCGACGTTTTGGTTCTGGCATCAGGATCTCCTGCAGGCATGATTCCGAAAAACCAAAGGGGCTACAATCACTATCTGCAAGATTTATCACTGAAAATCAACCCATTAGAATCTTCTCTGTCGGGTTTCATCCTAAAAGATTATCCAAAGTCACTATCGGGCTGCAGAACGAAAGCTGTCGTTTCATTATACCAAAATAAGAAACTGATTCACAAAGAGTCTGGGGAAATCACGTTCAAAGATGACGGGGTCTCTGGCATTGTCATCATGAACTTGTCGGCCTACTACCGCCGGTTGCTATCCACGAAGAATTGTCGTTTGGAAATCAACCTCACCTATTGGGACGAAAATTTCGACACAGACACTTATTTACGCGACAATCGCAACACCACCGGACTTTTACATCCGAAATTAGCCGCCCTATATCAGCAGCAGCCCTTCGACATTCACCGGCTCACATTCCAAATCGAAGACACCTATCCGTTAGAAGGGGCGCAAGTGTGCCACGGAGGCATCGACCTGTCGGAAATTGAAGGGAACTTTGCCGCAAAAAGATTCAAGAGCCTCTACATTCTCGGCGAAATGCTGGATGTGGACGGCGTTTGCGGAGGGTACAACCTATTCTTCGCGTTCGCGTCAGCGGCAATAACGGCCACCTCTATAACAAAGTAGAGACGCGCCTCAGCACGCCTCTACCATTCTTTCATTCGCTTTTTCAGCCAAACGTCCTATAATTTCACGTCATTCTTCATTATGCATTATGAATTATGAATTATGAATTATGAATTAGTATTTCGGCTCCACTCCCATGTTAAAGAACATGAACGAGTAGATATCCACTATTTCATCGACGGCTTTGTCAAGGGGTTTGCCGGCGCCGTGTCCCGCGTTGCTCTCGATGCGGATGAGATGCGGCTTGTCGCCGATGTCGCTGTTCTGCAGAGTCGCGGCGTACTTGAACGAATGCGCGGGCACCACACGGTCGTCGTGATCGGCGGTGGTCACCAAGATGGCAGGATATTCCTTACCGTTCTGGATGGAGTGCAGCGGAGAGTACTTGTAGAGGTACTCGAACATCTCCTTACTGTCCTCGCTGGTGCCGTAATCCACGGCCCAGTAGCGACCAATGGTGAACTTGTGGTAGCGCAGCATGTCCATGACACCCACTTCCGGGATGGCCACGGCGAAGAGGTCGGGACGCTGGTTCACGACCGCGCCCACGAGCAGACCGCCGTTGGATCCGCCCATCACCGCAAGCTTTTCTTTGCTGGTGTAGCCCTGCGCAATCAGGAACTCGGCCGCGGCAATACAGTCGTCGAACACGTTCTGTTTCTGCATCTTAGTGCCGGCCTCGTGCCACTCCTTGCCATACTCACCACCGCCGCGAAGGTTGGCCACGGCATACACACCGCCCTGCTCCAGCCAGGCCAAACGAGTCGCGCTGAAACTTGGCGTGAGCGAGATGTTGAAACCACCGTAACCGTAGAGTAGCGTCGGGTTGCTGCCGTCCATCTTGATGCCTTTCTTGTGGGTGATGAACATCGGAATCTTGGTGCCGTCTTTGGAGATATAGAATTTCTGCTCCGTCACATATTCGTCGGAGTTGAACTTGATTTCGGATTTCTTGTACAGGATCGATTTGTTGTTTTTGACATCGTAACGATAGATGGTTGCCGGCGTCACGTATGAGGTGACGGTGTAGAACGTCTCGGTGTCATCGGCCTCTCCGCTGAAACCGCCAATGGAACCGATCTGGTCATTGTCGAGCTTGGCGAGGAACTTGCCGCCCTCGTCGAAAATCTTCACCACGGAATGGGCGTCTTTGGTGTAGTTGGCAATCAACCGTTTACCGATGTGACTGACGCCCGCGAGGACTTCGCCCTTGGTGGCGGGAATGACATCGGTCCATCCCATCGTCGTCAGACTGCCAATCGGGATGCTAATGACCTGGTATTCGGGCGCGTTGTGGTTGGTCATCACGAGGAAATGGCCGTCAATCTCGTCTATCACGCTGTAGTCATCCGTAAAGTCGGTCACCGCCTTGATAAACTGTGCTTTCGGATCATTCAAATCTTTGTAATACAGAGAATTGCCCGATGTAGATTCGCTACCGTAAATCACTAAGTAGCGTTTGTTGACAACCTCGGCGCTAAAGCTAAGGTTCGGGTTGGTGCGGTCTTCGTAAGCTAATTTATCCTCTTTTTGGTCGGTGCCGACTTTGTGGTAGTAGAGTTTGCCGTTCTCGTTCACGCCGGAGAGTTCGTTCTTGGGCTCGGGGAAGCGGCTGTAGAAGAAGCCGTCGTCCTTCCACGCTATACCGGAGAACTTCACCCACACGAGGTGGTCGTCCAAGTCCTTGCCCGTCGCGATGTCCTTGACGTAAATTTCCTGCCAATCACTGCCGTTACGGGAGATGGCGTAACCGAGATACTTGCCGTCATCGGAGATGTCGAGCGTGGAGAGCGCCACGGTGCCGTCATTGGAGAGTTTGTTGGGATCGAGCAGCTCAATGGCTTTACCGTCAAGGGAATTCTTGTAGTAGAGCACGCTCTGGTTCTGCAGACCATCGTTGCGGTAGAAGAAGTAGCGGTCACCCTTTTTCCACGGCGCACCCTCCTTCGGGTAATTCATGATATCCAACAGATGTTTCTTCATCTTCTCACGATAGGGAATCTGCGCCAAGAACTTGTTAGTCACCTCGTTCTGCGCCTTCACCCAGTTGGCGGTCTCCTCGGAATAGTCGTCCTCGAGCCAGCGGTAAGGATCGGGCACAGCCATACCGAAATAGTGATCCACGGTGTCGCATTTCTTGGTTTCGGGGTATTCCACCTTCGGAACCGTGTTGTTCTTCTTATTACAAAATGCAAGCATAATGATAGTGCTTAATGCTAAAATACTGATAGTTAGTTTTTTCATTGATATTTATTTTGGATTATTTTCGTTTGGCAAAGATAGTTTTTTTAGTGAGCAGTGAGCTGTTTCAACAACCAACAACCTATAACCAATAACCCTAAAAAAATGTATCTTTGCACCGCATTTTAGAAATTACAGATTATGCGTGACGCTCGTATCTTTGTAGAAAAGAAACCTGGTTTTCAAGTCGAAGCCGACAGTTTGAAAGCCACTTTGAATCAGAATTTTAACCTTAATATTACAAACCTTCGTCATTTGAAGGTTTATGACATTTTCAATATAGAAGATGACCTGCTCGCAAAAGCCGAAAGTGTTGTTTTCTCCGAGCCGGTGACAGATGACATTTATCACGAATTTCCGTTGGAAGGCAAGAAGTATTTTGCCGTGGAGTTCCTGCCCGGACAGTTCGACCAGCGCGCCGACAGCGCTATGCAGTGCCTTAAGCTCCTGAATCCCAAGACGGAAGCGGTCATCAAAAGCGCGAACCTATTTGTCATTGAAGGGGATTTGACGGCCGAGCAATGGCAGAAGGTGAAGAAATATTGCATTAACGAGGTGGAAGCACGCGAAAAGGACATGTCCCGTTTGGAACTAACAGAAAATCCTGAGGTTCAAGATGTTCCGATTTACAACGGATTCCGGACATGGACCGAAGAGCAACTGCGCGAGTTCCACGGCAAGATGGGGCTGGCAATGTCTATGGAGGATCTGAAGTTCATCCAGCAATATTTTGCCAACGATGAGAAACGTGACCCGTCCGATACGGAGGTCAAACTATTGGACACTTACTGGAGCGACCACTGCCGCCATACAACGTTCGAGACTGCAATTACGGACATTCAAACAGAAGGTGACAATATTTACAAAGAGCAGATAGAGAATGCGTTGCGGGAGTATCTCGCTGTGCGCGACGAAATGTACGGCAAAGACACGCAACGGCCTGTCACGCTGATGGATCTGGCTTCCATCAACGGCAAATACGAGTACAAACGCGGCAACCTCCCTGACAAGGAAATCTCCGAAGAAAACAACGCCTGCAGCATCCGCGTGAAGGTGGATGTCAATGGCAAGGAGGAGGACTGGCTGCTGATGTACAAGAACGAGACGCACAACCACCCGACGGAGATTGAGCCATTCGGCGGGGCAGCCACCTGCGTGGGCGGTGCCATCCGCGACCCATTGAGCGGGCGTAGCTATGTGTATCAGGCACTGCGTGTTACGGGCGCGGGCGACATCAACGCCCCGATTTCCGCCACGCTGCCTGGCAAACTCCCACAGTCGGTGATCTCCAAGACCGCAGCCGCCGGTTATTCCTCATACGGTAACCAAATCGGTCTGGCCACGACCTGCGTCCGCGAAATCTATCACCCTGACTATCAAGCGAAACGTCTGGAAATCGGAGCCGTGGTGGGTGCCGTTCCCGAAAACCAAGTTCGCCGTGAGCGACCTCAGCCTGGCGACATCATCATCATGTTCGGTGGACGCACCGGTCGCGACGGCGTCGGTGGCGCTACCGGCTCCTCAAAGGAACACAACGAAAAATCTCTCGACACCTGCTCCGCCGAAGTGCAGAAAGGTAATGCCCCTGAAGAACGCAAGATCCAGCATCTCTTCCGCCGTCCAGAAGTGACCAAGCTCATCAAAAAATCCAACGACTTCGGTGCCGGCGGCGTGAGTGTGGCCATCGGTGAACTGGCCGATGGACTGGTCATCGATTTGGACACTGTTCGCACGAAATACAACGGCCTTAACGGTTCGGAGGTCGCCATCAGTGAGTCGCAGGAGCGCATGAGCGTGGTGGTTGCCCCCGAGGACGTGGAAACTTTCTTCCAATACTGCCGCGAAGAGAACTTGGAAGCTAACATCATCGCCAAGGTGACTGATAACAACCGCCTGACGATGACGTGGCGCGGCAAGACCATCGTGGATCTCAGCCGCGACTTCATCAACACCAACGGTGTGCGGCAGAAGGTGACCGCCAAAATTGCTCCCGTGGAGAACGGTGTGATGAAATCTGTTGACATTCAAGGGAAAACGATGCAGGAGAAATGGCACAGTTGCCTCACCAACCCGAACGTGGCTTCCCAAAAGGGCCTTATCGAGATGTTCGACGCTACTATTGGGGCCTCCACAGTGCTGATGCCATTTGGCGGTAAAAACCAGCTGACCGAGACGCAGGTAAGCGCACAGAAGCTTCCTGTGTTACACGGACATACAAACCTCGCCTCCATCATGGCGTTCGGCTACAATCCGTTTATCGCCATCCGTTCGCCGTACCATGCAGGTGTGATGGCCGTGTTGGAGGCCATGTCGAAAATCGTTGCAGCCGGCGGCGACTACCACAAAATCCGTTTTACCTTCCAGGAATATTTTGAGAAACTCGGCAAAGAGCCAACCCGTTGGGGCAAACCGCTTTCCGCACTGTTGGGCGCCTTCTGGATGCAGAAATCCTTTGCTCTCGCCTCTTTGGGCGGCAAGGACTCCATGAGCGGCACCTTCAAAGACATGCACGTGCCGCCTACCATCGTCTCTTTCGCCATTACCACGGAAAACGCCGACCATATCATCTCTCCGGAATTCAAGCAGAAAGACAATTATATTTACCTCATAGAAAACAAGTTAGAAAACGACATCCCGAACATCCAGCACACTGCCGAAATATTCGACTTCGTACACAAAAACATTCTGGATCAAAAGATAATCTCTGCCTTCACATTGCAGTTCGGTGGCATCGCGGAAGCATTGGCCAAGATGAGCTTCGGCAACGATTTAGGCTTTGATATCCAGACTGATAAAGACTTGTTTGCATACGGTTACGGCAGTTTCATCGTGGAAACCACTGAGAAACTGGATGCGCCGTTTGCCATTGAGTTGGGTAAGGTCGCTGACGACTTCATCGTTAACGGCGAGAAGCTCGACAAAGCGGCGTTGTTGGCAGCTTGGCGCGGTTTCTACGGCAAGCTCTACCCGCAGACCGCCCCGAACGAGACGGTTTCCGTAGGTACGGAGTTCACTCACAAGGCGCAGAATAACCATTTCGAACCTGCCACGAAAGTAAGCAAGCCGAAGGTGATTTTGCCTGTGTTCCCCGGCACAAACTGTGATTACGACACAGCAAAAGCTTTCGAGGACGCCGGCGCGGAAACCCGCATCTTGGTCTTCAAGAACTTGGACGAGGCGGCCATCGAGCAATCCATCGACGAACTGGCAGCAGCCATCCGCGAGTCGCAGATACTCGCACTCTCCGGCGGTTTCAGCTTGGGTGACGAGCCCGATGGGAGCGGCAAGTTCATCGCCAACGTGCTCAACAGCCCGAAGGTGAAAGCGGCCGTCGAGGATCTGCTGGCCCGCAAGTGCTTGGTACTCGGCATCTGCAACGGCTTCCAAGCACTCGTCAAGTCGGGGCTGCTGCCCTTCGGCAAGCTCGGCGACGTCACGCCCGACTCCCCCACCCTTTACCGTAACAACATCAACCGCCACATCTCGCGCATCGTGCGCACCCGCGTGGGCAGCACCAATTCCCCGTGGCTCTCATCCTTCCAAGAAGGTGATGTCCACCAGATTGCCGTCAGTCACGGCGAGGGCAAGTTCGTGGTGTCGGAGAAACTGGCCAAGCAGCTCTTCGAGAACGGCCAGGTCGCGTTCCAATACTGCGACGAAGCTGGAAACGTGAGCATGGATCCCGAGGACAACCCCAATGGTTCCTTCTACGCCATCGAGGGCATCGTTTCCGACAACGGTCTGATTCTCGGCAAGATGGGTCACAGCGAACGCAAGGGACGCAACCTCTACAAAAACATCAGCGGAAACAAGGAGCAAGACATCTTTGCGAACGCGGTGGCGTATTTCGGGCGATGAGGCGATGAAACGATGAAACGATGAAACGATGAAGCGATGAAACGATGAAAGGATGAGATAAAATATGATACCGTCTGCTCTCTATTCACCAATCACTATTCACCAATCACCAATACACCAGCTTCAATAACCAATAACCCATAACCAATAACCATTTAAGAACATGCGAATCAACGACATAGAATACATTGAAGTGGCGGTTTTTGACGTCAGGTCATCCTCCCAGGCTATGGAGGCATTCTCCATGATTCTGGTGGACAAGGCGAATCTCACCCATTATGTGCCCATCATCATCGGGTTGAACGAGGCGCGGGCGATTTTGGGCGAACTGCACGGAAGACTTCCTCAACGGCCTCTCACTCATGCGCTTTTCGTTGACCTCATCACCAACAATATCCCCGACTACAATATTGAATTCGTCTCCATCAACGAGTTCAGTCAGGGAATCTATTATGCCTCCATAGTCATCCAAACGCCGACCGAATCTTTCTTTGAGGTTGATGCCCGCCCATCGGATGCCGTGGCCATCGCCTTGTGCGCCGGCGTACCCATCTATTTCAACAAGATTCTCTTTGAAGAACAGATGCAGATTGCCACGAAAACGCCTGATTATCAAGAGGAAGTCCCCTTTACAAGCGAATCTGGAAGGGTACGTCCTTCTACTCCAACCGAAAATGTCCAATCGGAATGGGAAAACCTTTCTGTGCCGGAACTGAAAGAATTGCTCCAGAATGCTGTTGAGGAGGAGAATTATGAGCTGGCGGCGAAGATTCAGGAGGAGATAGATAGACGTAAGACGTAAGACTTGAGACTTGAGACGTAAGACTTACAACCTGAAACTTGAAACTGGAGGATGAATGATTTTAGACAGAATGCCCGCACCGTTCTCAAGCAACATTGGGGATACGACAGTTTCCGGCCTCTGCAGGAGGACATCATCATTTCTGTGCTGGAAGGGCGTGACACTCTCGCACTATTGCCCACCGGAGGCGGAAAATCCATCTGTTTCCAAGTGCCTGCCCTCGTGAAAGGCGGTCTCTGCATCGTCATCTCCCCACTCATCGCGCTGATGAAAGATCAGGTGGAGCACCTCCGCGCCCGCCATATCAAGGCCGGTGCCATCTACTCTGGGATGCGGCAGAGCGAAATCCAGGCCACCATCGACAACTGCCTCTTTGACCTTGAATACCGTTTTCTCTACGTTTCCCCAGAACGACTTCAAACAGAACACTTTAAGATGAACTTCGAGCGGATGCCAGTCTCCATGATTGCCGTGGATGAGGCGCACTGCATCTCGCAATGGGGCTACGACTTTCGTCCGCCTTATCTGGAAATCGCGCAGATTCGCAAGATTTTCCCGCAGGTGCCCATATTGGCCCTCACCGCCACCGCCACACCCGAAGTAGTAAAGGATATCCAGCTGCGGCTGGACTTCAAGACCGAAAATGTCTTCCAAAAAAGCTTCAAACGAAGCAATCTGACCTATTTTGTGGTTAACGAGGAGGACAAAAACAGCCGGATGCTTCGGATCATGAACCGCTATCCCGGCTCGGGCATCGTATATGTGCGCAACCGTAAGAAAACAGCGGAAACCGCTGATTTCCTGCGCAATAACGGTATCTCCGCCGACTATTACCATGCTGGGTTGGATCCCCGCGAACGCGACCGCAAGCAGCAGAGCTGGATGAAAGGCGAAACCCGCGTGATGGTTTCCACCAATGCTTTCGGCATGGGTATTGACAAACCGGACGTACGGTTCGTGGTACACATCGACCTGCCCGACACTTTGGAGGCCTACTTTCAGGAGGCGGGGCGCGCTGGCCGCGACGAGAAGCCCGCTGTCGCTATCTTGTTGTACGACAACTACGATGTGGCCCAACTCAAGCGCAACTTCACCTTCACATTCCCCGAAATTGACCGTGTGCGCGAAGTCTATCGCGAACTTTGCCAGTCACACCATATCGAAATCGGCACGGGCCAGAACAAGGTCTTTCCATTCTCCATGGAAGAACACGCCCGCGCCGTGAAGATGAACGCCGCACAGTATTTCAACGCGCTGAAACTGCTCAACAACATCGGCGTCATCCTCGTATCCGAACACCTGCGCGAAAAGTCCGAATTACAGTTTCGTCTGACCGGCGACCAATTGCTGAAATATCAAAAAGAAAAACCCGAATACGAACCACTGATCACCACAATTCTGCGTTCCTACACTGGCGTATTCTCCCAATTCGTCAACATTGACGAACAAGTGTTGGCCTCCCGTTTGGAAACATCAGAAAAATCTGTAATAGAGCAGCTTAAAACGTTGCGAAGCGAGAAAATTCTCTCTTACCAGCCGCAGAGCAATATCCCGTTAATCGTCTTTTTGAAAGATAGAATTGACGAAAAATATCTCTATTTTGACAAAAAAATCTACGATTTTCGGAAGGAGAAAGCGGAAGAGCGGTTGGCAGCAGTGGAAAATTACGTGAAAACCGACAACGTATGCCGCAGCCAATTGTTATTGCAGTATTTCGGGGAGTGGGACAGCACCCCATGCGGGGAATGCGACGTGTGCAGAAGAAATCAAATCCATCGCGTACGCAACACCGATTTTGAGCTGATTTCCAGAGAGATAAAAAATTTGCAACAGCAAGGCAAAACACAGAAAGAAATATTGTCTGAACTGTCGAAAAAGCACGAAGAGCCGCAAATCGTAGAGGTGATGCGATTCCTCGCAGATCAACGTTAGTTTGCAATAAGAAATTGGCAATCAGTACGAAAAAAAGGACTTAAGATTCTGCATCCTAAGTCCTAAATCTTACGTCTTACGTCACACGTCTTATTACTTCTTCTTGAACAGGGAAACAATGAAAAGCAGCACGCATGCGCCGATGACGGATACAATGAGTTCCCAGAGAAGTCCGGCTTTCTGGATGTGAGCCAAGCTCATAAGCCAGCCGCCAAGGAAACCGCCTATCACACCGATGATAATATTGACAATCAGGCCGAAGCCTCCGCCTTGCATCAGTTTGCCAGCCAACCAGCCAGCCACTGCACCGATGAGCAGAAAAAGAATAATTCCTACAATGTCCATAGTTTTAGATTTTGGTTAAACATTTATGATGGTGCAAAAGTACAAAAATAAATTTGACATTGCACGTTGAACATATATTTTGCAATTAGCTACTTAACACGACATTCTTAATTCTGCATTCTTAATTCTGCATTCTTAATTATCAGCACTGCGTTCGACACGCCCCGTTCGCCTTCGTGGTCGAAACGGCCGTTGTCGGAAGGACAATTGAGAACCCCTTGGAACTCATTGAAGTCCAGCCATATCGTGGTAGAGCCGCCGCCATCAAGGTTGAGGGCATCACGGCAACCAAGCCAACGTAACAGCTGCTGTAACTCCGTGAGAGACAATCCTTCCGCTTCTTTTGCTCTGCCATCTGCCACGAGCAACAGCACCGTTCCATCCTCACGGATGCCAACGGCGGTGCGGTTGTGACGGTTGGTGACGAATGTGCGGTCGTCGCGCATATACTGTAGCGTGTCATGCCAAATCAACAGCGGACCGGCAGTCATAATATCCGGATAAGGTAAACCCTCTTCCCAATGTCTCGAAGAACCGGTTTTGAGAATGAGAACGCTGTCGTGGTTCAGACAAAGTGTACCATATTGGTAATATTTGCGGTTCACGGTATCCTTACCGGGGGTGTTCTCCCCGAGTTCCAGGCTGTCGATACGCAGGTAGCAGACCGGAAAGTGCTGGTCCATATCGAAGAAGGAGCCGTTGACTGCCGCCACCGCGCCGTGCTTGCGAGCCATCTCGGAAGTTTTCGTGCGGCGCGGCTCGTGCGCGAACGCCAACGTATAGTGCTCCGTATCAGGGATTTCCAATACGAAAATCTGCTGATTCGAGGCGAACAGCTGCTTTCCTTCGAACCGGCACTGCTTCAGCACCATCCCGTCGAGTGTATCGGTCTGCCAGGGACCGTTCGCAAAGGCTAAGGAGTCGCGCTGCGCGTGGAGGCAAAGGGCGAGAACGAGGAGTGTTAGGGTTAAGGTTGTTCGTTTCATTGTCTGTTTCGTTTGTCTCATCGCATAATCGAAATAATAGGAGCATCCAATGCAGCGGAAATTTTGGCCAAAGTGGACAACGTGAAGTTGTGCCCTCCACCTACCCAATGCGATACGGCCGCTTCAGATGTGCCTACCATCTTTGCGAACTCTTTTTGTGACAATTTGCGGTTCTTAAGCAAATCGTCAATCCAGTCAGCAATTTCGTATGACCATTTCACCTGTAGCTTTAATGCTTTTGGTGTCTCATCAAGTGTCTGCTGAAATAGTTGTTCTGTTTCTTTCGAATGTTTCATATTTCAAATTGTTTGTCATCCACTCCAGAAAGTGTGGCCTCTTCAATAGTGATTTCGCCTTTCGTTTCAGCTAATCTTAAGAGGTCGTCTAATTTTTGCAGTTGAATTACATATCCATTTAACTCGGAATCCTCTTCGTAAGTTTTGGTGGATTTAGGACCACCATTTCCTACAATCAACACACTGTCGGATAAGCGTAGGCAATATAGTCTCAACTTACTGCTTTGTATGGGCAGTGCGGCTACTCGGTCGCGCATTTTCCCTTCAGGTCTGAAGTACCTGTCAAGAAATCCCATAGCATTCATCATGTGTTGTAATGCGTTCAAGATCTTCTGAAGATCAGGTTGAAGTGTTGCATTTTCATTGCCTTTAACAATGAATTTCTGAAATTCAGTGAAGCTTTCACCTTCAAAACAAATAGTGAAGAGTCCAGCCTTTTCTGTTTGTCTAACGGATTGGATAGTTGCCTTAGTCATATTATATACCTTAAGTTTCAGACGGCAAATATACAATTTTTTCAAATAATTATCTTAAAAGATAATTATTCTAGACAAAATTCTTAATTGATGGAATACAACCCAGTGAATAGAAAAAAGTGACTACGACCAAGTGATTAACAGCTAATTTTAATGGCATCACTTGAGGGTCAACATAATTTCATCGTATCATCGCGCCAACGCCGCCACCACGCTCTCGATGTCCTCGTCGGTGGTATCCCATGAAGTCACGAGCCGGATCTCGTCCTCGGTCTCGTTCCAGTAGTAGAAAAAGGTGGTCTTGGCAAGGCGGTCGGCGACGGGACGCGGGAGTTTGAGCAGCAGGATATTGGCATCGGTGCGTTGGGTGAAGATGTTACCGCAAAGTTCGGTAATGCGTTGGCGGAGCTTCTGTGCCTGCGCGTTGGCGTGCGCGGCGTTCTTCTTCCACAGGTCGTTCTCGAAGTAGGCAATGAACTGGGCACTGAGGTAGCGCATCTTGGAGCTGAGCTGGGCACATTGCTTGCGATGATATTTGAGCTCGGGCACCAACTCGGGGTTCAGCACCACGACCGATTCGCCCATTAGCATCCCGTTCTTGGTGCCCCCGAAGCTGACAATATCGACGCCACTGTCTGTGGTCATCTCCTTGAAGGTTTTGCCGAGGGTGACGGCGGCATTGGCGATGCGTGCGCCGTCGAGGTGCAGATACATGCCGTGCGGGTGGATGAGGTCGGCGATTGCGCGGATCTCCTCGCAGGTATAGACCGTGCCGAGTTCCGAGCACTGCGAGATATAGACGGACTTGGGTTGCGAGTGGTGCTCGAAGCCCCAATTGGTGAGGTGCGGGCGGATGAGCTCCGGCGTCAGCTTGCCGTCGGGCGTGGGGATAGTCACCAATGAGGCACCGGTCATGAAGGCGGGCGCGCCGCACTCATCGACGGCGATGTGGGCGGTCTCGGCGCAGAGGATGCTGTTGAACGACCGCACGCAGGCGCGCTGGGCCACCACGTTGGCACCCGTACCGTTAAAGACGGGGAAGACCTCAGCTTTTGGACCGAACTGTTCCTTGAAAATCTCCCGTACACGGGCGGTGTAGATGTCGTCGCCGTAGGCAATCCCATGGTCGGCGTTGCAGGCCG
>JAEEGG010004275.1_pt1 | contig 34751 bp, 29 predicted proteins | sample 9134161 | NCBI WGS metagenome assembly JAEEGG01 (sample SAMN16246543, study PRJNA631951) | gut metagenome | biome: gut microbiome; feature: rumen; material: CR-attached | host: Bos | place: Iran: Karaj | collected 2018-10 | reverse complement strand
CTTTGCCATATCGACATCGGCCCCTGAACTTAACTGCTTGAAAATATCCATATTATTTATTCTTTTTAAGTTTCACGGTGCAAAGGTACGACGATTTCCTGATACTTTTGTTTCACAAATTGCTTCACAATTTTCACTTTTTACCCAAATCGTTCTTTTGTATATAAAATAATGTGTAATTTTGCAGCCATGAAGGCAGATTTTCAATATTCCACAGACTTCTATGGGATGAATTCCTATGAGTTGAGCCACACCTGCATGCATCTGCTTTGCTTGGCAGGTGAGGCAAGTTTTGTGTTCAACGAGCATTGCTACCACATTATCAAAAACGACTTGGTTGTGATACCGATGCCCGATAGAGTAAGAAACCTTGCGGGACATACTGACTTGCAGGTGGAGTGGTTTGCTGCCGATTACAAGTTCCTACAGAACCTGCTGCCATCGAACAACTACAGCATCGGTGGCAGTATCTCGCTGAACCAAGACCCTGTCATCAAACTGACGGATGAACAAGCACGACATCTGCTTGATGACTTCCATCGTCTTCGTGACCGCATGGACGACAGCCATTTGCAGTTCTATCGCGAACTGATGGGCAGTCTCAGCCTGACGATGATGTACGACATCTTCGAGGCCCATGCCCAACGTGATGCAACAGACACCCATACTGACCGCACAGCCTACATCGTGAAACAACTGATGGCTCTGCTGGCTACTGGCATCAGCCGAACGGAACGTGATGTGAGCTACTATGCAGAGCGGCTGAACGTGTCTCCCAAATACCTTTCTGCTACCATCAAACGCATGACAGGACATAGTGTCACCTCCTACATAGACCGTCATACCATACCTATATTAAAAGACTATCTGAATGATGAACGCCTGTCACTTACCCAGATAGCCGACCTGATGAACTTCACGTCACTCTCTTACTTCAGCCGCTACTGCACCAAGCACCTTGGCCAGTCACCCAGCGATTACCGTCTGAGTCTTCAGCCGAAGTAAGGGAATCTACAGGAATGTCAGCAAAGAGAAAAAACAAAAAAAAATGTTTAAGCGAGTTTAACAAATTGTCAGTATAGTATAAGCGAGTTTAAATTCCGTGCCAGTTTGACTTCAGCGATTGTCATTCTGGCACGGATTCGTTCTATAGGCACGTAACTTGCATTTTGGTTAGTGAAAGCTGAAGCGAAAGCCGAGGCGATCAAGAACAAACAAGTTAAACTAAAAGTATAATTAGGAGGTATTGATTATGTTGAACGGATTAATGAAAAGCAACGGTTGGTTCCCAACAATGTTTGATGATTTCTTTAACACTGATTTCATGCCTCGTGCCAACAGTACAGCACCCGCAGTCAATGTCAAGGAGAGTGAGAAGGCCTACACGATGGAACTTGCAGCTCCAGGCATCAAGAAAGAATATTGCCGCGTAGCCATCAATGACGAGGGCAACCTCACCATCGCCATTGAGAACAAACAGGAACACAAGCATGAGGACAGTCACCATCACTATCTGCGCCGTGAGTTCAGCTACTCAAACTACGAGCAGAACTACGTGCTGCCAGACGATGTGGTGAAAGACCAGATTTCTGCTAAGGTTGAGGACGGCATCCTGACTATCACCATGCCGAAGACCGAGCCGAAGCAGAAGGTCACCAAGGCCATCGAGGTATCATAAGCCTCGCAGGGCTTTGTCTAAATAAGATTGAAACATCTAAAAACAGTTGGGAGCAGCATCCATTGCGGTGTTGCTCCTCTTTATTTATTTCTCTGGCCATGGCTCAAATTCCAATTCCAACTCAATCCATTGATTTTCTTCCTGTGGTGTGGCAATCTTTTGATTGGAAACGCCCAATCCTAACAGTCGGATGGGGTGTGAGTGGAATTCCACTTGCTGCATCAGTTGTTTCGCCAACGGCAGGATCTCATCTTTGGTGCGGAGAATATGGTCAACGGTGATGCTGCGGGTGATTTGCTGGAAGTCTAAGAATTTTACTTTCAATGTCAACGTCCGACCTTCGAAATCGTTCTTCTCTATGCGCCTGACCAGTTCGAGCACCGTGTGATACAGATGAATGGTGACGGCAGCATTCTCGCTGATGTCCGATTCAAAGGTCTGCTCACAGCTGACACTCTTCCGTTCCCACTCACTGATAATAGGACGGTTGTCGATGCCTCGCGAGAAATCGTAGAACACCTGTCCCATCTTGCCGAACTCCTGAGTCAGTCTGCTCAGCGACATGTTTCTCAGGTCAAGACCCGTAAAGATACCCATGCGGTGCATCTTTTCAGCGGTCTTTTGACCTACTCCCCAAATCTTCTCCACCTTCAGTTGTGCGATGAAGTCCAAAGCCCTGTCTGGGTGAATCACCGTCAGTCCGTCGGGTTTTCGCCAATCGGAAGCAATCTTTGCCAGGAACTTGCAGTAGCTCACGCCTGCCGATGCCGTCAGTCCCGTCGTCTCACGGATGCGCTGCTTGATTTCTCGCGCAATATCCACGCCCAACTCAATTCCCTTCTTATTCTCCGTCACATCAAGAAAGGCTTCGTCGAGGGATATAGGCTCTATCAGGTCGGTATAGTCGTGGAATATCTTGTGCAACCGTGCCGACACCTCCTTATACTTTTGGAAATGCGGCTCCACGATGATGAGTTGCGGACACAGTCGCTTGGCAACCTGAATGGACTGTGCAGAATGCACGCCAAACCGCCGTGCCTCGTAACTGGCCGTTGACACCACACCCCGCTCCGCATCGTGTCCTACCGCTATCGGCTTGCCACGAAGCTCCGGCTGGTCACGCTGCTCTACAGCTGCGAAAAACTGATCCATGTCCACATGGATGACCTTCATAAGCTAATTCTTTGCCTATTTCGCTTCGATGTTAATCACTCCGTCATAGTCGCTGATGGCCTTGCGCCATTCGTCGGGAAACGGCATGGACAGCTTCTGTTCCAAGTCATATAGCACCAATATCGACAGGCAGCGGCTCTTCACCTCCTGCGTGTCAGTGTCAAAGATTTCCTGTTCCAGATGGAAACTCTTGTTGCCGAGTTTGGCAGTACGGGTGCGGACGGCAATACGGTCAGTGCCTTTTATCTGGGCAAAGAACTCCACTTCTATCTTCACCACGAAGATAGCATAGCGATCCCAGTCAAAACCTTTGCATACGGTGGAGACATAGTCAGTCTTACCAGAGTCGTAGAACTGAAAATATATGGTATTGTTCACGTGCCCGAACTTGTCAACGTCGTTGAAACGTATCTGCAGCGGCACCACATTGTGAAACTCGTTATTACTTTCTTCTGCCATCTTATTAGGCTTAATCTCTGTATAAATCGGCTGCAAAGATACAAAAAGTTTTGGAAAGTTATACGCATTTACAACATTTTTCGTATCTTTGCAATCAGATTAGAAAATCGTTCCTTCAAAAACGGAGGGGGATAGGCATTCTCAAGCGAAGAGGATGTTTTCAAATTTGAAATTATGTTTAAATACAACTCTGCGGAAATTCGTCGCAAAATTGGCGCAAAATCGCCGCAAAATCAACGCAAAAAAATTCAACCGCAAGCAAAAATGCCGCCGATAGTCACGAGGGATTATCAGCGGCAAATGATGTTGGGAGAGAAGGGCTATTTGATGGTTAGCCAGACGGCTTCATCTTTGGCTTTGGCCTCGACAATCTTCTGTTTGAGTTCGTAGAGCCACTTGCGGCTTTCGAGGAGCTGGCCTACCAGTTGGTTGCGACCGACGAGGATGCAGCCAGAGGTGTCCTTGGCGGTGTTGCCCATGTGGATGCGGATGCCCTTGAAGAGGTGGTTGAAGTCGGGGCCACCGAGAAGGACTGGGAGCCACATCTTGAACTTCGGACTCCACGTGATGACATCGTGGTGACATCGTGACTTCGTGACTTTGTGACATTAAGCATGTCTACACTCATGTTCTGCCTATTATTCAAATCACACAAATTCTTAATATTTGTTGCAAAATTAGTCATTTAAGATGAAATATGAATAATATTGCGTAAATTTGTGCCTGAAATTAAGAACGGAAAACTTATTGAAATCAACTTATGAGAAAATTATTCACGACACTGCTGATGATACCGACCTTTGTGGCGGTGACAGCACAGACAGAGAAAAAAACAGGGTTTGACGACTTGTATCATTACATCGAGAACCTCGACGTGTTTGAATACGGTCAGGAGGAAGCCCGCGCGTACTACATTCCTGGGCATCACATCCTGCTCAACGGCAAGTGGAAGTTCTTCTACGCTGATACACCGCAGGAGATACCTGCCAAATTCTTCGAGGAGAAATACTCCGACGCGAAGTGGGCGACCATCGACGTGCCGTCGAACTGGGAGATGAGAGGTTACGGCGACCCGCTGTTCCGCAATGTGGCTGCACCATTCCAGGCTGACCCGCCAAAGACCCCGCGCGACTACAACCCCACGGGAGCCTATCGCACCACGTTCACCATCCCTGCCGACTGGAACGGCGAAGAGGTTTTCCTACGTTTTGAGAAGGTGGCGTCGGCCTCGTTCCTATGGGTCAACGGTCAGGAGGTGGGTTATAACGAGGGCGCCCAAGAGCCAGCCGAGTACAATATCACGCGGTTTCTGAAGAAAGGTCGCAACACGCTGGCCTTGAAGGTCGTCAAATACAGCGACGGCTTTTATCTGGAGGGGCAGGACTACTGGCGCCTGGCCGGCATCTTCGACGATGTATATCTCTACGCCACGCCCAAGACCCGTCTGTTCGACTGGTATGTAACGACCGACCTGGACAAGGATTACCATGATGCGGACTTAAACATCGAGGTGACCGTCAGAAGTTATGACGAGCAGCCTGTGCGGACACCATTAAAGGTTCAGGCCGTGCTGACTGGAGCCGACGGACAGGAAGTAGCGCGATTGGAAAGTCAGGCGGCAACGTTCGCTGGCAGCAACACATTGACCCTGAACATGAGCAAGCATATTGCCAACCCCTTGAAATGGACGGCTGAGACGCCGAATCTGTATGAGCTCAAGATGTATCTCGTGGATGCCACAACGGGCAAGCGTCTGTCGGAAAGCACAGCGGAGGATGCCCGTCAGGACGTGGGTTTCAAGGAGACCGAGATGCGCGATAATGTGTTCTACCTGAACGGCAAGCCCTTGAAGGTCAATGCGCAATGCTCGCACATGCAGGATCCCGACAACGGCCATGCTGTCACGGACGAATTAATCAAGAAGGACATGACCATCCTGAAGCAGTTTGGCTTCAACGGCGTGCGCACCAGCCACTATCCGCCCGTGCCGCGCTATCTGGAATATGCCGCCCGCTATGGACTATATATCATCGACGAGGCAGGCGTAGAGGCCCACGCCACAGAATGGGTTTCTAGCGACAAGCGTTTTATACCAATGTATAGGGAACGTGTGCGCCGCATGGTGCTGCGCGACCGCAACCAGCCTGCGGTGCTGTTCTGGAGTGCCGGCAACGAGAGCGGCGAGGGGCCTAACATCGGCGAGGTGATTGACGAAGGCCGCAAATACGACCACACCCGCTGGTGGATGTATGGCGGTAATGCCTATAGCCATCCTGCCGAGGATATCATAGGTCCGCGCTACCCTACTCCGCTGGCCCTCGACCTCAGGGTGGGCCGTCATGGTGATGGCGACGTGCGCCCGTCGTTCATGGATGAGTATATATCGGTAGCCGGCAACAGCGGCGGTATGTTCGACGAGATGTGGCGCGCCGTCTATACCCATGAGCGCTGCATCGGCGGTGCCGTCTGGGACTTCGTGTCGCCGGGACTTACGCAGCCTGCTCGCAGACTCGCTGATAAATCGGGCCATCAGGTAATGGCGCATATCATGGGCAATGCCAAACTCGTGGCCGACAGCCGTAATCGTAAAAACCATGTGATTGACCTCAGCGGACACGACGAGTGGGTAGAAGTTTATCGTGATGACTGTTTGGAGATTACTGGCAGCAACATCACCATCAGCTTCGACGTCTGTCCCCGCAAGCTCATCAGTTCCTGCGGCTCGTTCGTTACCAAGGGCGAGTGGCAGTTCGGCATCGAGCAGCGAGGCAAGGAACAGTTGCTGTTCTATATCAACACTGACAAGGCTCCTGAGGCGGCACAGAACGAAGGCCGTCCCTTCGGCAGAAGGCCTGCGGCAACGAACCACAAGTACGAACTCACGGCCCCGCTGCCCAGTGATTGGGAGAATAAGTGGCACCATGTGGAGGCCTGCTACAACGGTAAGCAGATGACGGTAAGCATCGACAACGCACAGGTAGCCCAGATGGAGGCTCAAGGCAACATCATCAATGCGCCATTCCCCGTGAACATAGGCCGTAACGAGCAGACCCACGGACAGGACACCCGCGTCTATATCTGCGATGCACTGATGGACAATGTCATCATTGCCGACGCCTCAGGCCAGCTGCTGAACCTCGACTTCGAGACGGAACAGCAGGAGGGTAAGTATTTCAGTTACGGCATAGGCGCACGAACCTACGGTACGATATGGCCCGACAGGACTGTCCAGCCGGAGATCTATCAGATGAAGAAATCGGCCCAGCCCGTATCTTGCACGTTGCTGAGTGCTGCTGACGGTACGGTAGAGATATGGAACAGGAACCATTTCCTCAACACCTCTTATTACGACATGAAATGGGAGCTTTACGAGGACGGCGTCTGTCTGCAGCAGGGAACACTCAATCCTGATGTGGAGCCATTGGCCAAGAAGGTCATCACCATACCCTACAGCCGTCCCGTCCTCAACCCCGGCTGCGAATACCGCCTCATGATAACCAGCAGTCTGAAAGCTGATGAGATCTGGGCGAAGAAAGGTCACATCATGGCCTGGGATCAGTTGGAACTACCCTGGCGCATGTCGGCAATACCTTCTGACAAAACCATTGGAAAGGCCGTGCTGAGCCAGACGAATGATGCCATCACGGTCAGCGGCGACGGATTCTCCTATTCATTCACTCCCGACGGACAGCTCTTCAGCATCAAGCAAGCTGGCAAGGAACTGCTCAAGTCGCCGCTCCAGATGAACGTGTGGCGTGCCCCGCTGGCACTTGAGGTCGACGGCTGGGATCAGTGGAACATCGCCTACAACAATCGCAAGGCCTGGAACGGCGCGCAGATAGCCAACGAGTTCTACAGCAACAACCTGAACGCCACGACCCGCATCCCCATCTCTTGCCAGGCCTTCGAGGCCAACGGTCAGGTGTATGTCAATGTGCGCTGGTTCTCGCAGTTCGGTGCCCCTGTTAACACATCGCTCGATGCCTACATCACGGGACTGCGCTATTCTGGCTTCTCCGAGGTTTATGAGTACCGCATCAACGGCGACGGCACCATTGCCCTCCATCATATTCTTGAGCCCGAGGGACAGATGCCCGCCCTTCTGCCACGCATTGGACTGACGATGACGCTCTGCGACGACATGCAGCAGGTGAAGTGGTACGGTCGCGGTCCGGAGGAGAACTATCCCGACCGCAAGACCGGTTATGCCATCGGCATCTACGAGAAAACCGTAGATGATATGTTCGAACCCTATCTCATCCCGCAGGACTGCGGTCTGCGCTGCGACAACCGCTGGCTCACTATGAGCAACGGCTCCGGCCAGGGACTGCGCTTTGCGATGGACGAGCCGTTCAATTTCAACGCCTACCATTATAGCACTGACAACCTGACGAAGGCGGTCTATACCTACCAGCTCCAGCAGCAGAACGGTATTACCCTGAACCTCGACTACAACACGACTGGCGTAGGCTGTACGGCCTGCTATGTCCTGCCTGGCTATCAGGTCAAGCCCACCCGCTACGAACGCCGTCTGAGTATAAAACCAATATCAAAGTGACGGCAAACGTAACTTTGTACCCAATTATTACAATATTATATGAGTTAGAGTATGGCAAAGGAACTTTTAACGGTAAAACACTATCTGAAAACATTGGAGGGAACCGTACGCCAACAATGGGATCAGAAAGCACTCTGTGACTACGGAGGCGACGCGTTTACCTATGCTGATGTGGCAAAAAGCATCGAACAGTTTCGGATTTTCCTTTCCGAGGCAGGTATTACCAAACGCAGCAAGATCGCCATCTGTGCAAGGAACTGCGCACGCTGGGCAATGACGTTCTGGGACATCAATGTCAACGAATGCGTGGCGGTGCCCCTTCTGGCCGATTTCCATCCCAACAGCATCGCTACCTTCACCTATCACTCCGACAGTTTGTTGCTTTTCACCGACAAGGAGATCTGGGAAAAGCTCAATCCCATGCAGATGCCCAACCTCAGGGCTGCCATCAATGTGAAGGACCGCACGATGCTCTGGCACCGCGACGAGAAAGTAGCCGAGGCCTGGGAGAACCGCGAGAAGGCTTTCGCACAGAAATATCCCACTGGTCTGACGAAGGAACAGATATCCTATCCGTCGGACAATATGGACAAGCTGGCCATCATCAACTACACCTCTGGAACGACAGGTAATCCCAAAGGTGTCATGCTCACCTACGGTGCCATTTCAGATACCGATGCGTTCAGCAACAGCCATTTTCCAAACCAGCCCGGTGAGACCATCGTCTCCATGCTCCCTATGGCCCACATGTACGGACTAGCCATCGAATTTATCCATCCTAACGTCGATGGCGTGACGGTCTGGTTCCTTGGTAAGACACCCTCGCCCTCGACGCTGCTGAAAGCCATGCAGGAGGTGAAACCCTATATGGTGGTCACAGTGCCGCTGGTGATGGAAAAGGTGTATGCTAATTCCATCAAGCCCGCCCTCGACAAGATGAAATGGCTGACAGCCATACCTCAGGCCCGCAAGGCGATCTATAAGATTGTCCGCAAGAAGGTGCTGGCAGCCTTTGGTGGTCAGGTGCGCGGCTTCATCATGGGTGGTGCGGCCCTGAAACCCGAAGTGGAGGATTGTTTCACCAAGATACGCCTGCCTTATACCGTGGGCTATGGCATGACGGAAGCCTGCCCATTACTAGGTTGGGAATGGTGTACGGAGTTCGTACCAGGTTCCTGCGGCAAGCCTGTCCACGACCTGCGCATCAATTCCGAAGACCCAAGGAACGTGCCGGGGGAGATACAGGTTCGTGGCAACAACCTTACCATCGGCTATTACAAGAATCCTGAAGCCAATGCCGCCGCGTTCACCGACGACGGATGGTTCCGTACAGGCGACTTGGGTCTGTTGGACAAAGACAATAACATCTTCATCCGCGGTCGCATCAAGTCGATGATTCTCAACTCGTCCGGCCAGAACATCTATCCCGAAGAGTTGGAAGCCGTGTTGTCTGGCTGCCCTTATGTGAGTGAGTCGCTGGTCGTGGAGCGTAACGGGAGGTTGGTAGCTTTGGTATATCCTGAGATACCCGATGACATGGATATGAGCAAACGTTCGGAGATTCCAGAAATAATCCGCACCACCGCCAACAAGTCACTTCCTGTCTACAGTAAGATCAACGAAGTGGAATTTGTTGACGAGCCATTTGAAAAGACTCCGAAAATGAGTATCAAACGCTATTTGTATCGCTAAATAGTAACTTTGGTCTCTAATTTACTTAGATAAACAAAACTAACATAAAGAATAATATGAACAAAATTGTATTAATCACAGGAGCTACAAGCGGGATAGGACTCGCCTGTGCAAGGAAGTTCGCCGAGAATGGTGACAGACTGATACTGACGGGAAGGAACGAACACCGTCTGAATGAAATAAAGAATGAATTGACGGAAAAAGGTACGGACGTGTTGACGCTGGTTTTCGACGTGAGAGACCGCGAGAAGGCGGAGAAGTACATCCAGGATTTACCGGCTGAATGGCGGGAGATAGACGTGCTGATTAACAATGCCGGTCTGGCACTAGGACTGGAGCCGGAGTATGAGGGCAATCCCGAAGACTGGGAAACGATGATCGACACGAACATCAAGGGTCTGCTCACGATGACGCGTCTCGTCGTGCCCGGCATGGTAGAGCGCAATCGTGGACACATCATTAACGTCGGCTCAGTGGCTGGCGATGCTGCCTACGCCGGCGGCAACGTCTATTGCGCTACGAAGGCCGCCGTGAAAGCACTTTCCGACGGATTGCGCATTGACGTAGCCAATACCGCCATCCGCGTAACGAACCTGAAGCCTGGACTTGTAGAGACCAATTTCAGCAACATCCGTTTCCACGGCGACAACAATCGTGCTGCCACGGTCTACAAGGGTATCAAGCCCTTGACAGGCGACGATATTGCCGACGTTGCCGTCTTTGCCGCCAACGCCCCTGAACACGTGCAGATAGCCGAGGTGCTTATCCTGGCCACCCATCAGGCCAGCGGCAGTGTCATCGTCAGGAAATAAAAAGGTATGTCGGCGGCATTTTCATGCGTCATCTCAGGCGTTTTTTCAAAAAAATAGGGAAGTAAGAGGCTGATTCGTTTTTTTTTCGTAATTTTGCATCGAAAAACTGTAGTCAGATGAAAAGAATCGCATTACTTTCCCTTTGCCTGTATATGGCGACGTGGCTGCCAGCATGGGCTGTCGAATTAACCCGGTGTCAGATTGTCGTCTCGAAAAAAGACGTGCCCCTGGCACAGAAAATGGCCCAGGTGCTCAGCGACGATATTGAACGCGTCTCGGGTGTCAAGCCCGCCATTAGTAACAGCGCAGCAAAAGGCGCAACGGTGGTTCTGGCTACGGTGGAGCAGGCATCAAAGCTGGTGCCAGGCATCAAGGTGAGCGACCTTCGCGGCTCATGGGAACGGTATCGTATCGTGACCCGCGACAATCAGCTGATCATCATCGGTAGCGACGCACGAGGACTGGCCTACGGTGTGCTCCACGTGAGTGAGCGCATCGGTGTAAATCCTTGGTACTGGTTTGCCGACGTGCCTGTGGCTAAAAAGTCGCAGATAGACTATACGGAGGATTTCACCTCAAAATCGCCCAGCATCAAGTATCGCGGCATCTTCATCAACGATGAGGACTGGGGACTGAAAACGTGGTCGGCACGCAACTTTGAAAAGGAACTCGGCGACATCGGCCCTAAGACCTACGATAAGGTGTGTGAGCTGATCCTACGCCTAAAAGGGAATATGGTCGCTCCCGCGATGCACACGTGTACGGGAGCGTTTTACAGCCATCCCGAGAGTCAGCGGGTAGCCGCCGAATGGGGCATCATGATTACCACGAGCCACTGCGAGCCGCTGCTCTTTAACAACGCCGCCCCATCGGAATGGACTAAAGCGCGCGACGGCGAGTGGAACTACGAGACCAACAGCGCCACCATCCTTAAGAAACTCGACAACCGCATCCGTGAAACGGCCCAGTATGACAATATCTACACAATGGGTATGCGCGGTCTGCACGACGAGGCCATGAAGGGCAGCACCGACCCAAAGGACCGTGCCCGTACGTTGGAGAAAGTTTTCCAGAAGCAGCGTCAGATACTCGAGAAATACAAGAAGACCAAGGCCGAGAAACAGCCTCAGATATTCGTGCCCTACAAGGAAACGCTCGATATCTATGATGCAGGTCTGCGGGTGCCCGACGATATCACCATCGTATGGCCCGACGACAACTACGGCTATATGAAACGTGTGTCGAACGCTGCTGAGAACAAACGCAAAGGCGGCTCGGGCGTCTACTATCACCTGAGTTACCTAGGTACGCCGCACGACTACCTCTGGCTGGCCACCACACCCCCAATGCTGATGTACGAGGAGTTGAAGAAAGCCTACGATGCCGGTGCCGACAGATACTGGCTGCTCAACGTGGGTGACATCAAACCCATGGAGATCGAGATACAACAGTTCTTTGATATGGCGTGGGACTTTTCGGCCTTCAGCTACGACAATGTGAACCGCTATCAAGCCGAATGGCTTACCCACACCTTCCTTACGAAGCGCGACAATATGACCTCACGACTCCCAGAACTCACAGACCAGTTCCAATTTATCCTCGACAACTACTATCGTCTGGCATGGGACCGCAAGCCGGAGTTCATGGGCTATGAGTTCGAGTGGAGCGGCGATGCGCTCGACGCCCTGCACGACACAGATTTCTCGTTTGAGACGGGCACGGCACAGAAGCGGCTCGTGGACTATGAGAGCATCTGCGAGGCCTACGATATGATAGAACGGAACATTAATCCTGAACAGCGTCCTGCCATCTTCGAGATGCTTGGCTATGCCGTCCACTCCGCCTATCAGATGAACCGCAAGTTCCTCTATGCACAGCGCAATCATGAGACTGGCAGCGCCATCTATGCCGTGATGGCCTTTAACGCCAATGACAAGATTGAGCAGCTGCGCAAGCGTTACAACACGCTGCTCGACGGGAAATGGCGTGATATGATCAGCGAGATTCCTCCTGGCTATACGGCCAAATACCACAAGATGCCCACAATGAGCAACAAGATCACTCAAGAGTATCGTCTTTCCCAAGACCAGCACTATACGACCCTGCGCCACAAGATCGACCTTTCGGGTGTGAAGGCAACGGCGCCGTTCAAGCTGTTGGAGGGTATCGGTACCGACTGGATTGCCCTGCAGATGGGACAACCTCTCGATGAGGTGCAAGACCCCGCAAACAGGGCCTCGCAACATATCGACATAGAGATTGACGGTCATAAGGTAAGTGGCGATTCCATCAAGATCATCATCTCGACGGTTCCCTTCTGGCCCGTCTACGAAGGTCGCAGCAATCGTTTCGGCGTGAGTGTTGACGGAAGTCAGCCCATCGTCTGCGAGAATAAGTTCACAGAGTGGTCACATCCCTGGAAGCTCCAGGTGCTCGAGAATCGCAAGGACTTCACGCTCTCGTTCCCTCTCGACCGCACCAAGGCCCATCATACCCTGAGCCTCATCATCGGCGATCCGGGACAGATGATACAGAAAATAAGTTTTGAATAAAAAAATTACGATAGGAATATGATAGTCTGCATAGCAGAGAAACCGAGTGTGGCAAGGGATATTGCACGTATCATCGGTGCTACCAGCTCACACGACGGATATATGGAGGGCAACGGGTATCAGGTGACATGGACATTCGGTCATCTGTGTACCCTGAAAGAACCCGGCGACTATACACCAGCCTGGAAACCCTGGGCACTCACACAACTGCCGATGGTGCCTCAGCGTTTTGGCATCAAACTCATCGATGACAATGGTATCAAGAAACAATTCTCCATTATCGAACGCCTGATGCAGGCCGCTGACGGCATCGTGAACTGCGGTGACGCAGGACAAGAGGGTGAGTTGATCCAGCGGTGGGTGATGCAGAAGGCGCAGGCCACATGTCCTGTGAAGCGTCTGTGGATCTCGTCGATGACAGACGAGGCGATCCGTGAGGGCTTTGCCAACCTGAAAGACCAGGGCGACTATCAGCCGCTGTATCTAGCGGGGCTCTCAAGGGCAATCGGCGACTGGCTTTTAGGCATGAACGCCACGCGCCTGTACACCCTGAAATACGGTCAGAACCGTCAGGTGCTCTCGATAGGCCGCGTACAGACCCCTACCCTCGCCCTCATCGTGAACCGTCAGAAGGAAATCGAGAACTTCAAGCCTGAGCCTTATTGGGTATTGGCAACAGTGTATCGCGACACCACCTTCACCGCCACGAAGGGAAAATTCACTTCGAAGGAAGAAGGCGAAAAGGCCTTTGCCACCATCGAGGGTAAGCTCTTTACGGTAACGAAGGTGGAGAAGAAGGAGGGTAAGGAACAGCCCCCGCAGCTCTACGACCTGACATCGCTGCAGGTGGACTGCAACCGCAAATATGCTTATTCCGCAGAGATGACACTCAACCTGATACAGGCCCTCTACGAGAAGAAACTGACCACCTATCCGCGTGTGGATACGCAATATCTGAGTGACGATATCTACCCAAAATGTCCGCAGACGATGAACGGGCTTTATCAGACGCAGTTTGGTGGGGTGGCGCCTTATGCGGAACTGATTAAGCCTATTGGCGGCAAGCCTTTGAAGAAATCAAAGCGTGTGTTCGACACCTCAAAGGTGACTGACCACCATGCTATCATCCCCACAGGCGTCATCCCCAAGAATCTTACAGATGCCGAACAGAAGGTGTATGATCTCGTCGCAAGGAGATTTATCGCGGTGTTCTTGCCGGATTGTAAGTTCTCGACAACGACGGTGCTGGGAGAGGTGAAAGGAGAAGACGGAGAGGCTATCGAATTTAAAGTGACTGGCAAGGAGATCTTGGATCCGGGTTGGAGAGTGGTATTGGGCAAGGTCTCGGAGAAATCGGAAGACTCCGAGAACTCCGAGTACTCAGATAAATCTGAGAAAACCGAGAAAGCTTCTGACGCTGAGGAACGCACTTTGCCCACCTTCGTGAAAGGTGAATCAGGCGAGCATAAGCCTACCCTCACGGAGAAATGGACCACGCCTCCACCTTATTATAATGAGGCGTCGTTGCTGCGGGCAATGGAAACAGCAGGCAAATTCGTGGAAGACGAGACGCTGCGTGCTGCAATGAAAGAAAACGGCATCGGACGTCCATCGAGCCGTGCCTCGATTATCGAAACCTTATTCAAACGACATTATATCAAGCGAGAACGGAAGCGTCTGATTGCCACACCCACCGGCATCGAACTGATAGACCTGATTCGTGAGGAACTGTTGAAAAGCTGTGAACTGACAGGTATCTGGGAAAAGAAGTTGCGCGACATAGAGCACCAGAAATACGATGCCAAGCAGTTTATCGATGAGCTGAAGACACAGGTAGCAGAAATCGTACACGAAGTGATGGCAGACAGCTCCAACCGACGGGTGACAGTACTCACGGATGCAGAATTGAAGAAGGTAAAATCACCCAAGAAACAATAAATTAGCCTCGCATATCGTTATTATAAGGTATGCGAGGTTTTTATAAGATATTCTCCATCGTCGTTTTCGCCGCACTCTTAATGGGTTGTGGCGCCGATAAAGCTATCAAGAAGGCAGAGAAATTCTATGCCCTCGGGGAATACTATGACGCCGCTGCACAATACAAAAAGGCGTACGCCCAGACGCCTCCCAAGGAAAAGGAGAAACGTGGGGAGCTGAGTGCGAAGATGGCCACCTGCTATCGCCGAACTAATGCTACATCGAAGGCCATCGCTGCCTACAACAATGTGATCCGTTATAAGAAAGCAGACTCGCTGACCCACCTCTATCTGGCTCAGCAGCTGATGAAGAACGGAAGCTACAAGGATGCTGCGAAGAACTTTCAGGCTGCTATCGACACGCTCACGAAAGTAAATGAAAATCCTAAGAAAGAAGAAATTTCTGAGGAGGAAAATGTGACTAAGGAAGAGGATATTTCTAAGGAGAATGGCAATTCTAAGAAGAAGGTATCCAAGAAAAAAGAAAAAGCCAAGAAGAAAGTTAAAACCAAGAAAAGCAAAAAATCCAAGGAGAATAATGATTCTACGGAGGTAATCAGTCAAAAGGGCAATAATGAAATAACTCCAAAACTCCAAAACTCCTTAGACAAAAAACAATTAATCACCTTAGCGAGAAACGGGTTGAAATCTGCACGTCAGGCGCCAGAGTGGAAAAAGGAAGGCTCAGCCTATACCGTGAAGCGTATGGAGATTTTCAACTCGCGACGTGCTGATTATTCACCGATGTTGGCAGGCGAAGACAACGATATGCTCTACTTCTCCTCGACCCGCAACGAGGCTCAGGGCGATGAATACAGTGGCATCACGGGCACCAAGGCTGCCGATATCTTCTATTCACAGAAAGACGACAAAGACAAATGGAGTCGGCCCCAGAGCATCGACTCTGAACTGAACACCGATTTCGACGAAGGCGCCTGTGCCTTCTCACCCGATGGTCGCACGATGTATCTCACACAGTGTCTCATCGATCCCAGCTATCCCCGCTATGCAACCATCGTGGCCTCTAACCGTAGTGACGCCTCATGGAGCAAAGCCACAGAAGTGAAGATATCCAAAGATACGCTGTCAAGCTATGCTCACCCCGCTGTCTCACCCGATGGAGAATGGCTCTATTTCGTAAGCGATATGCCAGGCGGTATGGGAGGCTACGATATCTGGCGATGCCAGCTCTATGGTAATAAAGAGACGGGAGGCGTAGAGAATCTGGGCGCACCTATCAACACCCCTGGCGACGAGATGTTCCCCACCTTCCGCCCCAATGGCGACTTGTATTTTTCGAGTGATGGTCATCCCGGCATGGGAGGCCTCGACATCTTTATCGCCAAGCCTACCGAAACGGGTTGGTTGATGGAGCATCCGGGCTTTCCGCTGAATTCTCAGGGCGATGACTTCGGCATGACCTTCGAGGGAATGAAGAATCAAGGTTTCTTCTCGTCGAACCGTGGTGATGCGAGAGGCTTCGACCATATTTATAGCTTCTTCAATCCCGACATCATCCAAACGGTGAAGGGCTGGGTGTATGAGCAGGAAGGCTACGAACTGCCTGCCGCACAGGTGTATATGGTGGGTAACGACGGTACAAATTTGCGCCTGAGCGTAAGGGGTGACGGTTCGTTTGAGCAAGTGATCAAACCCAAAGTCGACTATGTGCTGATGGCGACCTGTAAGGGTTATCTCAACCATCAGCAGCAACTACGCGTGGAGCCCGTCAAGGAATCAGAGGAATATGTATTGCAATTCCCGCTCTACAACATCTCTGCACCTGTGCTGATAGAAAACATCTTCTACGACTTCGACAAAGCCACCCTGCGTCCAGAGTCATCAGTGGCCCTAGACTCACTCGTAGACCTATTGAATCAGAATCCGCATATCACCATCGAACTCTCTGCTCATACCGACTATAAGGGCTCTGATCAATACAACGAGCGATTGTCGCAGCAGCGTGCCGAGAGTGTGGTGCGTTACCTGATACAACATGGTATCGCTTCAGATCGTCTGACACCGAAGGGCTATGGTGAGGGTATGCCGAAGCTGATTAAGAAGAGAGTGGCTGAAAGATATCCGTTCCTCAAGGAGGGTGATAAACTGACCGAAGAATTTATCACCGCACTACCAGAGGAACAGCAGGAGGCATGCAACCAACTTAACCGCAGAACCGAGTTCAGAGTGTTGCGTACAACCTACGGGCTATTCGATAAGGCAGGACGATTAATACAAACCCCACCAGCAGCAGAACCACCCACAGATTGATGTCAATCTCGGTGGTGGGAGCCGTCAAGGCAAATACCTCAATCCAGCCTAACAACATGCGCAGGCCACCATAGAAGAGTCCCTGAAGCACCTGCCAGCCATTGAAAGCGAAAAACAATCCCACACCCACCAGAATACAGAACAGACTCCACAAGCGTGATAGTCTGCGGACGGTGTTCGTCTTCGTCTCGGGCAGGTTCTGCATCACCCGCTCGGTAAAGCCGTTATCCTCAATCTGCTGCTGAGCAGCCTGTTTGAAGAAATCCTCTAAGATTTGATTGTTATCGGTCATAACCATTCTGTTTTAAATAGACTGTCATTTTTTCCTTGCCACGTCTGAGATGAGACTTCACCGTGTTATCGGGAATGCCTGTAATCTTGCTGATCTCGTCGATAGGATAGCCGTCGATGAGCTGCAACGTGATACAAGTGCGTTCGTCAGGCTTTAACAGGGCAAGGGCTGCGTAGATATCCATCTTAAGCGAAGAGGTGAGAGGTGAGAGTTGAGAGGTTAGAGGTGAGCCTGACACTTGAGTATTCTCTTTCAACTCTTCACTTTCCACTTTCCTCTTTCTCACATCGTCGTAGAAGACGTTATAGGCTATTCGCATCAACCATGTGGAAAAGCTGGAGAGTCCACGGAACTTCGTGATGTTCAGATAGGCCTTGATAAAGGTTTCCTGAGCCAGATCATCGCTCAACTGAGCATCGCCCAGTGTCTGGTTCAAGAAGAACCGACGCACAGGCGACTGGTATTTCCTGACAAGTTGGTCAAAGGCCCGCTTGTTGTGGAAAACCGCCACCTGCGTCACTAAGGCTATGTCGTTGAGCTCCGCCACTTGATGATTGTTTTACCTTTCCAGGAGCCCTTTCTCCGGCATACAGATCCAAAGCACGATATAGAAAATCAGACCACAGAAAGCTGTGAATATTGTGAGGAATGCGTAGGCAATGCGTACCAGAACGGGGTCGAACTCCATATACTCAGCAAGACCGCCACACACACCTGCAATTACTCTGTCATTAGAGCGCATTAATCTCTTACTCATAGTCGCGAATGTTTGAATTGTTATTGAATTGATTCGAATTTTTATTGTTCAGAAGGTCATCGTTGCCCGTGTCGCCATTCTGTCTGGCAATGAACCATTTACCCAGTCCGATGAAGAACACGAGGGCACCGATACCAAAGCCTATCTTACCTGCCACGATTCCCAGGAAAATTGCGAGACCAACACCTAAGAACATCTGACGGATACCAGTCTGATAGTCATTGCTCTGCGAGGCGGAAGTCACCTGATTCTTCAGAATATCGTCGGGGATAGGTTGTCCATTCTGGATGGCCATCTGTGCCAGCTTGTAACGTTCCTTGCGATTCTTATTCACGAAGTAGAATATCACGATGATAATCAGCAGCGGAGCCAACAAGATTATAATAAAGAAAATGATGGCACCGGTAATCATAGGTCCAAAGAGGCCACCTACGCTATCCATCACTTCCTTGAGTTCCTGTACGTCACTGCTGGTCGTATAGGTGGTGCGATGACGGTGCGAGATGTACTTGTCGTCCTCAGCATCTTCTGAAGCTGAAGAGGTGGTGTCAGAGAAGGCTTCGATTGCGTCTTGTTTGTCCTTAGTAGAGTCCACCTGCTCCGTGCGAGCCGTGTGGCGGTGTTTCTGCGATGCAGCCTCAGCATTCAGTCCGAGGGCAAGCAGCATTGTGATTGCAATTAAATACTTTTTCATATCTCACTTGTTTTTTGATTTCTACACCTGTTTGACGTCACAAATTCTAAATTAGTTGCAAAGATAGTATTTTTCCGCTGATTTTTTTTGTTCTACCCTCGTTTTTTCGTAATTTTGCGCTGTAAATATGCAATTACCTGAGGATTTCGTAAGGGAAACGCGGCAACTCATGGGCGAAGCACGCTTCAACAGTTACCTGGAGGCCTTCCACGAGGAGGCTCCTGTCAGCATCCGCCTCAATGTAACAGGGGGACGGTTCTTTTGTGACATCCCAGGCGATGTCACAAAAGAACCGTCCCCCTGTTACATGCCCGTCCCCTGGTGTCCTGAAGGATTATATTTGGAGGGTCGTCCACAATTCACTTTCGATCCCCTTTTCCACGCAGGCTGCTACTACGTCCAAGAAGCCGCCTCGATGTTTATTTGCCACGTGTTGCGTCAGTTCATCAAGGAACCCATCAATATGCTTGACATGTGCGCAGCACCTGGCGGGAAATCTACGGCAGCAAGAAGTGTTTTGCTTCAGGGCAGCACACTTGTTAGCAACGAGCCCATCCCCACCCGTGCTCAGATTCTATTGGAGAACATCACGAAATGGGGTGCTCCAAACTGCATCGTCACCAACAATTATCCCCGTGACTTCAAGAAGACCAAGGCGAAGTTCGACCTTATCCTCTGCGATGTGCCCTGCTCTGGCGAGGGTATGTTCCGTAAGGATCCTGCTACCATCAGCGAGTGGAGTGTGCAAAACGTCGAAAAATGCTGGCGACTGCAACGAGAGATTGTCGCCGATGCTTGGGAGTGTCTTCAGCCCGGCGGCATCCTGATATATAGTACGTGTACCTTTAATACTAAGGAGAACGAGGAAAACGTGCGTTGGATTATGGACACCTATGATGCAGAACCCCTCGACATTCCCATCGACCCCTCATGGCACATCACAGGTTCGCTACTTCCAGGCTTTGATGCACCCGTGTATCGTTTCATCCCTGGCATCACCCGCAGCGAAGGACTCTTTGTTTGTGTGATGAAGAAGAGAGGTGAGAGGTTAGAGGTAAGAGGTAAGAGAAATGACTTGCGGCAGTTACAAGGCTTGAGTATTCTCTCACCTCTTACCTCTAACCTCTCACCTCTTAATATAGACCTCCCCTACTCCGAGGCTCTCAAATATCTGCGTGGCGAAGCCCTCGTGCTGCCTGCTGATGCTCCTCGCGGTATCATTACCGTCACCTATAAAGGCATTCCTCTCGGCCCTGTGAAGAATATTGGCAACCGCGCCAACAACCTCTATCCGAAGCCTTGGCGCATCAAAACCACCCATCTCCCGACAGAACCTGTGGAGATTTTATCTAAAATCTATAGTCTACAGTCAAAAATCTAAAGTCAAATAAATGAAACAGTATTTAGACATTCTCAACCGCATCCTGACGGAAGGCACAGAGAAAAGCGACCGTACAGGCACAGGTACCATCAGTATCTTCGGCACCCAGAGCCGATACAACCTCGATGACGGTTTCCCCCTGCTTACCACGAAGAAGCTCCATCTGAAGTCCATCATCTACGAACTGCTTTGGTTCCTGAAGGGTGACACCAACGTGAAATACCTACAGGAGCATGGTGTCCGTATCTGGAACGAGTGGGCTGACGAGAACGGTGAACTGGGTCCCGTCTATGGTCACCAGTGGCGCTCATGGCCCGACTATAAAGGCGGCACCATTGATCAGATACAATATGTGTTGGATCAGTTGAAGAATAATCCCAATTCCCGTCGTATGATTGTCTCTGCCTGGAACGTAGCCGAGGTCAATGAAATGGCCTTGCCCCCGTGTCACACCATCTTCCAATTCTATGTAGCAGGCGACCGTTTGTCGTTGCAGCTCTATCAGCGCTCGGCAGACACATTCTTAGGCGTACCTTTCAACATCGCTTCTTATGCACTCCTGCTACAGATGATGGCACAAGTTACAGGCTATAAGGCTGGTGATTTTATCCACACCACAGGTGATACCCATCTCTATCTGAACCACATCGAGCAGGCCAAGCTTCAGCTAACCCGCGAGCCTCGTCCCCTGCCTCAGATGAAACTCAACCCAGATGTAAAGAGCCTCTTCGACTTCCAGTTCGAGGACTTCGAACTCGTCAACTACGATCCACATCCCCATATCAAAGCAGAAGTAAGTGTTTAGTTTAAAGTTTATAGTTTATAGATGATTACTATCATAGCGGCAGTAGCCAAGAACAGGGCCATCGGATATCAGAATAAATTGATCTATTGGTTGCCCAACGACCTGAAGCGTTTCAAGGCCCTCACTACGGGTCATACCATCATCATGGGCCGCAACACCTTCCTATCCTTACCTAAGGGAGCCCTACCCAATCGTCGTAACATCGTCCTGAGCCGTTCTCAGAAAGTTTTCCCAGGCTGCGATGTCTATGCCTCATTGGAAGAAGCGCTGAAACACTGCACTCCTGATGAGGATATCTATATCATTGGTGGTGCCTCCGTCTATCGTCAGGCCCTGAAACTCGCCAACCGCCTCTGTCTAACGGAGATCGACGACACCCCCGCCAACGCAGACACCTTCTTCCCACCTTATGAGGATGACTGGCAAGAAGAAAGCCGTGAGGACCACCCCATCGATGATCGTCACGACTTCCGCTATTCCTTTGTCGATTACGTCAGAAAATAGGCAGCACTAATAATTGCTGCATGATGGTTTTGGCCATCCGTTCATGCCCAGCATCATTCGGATGCAGACGATCGGACTCTGCACTCTTAAAATACTGCGCCATCTCGTCCATCAACGGATAGAGCCCACAAAGCGCATTCAAATCAATCACAGGCACTGCCCAGAGATTGCCCGCCTCCTTCACCGACTGCACATACGCATCGATATACTCCCCGCAAAGGTTCGTATAGTCCTCACGCGGCTGCCAGTTGCTATCGTTGGCATAGAACTCTGCACGATGAATCGGTGTCATCAATACAATCTGCTTCGTAGGAAACGTCCGCTTCACGTAGTCGAGTGCCTGATTGATACGTCCCCGATAGGTGGAGTCGCTCATCACGGGATAACGGTGTTTGCGGTCTACCATGTGCTTCGGTTCATGGATGCCCGCCATCACCTTCTCCTCCTTTTCCGTAAACCACTCCCCGATAGGCACACCCGCATTATAGTCGTTCGTGCCCATGAAAATTAAGATAGCATCAAAATCATCGCCGTGATCCTCCTTCAGTTTATCTGTCTGACGCTTGATATCATTCCACTGCCGTCCGCTCACCCCGTACACATACGGTTCTATCTGGAGCCACTCCTGCAGGAATCCCCAATATTTTGTCTTCGATGCAGTTACCCTCGGGTCTGTAATCGAGTCACCAAAATACGCTACACGCTTCCCTTTCCAAGGATGCTGTATCACCTGTTGAGCACATGCCGGCATCGCGAGCAATGCCAAAAACAGACATAAAAATACACCTTTCTTCATAAGTAATTTGTCTTTTGCGCTGCAAAGATACGAAAAGATTCCGAATAACTAGCATATTCTTGCTATTATTTTGTACCTTTGCAGCCGTTATGTACAAACCAAGATTCAACATGAAGCGGGCGGTGCTCGTGTTCCGTCAGTTCGGGAACAAGGGGTACTCGCTTTTCGCTTGTCTGGGAAGAGAGGTGGTGTGCAGCGTGCTCTCGGTAGCCACACTGACGTACGCCTCGGCAGAGAGTGTCAGCACCAATCCTGTGGTGACAGACTCAGCAGCGATGACGACAGCCCGCGAGATGGTGCTCGAGGAGGTGAGCGTGACTGGCTCCAGGGCACCTCTGACGAAAAGTCAGGCTGCGAGAATGGTGACTGTACTGGACCGTGCTGATATTGCGCAGGCGCCCGTACAAAGTATCAACGATTTGCTGAAATACGCCATAGGCGTGGATGTCCGTCAGCGAGGACCGATTGGCGCACAGACAGACATCTCCATTCGAGGCGGCACATCCGAACAAATTATCCTGCTCTTGAACGGCATCAACATCTGTGACCCGCAGACGGGCCACAATACGATGGATTTGCCAGTAGATTTGAACGATATCGTGAGAATCGAGGTGATTGAAGGACCAGCAGGGCGGATCTATGGAACATCGTCATTGGTGGGAGCGATTAATGTGGTGACACAGGAGAAGGGAAGTTATTGGGAAGTTAAAGAGAAGTTCTTTGCTAGCAAAGCGAGCAAGCTCGAGCGAAAAGGAAGTAAAAGGGACATTTCTCTGCATACGGAAGGAGGCTCCTATGGGTATGGGAATCTTGGAATGAGGTATTCTCTTTCCTCTTTCCACCTTCCTCTTTCCTCAAGCATTTCCGCCAACTACTCCCGTAGCGACGGCTGGAGCCGTTCGAAAGCAGGCAAGCTGAATACGGACTTCAGTGGAGCGAAGGCATTCTATCAGGGACATTATGAAAATGAGGCCATAGGACTGAACTGGCACTTAGGACTGTCTGATAAAGGTTGGGGATCAAGCACCTTCTGGGCCTCACCGAAATGGCAAGCCGACGAGCAGTATGAGCACACCACGAAATGGTTATCCGCCATTCAGGGGCATACCAAACAGGGACCGTTACACCTGAGTGCCAACATCTACTGGAATCAGAATCGCGACCGATATGAGGGTTATCGTGGACGGCCGGAGATAATGAAGTACAACTATAACCGTACGGATGTGTATGGCGTAAGCGCTGGGGCATATTTCGATTGGCTAGCAGGACGCACAGCCTTCGGCGCAGAGCTAAGAAACGAGGATCTCGTCAGTGGCAATCTGGGAGAGCCGCTTACTCAGACGCACCATATTAAGGGAACAGACCGTGACTACACCCTCGGCGTGAACCGCACAAACATCAGCGGCTATCTTGAGCATAACATACTGATGAATCAGGTGACCATCTCCGCAGGACTCGTGGCTGTGAAAAACACGTGGAGCAACATGAACATGACCGTCTATCCGGGCATCGATGTGAGTTATCGCCCTACCCCACACTGGAAACTGCACGCCTCGTACAACACCTCCCTCCGCATGCCATCGTTCACGGAGATGTATTACAAACTCCAGGGGTATAGTGCCGACCCTCACCTGAAGCCCGAAGAAATGCAAGCACTCGAACTCGGCACCAATCTTCAATATTCAATCTTCAATGTTCAATGTACCCTCTGGTATCATCATGGAAGCAATATGATCGATTGGATTATGGACACCTCAAAAGGTGAGGAGGCCGAATGGCAGAGCGTGAACCACACGACAATCAACAGCATCGGTTTGGAGGCTGGTTTCAATGTTCAATGGTCAATCTTCAATGCCCAATGCCATTATGCCTACATTCATCAGGATAAGCAGCAGGAACCAAGCATTGTATCGCAGTATGCACTGGAATACCTCCGGCACAAGCTCGTGGCAAAAGCACAGCTACAACTGACGAAACCATTGTCGTTGGGTGTGAACCTCCGCTGGCAGGACCGTATGGGCTCCTATACGGACTTCGACGGACAGACCTACGACTATAAGCCCTACGCCCTCATCGACACACGACTCACCTGGGCGCAGTCTACATGGAAGGTCTACATCGAGGCCAATAATCTCTTTGATACCACCTACCGTGACTACGGTCTGGTCACTCAGCCAGGCCGTTGGCTCATCGCAGGCTTCAACATCCATCTATAATAAAAGGCTCGCTTCGATTGTCGAATTGCGAGCCTTTTACTTTTTCTTCAGTCGGAACGACCGCTCAATGCTGCTAATCTCCTCGGAGAAGCCCTTATCAATCTTCAGACGCTGTTCAATTGTGTTGCAGCTATGAATCACCGTTGAATGGTCGCGGTTGCCTATCAACTGTCCGATGCGGGCTGCCGTCATCTTAGTGTATTTCTGAGCCAGATACATCGACACTTGGCGCACCTGCACAAAGTCACGACGACGACTCTTACTGATGATCTGACGCTGTTCAACTTTATAATGTTTGCAAACCTTCTCAAGGATGTCATCGATGGTAAGCGGATGGTTGTCGATCTTCACAGCACGCTGGATGATGCGCTCAGCCAACTTCATGTCGATGTTAGTGTTATAGACAATCGAATAGGCCATCAGCGAATTGACAACACCCTCCAGATCGCGCACACTGCCATTGATGGTCTCAGCGATATACTGGATGACATCAGCAGGAATCTTCAGACCGTCACGACGGCACTTGGAGTTGAGGATATCGATGCAGAGCTGCACAGTGGGTTTCTCCAACTCAGCTATCAGACCACACGAGAAACGTGTCAGCATACGCTCATGCAGCCATTTCAGGTCGATGGGCGGACGGTCGCTGGCAAGAATAATCTGCTTACCCAGACGGAACAGATGGTCAAAGATATGAAAGAAGGTAGAGACGGTCTTCTCAGCCGTTGCCCACTCTTGTACATCATCGACTATCAGCACATCGATGGTCTGATAGAAATTGATGAAGTCGTTGACCGTATTCTGCCGGCTGGCATCGGTAAACTGCACCTGAAACAGACGGGCACTGACATAGAGCACGCGCTTTTCTGGATACATCTCCTTGCAGCGCACACCAATGGCGTTGATGAGATGCGTCTTACCACAGCCCGAAGGACCATAGATAAAGAAGGGGTTGAAGGTAGTCTTACCCGGATGCTCCGCAATAGAAAGACCGACAGTACGAGGTAACTTGTTGGAATCACCCTCGATAAAATTCTGGAAGGTCTTCTTTGGATCCAACTGCGGGTTCAGTCCCTGAGGAACAGCTGCATCGAGCGTCGTGGGCGACTGATTGCCGCGTGAGACAGCCTGTGGAGCCTCGATTTCCGCCGGCACCTCACCTTCCACCTCCTGTACCGTATTCTTGGCATGATTTCCACCAACGACGGTAATGATACGGTAGCGGAGAATGACATTGGTGCCAAATACGCGCTCGAGTACCTTTCTTAATAAGCCCACGTAGTACTGCTCCAAGTACTCGTAGACGTACGGACTTGGAACCTGCACCATGAGCGTGTGCTCTTGCTCCGAGTAAGACTCGAAAACAATCGGTGCGAACCACGTTTTGAATTGCTGCTCTGTGACGTTGGCCTGGATGAGACGCAGACATTCATCCCAGAGCGCGTTTTGACTCTTAATCATACTCGATTGCTTTAATTTAGCGGATGCAAAGTTAGCACGTTTTTTTGGATTATGCAAATCCTTTTTTTTAATACTTCGTTTGTACAATTGGCGTAACTTCCTAATAAGCGGCATGTTAGGCCGTTTCACGAATCAGGCAAAGAAAAAGCCCTCTTTGATATTTCAAACCAGCTGATAATAAGCCGGTTACAAATAACAACCCGTAAAAACGACAAGTATTATCTTCTTGTCAAAACATACGCCAAACACCACATAAATAGGGCTTTGCAAAATTCCCTTTAAAAAGTAACGAAGAATTATCTTATTTAGACTAAATTTAAATTACTTATCTTTCCTTCCAAAAATCGAGAAATGAACATAGCGCTTCGGATGTTGCTTCAAATCGATCATCAGTGAGTCGACATGACCCATCGTCGAAGCAGCATTACGATACAGCTCCTGATCCCTCATCAGTAGGCCGATGGTACCCTCATTGCTGTTGAGTTTAGCCGTCATCTGCTCTACATTCTGCAACGTATTGTTCACCTTGGCCATCGTCATGGCAATATCGAGGTCACTGAGATTCTTGGTAAGGGTATTGGTATTGTCCAGTACGTTGTCAGCCTTCTCCATCATACCAGGCATCTGGGTCCTCAAGTTTGCCGACAGGTGTTTCAGTTCGTTGGTCGTTGCCGACAGGTTAGCTGTAATCTGATCAACGTTATGAAGTGAATTGCCTATAGCGGGATCAGAGAGTAACATATTTATATTATAAAGTATCGAGTCAATTTTGGGCATCATCTGCTGAATCTGCGGTATCATCTCACTAGCCTTTGCCAAGGCACTCTGTTGGATATGGCCAAAAATCGTATCTCCTGGCTCCATCACATCAATAGGGTTGGGACCGAGAATCAGGTCCAACTCCACATTGCCCATCAGGTCCTTGGAGATTTCCGCCTTCGTTCCATTGGGCAGACGCATCTTTTTGTCGAGCCCGAGCACGGCAACGATCTTGTTGGTACCATCGTAATCATAGATGACATCCTCTACTACGCCGACACGGTAACCGTTGGAGTAGATAGGACTCGATACCGAAAGACCGGCCACATTGGTAAACTGGGCATAATAATTGTCATCAGTAGAGAACATTGTCATTCCCTTCAGAAACTTCAAGCCGAAAAACATGATGACGATGCCTGCAATGGCAACCAATGCAATCTGAACCTCTTTTGAAAAAATCTTCATAGCCCTTATATCCTTTCTTATTATTTATTTCACTCTCTTATTCTTGAACTCCCTGATAGCCTGTTGAACATCCATCTTCTGACTACCCCTGAAGGCGATGATGAATGCCTCAGGGAACTTATCCAGAAGCGACTTGCGCAAATGGTATATCTCATTATAGTTTTCAGAAGCTCCGACGGTATATTTCGTCAGACCGTTCTCAACATAGCTGTCTACATTCTTCTGCCCTTTCAGACGACTATCGCCCGCTTTCAGTTTCTGGGAACTGACGAGGATCTGCACTTTAAAGACTGGGGCCTTGGAAGTTGCTGCAGGCGTAACTACAGGCGTTTCAGAAGCTTTCTGTGGTTCCGGATCTACCGGAGATTCAGAAGTTTCCTGAGTATTAGCAGATGCTTCTTGCTGTGGCTCGGGGGTAACGGATGTAGGATGCGTCTCAATAGGCGCCACTACAGCCTGAGGCTCTTCCTTCTGAACCTCAGCAACAGGTGCAGTCACAGGTTCCTCTGGCTTGACTACGGGTTTCGCTGGTGCCTTTTCTTCTACAGGCGCAGACATATAAGGAACTGTGATATTCCCACCATGTCGTCTCTTATAGGCCGCAAAGGCATTATAGATACCACGGGCATACTGTTCGGTAGCGGTGCTGCTATTCATATACCGCTCCTCATCAGCAGTGGAGATAAAGCCTAACTCTATCAGACAACCCGGCATAGATGTCAGACGCAACACGGCCAGATTGTCCTGATGGGCACCCATATCAGCACGGCCCGTCGCCTGACACACATAGCGTTGCATGTATTTAGCCAACTCTGCACTGTTCTCCATATTCGTGTCCTGAATAAACTCAAACATGATATTGCTCTCAGGAGAATTGGGGTCGAAGCCACGATAGTGACTCTTGTAGTTTTCCTCACGGAAGATGACGGCATTCTCACGCTTAGCCACCTCGAGGTTCTCCAAAACGCCCGTTTTCTTACCCGTACGACGGCTTCGTCCTAAGGTGTAGGTCTGGAAACCACGACAGATATGTCCTTTAGGCAGGGCATTGATATGGACGGAGATAAACAAATCGGCCTTATTGTTGTTGGCAATCTCCGCACGACGGTAGAGCTCTATGAACTTGTCGGTCTTGCGGGTATAGACTACCTTCACGTCAGGACAGTTCTTCTCCACCAGTTTTCCGAAGGCAAGGGCGAATTTCAGCGTGAGGTCTTTCTCACGTGTCTTGGCCACACCAATAGCTCCGGTATCTCTTCCACCGTGTCCGGCATCAATCACCAGCGTAAATCTCTTGTTCTGGGCATCAGCCGATGTCACACAGAAAAGAAACAGTATCAGGATGAATAATATCTTTTTATACATCTTTGTCTAATTATTAATAAGGTGTATCTCCACGCTGGCTCCGCCACACTCCGCTCCCATTGGCGGATTAAGCTTAGTCAGTTCCAGATCGATGGAGGTCACCCGAGGGAAGGTCTGGCTGATTGCCTCAGCCATTCTTCCAGCCACGTGTTCCAGCAGTTTCGAGGACTGCTGCATCTCACGGGCGACAAGCGCATAGAGCGCTGCATAGTTCAATGTATCGCCAACCTCATCACTCTGCATGGCCCGCGCCAAAGGGTATCCTACTTTCAAATCTAGCAGGAAATCAGCCCCCACCTGTTGTTCTTGAGGCAAAACCCCATGGAAGGCGTGAAAGCGAACCTGTCGCAGATGGATAAAGCCGGCTGTCAACCTCATGGTTCCACACCATTACCGGCTCCCTCCAAGGTATCAGTATCCTCCTCGTCGTGAACACCGGGTATATATTTCTTCAAAGCACGCTCCACACCCGTCTTCCAGGTGTTGATGCTCTCATCCTTCAGTGAGAGTGAACCCACCAGACGTACCACATGCTCCAGAGGCATGCCGTAGCGCAGCACACCGGAGATAAGTTTGGCATAGTTCCAATATTCCGGATTGAATTTCTCCGACAGGCCTTCCACCGTCGTCTTATAGCCACGCTTGTTCTCAAACTGGAAATCATAACGCTTCGTACCGTCAGGACTTATCTGCTTGATGATTTTTCCATGCGTCACAGTCTTCGGAAGGACAATACCCTCATCGTCATCCTGCAGACCGGTGAAGATCTCATAGGGATAGCCGTCGAGCAGTCCTACAAGGGCCACCCACTTTTCCTTGTTATTCTGGAAACGGACGACATCACAATCCAATACAGCAGGACGCACCTCCGTTACTGCGACAGGACGATACGAGGAAGTACCTGTCAGAGCCTGATCGATCAGCACGATCAGCTTACCGGCATCTTCCGGCTGCAGGGCCTGAAAACATTTTCCAAGCAGACTGGCAATCATCTCACTATTCATGTCACTACCCGTCTTGACAGCTACCTGCGTCAATCCGTCGGCAATGCGCTTGAGCATTTCATTTCTGGTTTCCGTTTGCATAACTATAGTCTTTTCTGGCTGCAAAGATACACATTAGTTTCCTAATACGGAAAACTTTTCGGAGATTTCTTCTCAAAAACTTTTCTTTTTTGGAAAACATTCACTACCTTTGCAAAACAATAAATTAAAAATGAAGAATATGAAGAATTTACTGACACGCAGAACCATTCGCAAATACACCAGTCAGGAGGTCAGCGACGAACTGCTGAACCGCCTCATGACGGAAGCGTCACGCACCCAGACGATGGGAAACCTGCAACTCTACAGCGTCATCGTCACCCGCTCTAAGGAGATGAAAGAGCAATTGTCGCCTGCCCATTTCAACCAGCCGATGGTGAAAGAGGCCCCTGTGGTACTGACCATCTGTGCCGATTTCAACCGCACCAGTTTCTGGGCAAAATGTCGCAATGCTGATCCCGGTTACGACAATTTCCTGTCGTTCATCAATGCTGCCACAGACGCCCTACTCTACACGCAGACACTCTGCAATCTTATGGACGAGGAGGGACTTGGCTATTGTTATCTAGGCACCACCGTCTATCAGCCACAGCAAATCATCGATGTGCTGCATCTGCCGAAACTTGTGATGCCCGTCGCCACGCTGACTGTAGGCTGGCCTGACGAAGAACCTGAACTAAGTGATCGTCTGCCCCTGGAGAGCTTCGTCCATCAGGAGCGCTACAACGACTATATGGGTCAGGACATCGATACCTATTATTATAATAAGGAGCATCTGCCCGAAAACCAGCACTTCGTCCGCATCAACAACAAAGAAACGCTAGCGCAGGTCTTCACCGACATCCGCTACACCCGCAAGGACAACGAGGCAATGTCGAAGGAACTCATCGAAACCCTCATCCGTCAGCAGTTCAGTCCCTATGCCATAAGAAGGGGATTCTTCGATTGAAGAACCCCCTTCTTACTTTTTTACCTTTTTACTTTTTTACCTTTATTACACCTCGATGGGCTTGTACTTCGGTACAAGTGCCTTCATAATGCACCAACCGATGAGATAAGCCACAGCGCAGATGCAGAACACCACCATATAGGCAGCAGGCTTACCCTCGAAACCGAAGAAGGTGAAGTTGGCACCCTGAGCAACTGCCCAGTCAAAGAACTTACCGGAACCGAGGTTGATACTCATCGAACCAATACCACCAGCCATCGTACCCAGTCCGACAATCGTACCGATGGTAGACTTTGGGAACATATCGCCAATGGTTGAGAAGAGGTTGGCACTCCAAGCCTGATGTCCTGCACCCAGCAGACCAATCAGAATGGCGGGCCACCAAGCGCTGATGCCTCCAAGAGGCTGTGCCAGCAGACCCAGCAAGGGGAAGCAGGCAAAGATGAACATAGCGCGCATACGTCCCAGATAGGGATTCATGCCCTGCTTCTCAACGAAGTAGGTTGGCAGATAGCCACCGCCTATAGAGACAATTGTCACAATGGCATAGAGTGTAAAAATCAGCAGAATACCCATCGTAGAGTCGCTGGTATAGCCATACTGGTCACTGAAGTATGCGGGTGCCCAGAACAGGAAGAACCACCACACGCCGTCGGTCATGAACTTACCCACGAGGAATGACCACGTCTGCTTGTACTTGAAGCACTCGAAGAAAGGAATCACCTTCTCTTCCTTCACCTGCTCACGATCCTGTACATCAGCCAGATCATTGTCCTGCTCGATATAGTTGAGCTCTGTCTGGTTGACGAACTTGTTATGACGGGGTTTCTCATAAAGCCAAGCCCAGAGACCCATCCAGATGAATCCGAGGGCACCGATGATGATAAATGCCATCTCCCAACCCCAGGCACGAGCCAACAGAGGAATAGTGGCAGGAGCGGCCAAAGCGCCCACAGAGGCACCACTATTGAAGATGGAGGTAGAGAAAGCACGGTCTTTCTTGGGGAAATACTCGGCTGTAGCCTTGATGGCAGCGGGGAAGTTACCAGCTTCACCGACAGCGAGGATTAGACGACAAGCAAGGAAGAGCCATACGGAAATGGTGGTCAGAGCTGTGATACTGCCACCAGCCAGACCTAAAGCCGTCCATCCACAGGCAGCATGCAAGCAGGCACCCACCGACCATACGAAGATAGCGATGAGATACCCCTTCTTCGTGCCCATCCAGTCGATGAACTTACCAGCAAAGAGGTTGGCAATGGCATAAAAGAGCGAGAACATACCCGTGATGGTACCGTAGTCGCTATCGGTCCAGTGGAAATCGGGGGCAATAAAGTCCTTCCAAGTAAGTGACAGAACCTGACGGTCCATATAGTTAATGGTGGTTGCCAGGAACAGCAACGCACAGATGACCCAACGGAAGTTGGACATTTTCGATGTTTGAACAGGTGTCATAATATACTTTATTTGATATCAATTACGGGGATGTTGTCCTTATCGTTGTAGTAGAGGTTCTCACCAGCCATACCCCAGATGAAGGTATAGTAGTAAGTTCCTGCTGCAGCGTGCATGCTCCACTCAGGCGACATGATAGCCTGCTCGTTGTGCAACCATACCACGCGACTCTCCTGCGGCTCACCCATGATGTGGGCGATGGTCTGCTCTTGAGGCAGATTGAAATAGTAGTAAGCCTCGATGCGACGACCGTGGGTGTGAGGGGGCATCGTGTTCCAAGCAGCACCGGGATTCAGCTGTGTCAGACCCAGCTGCAGCTGGCAGGGACCTTCCTCCAGCACGTCGTTGACAATGAGCTTGTAGACTGTACGATTGTTGCACTCCTCCAACGAACCTACGGGACCCCAGACAGCAGCCTTCAACGAGCCCTTACGACCATCGAGGGTGATCCACTGCGTCTTATAGTGCTGATGGGCAGTAGCGGAGTTCAGATAGAACTTCGCAGGTTTCGAGGCGTCCTTCGAACGGAAGAGCACCTCCTTGTTCACGTCCTTGTCCTTTGCAATGTGACCGCGACCAATGTAAAGGGCCTCTTTCGGTGAGAGGGCATACTCCTTACCGTCGACAATCACCACACCGTCGCCCTGACCGCAGTTCACGATACCGAGCTCACGGTTGTAGAGGAAATACTTTTCCTTGATACCGGGGTCTACGTCGAGACCCAGTTCCAGGAAGTTCTCGAGTTTCAGAGTCTTGTTCACAGGCATCGCACCACCGAAGATAAAGCGGTCATAGTGCGAGTAAGTCAGATTGATCTCGTCGGCCACCATCACCTTCTCCATCACGAAGCGCTCACGCAGGGTCTTCGTGTCGTAGTGTTTCACATCCTCCGGATGACAAGCCGTCTGGAAGTTCACCTTCTGCTGGCCAAAGCCACTCGTTAAGCTACTCATAAGCATTAAACATAAAATCGTTCTTTTCATATATACCTTTATTAAATTAATAGTCCTTATATTTTTAGAAACAAATTGCCATAATTAATCATAATATCCATAATATTTATTGGATTCAATCAGAGATGTAGTCTCGATAATTGTCTTGATTCAACAAGATAAAATCATCATACTTGGGCAGATATAGGTATCGTTCTGTGTGAAGATTGTCTTCACCGAAATTGAACAGGATGCCACGATGCTGACGAGTGATACGCATATAGTTGAAAAGTTGTGCCCGATGATCAGGATTGACTTCTTGCACAGACTTCAGTTCAATGATGATACCCTTATAAAAAAAGTCAGCAAAAAAAGTCTTCTCCAACAATTCTCCTTTATAATACATCCGCAACTCTTTCTCACGTTCAACATTCATTTCTCTTCTTCGGAATTCCTTGTCAAGCGACTCTTGATATACTGCCTCAGCCATGCCCCGCCCCAGAGTATTATATACCTCCATTGCAGCTCCTACCACATCGTAGATTTCCTTATACTCCTGTCGCGTCATCTTACTTATTACAGCTATTATTATGGATATTACGGTCTATTACGGGAATTAGTTTCCTAAATCTCTTCTTTCTTCGCTTTCTTTTCGTCAGCGACAATCCGGCAACGATTAATGTACATCATTATCAGGGTAATTAATGTCAGCACACCCATACCTATCCATTGCAGATTATTCACGCACTTATAGATGACCCAGCCGAAGAGCGAGCTGGCAAAGTCGAGCGCACCGGCTTGGAATCCCTCAGGAATCTTGGCAGCAGGATCCTGCGTCTGGGCATAGACCGTCTGGGCAGCCTGTGAGAAGGCGGGCGCCATATCAGTGACGAACCACAGACCGATGCCCACAGCCACGATACCCACGATCAGCGTCTTGATCACATTACCCTTCGTATAGGGCAGCACCATCACGAACACGTAGAACATACCCGCGAGCGATGCCAGCGGCAGGAACTCATTGCCAGGCAGGGCCACAGCCATCAGCAGGGCCAGAGGAATCAGTATCAGCGATGCCACGAGCGTCGTGGGATGACCGATCACCAGTGCGGGCGACATACCGATATACACCTTCTTGCCTGCCCACTTCTTCTGAACCACTTCCTGCGTCTTCTCAGCAATTGGCTTCAGACCATCGATAAAGAGTTTCGTGATACGCGGAATCAACTCCATCACAGCACCCATCGTCACACCGAGGAAGAGCACCTTCTTGATATCCAACTGAGCCACAGTACCTATCAGCGCACCTACGATCACACCCAGCACGATGGGCTCACCCAGCACACCGAACTTCTTCTTCAGTCCCTCTGCATCAATGTCGAGCTTCGAGAAACCGGGAATCTTATCGAGCAGCCAGTTGATGCCGATGGCGAAAGCCGTAAAACTCTGACAGAAAGGCTGCGGGATGGAAATACCGTCCATATCGTCGTAGTAGCTCTGGAACTTGTCGGCTGTCAGATCGGCCATCACCAGTGTGATGATGTAGCAGACGATGGCAGCGAAATAGCCCCATGCCAGACTCTGGTCCATCACGAAATAGGCCACAGCACCGATGAAGGCGAAGTGCCAGTAGTTCCACAGGTCGATGTTCACCGTACGCGTACATTTTGTAATAAGCAGCAGGAAGTTCACGCCCAGACAGATGG
>JAEEGG010004270.1_pt1 | contig 34764 bp, 28 predicted proteins | sample 9134161 | NCBI WGS metagenome assembly JAEEGG01 (sample SAMN16246543, study PRJNA631951) | gut metagenome | biome: gut microbiome; feature: rumen; material: CR-attached | host: Bos | place: Iran: Karaj | collected 2018-10 | reverse complement strand
GCAAGATAAGTGTGTCGCGGTAGCGGCGGCTAAGCTCGTCGCTGATACGTTCGAAAGCGTAAGTGTGCAGGCTTTGGTTGGCATAGCAGAACTGTGCGCCGAACAGGCAGATGCACCATGATATCTGCATCCACAACATGAACAAGGGAATCGCGGCGAACGAACCGTAGATGGCATTGTAGGCGCTCAGCTTTATCTGATAGTGGACGTATATCCACTCGACAACCATGAACGTTGTGCCTGCCAGGATGCTTGGCCAGATGGTGTTCTTCCACTTGACCCGCGTGTTGGGCATGAACTTGTAGAGCAGCATAAAGGCCAATATCGCAATGATGACCGGCGAGACATGCAGAGCAAAAGTCATCGTCTTGCTCAGCAGCTGTGCATTAGGCAGAAGCGTGCGGAAGGTCTGCAGGAAGATGCCAATACCGCTCATGATGACAACAACGAAGGGAAGCAACAGGAAGATGCCGAAGTAGTCGATGACTTGACGATAGACCGAACGCGAGCGCTTCACATACCAGATGGTGTTGAACGCTTGCTCGATGTTTGCCGTAAGCGAGAGCAGGGTGTAGAGCAGGAATATCAAGCCAATGCCGATGAAGACGCCGCCCTTGGTGTGTTGCAGGTACGAGTCAATAAAGTAGAGAATCGTGTCGGCGATGTCGGGATTGCCTTCGAGCGAACTCCTCAGCTTAGTCTCGATGATTGTGTCGAAGCCAAAGCCTCGGGCAATGGCAAAGATGATGGCAAGCACCGGAACAGCAGCCAGCATGCTGCTGTAGGTGAGGGCAGAAGCATAGTTCAGGATGTTGTTCTTGGTGATGCATTCCCAAGTGATGACGAACCGCTTCAGTATCCTCAGCCCCAACTTCTGCAGAAAGCTGAGCCGCTTCTCATTGACGCTCCATATGTGCTCTAGGCTAACCAAGGTAGGATTAAAAGAATTATAAGTTAAAAAGATAACAGTGAACCTGTAAGCCGGGTTCTGTATTCCCTTGCAGGAATGCTTGTCATTTATCTACGGACAACGTCACCGCTATCCTCTATCGTTCTACCCTCCAGCTTGGACGGGCCGCCCTCTCTCTCTGTTGACTTGCGCCAAGCAAAGCTTCGCTGGTTTACATGAACTTTCAACTCTCGGAGTGCACAGCATCGACATCACTGCCGACCTGGTAGGCTCTTGCCCCACCTTCTCACCCTTACCTCTTTCGAGGCGGTTGTTTTCTTCTGCACTGTCAGACCCTCGCGAACCTCTTCCTGTTAGGAAGCGAGATGCCCTGTGTTGCCCGGACTTTCCTCTCCTTTTCAGCAGCGACAAGCCGGTTCACTGTTTCTTTGTATTTGTCTTTTTGCAGCGTTTTGCTGCTGCAAAGGTACAATTAAGCAAGCAAATTAACAAATAATTCTTAATATTTTGTGCGAAAGGACTTCGGATTTTGCTTATAGTTAGCTCCTTTGGCTTGTAGGTGTCTGAGGACATTCAGCCCTATATAAAAAAGCACCAGGCCGTCAAGCCTGGTGCATAAAGGTGTTTGTACTCCTTGGGAGAGTGGGTTACCATTCATCATCCCAAAGGTCGATATCGTTCATTCCTTTGGACAGGATATCGTTGGGATTATCGATGACTGGAGCATCAGGTTCAGAATTAACTCTCAGAGACTGAGCCATCATTTGCATTGTGCCGAGCTCTACAACTGTGCAGGCGGGCTGGAAATATAACTTTTTCATTAGAATAAAACTTTTTTGCCGTTAATAATATTGATACCCTTTTGCATCTTGTTGATGCGCTGACCGGCGAGGTTGTAAATCTCATTGACCATTGAAGATTGACCATTGACCATTTCAATAGCGGTTGCACCGTCCTCGTTGTCGAATGTGTAGCCCTTGACGCCCGCATTCTTTACAAAGTAAACTCTGCCTTCAGGAATGGTGACAGTGTTTGCAACGGGATAGAAGCCGACATCCTCTCCTTCGGGCTTAGCCAAAGCATAGATGTTGTCGCCCTTAACGGTGCCGTCGGAGCCAAGGAGTTCGTTGTCTGCTATAGCCTCTGCACCTGTGGCGGGCATGAAGTTATAGAGACCTTCATCGCCTTTCAAAACAACAGGTACACCAGCCTTTATCTTTCCGTCAGCAGGAAGAAGCGTAATGCTATTTGCGTTAATCTTGCCACCAAATGCCTCAATGCCAGAAGGAATAGTCACGTCAGAGTAAACATTGTACATTGTGGAGTAACCAGCAGGACCAATCTGAGCAACAAAGCCCTGAGCTTGGTCGAAACAAGGATGACCGCTGCCAATGTTCTGACGGAAAGCATAGCCAAGCTTTGCGCAAACCTCGCCGGATGCAATCTGTTCGGATGTAACTTTTGTGGGATGGCCATTCCATGTGAGGTTCTTGTCGCAATAACCGTTAATCACAGTTGAACCGCCACCAAGGCGTGCAAAGCCATCACAGTTCTCCATTTCACCTATTGCATAGCAGTTTGTAACTACAGCGCCATCGCCGCTCCAACCTGTGAGTTGGCCATTCTCGCTATTGCCTTTAATTTTGCCTGTACTATAGCAGTTGGTCATATAGAGCTTAGCATAACTACCATTCAACATATTTACGCCTAGGATACCGCCGACATTGTTGCCATGACCTGTGATGTTGGCCTCATTGCCAAGACATTCAAGACGAACATCGCCGCTTTGTGAATGCCATATTTCGCCTACGATGCCGACATGGCCGTTGCCAGTGATAGAGCAAGTAGCGTCGAGCGTAAAGTTCTTGATGACTGCACCTTCAGAAATCACGCCGAACACACCTACGTTGTCCTTGTTGAGGTCAACGACGAGGTTGGTAATCTTATGGTGCTGACCATCAAATATGCCGGCATAGCGTGTGTTGTTCTGGCCCCAAAGACCGCCAATAGGCTCGAAGTCCTTGATGCCTGTGAAGTCGATGTCGTTCATCAGGCGAGCATTCACGGGAGCATTGCAATCTGCATTTGCTGTGAGATTGTGAACATTACGATAGTCCTTAATCATAGCTGCGAACCAACGCATCTGCTTGTTGTTGTAGATTTCATAGTATCCATCGGTAGCAGGTGTCCAGTAACCAGCAACGTAGGACATCCAAGCGCTGCATACAGAGCAGAAGCCATCTTCACCCTCTTGGTGGGCATCGTGAATCTCGTTGTTTTCATTTCCATAGACAACAGCTCCCATTGCGTTACCTCCGCAGTCAAAATGCGCGTTGGCATATACCTTGCTGTGAGAAGAGAAGGGAACGGGATGGGCATCAACTGTGCTGCCTGTAAGGTTCTGATACCAGTTGTCGCCGCCATCATTCAGCGTGTAGCAGAGTTCACCAGAAGCAAGCTTTGCATCGTTGGCACTGGTATAGTGGCAATTGGTAGTAGATGGGTTGTTACGTGCGAATTCTGCGCTATTACCATTCTTTGTGTATTCAGTGGGAGCAACGAGACAATTGGTGTACTTGTTGTTGTTGCCGCCACCAGCCCAACCTACGAGACCGCCGTTTCCTTCGGCTGTGCCAGTACTGATAGAACCGAGGAATGCGCAGTTCTTGAGGGTTACTTGACCTTCCATGTTGGCAAAGAAACCGCCGCAAGTAGCATCGCCGTTGGTACCTGTATAGCTGACAGCAGTCTTCACGATAACATTTTCAATGAGAGTGCCATTGCCGTCAGAGCGACCGCCAAGACCGCCTACGCAGTTGTTGCCGGCAGAAGTTGAGCTGCCTTCTACGATGAGGTTCTTGATTGTAGCAGCATTGATGTATGCAAAGAGGCCTGTGCGACTTAAACCATTGTTTACGATATCGATGGTGATTGTGTGCTCCAGACCATCAAATGTACCTCTGAAAGGAGATGATTGACTTGCACCAATCCAGCCCTGCTTATAGCTTGTGTAGTCAATGTCTGCAGTCAGCTTTGCCTTGGCTGATTGATTGACGGTATTCACGAGATCTGCGAACCAGTTCAAGTCGTAGGCATTGCCGATGCCGTAGAAGCCTTCGCTGTCAGCTGTGAGGTAGTTTGCGTTAAGTGCGCCGCAGTCGGTACACCAACCACCATCAAAGGTGTGAGATAGAGTAGATGCTTGAGAGGCGGTATTTGTAAAGGTGTTGTTACCGAGTAGAGTTCCATCGCACTTTACATCGCCAGTAGCATAAACTTGGCTGTGACCTGTAGAGAAGGGAACGGGATAGGCATCAGTGCCAATAGTTTGGTACCATGCGATTGTGTTTTGGTCGCCGTTCAATCTGAAGCAGAGTTCGCCACTTCCTTGCGTTGATAGGTCTAATCTCGTGCCTTGATTGCCTATTTCTGTCAAGTTATAACAATTGATAGCTGTTACAGCATTAGAGTTACGATAAAGCTCGGCTTGATTTTGATAGTTGTTAATTTCTCCAATGTTCCAGCAGTTAGTGAATTTAGTGCCGCTTTGTGTCCAGCCAGCTAAGGCAGCACACTCACCTTGCTGACCTTTTACTGTACCCATATTACAGCAATTAGTGGCAATAATTATTGTGTTATCAGTTGCAGCTGCAATAAGACCAGCAGAATTGCCTTCGTTGCCAGATGAACCTCCCGTAGAAGTAACATTTGCCTTGTTGATGACATTGGTAAGTGTCACAGTTCCTCCATCACGAGCATGACCAGCTATGCCGCCTGTTTTTGCAAGTCCTGTAAAGGAGCAATGTTCACCCATAATAAGGTCATGGATTTTTGCGCCAGGGCCCAGGTAGCGGCAAAGACCTATCCTCGGTGAAGGGTCGCTGATAACTGCATAGTCTATGGTATGACCTGCGCCATCCAATTCACCTTTGAATTTAAACTTGTCAGAAGAAATTGGGAAGAAATCCTTTCCTTCAAAACTTATATTTGCCGTAAGACGAGCTTTTGCCCCACTTTGGCCAGATGTCACATGACCGGCAAACCACATAAAGGCATCGACGCTCCCAAGCAGGTAATAATCTCCATCTTTTGAGGGCTCAGACAGCTTCTCTGCCTTTATCTTCAACCTATCTGTATAAACAGTAATTCTGTACATACCTGCTTCTGATACGCGGAACTTGTTGTCGCCAGTCCCACTTGTAGAGAGGTCTGCCTCTGTACTGCCAATAACATAATCCTGCGATGGTGCCCAGTAACCATGACTCCATCCTGTCAAATCGGTTGGAAGCTTGAAACGCCCATTATCTCCAGAGTCATTTTTGAGCGTACCTACCCAAACCCATGTGTTCTCAGCAGTCCTTACCATTCTGCCAACAGTTCGTTGCCATTCATTGTCAGTCCAGCCCGAACTAGTTGCTCCGCCTACAATTGTCAGATAAGTTGGATCATCTGCCCAGCCTTGCAGCCCTGCTGCCGCCATGAGCATAAACAATAAAAGTTTTTTCATTCTTTTTGTTTTGTTTGTTAATACTATGTTTACCTTAAACTATTTATTCTTTTGCACGCATTTTCCTACAAATATACGGCTTTTATTGACACGGACAAAGTTTTCTCCAATAATAATTATATAAGATGTATATTTTGGCACTTTTCCCTTCCGCCTCATGTGTTCGGCGATGCCAAAGCCGGCATGCTGTGTGGCCGGTTTCCGCTGGGGAGGTTGCAAAACGCCGCAGGCGGAGTTCGTTGATTGGTCATGAATGTGCAATTGATTTATCATGATAATTCAATTGAATCATCATGACCCATCAATGAACATCTTGTGCGATGACGTGTGTCAACCTCTGTGCTGATGGGCGTTTCGGCATGGTGGAAACGAAAACGCCAGACTCCGTCCGACAAATGACTGTGTCGGGTGAAGTCTGGCGCGGTATGTTATAATATATAATAATGTATAGGTGGCTTGTTATTTCAGCCTGGCGAGTGTCTCCTTGATGCGGCGCATGGCTTCGGTGATGTTCTCGTCGCTGGTGGCGTAGCTCATGCGGAAGCACTCGGGCGAGCCAAAGGCGTCGCCGCCTACGGTTGCCACATGTCCCACTTCGAGCAGGTACATGGCGAGGTCGGTGCTGTTCGAGATGACGCGGTCGCCGTCCTTCTTGCCGAAGAAGCTGCTGCATTTGGGGAAGAGATAGAAGGCGCCTTGGGGGTTGTTGACCTCGAGGCCGGGTATCTCTTTTGCGAGACGGACGATGAGGTTCTTGCGGCGTTCGAAGGCCTGGCGCATGTCCTCGACACATTGTTGCGGGCCGGCAAAGGCGGCTTCTGCTGCCTTCTGGCTGACGGAGCAAGGTCCGCTGGTGTATTGTCCCTGCAGCTTGTTACAGCCCTTCACAATCCACTCGGGCGCTGCGATGAAGCCGATGCGCCATCCCGTCATGGCGTAGGCCTTGCTGACGCCGTTGATGACGACCACTCTCTCCTTGATTTCTGGGAACTGCGCCATGCTGGCATGCTCGCCGATGTAGTTGATGTGCTCGTAGATCTCGTCGGCTATGACGATGACCTCTTCGTGACGGAGGAGCACGTCCTTCAGGGCCTCGAGTTCCTTCTTGCTATAGACGGAGCCTGTCGGGTTGCTGGGCGAGCAGAGGATGAGGGCCTTTGTTTTGGGTGTGATGGCGGCCTCGAGCTGCTCGGGCGTTATCTTGAAGTCCTGTTCGATGGTAGCCTCTACGAAGACGGGCGTGCCTTCTGCCAGGAGCACCATCTGCGGATAGCTCACCCAATAGGGAGCGGGGATGATGACCTCGTCGCCGGCGTTGACGACAGCCATGATGGTGTTGCAGACGCTCTGCTTGGCGCCGTTCGACACGAGGATTTGGCTGGGCGCATACTCCAGGCCGTTCTCGTTCTTGAGCTTGGCCACGATGGCCTTCTTCAGCTCGGGATAACCGGGCACGGGGCTGTAGCGGCTGTAGTTGTTCTCAACGGCCTTGATGGCTGCTGCCTTGATGTGGTCGGGCGTGTTGAAGTCGGGTTCGCCCACACTCATGTTAATCACGTCCACGCCCTCTGCTTTGAGTTCGCTGCTGCGCTGGCTCATGGCAAGCGTTGCGCTGGGAGAGAGGCGTTGCAGCCTCTCGGAAAGATTTGTTTTCATTGCGATAGGTTTTTCTAGGCTGCCCTAGGTTTTCCTAGGAGTCCTAGGCTTACCTAGGTAACCCTAGGTTTTCCTAAGCATTCCTAGGTAATTATTAATTTTCAATTTTCAATTTTCAATTTTACAGCTTGTGCCCCATTCGCGTCCGCTTTGTCTCGAGGTAGCGGCGGTTGTAGTCGTTGGGCTCGACCACGATGGGGACGTTCTCGACGATGGTGAGGCCGTAGCTTTCCAGGCCGACGCGCTTCACGGGATTGTTCGTGATGAGGCGAATCTTGCCGACGCCCATCTCACGGAGTATCTGGGCGCCCACGCCGTACTCGCGCTCGTCGGGACGGAAGCCGAGGTGTATGTTGGCATCGACTGTGTCGTCGCCTTGCTCCTGGAGCTTGTAGGCGGCTATCTTGTTCATCAGCCCTATGCCGCGACCCTCCTGGCTGAGATAGACGATGAGGCCTTTGCCTTCCTTCTCAATCATGCGCATCGACTTGTGGAGCTGCTCGCCGCAATCGCAACGCTGGCTGCCGAAGATGTCGCCCGTCATGCAGCTGGAGTGCATGCGCACCAGCACGGGCTCGTCCTCAGTCCATGTGCCTTTGTAGAGGACAACGTGCTCCAGTCCGTTGCTCTTCTGACGGAAAGGAATGATGCGGAAGTGCCCGTCGGCTGTCGGCATGTCGGCCTCCACACCTCTCTCCACGAGCGACTCCTGGCGGAGACGATAGGCGATGAGGTCCCTGATGCTGATAATCTTGAGTCCATGCTCGCGGGCCACCTCCTTGAGCTGTGGCATACGAGCCATCGTGCCGTCCTCGTTGAGGATTTCGATGAGGGCAGCTGCCGGCTTGAGGCCTGCGAGACGAGCCAAATCGACTGCCGCTTCCGTGTGACCGGCACGGCGAAGCACGCCTTTGTCCTGAGCATAAAGCGGATTGATGTGACCCGGGCGGCCGAAGTCAGACGGCTTGCGATTGGGGTCGGCAAGCGCCTTGATGGTCGCCGCCCTGTCGTGCGTGCTGACACCCGTCGTGCAGCCCTCCAAGAGGTCCACGGTTATGGTGAACGGTGTGCCGAGCATGCTGGTGTTGTCCTCCACTTGATGGTCCAGCTCGAGCTCGGCAGCACGGCTCATCGTGATAGGAGCGCAGAGCACGCCTCTGCCGTTGCGCAGCATGAAGTTGACCTTTTCGGGCGTAATCATCTCTGCCGCCGTGATGAAGTCGCCCTCGTTCTCGCGGTCCTCATCATCCACGACGATGACAAACTTCCCTTGCCGGAAGTCCTCAAGAGCCGCTTCGATGGAGCTTAATGGGAATTCTGTATCCATTATGATTTCGTTATGACGTTATGATGTGATATCGTAATGTTGGGTTTTGTTGAGTCTTGCAATAATGAGGTTGTTTATCCTCTGTATGTTCTGCAGGTCAAGCCTAAGCCTCAGTCGGTAGCGCCAGATGCGCATATAGACGAGGAGCCCGAGCGGGAAGATGATGCCGAATATCATGTTCAGGCGCTTGTTGTTGAAAGGCCTGGTGTGTGCGCTTGGATTTATGATAGGGTATTCGTTGATATACATAATCAACACATTGTCTCGGCTGTTGTGGAGCTCCTCGATGATGTCCTCGAGCTGGTCTCTGAGTTGGGCTATGCGCTTGTCCTGTCCGGGACGGAAGAAGAGGTTGAAGTAGTTGGGGATGCGCCGCAGATGCTTCGTCCGGCGATATGCGATGCAGAACTCCGACATCTCGTTGAGGCGCTGGGGCAGGGTGGCATAGTCGGGGTCGTTGATGATGACTTCCTTCCTGTCCAGCTTGCGGCTGGGGCGAAGGCCGAACAGTTTCATGAAGAAGTTCTTGTAGCCCTCGATGTTGAAGACCACACTGTCGCTGTTCGCCTTGTGCGTCAGGAAGATGCCTATGCCGAGCAGCACCGCCGAGCTGAGCCATGTGCCGCTTTCGATGGTCCAGGCATCCACTTTGGCATTGTTCTCGCCTGCTTGGTTGACGATGTAATAGAAGATGAAGATGATGACGCTCACGACGACCGGCACGCCGAGTCCGCCTTTGCGGATGATGGCTCCGAGCGGTGCTCCTATGAAGAAGAAGAGCAGACAGGCCAGGCTCATCGTGAACTTCTTGTACCATTCGATGCGGTGCTTGCGGATGTTCAGGTTGCGGTCTCCAGTCTCAAGGGCTCGGAACTCGCATTCTGCTTGCATCGACTCGGCTCGGCTTCTTGCTCCTCGCCAGGCCTTGATGCGCTGGTCGTCGGACATGGCAAGGTAGAGCGAGTCGAAGGGCGGCATTTCCTGAGCCTGCTGCACGATGGCGAGGGAATCCTTCGTGCCGACGGGCAACGCCTTGCGCATGTACCATTGCAGAATGTTGGCATATATCATGTGGCGTGCGCTGTCTGCCTTGTGGTCAAGGGAGTCGATGGCATGCTCTATCTCTCCGAGGTTCTTGGTTTGTGCGTTATGCGAGAAGAGGTCGGCATCCATCAGGTTGAAGTTGCCGTCGAAGGGGATGATGTCCTCTTCCTTTACGAACGACTCCCGCATGTATGGCACGTTAGCCCGCAGCATTGTGCCTTGATTGGCATCCATGTTCCTGAAGCGTTCGCCGCCCCAAAGCGTGAGTTTGAGGTGCATCTTGTCGGCTGTGCTCTGAAGGCGTGCGCTGTCGGAGAGCACAATCTGCGTGTCGTTGTAGCCGCCCGTATTCGTGTAAATCATCACTCCGTAGAGCATTCCCGTCTCGCGGTCCTTGTGCTCCACATAGAGGTTGTAGCCGGGTATCTCGCTGTAGAAGACGCCTTCCGGTATCTCGAGCTCGGGGCTCTTCTGCTTCATGCTCCACGCAAGGCGCGACAGCTCACGGACTGCATAGGGGCTTACCTTGTTTTGGAAGACGAAGCTGGCTCCGCTGATGAGTGCTGCGACGATGATGAGAGGTGCGAGGATGCGGATGAGCGGAATGCCTGCGGACTTCATGCTGAGCAGCTCGAAGTGCTCGCCGAGGTTGCCGAACGAAATGAGGCTTGCCAGCAGTACGGCAAGAGGTACTGACCTCGGGATGACTGTCAGGCTGCTATACCAGAAGAACTTGGCCAGCAGGTCGATTGTGAGGCCTTTGCCGATGAGGTTGTTCATCCACATCCACAGGAACTGCATGACGAAGATGAACAGACAAATGAAGAATGTCCCCGCGAAGAGTAGCAGGAATTCCTTGATGATGTAGATGTCGAGCTTCTTGATAAACCTCATTTGTCTTGTGCGCACTTTGGTGCGCAAAGTTACGAAAAAAAAATGAATAATCAGCAAAGCCTCCCTTTTTTCTTCTCCATAGTGGTAACTATACGTCCAAGCTCCCATTTCCGGCGGGGTGAAGTGCCATAAAACAGACCCCTGTAGGGGGCATAAAAAACGCCGCACGCGGGGATTGCAATTTCCGCGTGCGGCGATGCCAATTTCCGCGTGCGGCGTTGGTGATTTCCGCAGGCGGCGTTTTGAACCCTCGTCGGGCTTAGAGTTTATTGTTGCTTCCGAGCACCTCCACAATCTTGTGGATGTACATCTTCTTCATGTTCTCGCGAGCGGGCTTCAGGTACTGACGGGGATCGAAGTCACCGGGCTTCTCGTCGAAGTGCTTGCGGATGGCAGCTGTCATAGCCAGGCGGCTGTCGCTGTCGATGTTAATCTTGCAGACAGCGCTCTTGCTGGCCTCGCGGAGCTGCTCTTCGGGAATACCTACTGCATCGGGCAGCTTGCCGCCGTGTGCGTTGATGGTGTCCACCTCGTCCTGAGGAACGGAAGATGAGCCGTGGAGCACGATGGGGAATCCAGGGAGACGCTTCTCAATCTCGTGCAGGATGTCGAATGCCAATGGAGGAGGCACGAGCTTGCCGGTCTTCGGGTCGCGTGTGCACTGTTCGGGAGTGAACTTGTAAGCGCCGTGGCTTGTGCCGATAGAGATGGCGAGGCTGTCGCAACCGCTGCGGGTGCTGAAGTCAACAACTTCCTCGGGCTTTGTGTAATGAGAAACCTCGCTGGCAACCTCATCCTCAACGCCTGCCAATACGCCGAGCTCTGCCTCGACGGTCACGTCGTACTTGTGAGCATACTCCACAACCTTCTTCGTCAGGGCGATGTTCTCCTCATAGGGGAGAGAAGAGCCGTCGATCATGACGCTGGAGAAACCGTTGTCGATGCAGTCCTTGCAGAGTTCGAATGTGTCGCCGTGGTCGAGGTGAAGCACAATCTGAGGATTCTCGCAACCGAGTTCCTTTGCGTATTCCACTGCGCCCTGAGCCATGTAGCGCAGGATGGTGCCGTTAGCATAGTTGCGTGCGCCCTTGCTGACCTGCATGATGACGGGAGACTTTGTCTCTACTGCAGCCTGAATGATGGCCTGCATCTGTTCGAGAGTGTTGAAGTTGAAAGCTGGGATGGCATAGCCGCCAGCAACTGCCTTTGCGAACATTTCACGGGTGTTCACCAGGCCGAGTTCTTTGTAACTTGTCATAGATTTAATGGTTATTGTTTATTGGTTATGGGTTGTTGACTTTTAAATCGGCTGCAAAGATAGTACAATTAATTCAGAATTCATAATTCGGAATTTATAATTTTCCTCTTTGCTGCAAATTTGCAATGTCTGCTTTACATTGCCTTCACGAGATAGGTGACTGTAGGCAGGTGGTCGCTGAAGCCGTTGAGCCATACGCCTCCTGCGTGAGTTCGCTTCGGTGAGCCTTTATACTTGCCCTCTTGCTGAAGGAGGTAGTCGCGCTTGAAGATGTGATATCCGTAAAGCGTGAGTTCCTTGTACTCCTTCTTCCCGTCCACATCGAGCATGTTCTTGGAGCAAACAATCTGGTCGAAGAGATTCCAGCCGCCCTGATAGGTGAGTGTGCCTTGTCCTTTGTTTCTGAGGATGTCCCACCACGGGTTGTAGAAGTCGCCTTCGCCCACATCCTTCATCTTCCTCTTGGCCCCCAGGCATTTCGCCATGGAATTGTCGTCGGGGTCGTCGTTCATGTCGCCCATCACCATGATGTGTTGCGAAGGGTCGGCCAGGCGGATGCTGTCGGTCAATGCCCTGACTTGCTTGCCTCCGTCTTCTCGGTAGATGTTATCATGTCCGCGACTCGGCAAGTGGCACACGATGACCGTGAGATTGTCGCCAGCCAGTTTGCCTTGCACGCAGAGGAAAGGACGAGTCTTCTGAGCCGTGTCGCCATGCTCGAAGACATAAGGCTTGTGGAAAGCTTTGGTGATATGGAAAGCTTTGGGATTGTAGAGAAGGGCACAGTCCACACCACGCTTGTCGGGACCCTCGAAGTGGATGTACTTGTATCCGCGCTGCTTCATGCAAGGCTGAGCCGTGAGGTCGTCGAGCACCTTGTCGTTCTCCACCTCCACACACCCGATGATGCTTGCTCCGTAGGGCAGCTTGTCTGTCCCTAAATCGCAGAGAGCTTTGGCCATGTTCGCCAACTTATTGGAGTACTTGTTCCCGTTCCATTGGAAAGAGCCGTTGGGCAGGAAGTCGTAGTCAATCTTGTGATTGTCGTGGCAAGTGTCGAAGAGATTCTCCAGATTGTAGAAGCCAACAGCATGAACCATCAGCTTACGATCTTGGGCATTTGAGTAGGCAGCACACACAAGGAGTGCTGTGATGAAAGCTAAAAATGTTTGTTTCATTTCGGTAATCGTTTATTTCAATTGCAAAGTTAATGCTTTTTTATGAAGAAAACTCTTTTAACGAAAAAAATATGCTGTTACTTGAAGAAGTTAGCATAATTTTTTATAAGTTTGCAGCATAATAAATAAATTCTAATAAGTATACGCGTAATGAAAATGAAACATCTGCTTGTGGCGTTAGCCTTTACGGCTGCGCCTTTGAGCCACGCTCAGACCGTGGAGACGGCCGACGTGGATTCGCTGGGCACTGTGGAAGAAGAATTTCTGACCGACGACAGTAATTTCACTTTCACAGAATCGCAGCTCGGCGAGAACGATGACATGACATCAGACGTCATTCACATCAATTCCTCCACCAACGTCTATACCAGCCAGATCAGTTGGACATGGAGTGGCATCTGGTTCAAGTATCGTGCATTGGACAATGCCTATAACGACATCTACATGAATGGCGTGCAGGTCAACAATCCTGAGAACGGTCGCTTTACATATTCCACCATCGGCGGCATGAACGATGCCGTTCGAAACAAGGACGATGTGAGTCCCTTCGAGGGCAACAACTTCTCCTTCAGCGGACTGGGCGGCAGCAGCAACTACAACTTCAGGGCCAGCCAAATGCCTTCAGGACACAAGGTTACGCTTTCCGGAGCCAATCGCAACTATACCCTTCGTGGCATGTACTCCTATGGCTCAGGTCTCAGCAAAGACGGTTGGGCTTTCTTCGGCACAATCGGCTATCGCTGGGCAAACATGCAGACTGCATCCATCAAGGGCACATTCTACAACAGTCTCGCTTACTTCATGGCTGTTCAAAAGGTTATCAACGAGAAGCACTCCCTGAACCTCGCGACATGGGGCAGTCCAACGGAAAGAGCCACAGCCGGCGCAAGTACCGACGAAGCTAATTGGCTCGCCAACGACTATCTTTATAACCCCTATTGGGGCTATCAGGGTGGCAAGAAGAGGGCCAGTCGCGTCGTCAACAACTTTGAGCCAAGCGTCCTTTTGACCTGGGACTATAACATAAAGGACAACATGAAGCTCACGACGAGCGCCTTCCTGAAGTTCGCCAAGTACAAGAGCACAAAGCTCAATTACAGCGGCACCAATCCGCATCCCGATTATTGGAAGCGCTTCCCATCATATAATTATGATGTATGGGGAAGGGAAGGCGACTACAACTACGACAACGCAGCTTTCTGGGCGGCTTACGACAATTGGCAGGACGAGTCCTATCGCCAGATTAACTTCGACGAGCTCTACTTCGCCAACACCCAGCTCAACAAGATCGGTGCAGACGCTATTTATTGGATTGAGGCCCGCCACAACAACCACTTGATGACTAATCTGGCAAGCACTTACGAGTGGAACATAAGGCCGGGAGCCAAGTGGAGTGTTGGCGTACAGATGCTCAGCAATCGCGGTTCGCACTACAGGACTATCGAAGACCTTTTGGGCGGTCAGTACTTCCACAATACCAACACCTATCTGGTGGGCGACTATCAAGAGACTTCGACCGAAGCAATGTATGATGTGAATCACGGTTATCAGAAACTCATCGAAGGCGACCGCTACGGTTATGACTATGACCTCTGGAACCAGGATGTCAAGCTCTGGACGAGCTTCACAATGGACCGCGACATCATGCATAGCTTTATTACCGGCAAGATAGGCGGACGCAGGATGTGGCGCGAAGGCTTCATGCGTAACGGCCTCTTCCAGGACAACAGCTATGGCAAGAGCGGCATAGCACACTTCCTCGATGGTGGCTTGAAGTTGGGTTCTACCGTCAATCTCGGCAAAGGTCATGCTGTTACAGCAGGCTTGGGGTATGAACTCAGAGCTCCTGGAGCATCTGTCGCTTTCATGTGTCCCGAGATGAACAACGATTATGCCCAGAACCTCGAGAATGAGAAGGTGCTGAGTGCTGAACTTGGCTATGCCATCAATAACAAGTGGTTCCGCCTTAACCTGAATGGATACTACTATCGCATCAACGACGGAAACGAGTGGCAGCAATACTACAACGACGACATCAACAGCTTCTCATACAATAGCCTTACAGGTGTGAAAAGGGAATACTATGGCGTGGAACTCGGTTTGAAGTTCAAGATTACCAGCAGTCTCGATGTCCTTGCCTTAGGTACTTATAGCGAAGCCAAGTATATCGCAGATACACAGGTCAACTGGATGAGCAGTACCACAGGCAAAATAAACGAAGAAATCTGCCACAACAAGGGAATGCGTCAAAGCGGAACGCCTTTGGCTGCAGCAAGTCTCGGAGTGAACTATCGCATCAAGCGTTGGTTCCTCAATGTGACAGGCAATTATTACGACCGCATCTATCTCTCCTACAGCACGAACATGCGCTACGAGAACAATCTCAAGAATGCAGGTCGCTATCATGCAGGAGAATATGATGTGCCTGCTCAGGCAAAGGGCAATGGAGGCTTTATGCTCGATGCAAGCATTGGCCGTCAGTTCTTTGTCTTCCATCATCCCCTTAGTGTCAATCTGCAGCTCTGCAACCTGACTCACCGTCGCAACATCACAACCGGCGGCTATGAGCAGAGCAGAAGCAACTACAGCGTCACAGAAACAGAAAACGCAGGCACGGAAGTCACTACGAAGCCTCGTACCTATAACTTCGAGAAGAATGCCAAGCGCTTCTATGCTCAGGGCTTCAACTTCTTGCTTAACGTGAACTACAGATTCTAAAAGCGACATCAACTATACATTATATATAATAATAGGAAGCAATGAAAAAGCAATCATTCATCATAGCCCTTTTGGCAGGAGCCTTCGCTTTGTCCTCCTGTCAAGACGGGAATTGGGACATTCCCGAGGGCATTCCTTATGGCAATAACGACCTGCAGGCTGGCACCGCAGTTACCATTGCAGAATTGCAGAGCACTTATGCCAGCGTCATCAGCAGCGACAGCTACAAGCAGATAACAGACGACCTTTGGCTGCGCTGCGTGGTCAACGGTAACGACTATGGCGATAACCTCTATAAGCAAGTTTCCGTTCAGGACGAGACCGGCGGCATCATCATAGGCATCAATGGTTCCGACCAAGGTGCATTCATGCCTGTCGGACAGAAGCTCCTCATCAGCCTCAAGAACCTCTACATTGGGGGCTATGGCAATATGGCGCAGATAGGAGGGCTGTATAATGGAAGCCTGGGTCGCATGGAACTCCCAGAATGGAAGCAGCATGTCCGCCTCATTATGGATAATACTTCAGAGGCTGCAGCTTTTGGCTCGATGAAGGTAGATACTCTTGACTTCGATCCAAACAAGACGATGGCTCAGCAATCGGGTAGAGTGGTGCGTCTGAGTGGCGTGACAATCAGCAGGGAAGGCACTCCTGTTATTGCTCCAGACGACGGCTCTGTAAGTCTCGTCAGCAATTGCGTTAACCGTACACTTTCAGGAGGCAACGCAGGCAGTAAGTGCGTGCTTCGCACCAGCACTTATGCAGTCTTCAAGGGTATCACTGTTCCCACCGAAGCCGTTGAACTCTATGGCATCGCTACCATCTATCGTGGCACATGGCAGATACTTGCCCGTACCCAAAGCGATTTGGCTTGGACTAAATAAATAAGAAAACAAACAATAACACATATAGCATTATGAAAAAGACTTTAAAAACATTTGCACTCATGTTGCTGACGGCTTTAGCTTTCAGTAGCTGTGTTGACGTTCCCGCTCCATTCAATCTGCCTGACAAGAGCAGCAACGGCGGTGGCTCATCAGAAGTAGAAGGCATTTCTGCGACTTGCAAGGAAGCTCTGGATATTATCAATGCCTTGAGCAATGGTGGGGCTACAAGCCAAACCTATGTAGTAACAGGTTACATTACTGATGTCTTCGCTATTAGTGGCAAGCCATGCTTCTGGATGGCTGACACTCCTGATGGCGGTAAGGTTATCGAGGCATTTGCTGCTTCATTACCTGAAGGAGTGGCCGCTTTCGAAATTGGTATGAAGGTGAAGGTAACAGGTAAACTCAAGAAATATGTTAAGAACGATAACGTTACCCCGGAAGTTGAGAACCCCACAGTTGTAGTTCTTGAGAATGGTGGCGGATCTTCATCAGGAGAATCAACACTGATTGACTTTACTAAGGGGCAGGGCTCTTGGACCATCAAGAATGTAAGTGGTCTTGAAGTCTGGACCAATAGCTCACAATATGGTCAAGTAGCAAGTGGCTTTATTGACAATGGCTGCAAGGCTGCCGAGGGATGGCTGATTTCTCCGGAGATTGACTTGACAAATAGCACGAATACTCAGATTGTCCTCAACGAGGCAGTCAACAAGATTGCAACTGGCAGTAGTGTGGATTCGCAGTGCCAAGTGCTTGCCTGTCTGAGTGGTGACGCAAGCGGAGCCAACAATTGGCAGCTCCTTACAGCAGACAAGCGTCCGGCAGGCACAAGCTGGACTTTCCAGGACGATACATTCAATGCTTCTGCTTTTGACGGCAAGAAGATCCTGATTGCTTTCAAGTACATCAGCACGGATAGTAGTGCGCCTTCTTGGGAAATAAAGGCCGTCAAGTTAAAGAATGGAAATGGCGGTGGTGACAATGGTGGCGGTTCAAGTACATCTGGTTCCTCAAAGCAGAATCCGCTTTCCGTTGCTCAAGCTAAGAATGCCAGCGGAAACAACTATGTGAAGGGATATATTGTAGGATATGTTGATGGAATGACTTTGGCTTCTGGTGCAACATTTGCAGTTCCGTCTAATGCAGAAACAGAAATACTATTGGCAGACTCGCCCGATGAGACTAACCCGGACAATGTATTTCCAGTTCAGCTTCCTACTGGAGCGATTCGCGACGCATTAGAACTCTCGGCTCATCCTGATTATTTAAAGCAGGAAGTCCTGTTGTATGGCTCTTTGGAGAAATACTTCGGTGTGCAGGGCATGAAGAGTACCTCATGGGGTCAAATCAATGGCCAATCCTTTGGCGTAGATCCAGAAGGAGGCAGTAGTAGCGGGGACAATACAGGAGAATCTGCAACTCCTCAAGGCAACGGAACATTAGATAATCCCTACAATGTCGCTGGAGCAATAAACTTTGTAATAGGTTTAGGCTCTGACGTTGCTTCCCCCCAGGAAGTATATGTTAAGGGCATTGTTAAGGCCAATACTACAAATCAAAGTAAGTTTGAACAGTATGGAGACATGACCTTTACCATGATAGACAAGAATTACGAGAATGCGGAGTTCCTTGCATATCAGGTTTTAGGTCTTGAGAACAAGAAATTCACTGACATAAATGATATCAAACCAGGTGATGAGGTGGTTGTATATGGAAAGGTTGTCTATTTTAAGGGCACCACTCCCGAAACGAGCAAGGGTACTGCACATGTATATAGTATAAATGGAAAGACTCAGTCCGATGACGGACAGGGTGGTAATGGCGACGATACGCCTCCCACTCCTGGTCCTGGTGGCGAAGAGGTAAACGAACTTGTCAATGGTAATTTCGAGGAGTGGGTGAGTGCCTCAGAGCCTCTTGGATGGAAGTCGGCAAGCTCTGCAAGCAGTGCAACCGTAGAGCAATTCCAGGACTCTCACGACCAAGGAACCTTTTCTTGTCTTATTAAAGCCAACCCAGACACAAATATGCGTCTTGCCACTCAGGAAATTACTCTTGCCCCGGGAACCTATGTCTTCTCCTTCTATGCAAAAGCAGCGTCGGCCTCATCTGCTCAGACTCGCATCGGCTATGTGCCCATAAAGGCCGACGGCAGCGTGGATTCATATAAATACAATAGTGCATTCTTCGATATCAATAATAATGAGTGGACTTATATTGAGAACGAATTTACGCTGACAGCGGAAACTAAGGTTTGTCTCCTTGTTATGAATCCCAAGAGCAACAAAGACAAGCAATATGAGGCTCAGGACATCCTCGTCGACGATGCCGCTTTGGTAAAGAAATAAAGCGACATGAGACACTCCATATTGTCCTGCCTGATTCTTATGCTGTGCCCAATCCTTTGGGCACAGCAATATGCCACTATCCTCTATCGGCAGACGGAAGTGCCTCGTGCTGTTCCTGTGGTTGAGATAGATTCGGTTGTTGTTCGGGATGTTGCTGAGGTGGATGCCACCTATTTTGCAACGCCAAAGGACACGGTCTATGTGGCACAAGTACGCGAATCGCATTGGAAGGGAAAGAGAATTGGCTTCCTTGGCGACAGCATTACGCAGTTTGCCGAGTACGTCAATTCGTATGCCAGCTTGACAGGATGTACGGCTGTCAACTATGGGGTTTCTGCCACTCACATGGCAAAAAGCAGTTCCAGCGACACGAATGCTTTTGAGAGGCGATACAGCAGTATGGCCAGGAACCTTGATATGGTCATTGTCTTTGGCGGTACCAACGACTTTGGCCATACCACAACGGCTGCCTTTGGAGAGTTTAGCGACGGGACGAAAAGCAGCAAATACACATTCTATGCTGGGCTCCACCGTCTCTTCAAGGGGCTGAAGACTCGTTATCCCAATATTCCTGTCGTCGTCATGCTGCCTATACATCATGGCATGGAGATTGATCAGAAGGAGTATATCATTAACTCTGACAATACGATCACAGAGGGAACAAATGCCACGACGGGCAAGACTTTCCGCGAATACGTCAACGCCATTCGAGAGGTGGCTGCCTACTATTCCCTTATAGTTCTGGATGCTTACAGCTATTCTGGCCTGACGCCCATGACGGAGATCGGTGCGTCGAACCGAAAGTTCTTCCGCGATGGTTTGCACCTGAATGAAGCGGGAGGCTTGCGCCTGGCTCGCTGGATGTATCCTCAGCTTGAAGCTGTTTACGAAATGTATTATGATTTTTAAATGAGAAGATACCTTATATATTTGCTCCTTACTTTCTGCAATTTGTCCTTTGTCCACGCATTTGTCGTGGAGATAGATGGCATTTGCTACGAGATTATCGGTTCTTTGGCTGCTGTCACTCATCAGGAATGGGAGCGCATTGATGGGTGGTATGTCGGCGATATTGTTATCCCTGAGCAGATAACTTATAAAGGTCAGACCTACAATGTCCGTTCTGTCGACGAGAATGCTTTCGCTTATCAGGAGGAGCTGACATCCGTGAAGTTACCATCTACTGTCCGTGCTTTCAGCGCATGCGCCTTCATTGGATGTACGAAACTGCGCCAAGTATCCGCTTCCAACAATCTTCTGGTCATTGGTAGTTCTGCTTTCACGGGGTGTACGTCCCTTCAGTCGATAGCTTTGCCTCGTTCTTCAAAGAAGGTCGATACGCTTTCGTTCTATTGCTGTGCTTCCCTTTCTTCGCTGATTCTGCCGCATCGCATTCGTACTGTCTGTCAGGGAGCGCTCGAGCATCTCCCTTCGTTGAAGAATCTGTACCTGTTTGCTTCCGAGCCACCGGTTGCTGAGCAGGGAGCCTTCACGCTTTCCGACCAGAAGCGTTGCACCTTGCATGTCCCGAAGGAAACCCTCGAGAAGTATCAGCAGTCGCCAGGCTGGCAGGATTTCTATCGCATTGTGCCGCTCACTGATGCAGAATATGCAAGGCAGAACTATCATCGAGGTGACATCAACGACGACGGCAAGGTCGATGCCTTGGATTTGGAATTGCTGCGTCTCATCATAGTTAATCTGCCCGATGATTCGGCTGTTCGTTGGGCAGCAGATATCAATGAAGACGGGAAAGTCAATGCCGCAGACTATGTTCTGCTGGCCGTGCAATTGAAATAGGTCTGTCGATATGTCGAAAAGCCTGGCCTCGATGCCATTAACCTTTCAGGCCGAATCCTCCGGACAACAATAATTTATTTTGATTTATAAATTATTTTCTTTCCGTTTTGGATGACAATTTTGCTGTTCTTTGTAGCGGGGCGCCCACTCAAATCGAACGGCTTGGCTTCCTCTCTATTGGAGAAGGTGGGGGCGAGGCGTGTTGCTTCCGTCACTATAATCGTGCGAGCCAAAGAGGCGTTGCGATTCTCAACAAACGAGCCGTTTGCTGTGCCTGCATGAAACAGACGTGAGCCCTTGGCATCGGTGTATTTGCTGTATTTGTCGAGCCCTTCGTCGGCTTCCTCGTCGCCGCCCATGAAATCAATCTTGTAGGTGCCGGGTTTCGCGTCTTCGGGAACGGTGACGAGGAATGTGACGCGAATGCTGTCGCAGCCATTCCGCCAACATGCTGAGATGTTCTTCGGAATTTTCGTGACGCTCTTGAAAGCCGTCCAGCTGTAGCCCGTTCTGGGGCAAGCGGAATTGTAGAATTGCGAGAGTTTTTCGCTATACTCCATATCGTGGGCGCTGTTGACTTTTGAGCCGTCCTGATAGTAAACCCAGTCCTCGGCAAATTGCTGGTGAGCGTCTGCAGGAACAGTTACCGACCAGCCTTTCGGCACACGCACCCCTGCATAGCTCCAGTCTGTCACGAAGTTCTGGGGGTCGGAGCCGTCGTCAACAACCGTAAAACTGACCTCAAAGGTCTGCCCGGGCTCCACCTCACTCGGAGCAAAAGTGGAGATGAGCTTGTAGCAGGAACTTACAAGACAACAGACAACTGTCAACAGACAACAGCGAGATAGAAAGTTGGAAAGTTTCATGTTTTACTCCTTTTAATTGCTCTCCCCTTTGGGGGAGTTAGAGGGGGGCTGTTCCTCGAATATTGCTTTCCAGTTATAGACGCGGAAGAAGTAGGGGCGGTAGAAATCGGCCGAACCTTTCGCATTGAAGTTGTCCCAGAAGTCCTTGCAATCCGTATTGGTGGAGAAGACCAGCTCGCCCTCTCTGGAGAGCGACTGATGCAGGTGCGGCATATAGAAATGCTGGTAAGTGCGCGTTCCCAGCTTGTCGAGCACATACGGCATCGTCCATAGCTGGTGGCATTCCTCAAACGGTCCCCATGGATTGCGGCTTCGCATGATATAGACCTGCTTTCCGAAGGGGAAGCCCTGTCCAGTCATGTAGTACCAGTCGCCCTCCTTGAAGACCCAGGCCGTCGAGACACTGCGCGAACTGATGGCCGAGCGCCTGACCTCTGCATCTGTGGGGTAGGAGCTTTGCCATTGGAAAGTCCCATTCGCGTTGGCCACATAGTATTCCCAAGGCGAGCGAAGGTCGTGTGTTTGCGAGCGGGCCACGACGGGCGAAGAGGTGTTGACCGCATCATCGGCCTTCTTCTTGTACTGGTAGCAGGCGTAGAGGTATGTGTGGCCGTCCTCGTCCTCCCAAAGTGTACCGCCATAGCCAATCGGGTCTTGCTCGAAGAAATTGTGGTCCACGCTCAAGAGCTTGAGGTATGTCTCGCTGCCGGGCGCTCCCTCGAGCGAATAGATGGCCAGAGCCCTGTTGTCGCTTTGCATCAGGTTCTCCGAGCCGTTATAGACACCTGCCCAAAGCACTTGCAGCTGCCCGTCCACCACTGTGCCGTCACCCGCCCAATAGAGGTATGTCTGGTCTATCTCGCCGTTCCTGATCTGAGCCTCCGTCTTCTCTCCTTTGGGATGGCGAAGGTGTGTGCGTGCATGGTAATAGCCGTTAGCCGACGAATTGGAGCGCTGCACCCAGTCGGCCAGCCATTTGAGGTCGGAGCTCTTGGTGCCAGGCAGCCCGTCGTCGCCAGGAACCTGCACCATGATGGAGTTGCGGGGGAAGCTGCACGACTGCCGGATGCGGGTCGTTGCTCCTGTTACTTTGCCGTAGAAGCTGTCGTTGAAGCTCCAGAAGACATTTCCGTCGGGCAGGGCTACGGTCTGCACACCGTCGCCGCCGTTCCAGCCAAGCGTTCTCGTGAACAGAGCGTCGTAGAGCTTGTCCTTATAGACATAGACATTTCGGTTCGCATTGTTGTGGGGCAGGAGTTCCAGCCTCCAGTCTGCATCGGGCTTTGGCGCAGGCCATCGCATAGTATCGGCGGCCACCTCATGCGTCAGGTCGCCTTCAGCCGTCGCCTTTTGCATGGACAGGACGCATAGCAGAGCAAGGAGCAGTAGGGTTCTCATATTTTTATCGGGCAAAATCCGCTGCAAAGATAGTGAATTCTTTTTACTTTTTGACGGATTGCTGCAAAAAAAGTGCAAATATCATGTGGAGTGAAGGCACTCCGGACAGCCCGAAAGCCAGGCTCTGAAACGCCGGCTGCGGCGATGGCAATCCCCGGCTGCGGCGATGGCAATCCCCGGCTGCGGCGTTGCCCAATTCCGCAGGCGGCGTTTTCAAGCCCCGCCTGCCGACCTGAAATCCGCCACTCATCTTGCAGGGAATCATGGTGTTACATGGTGCAGGCAAAGTGTGACAAATGTTCCCTTTCCGTTGCCGTTAAGATTTTTTTTCATTGTTCACCCCTCATTTTCCATTTATTCTTCGTACCTTTGCACCCGATATTATAATTTCTTCATGAAGATAACGAAGTTTATAGTTTTCATAGGCCTTCTTTTGGTAGCCTCGATGCCCCTCGATGCCAAAACGAGAAGGGTGGGGCAGAAGCCTGTCTATATGATTGGTGTGGGCATCTCGCTGGTCGATTCGATGGTCTTTATCACCGATATGATGCAGGTGGACAGTGTCACGCTCGAGAAGAAGACGAATTTCCTGATGGACCGGCAGCTCTATTCCTTCCAGCTGCAACGCTACTTGGAGCAAAACTACAAGGGCGGTCCCTATGTGCCCAGTGTCTTTTTCGGGACGAAAAGGAAGAAGATGGAGCGCCAGTACCTCTCCCTGCACAAACGCTATGTCAATCGTAAAGACTTGAGAATGGTGCTGGTGGACCAGGGGCAGTTCCGCTTCAAAACGGAAGAATATGTGGAGCAGGAGCTTGTGGAAATCGAGAAGCCTAAGAAGAAAGACAATAAGAAATGATGGAACGGACATGTTACTATAAGGTTGGCGGACATTCGCTGGCCATCACCTTTGTTGATGAGGGAAACGACGAAAGGCTCATCCCTTCGTTTGCACCATTCCGACTGGAAGAGAAGCCGGATGAGGTGGTCTTCTCGATGAGGGTTGACGACCATCTCGATTGGGAAGAAGATGGCGAAGAGGTGGGTGTGTTCGATTGCGGAGGCTGCGACCACGGTGTTTACCGTTTGTCCAATGGTGGCTACGGGTATTCTGTCCACGACATCAGGAATGTCCTTTGCAGCCGGATGCGCACCAATGCCGACTTTTCTGTCTGCCAGGTCTCGCTTTTCGGAGAGACTTGGGTGCAGCGGAACTATGGCTTGAACAATGCGCTGATGATGGCTTACGCTTTCTCGACAGCTTGCATGGGGACGATGCTGATGCATGCCTCCGTGATTCGCCATGAGGGAAAGGGCTATCTCATGACCGCTCCCAGCGGCACTGGCAAGAGCACACACACGCGTCTTTGGTACGACAACATCCCTGGTTGCGACCTCATGAACGACGACAATCCCGTGGTTCGCGTCATCAACGGGCAAGCCATCGTATATGGCAGTCCCTGGAGCGGCAAGACAGCATGCTATCGCAACATCCAGGCTCCTGTGGGCGGACTTGTCCGCATCCAGCAAAGGCCGGAGAACACGATTCGCAAGTACAGCACCATCGAGGCTTTCTGCAACCTGCTCCCTGCCATGAGCAATATGAAGTGGGACGAGCGCGTCTATAAAGGTGTGTGCGACGGCATCAGCGAGCTCATCCGCATAGTCGGAATGTATGAGCTAGGCTGCCTCCCAAATGCGGAAGCTGCAATCCTTTGCCACGATACAATTACGGGAGAAGGCTCCTCCCATGCTCCCTCAAAGGGGAAACTCTAAGTTAATATGAGCTCACTTAAATCGATAATAAAGCGGCTGATGAGCATCCTGATGACTCCTGTCAGAAGGCGTTATCGGAAGCGCAATGGAGTGGCTTCGGGCCAGGTTCGCAAGGAACTGCCTAACGATGCTTGGCTGGGGGAAGTCTCGCAGATGCTGAAAGAGGGCAAACCATATGCCATCTTCGTCAAGGGCTACAGCATGCGCCCCTTTATCGAGCACACTCGCGACAGGGTTTTCCTCGAGAAACGCGACAGTTATAATGTGGGCGATGCAGTCCTGGCACAGATAGCTCCAGGGCATTATGTGCTTCATCGCATCATCGAGAAGAGGGGCGACAATCTTGTCCTGCAAGGCGACGGCAATGTGAAAGGTGTGGAGCGATGCCTGGAGCAGGATGTGTGCGGAGTTGTGACACAGTATATTCGTCCGAACCGCATCATTCCAGCCGACGACCCAAAGCTTGTCCGTCGCATCAAATTGTGGCGAAAACTGAGGCCGATAAGGAAGTATTTACTTTTTATTTATAACGCAATAAGATGAAGATTAAGAAAGGATTTGAGCTCCGCCAGGTTTGTGGCGAGAACATTATTGTGGCTTATGGCATCGCGAACATCGACTTCAACAAGGTCATCAGCCTGAACGAATCGGCAACCTTCCTTTGGAAGAACATCATCGATAAGGATTTCACAGCCGACACGATGGCTTCCCTGCTTTGCCAGGAGTATGAGGTGGATGCCGAAACAGCCAAGAAGGATGCGCAGGCACTCCTTGATGAGTGGACTAAGGTGGGGTTGGTGGAAGATTGAAAATGAAAAGTTGAAAAATTAAAAGGTTAAAGAGTTAAAGAGTTTATAAGAATATGTTTTGCCTTTTCAACTTTTCAATTTTTAACCTTTTGCAGGACATGGGCGACACTTTGCGGTTGCCTGTCACTTTCGTCATCATCGAGTTCATAGGCACTTTCGCCTTTGCCATCTCGGGTGTCCGGCTGTCCTCGACCAAGCAGTTCGACATCTTCGGCGCTTGGATTGTTGGTATGGCCACAGCCATAGGGGGTGGGACGATTCGCGACCTCATGCTTGGTGTCAACCCCTTTTGGATGACCAACGGCAGCTACTTTGTCTGCTGCGCCCTTGCTGTGCTGGCAGTAGGCATGTTCGGCAAGTATATCATCCACCACAACTACACATGGTTCATCTTCGACACCATCGGTCTTGCCCTCTTCAATGTAGTAGGTCTCGAGAAAGCGCTCACCTTCGGACATCCCTATTGGGTGGCCATCACTATGGGAGCGGTGACAGGAGCAGGTGGCGGCATCATTCGTGATGTCCTGATGAACGATGTTCCGCTCATCTTCAGGAGCGAGATTTATGCCCTTGCCTGTGTGGCAGGAGGACTGGCTTATGTCACCTGCATAGAACTCGGACTGAGCGTGGAAATCAGCGCCTTGCTGAGTGCTTTCAGCGTCATCCTGATTCGCATCCTGGCTGTCAAATATCATTGGCAACTGCCTGTCCTGAAAGGGGAGAGCAAGCCCGATAACAACGAAAGCAGCATCCTCCGGGTACTTGTCCTTCTGTTGACCATTGCCAGTTGTCCGTTGTCTTCAAAAGCCCAGGTTCAGCAAGTCTTCAACAGCAACATCAAGACACTCACCCTCACTGTTGACGACGACCCGACTCTGCCGCCTTTCTTGCAACTGCGAGGCCGTCAGAGCCTCTGCATAGAGTGGGACGAGATGAGCCACGACTATAAGCGCTATCGCTACCACATCGACCATTGTAACTGGGATTGGCAGCCCACCGACGACATCTTCGAGAGCGACTTTCTGGAAGGCTTGAACGACCAGCTCATCGAGGACTATGAGAAGAGCTTCAACACCACTCAAATCTATACCCACTATCGGCTCCGCATTCCCAACAAGGAGATTCGCCTTCGCCTGAGCGGCAACTATCGCGTCCAAATCTATGAGGAGAACGAGAAGGATGAGCCCGTCCTCGAGGCCCGCTTCTGTATCTATGAAAGGGAGATGGGCATCGTGGCCCAACTGAGCAGCAACACCGATGTGGATTTCAACAACAGCCACCATCAGATGACGCTCTCCATCGGCTACGGCAGCCTCCAGGTCTATGACCCTCAGCGAGAGTTGAAGGTCATCGTCATGCAGAATCGTCGTTGGGAGAGCAGAGTGGAAAACCTCGTCCCCAACATCCTCAAGGCCAACGGCATAGAGTTCACACACAACCGCAACCTCATCTTCCCTGCCGGCAACGAGTACCATCGTTTCGAAATCCTCGATGTGCACAGAACTAATGCAGGAGTGGACCGCATCGACTGGTTCGAGCCATACTATCATGCCACACTCTTCGCCGCTCAAATCGACCACTCATATACCTATTTCGAGGACCAGAACGGAGTCTATGTGGTCAGGAGTTCGGACAATTATGATGATTGGACAACAGCAGAATATGTGGTCGTACACTTCTTCCTCGAGACCCCCAGGCTGGAGGGCGGCGATGTGTATGTGAGCGGTTGGTGGGCAGGGCAGACCTTCAATCCCGACTGCAAGATGGAATACGACGAAGTCCATAAGCAGTATCATGCAGCCATCCTCCTGAAGCAAGGCTACTACAGCTACGAGTTCATCCAGAAGGATGGGCTGACACGAAGGACAATGGGCAGTTTCTTCGAGACCGAGAACGAATACGAAGTCCTGGTCTATTACCGTCAGCAAGGTTCCCGCTATGACCGCCTCGCAGGCTTCAACATCATGCACAATGCAAGATGACGAATAAGTTGATGGAGCACGACTTCCTCATAGACGAAATATATGGTGAGCGTCTGCTCATCAGCATATATGCAGACCAACGGGAATTACTCAGTAAGAGCAGAGCCGCAGGGACGCCCCAAAGGGGCAGAAAGATGTCAGCCCAGGGCAGCGCCCTGGGTATTGAAATGCCGCGGCAAATGACGCTCTGTAAGAGCAAAAGCACTAAAACACAAGGCTTTTGCCCCTTTAGGGCGAAATCTACTTCTGCGTCATAAACCCAGGGCGATGCCCTGGGCTGACATCTTAATGGCCTTTCAGGCCGGATTTACCGGACAGCAATAAATGAAAAACAATCATCAGGACTGCAGTCCACACACTAGTAAACTGCCAACGACACACTAGTAATTTGCCAACGATGCTGTATGTGTTTGAAAACCCTTCGGGCGACGCTTTTGCTTCTGACTATGTTACTCTCGCTCAGAAAAACTCGAATAAATTTGTTTTTTCGTTCGTTTATTCGTATCTTTGTGCCATAAATATAAATAAATAAGGCTCCATAGCCCCTAAAAGGGGTAACAAATGGTAAATGGTTAAATGGTAAATGAATAAATGAATAAGCCTCTTTCGTGGATTCCGACGCTCTATCTTGGAGAGTCGTTGCCCTTTGCAGCAGTGATGCTGATGTCGCTTGTCCTTTATCAGGAGATGGGCTTGACAGACACGCAGATTACGCTTTATACAGGTTGGCTCGGGCTGCCCTGGGTGATAAAGCCCCTTTGGAGCCCTATCGTGGACGGCATCAAGACAAAGCGCTGGTGGATTCTTGCCATGCAGTTGCTCATCGGCGCATCGCTCGCTTTGCTTGCCTTCACCCTGCCCACCGCCTTTTGGCTGCAATGCTCGCTTGCACTCTTCATGCTGATTGCCTTCAGCAGTGCCACTCACGACATCTGTGCCGACGGCTTCTACATCCTCGGCCTCACGAATAAAGACCAGGAACTCTATGTCGGCCTCCGCAACACCTTCTATCGCATAGGAATGGTGCTGGGGCAGGGCGGACTGGTCATGCTGGCAGGCCTTTTGCAGAAGAGCGAGATGAGCATCCCATTGTCGTGGAGCATCACCTTCCTTGCCGTTGCAGGCCTGATGCTGATGCTGGCGGCATATCATTGGAAGGCATTGCCGAACCCCGAGGGGGGAGTGAAAAGTGAAAAGTCAAAAGTGATAAATGATAGTAACTTGGCGAATGATGGCAGCTCTGAGTCTTCATCCTGCAGTCTTCACTCTTCAGTTATGGAAGACTTCAAGGCAACTTTCAGAGTCTTCTTCACCAAGCCCCACCTCATCACCGCTCTGCTCTTCATCCTGCTTTTCCGCTTGCCCGAGGGCTTGCTGACCAAGATTGTGCCCCTCTTCCTGAAGCGCACGATTGCAGAGGGCGGACTGGCGCTGACGGATGTTCAGTACGGCTTTGTCTATGGCACCCTGGGAGTCATCGGACTGCTTGGCGGCGGCATCGTAGGCGGCTGGCTCGTCTCGAAGTTCGGACTGAAGAAGATGCTGTGGCCGCTCGTGCTTTGCATCACCCTGCCCGACATCGTATATGTCTATCTGAGCCTTGTCCAGTCGCAAAGCCTGCCCCTCATAGCCACCTGTGTCTTCATCGAGCAAGTGGGCTACGGACTTGGCTTCACAGCCTACACCCTCTACCTCGTCAGTTTCTCTCATGGCGAGCGAAGCACCTCAGTCTTCTCCTTCTGCACCGCCTTCCAGTACCTCGGCGGCGTGATGCTGCCAGGCATGGTGAGCGGCTGGATGTCCGACCAGATGGGCTACCAGCAGTTCTTCATCGCCGTGATGGGCTTCTGCCTCGTCACCTTCGCGGTGACGGCCTTAGTCCGCCTTCCTAAAGAAGATAATTAAAATAAGAGAAAAATAGAAATGAAGACAATAATCTCTGTTATCCTTTCTCTAATCCCCATACTGCCAGTCTTTGCTGAAGAGCAAGTCTCTTACACCAAGGATGACAGCCTGCGCGTTGTCGAACTGTTGGAGAAGGGTTCAAAAGCCCCTGCAAACGAAGTGCTTACATTGTTTTATGCGAAGCAACTGATGAACCTTCCTTATGTGGCTCACACGCTCGAAATCAAGGACAAGGAAGAGCATCTGGCCATCAACCTGCAGAGCCTCGACTGCACCACATTGGTCGAGAACTGTTGCGCCCTTGCCCTCACCACCTCTCACGGCAGCAAGAGTTGGAAGGACTACCTCGCCTGGCTGCAAAAGTTGCGTTATGACAATGGCAAGATAGACGGCTACAAGAGTCGCAACCACTACTTCAGCCAGTGGATTCAGTCCGGCACACGGCTCGGTCTGGTCAAGGAAATCGTGCCCGACAAGCGCATCTCCGTGCCGATGAAACTCAGCCTCACCTATATGAGCCAGCACCCCGACTCCTATCCCTTGCTCAAGGTCAGCATGGAAGAGCGCAGGCTCATAACCGAGATGGAGAAGCGCGTCTCCGGAGCCACCGTGCGATACATCCCAAAGGAACGGGTAGGGGACAGCAGGAAGGCACTTGGCGACATCAGAGACGGTGATATCCTGGCACTCACCACCAACAGGAAAGGCCTCGATGTCAGTCATGTCGGCTTCGCCGTCTGGGGCAAGGACGGCAAACTGCACCTGCTCAATGCCAGCAGCATCCACAAGAAAGTCGTGCTCGAACCCATGACACTCTACCAGTACATGCAGAAGCATCCCGTGCAGACAGGCATCCGTGTCATAAGACTGCAATAGGCTGATTATCAGGCAATCATGTCCCGAGTGCAAACTCCAGTTGCCACATGCCAAAACGCCGGCTGCGGGGATTGCCAACGCCGCACGCGGAAATGGCCATCGCCGCACGCGGAAATTGCCAACGCCGCACGCGGCGTTTTCAGGCCCCCTGCACGGTGCTCTAAAACAACACTTAAGTGACCTATGAAAACCATACTTTGCATCAATGACCATATCGCGGAGATGAGCGACGAGCAGACTGGGAAACTCATCGATTCTCTGCCTGGTTGGCGACGCGAGGTTGCCTTGCGATACAAGCACCTGCAGGGTAGGAGGGAGTGTGCGGTCGGCTATGTGGAGTTGCTCAGGGGACTTCGTGCGCGCTTCGGCATAAATGGCTTTCCGTCATTCACTTACAACGAGCACGGGAAACCTTTCCTTCAGGAATATCCCGACCTGTTTTTCAGCATCAGTCATTGCAAGGAGGCTGCCGGTTGCCTGGTCGCCGATTGTCCCTGCGGGCTCGATGTGGAGTGCATAAGAAAGGCCAAGCCCGACCTGGTGCGACACACCATGAGCCCGGATGAAACAGTGCGCATCTTCTCCAATCCCTTTCCCGATATCGCCTTCTCTCACCTCTGGACACAGAAGGAGGCGGTGCTGAAACTCAAGGGTACCGGCATCATCGACGACCTCCACTCGGTGCTCGAACCGGAAAAACTGCAAGGACTGGAACTGCATACGGTCGAGAACCCCTGGCGCGGCTATGTCTATAGCATCGCAATTCAACATCAATAAATTCAAACTTCAAAGTATTATGCGACACTTATTGCTTCTGTTTGTTACCCTGTTTGCTTGCACGACAAATGGTCGGGCGCAGTTGCCATCTTCAAACAAAGTTCCGAACAGCGAGAAGAGATGGGCTTGGCTGGGTTTCGAGCGGCCGGCGGGAGCAAACCCCATTGTGCGCCCCGACACGACAAGCCGCTTCTTCTGCCCTATGTGGAAGAGGGTGGCGCAATGGGAGAACAGCGAGACCTTCAACCCTGCTGCAACCCTCATCAATGGGGGCATTGCGCTGCTCTATCGTGCTGAGGACAACATCGCCCAGGGCATCGGTTCGCGCACTTCCCGCATCGGCTATGCCTTCAGCCAGGACGGCATCCACTTCCAGCATCACGGCGCTCCTGTCCTCTTTCCCGGAGGCGACGACTGGGAGGAGTTCGATGTGCCAGGAGGCTGCGAAGACCCGCGTGTCTGCATGACAGAGGACGGCCTCTATGTGATGACCTATACAAGTTGGAACCACAAACTGGCTCGGCTGAGCGTTGCCACAAGTCGCGACCTCGTGCATTGGACAAAGCATGGCCCCATCTTCTCCGACGACCACAAGAGCCAGTTGAGCAAGGGCTTCACGAAGTCGGGCTCCATTGTGACGGAGATGAAGAAAGGCAGGCAAGTCATTGCACGCATCAAGGGCAAGTATATGATGTATTGGGGCGAGAACTTCGTCAACATCGCCACCAGCGACGACCTCATCCACTGGACGCCCATGCTGGCTTCGGACGGGCAGTTGCTTCATGTCATGGACACGCGCAAGGGTTACTTCGACAGCCAACTTGTGGAGTGCGGCCCTCCGGCCATCAAGACAAAGCATGGCATCATGCTCTTCTACAACGGGAAGAACAGGGGTGGGGACGATGGCGACCTGCGCTATGCCTCGGGAGCCTATTGTGCAGGGCAGGCGCTCTTCTCCCTGAAAGACCCGACGAAACTCCTGGACCGCCTGGACGAGCCTTACTTCTATCCGGAGGACGACTTCGAGAAGAGCGGACAGTATCCTTCGGGAACGGTCTTCACCGAGGGACTTGTGCCGTTTGAAGGCAAGTGGTATCTCTTCTACGGATGCGCCGATTCGTTCGTCGGAATGGCTGTTTACGACCCTGCAAAAGCAAAGAAACATTAAAAAAGGTGCTAAAGCACATTTTTTTCTTCCCACTCTTTTGGCAGAGAACGCAAAAAATGGTATCTTTGCGCCCTGATATGAGAACGCATCGACTTCTTATCCTGCTTCTGGCGCTTTGCTCTCTGCTTCTTGAATCTTGCAGCGAGTACTCTGCCGTGCTCAAGAGCAACGACTATGAGTACAAGTACGAGGCAGCAAAAGCCCTCTATGCAGGCGGTCACTATCGTCAGGCCTCGGAGTTGTTCAGCCTGCTGCTCGCTCCTCTGAAAGGCACTTCCTACGGAGAAGAGAGCCTCTATATGCTGGGCGAAAGCAACCTGAAGGCAAAGGACTATGAGTCGGCTGTGATGTTCTTCAAGAAGTACTACCAGATGTATCCGAAGGGCAGTTACATGGAGTTGGCCCGCTTCAACAGCGGCTATGCACTCTACAAGCAGACACCGGACCTGCGACTGGACCAGTCGAGCACAATGGAAGCCCTCAAGGAGTTTCAGGACTTCCTCGACTACTGCCCCGAGACAAGCCTCAAGGGACAGGTTCACGAGATTATCTATGCCATGCAGGACAAGTTGGTGGAGAAGGAGTATCAGGCGGCAAAACTTTACTTCGACCTCGGCACATATACGCTCAACAGCATCTATGGAGGCAACAACTACGAGGCCTGTGTGGTGACAGCACAGAATGCCCTGAAGGACTATCCCTATGCCTCGGCAAAACTTCGCGAGGAACTCTCCATCCTGGCTCTCAGAGCAAAGTATCACCTGGCCAGGCAAAGTGTGGAAGGGAAGCGAGTGGAGCGTTTCCGCGATGCCATCGACGAGTACTATGCCTTCCAGAACGACTACCCCGAAAGCCAGTATATGAAGGAAGCCAATTCCATACTCAAGAACTCGGAGAAAGTGGTCGAAAGGAAAGGACTGCTGCTTGACGATGAAGACTATACTTCGAAAGGAAAGACTTCCAGCAAGGAACAGCCGTTAGCAGACGAAGAAACGGACAAGAAAGACTATAAGCCCATCGGCTGGATTTTCGATGCTATAAATAAAGCCAAGCAAAGCAAGAAAGACAAGAAGATAATCATAAAAAAATCAAAAGATTAACATACATCATTAACATGGATTACAAGAAAACACAAGCACCCAACGACACTGTGAACAGAGACCCCATGAGCCTCTGCGAAGAGACAGGCAACATCTACGAAAGCGTCGTAATCATTGCAAAGCGTGCCAATCAGATTTCTGCCGACATCAAGCAGGAACTCAGCAAGAAACTCTCAGAGTTCGCCAGCACACAGGACAACCTCGACGAGGTGTTCGAGAACCGCGAACAGATAGAAATAAGCCGCTATTACGAGAAACTCCCCAAGCCTACCCTCATGGCAACACAGGAGTTCATCGAAGGCAAGATCTACTATCGCAACCCAAGCAAGGAGACAACCACTCTGCTCGACTAAGACAAGCCGGCTCGGATGAGTCAAGGTATTATCAATCTGACTAAAACATGATACAACGCATCCAGACCATCTACCTGCTTCTGGCCTTTGCTCTATGCTTAGGCTGCCTTTGTATGCCGGTTGCCCACTTCTGGTCGGGCGATGCAGGCATGTTGGCAGAACTCTGGGGAGGCTATGTAAATGTGGACATGTACAACCTCTGGCTTGTCTCGGAAGGCAAGCATGTGTTCTACTTCTGCCCGGTATTGATGGGGCTTCTCGTCATCACAGCAGGCTTGGTCTTCATCGACATCTGGCTCTTCAAGCGCAGAGCCTTGCAGATGCGAGTGGCCACATTCTGCATGATACTGCTGGTGTTCTGGTACATCGCCTATGGCATCATCTGCTTCTACCTGCTCGACCCGACTGTGAATCTCTATCGTCCGCATTGGGCGGCAGCCCTCCCTGCAGCAGCCCTCATCCTGCTCTACCTCGCTTTCCGAGGCATCCTCAAGGACGAGATGCTGGTTCGGTCGCTCGACAGGCTGAGATAGGACTACACATTATATATAATATCATAGGTGTCCGGTAAAAATATTTCATCATCTCTTGCCCCCTCCCACCCATCGGCATTTAGAGCAAGATGTAAGTAGCAGGGGCTTGGGACGCCCCTGGGCTGACATCTTAACGGCCCTACAGGCCGAATTCCCCGGACGGCAATAAATAAAAGCCTGGAAGGCTTCACTATGAGTAACCGTGGGGCGAAGCCCTCGGATTGACCATAGAGAGCACCTCCACGCTCCTGCCTGGAAGGCAGTACACTGCCCTCTCATAGTACTGCCCTCCAGGCAGCGAGAAGCAAGTTATCAGCTGATTCCGAGGGCTTCGCCCCCGGTTACTAATAGTAAAGCCCTACAGGCTTAAAAATGCAAACTGACTTTACCCGGTAGCAAAGCAGTCAGTACGATTTTACCGGACAGCATTATTACAAAAACCCTTATTGATGTCTGCTTTTAAATGCGCAAAGCAGGCCGAATTTACCGGACCGCAATAAAAAAGTTTATGGTTCATGGTTCTTAATTCATAGTTATTTTGTATCTTTGCATTCGAATCACATATAACCCCATAAACTAACATACTATGTACGGAAAGATGAAACAGCATCTCAGCCAGACGCTCGCTGAGATTCGCGAAGCAGGCCTTTACAAGGAGGAGCGTCTCATCGAAAGCCCACAGCGGGCAGCC